>Ga0207087_1047_pt1 | contig 27086 bp, 33 predicted proteins | sample Alteio_BWMinHeat_51_FD_153544 | JGI IMG/M metagenome (GOLD analysis project Ga0207087, IMG submission 153544) | Enriched cells from forest soil in Barre Woods Harvard Forest LTER site, Petersham, Massachusetts, United States -... | ecosystem: Environmental > Terrestrial > Soil > Temperate forest >... | reverse complement strand
TTCTGGATTCGCGGTCGCTATGGCGTCTAGCATTTCACGGAACTGTGGAAACCGAAACTTTGAGCGTGCGTTTGCTAACTCCTTTACTTGACTGTCAGAAGCGCAACCGAAAAACCACAGACCTCGAATGTGAGCTTCTATCATGGGTCGAAAGAGAGCTAGGCAAGAAACAGGCGATCCACGCTCGGCAAGGATAAGTAATCCACCAAGATGCTGCAGGCCGATCTGGAGGAAACTGTAGCCGATCGCGGGCCTCACATTTGGATCCCACTCAAGACGGAAAGCGAACGTATCGGGTAGAAATTGGTCGGTCAAATGTCCGTGAAATTCAGTCGCGCGAAGAACTGTTGCGTTCAGCGCTTTTGTAAATTCATCCATCGGCGGTTACTCGTCAGGTCAAATGATAGTGCCGTAGACGATCACCCTACAAGGCAATACGCTTCCACCGGGTTACGCTGCATCTGAAGCATCTGTCGATGGATTCGGAAATCTGACACCAGTAGTGGAGATAACGAAGACTTTCCGTGAGCGACAGGTGAACCACCGTCCTACGAGTGATGGCCGTGTCTTGCAGGGCAGCGATGCGGGCGGCTTGTCGGAGTTTCCACTGGTCTGGGAGCCAGGGCGTCGAGATCACGCGCGGGGGGCAAGAAGGAAGATTCACCAGTAATTGTTTGTGGTTGATTCTTCCAAACTTCATCAGGATCGGCATAGCACCAATAACGATCGGACGTAACCCAGTTGAGACTTGGAGCAAAGTTGAAGTCATCATCGCTCATTGAGTGGCCCCCTGGTGGTCGGGCTGTCCCATACTGCTGCCGGTATTCTTCCAGAGATCAACGTTCTGCACAATTCCGAGCAGCGATCAATCAGAGATCTCTGGCGCGATGGTGGGATTGGGTTGAAGAGGGACGAATTTAGCGGTCGGAACTCGCTCGCTATGGAGGCCCCAAGGGAAACGCAATTGGGCGATTCGGATGGGTCGCCCATTCCTATTTAGGAGCGACACCGACCGCGTATCAAATCAAATCCTTTGGTACAGCCAGAATCACCGCTGCATTTAGGTTCAAAACTAGGCACTTGCGCATGTCGAAGGAAAGACCGTTTGATACAGCATGTCCTTTAGCGGGTAGAGCAGTGCGTAGCAAGTAGGAACACAGGAGGGCGTTCCCCTTAGACTCAGAAATAGGTTTTAGTTTCAAAGGTGAAGAGTTCTGCGACAGGCATCTTCAACCGCTTCGATATTCTCTCGAGCGTTTCAAACGAGGGAGCGCTGATCCCTCGTTCGACAAGGCTCAGGAAATCCACTGATATACTAAGCATCTCAGCGAAGCGTTCTTGTGTCAGCCTGCGATGTACTCGAATTTCTCGCAAGCGCAGTCCGAATTTTTGCCGCAGTGTCGCCACTTGGAGGGCCTATCCAAGCGGCAGTCTCTCGTAGTATGGTTACGTGCACCACCGAATGGGATTACGGGTCCCTTCGATGGCTTAGGCAATGACTTTCGCTGTTGAGTTCTGCCTTCTCGTCGCCGGGTTCCTCCTCGGCATTTGGTTTACTTCGATGCTGGTCGTTCCGCTGTTCTATGGAGCCCCTCGGGCGTTGATTGGGATTTTCCGGAGAACTCTAGAGCCCAAAGCAATCGTTCCTCACATAGTAGCGCCGATGATTTGGACGGGTTTCTTATGCTTGTGCATGCTCGGATTGGCCTACTTCTGGGATCGGGCTTTCGAGTATCTTCGCACAAGCGGAGGATTTAACTTCGGTCAAGCGCTGGGAACCGTTTGGGTAATCGCACACATTCTATTCAGCAGCAAGACCAGAGCCGATCTTAGAGTCGAGTTTGATAATTCCGTCGCACCATACCTCATGGCAAAACAAGGCGGGCTGGACGGACGAAGCTGCAGCTAGGAGGGCAGGCATGCCTACAGAACTGATCGGCGAATTCGGTACTCCGGGTGCATCGCAAGAGTGGCTTGACGCCCAAGCCAAGCTTGCAATCCGACATATTAGAAAAGTCTGCGGCGATCCCCCTCCAGAAATGGAGATCGAACTCGTCTGGCAAGAGCACGAGCTTGGCAATTACCCTGTGATTGGTTTGGTCTGGGAAGACGCCATGCGTGGAGCACCGTCGGAATACATCGCGCAATGTGAGAGGGCCCTTATGGCCTATGAAAACGGAGAAGAGACTCCGCGATGGTCTTTGCCGGCTTTGGATGAGGACGGCGTCGGTGAGGAAGACGCTGATTCCCTTGATCCAGACTTTCCCCGGGAACCACGTGAGGGTGCTAGTTTCTTCGAGCTTCAGCAATATCTAAGCTCCCTGACCGAATATGCGGTGGATGCTTCCATCCGCGCACGAAGAAAGCCAAAGGTTGTTGAGGCCGATGACGACCTCTCCGATAAACGCCACGAGTAGGCAACCAGTTCACTCCAACATCGATTCTGCGGCGTAGTATCTCGCCCGCACACAAGGTATCGAACGATGATCTTACTGAGACGTTCAAATGGCGGCCAGAACCACGATCGAATCCTGGGTTCACATGGCTCCGACGCGGAGGGGTTTTTATGTTGAAGGCTCAGATCGAGCCCGGTGTGGAATACGCCTTCCGAGAACACCCTGCCCCTGGTATTCCCTTCCAGCGTGTGCGGATCATCCAGCACGCGCGTGGATCCAAATGGAGGGTGGAATGGATTGATCCAAGTCCGGGGCTAGTTGATTACGCCGATTCAGGGCAACTAATTGTTCGATGGAAGGATCACAAAGCCTTCCTCAAAGAAGAGGCCAACCAAGAATCCCTACGAATGCACAACGATAAATTAGGTTATAACGAGAATTCTCCAATATCGAAGGCCCTCTATCAGGTATTTGAGAGTGTCGGCGACCAAGTATCCTTTTATCGGGGAATCCTGAGGCGTTCTCCCGAAGCTATAGATCGCGTGAAAACGCGTGCCAAGGCGGACGTCACCAAACGGTCGCCGGCAGCGTATATCAGCCGCTCGGGGACTCTCCACTTGCCATTTGATGACGCCCTTGAATTGGCGCGCATGTTCTGCGTCGCCGAGCCGGCTGCCGTGCTAGCAGGTGTAGAAACCACGGAACGCGACTGGGCACGAAAAGCCAGATACGAGGGGGAGGAGTACCTCGTCCCTCTACTTAATGAATACCGAGCAGCTTGGGCGTTAATTAGACAATGGACAGGGCACGATCCGGCTATCGCCCAAAGGGAAGCCGAGATTGAGCGACTTGAACGTGTAGTGTGGGACGCCGTATACGCGCTTCAAAAGGCCGGCCTCGATAAGCCAGCTGCCAAGTTACGCCTGGCGCTTGAGAAACATTGAAGCATTAGCGAGCGCCGAATCAGGCGAGGCATCAGACTAGATGTTCTGTTGTGTTTTGCCGCTTTGCCCATACGAATCTACGAGACTTAAGGACGCCGTGCGGAACGAGCGAAATGTCTTCCGGATGGCTCAGGCATCCGCCAAAAAAGCCAGCGGAAAGGGCCTCCGTAAGTCGTTGCGAACAGGCAGCCGATTGAGCTAGTTTTCTATCCGCCGGAAAGAACTGCTTTTGATAAACGTCAAGCAAAGACCAACGAGTCGTCAGCGCAGGGAAAAATGAGTAGTCCTCCGTTAAGACAGCCTTTCCAAGGTGGCACGGGAACGAGAGTCTTTATCCTGGCCGCCAACAGGATGCTGCTAGAAGCTCTAGTTCGCCTGCTCGGCAAGCGTCCAGATCTGTGCGTGATAGGAGCGGCCAACCCTTCAGCGGGTTTTTCGGAAGCAATCCTCGAGGCGAAACCTGACGTCCTGGTGATCGATTCGCATACACTGGAGATTGTTGGCTTCGAGTTCCTTGAACCAATCCGCAAGCAGTTCCACGCCTTGAGATCGGTTTTAGTAGGAATGGAAGAGAACGCAGACACTTTTCTTCGCGCCGTGCGCTGCGGCGTGGTTGGGTATTTACTGGAAACCGCTACTGCTTCGGACGTAGTAGCAGCCGTTCGCGCAGCTATGCTCGATGAAGCCGTGTTTCCCCCACGATTGATCTTGGCGCTGACCAAGCTAATTCCTTTGGATGTGCTCCCGGGACATATTGCCGCACTAGACCCGGAAGAGCAGACGGTGCTGCACGTTCCTTCGGTGGAGATCCACGAATTCTCAGAACACCTTCTCGCGGAGTTGCGGTCAGAACCGGCAGCAATCTTTGAACTGACTGACGATAAATTTGAGCTTCTCGTGTGTGACAGACTTCGAGCGATGGGAATGGGAATCGAGAGAGTTGGCTCGGTATATGCAAATGATGGAGGTATTGACGTTGTCGCGTGGCCCGAGAAATCTGCCACTTTTCCTTTCCTAATTGCGGTTCAGGCCAAATTTCACCACCGAGAATACCGGAAGACTGGCGTGAAGGCCGTATTGGAACTTCAGTCGGTAGTTCGAAATCTTCCGTTTCAAGCAGGTATCTTGGTGACGAATACGAGCTTCACACCCAATGCCAAGTGGGTAGCTCGCAACCGTCCTCACCTCGTCAGACTTCGCGATCATGAGGACCTCAGACGGTGGATCGTGGGAAACTTTCTCAATGAAACCGAATGGCGAGAAATTCCCGAGTTCCTTGAATATGCGCCCGGTAAGAAGCTGTGGCTCCCCGGGAGGAGTAAGGGGTTGTAACAAGGGTCCTGGCTCTGTCTAAGCTGCGCTGTCTGGCCTAGTTCTGGGGCTGAGCGCCCTCTTTGGCCTCCCTTGACGCAGCGACAGAAAACCCGCCATGAAGATTCCCGGTACCAAGTCACCGTCCGAAGTCTTTAACTTCCGGCAGGCGGTGGCGCCACTGCGGACAACATGGCCTGAATGCTTTGCGGGCCGTGGCAGCGTATCGTCGTAGGGTTGTTCCCAATGCCTAGCTGATAGAAGGCAACTCCGTGAAAGCTCATCTTCCAATCGATCTCGCCGCTTTCTGGTGAACAAAATACCAAGACACGCCACACGCCACCTCCGCTGACGCCTCCAAAATGTTGCGGGAGGCCAGCCTTGAGTTCTATTTCGTAGTCGAGGTAGTCGAAGCCCCCCATGTTCTGCAACTTTTCAGGCCCGAGGTACATCCCAGTGATTTGCAAGTCTGCGTGCGCATCAGTAATGGTGCCGAGTTCTGCTGGCGTGCCCATCAGAACAAGCACCTCGAGCGCTTCAGCATGGATGTCCACACGACGGGCAGGGTTCCAAAACGAACGATACGCTTCGATTGTGCCAACACGTTCGGCCGGGACCCGCAACAGCATCATGTCTGGCCCCCACTCGTTCCATGCGCAGGGTTTGGGCAATCCTTCTGGAGTAAAATCCTTCGATGGAATCGCGTACTTGTGGACGACCTCAGGCTTCAGTGTGATGCCGACATAATCAGCGCCCGCCAAGACCTCGTCCCATACGTGCCGTGCGGTCAGAATGTAGTGCGCGCCACCGATGGCCATCAGTGTGCCGGTGCCCGCCAGCTCCAGCCGTTCTGGGTGGTCGGAGATTCCCAGCAATGCGACAGTGAAGTTCCCGAGATTGCGAACGATCTTGTCCTGGAGTCCTGACTCTGCATTCTTGAGAACGCCAGCTATTTCGTGCGGATTACATGGCATGATTGGGTCACCTCGACCTTTAGGATCACGCGGTGCGGCGTCGCCGGTCTAGGTTCTCAGAAATGTAGAGTATCGTCCTCGATACTATCTAATGCCGACACACGCGGAAGCATCCGCCAAAAACCCCGAACGCCTGGGCCGTGCAATTGATTGATTCAATGGTGCCGATACCGGATTTTTTATCCCGCCAGAAAGAACTGCTTGTGGAGGACTCGGGCGCAGGGAGTGCAGGAACCCGGCCGCTAACTTGTTCACGCCCTCGCCAGTCTCTGACGCCGCTACTTCCGCTTCGATGGCTGGCTTTGATTCTATTCTGGAATCGACGGGTATGCTTTGACTTCAATCTGATCGTTCGTCAGACTTACTATTAGAGACCCTCGATGAAATCCCGCGCGCAGCAGCGCAATGTGCAGCAGCATTTTGTCACTGCCGCATATCTCGTAGGCTTCACGCCAGAAGCTAACCGTGACTCACAACTGTGGGTTTACGAGCGCAACAGCGACAAAGAGTTTCGTCTCATTCCCGATGAAGCGGCAAAACGTCGCAACTATTACAGCATCCCGCAAAAAGACGGTGGCTTTAATGACATCGTGGACACGATGCTTACGGCCCTTGAAGGTCAAGCCATGCCAGCCTTGAAAAAACTCCTGGCCAACGATTACAAACTGTCGACATTCGAGCGCGCTCTGCTCGGCCATTTGATTGCGTTTCAGGAGTTCCGTACACCTTGGGCGCGTGCGTCGTTCCAAAAAATGGAGTTGCACTTGGCCGAACACATGATGCGAATGGCAACGCAGGCACCTGGATATCTGGAGAGGACTCTCGACGAGCTGAAGAAAAAAGGCGAGATTGACGGCTCCCTAACCGCGGCCCAGATGAGAGAAGCCGTCGGGAACAAAAAGACCAAGTTGGTAGCGCGGCCGCATGCCGGAATCAAAACGATGGTTACGATGTCCCAGACCGCCGGCAATTTCTACACGCAAATGCATTGGACAGTCTTCCATGCCACGGAAGGAGAGTTTCTCACCTCCGATGCTCCGGTCGTTAGACGTGACCCAGGATTCACAGGAGGATTATACGGCGGCGGCCTGGCGAGTTCGACAGCTCAGGTTTGGTTTCCTCTGTCCAAGAAGGCGTGTTTGCTAATCACGCATGACAACGAGCGCATGCGCAAATTCTTTGAATTAATGGAGAATGGTAAGGCCCAAGAAGCGGAGGCGATCAGGGCCGAATTGCCTCCAATTTCGGGGCGTGATATCGCCGCTCAAGATGTTCAAGCTGTGAACGAGCAAACGATCCTCAATGGAGATAGGTTTGTTTTCTCGCCATTCCAATCCCAGGGGATTTCAGGCCTGTTTAAGGGTGAGTGCCAAAATTACCGAATCGTAGTTGGGTAGGTTCAGGCCCGCTAATTGTCCGTCTGATTGTCCGTGAACGGAATTGGGCGACAAGCCGTCGCCCGCACGCGAAGCGCGGTGACGAAGCGAGACGCGCCGTGCGCATCTGACCAGAAATGCGGACGATGGTGGCGCTGGGACCGGGGCCTGGCCCGCGCTATCGCTCGGGGAAACCGGTGGCGCTTTCCCTTTTTGTTGGGCGAGAATGTTGGACCGGCCGGAGGTGAGCGGGAAATTGCACCCGGAGACTTAGATCTTGGCTTGCTCCATCGGATCATGATTCGACTTGGGGAGCTTCGCGAAACATCGTCTGCTTGGAATCCGCCCTGTGAAGGCCACTTAATGGACTTGGTACACAGGATTGCAGGCCCACTGGTCAGGCCGTGTTGAACTACCTGCAAAGGCACACTGATTATCTGAACGAAAGGCGTCTGCTCAAGATCATTCCTGGAGCTCTACTTTATAGGGTGTTGCAGGTCACCGCAAAAGGCCAGACCTATCTACAGCCTGAACTTGCCGAGTTTGGAGAAATACCGATCCTAACCGGCTGTCCTAAAGGTTCTTGAAAACAAAATTGCCGTTCTGACGTATCCGGAGCAAGAAAAAGAAGGCATGCTACACAGACTGAGGGAGGCTCTAGCCGAAAAAACCCCGGATCTGCTTGTCAAAGTACTCGTAGAGGTGGGTGCAAAAATCGCAGCGGGCCACGGCTGAAAAGACATTCCGGGTCGGGAAGTATCGCCTCTTGGCGCCGTGCAGTGTTTCGTGAAAATCGCGCCAACTACCGCCGAGAAAACTTCCCACCAATTCGATGGGCTTACCACCAACTACCCACCAAAACGGGCCACTTACAGGGGGTTTTTCAGCGCTTTAGCCGGGTAAGGTCAACTGAATCATCGGAAGTTATGGAGCGGGCGATGGGAATCGAACCCACGTCCCAAGCTTGGGAGGTCTTGAACTTTCCAATTCCCTTCTCTTCGCAGGGTGATGCTCGGCCACTAGTGTCAGTCAATCGTTGGGCTTCGAAAGCGCATCCTGTTAGGCCAAATTCGAACTGTCCTCGCCTGAGCACTGTTTCGGCTCACATGGTGAACGATGCAGCGCAAACAGGTTGCGTGGCCACCCCAACCATTTACCTCCGTAGGCCGCGTAGGCCAACTAGCGACCGCGTCGCGAAAACTTCGCCGGCAGGCCTCCAGAGTTTTGGCTTTATATCCGATGATCTATCAGAGTATATGGCAGGTAATCTGTCCAGCTAACAACCAGTCTGTGCGGGTCACTCGAAGAACAAAAAGACAAAGAGAAAAGGCAAATGGCCCGGTAGTCCAAGTAGTCCAACTGGAAAGCCCCCTCGAAAGGCTAAGTGATTGCCGCACCGTGCCTTATCTCAGATTTTTCCTCGTTCGCAACGAGGAGGCCGAGGGTTCGAATCCCTTCTCGTCCACCAAATCTCAAAATGCTTAAGGCCCACTCCAGCACGATGAATTGCTCCAAAAGACCAGGAGATTGTGAGGCGCGTATAAGCGTCAGCCCGGTCCGCGCACGCTAGAGCGATGGATCGCGACTATACATCCGTTCGCTTTGCGCTAGGGTGAAATCGCAGACTCGGGGAGGGTTCAACGAGACCAAGGCTATGGTGTACGCTCCTGGCTATACCTTACTGGTTCGCGCCTACACATGATTATGTCTGCCGCGCTGGAACGATGCGTTGGCGGTAAGGTGATTGGGAAGTTGGAGTACGAAGACCTTCACAGGCTAGAAGTTGGCTTCGCGAAAGATTGAAGACAAAAACCCCACGCCCGCCAAATCGGGATCGAGGCAAGTACCGAATTCATTTTCGCCGCTGGCATTCCACGCCGACGCCCCACTTTACCTCCCAGGTGCCAAGACTAGGATTCCAGCAGAGCTCGTAACTTGTGAGCATATCTGCGACTCGACGTGACCACCGTTCCTTCTGCCAGTATGATGTCGTATACCCCATCGAACATCGGACGAATCTCGCTAATGCGGGCACTGTTCACGATGGCCGATTTCCGCACTCGGATGAAGTGGTGTGGCGCCAGCTTCTCTTCAAGGTGTGCCAGGGTTTCCCGCAACAGGTGACTGTCGCTGGCGGTGTGAATGCAGGCATAGTTTCCCGTGGCTTCGATCCACAAAACGTGGGAAACGGGAACAAAGAAAATCCGCTTCTTGTCCTTTACCACAAAGCGTTCCAACGGGCGGAGACTACGGAGGGATTGGAGCAGTGGTTCGAGACCTCGATTTGCTTTCCTGGACTGTTCGAGGACCTGGCGTGCGTGAACCAGGGCCTTGGCAAATCGCTCTCTATCATACGGTTTCAAGAGATAGTCAACAGCGTGCACTTCGAATGCACGAATAGCATGCGCATCGTGAGCCGTGACGAAGATATATACGGGAGCGGAGCCGGTCGATGGCTCCACATTTTCGATGACTCCAAAACCATCCAGATCAGGCATCAGCACATCGAGAAAAACGATGTCGGGATGAAGTTCATTGATCTGCTCCACCGCACTTATTCCGTTCGCCGCCTCACCTACAACTTCAGTGCCGTTGTGTTCGGCCAGATAGCGACGGATACCGCGGCGGGCGATCGGTTCGTCATCGACGATGAGGACTCGTGTCTTCATGCGAACTCCTCAGTGGAATGGTGATGATGGCCTCACAGCCTCGACCGTTGCCACCAGTAAGTTCCAGCGACGCCTCGTCCCCGTAGAGCTGTTTCAAGCGTGACTGGACGTTGGTGAGTCCGACGCCGAATCGCAGGCGCGATCCCGGTGCCGGACCCGGGCCATCATCGCGGACGCACAGCCAAACTCTGCCGTTGTGGCATTTGGCAGCGATCTCTAGCCGGCCTGCGGCGGATTCGACGCTGATGCCGTGCTTGATGGCATTCTCAACCAGTGGCTGAAGTGCTAGGCTCGGTACATAGACTGCGAGAAGGTCAGGTGGCACCTCCATATGAACTTTCAACCGATCATGAAAGCGTGTCTGCTCGATCTCCAGATACTTGCCGACGAACTCGAGCTCGCTCTGCAAGGTGATCTCGTTCTCCCGCCGTTCGAGCGCCATGCGCAGCAAGTCGCCGAGGCAGACTAGCAGATGGCTCGCAGCATCGACGTCTTCCTGCATCAGGATTCCAATGGTGTGAAGACTGTTGAACAAAAAGTGCGGATGTAACTGGCTCTTAAGGTTCTCAAGTTCGGCGTGGGAGAGTTGCGTCTCCAGTTGTGCCGCTCTAGTCTGGCGCTCCATAGCGGCCCGGTAAAAGTGGATCGACTGATACAGTCCCACAACTAACCAGTACGTAAGCACGCCGGTGAGGCTCATCGATACAACACTGCCTGTGAACGTCGGAAGAGGGCGCTGTGCACCAGGATCGGTTATGCGAAAAAGGAGTCCCAGAAGTCCACGGCTCAGAAAGTATTCGGTGACAGATGCCATGGGAGCCATCAGGAACGACGCGATTGTGTGGATCGTTATATGCGATACAAACCTCGGCCCCGTCAATGGGAACCGTCTCGCCAGAGCAATCACAAGCGGTGTGAACGCCGCCCATACGTTCCAGTAGACCAGTTCGATCACACCCACGAGCACCCAACTGACGAGCCCGCCGTGAACCTTCGCCACCGCGATCTCCTGCACCGTGAACAACAGTCCTACAATCGTCCACGCACACGGGATCAAAATCCATCTCGTTCGTCCCATATCTGGTGTGGCCTGCAGCAATGGGTGTGTCAACCTCTCCGGGACGGATTATAGCTGAACCTTCGAAGGAGACATCACTAAGGACAGACCGCTTGTCTCACTTCGGACGCCGCATATCACTTTTCCTGCGATCACTGGTTCTTCGCAGCATATTGTCCAGTGAGCAGGAGCATCGCCAGGAACACATGAGGGGTAAGAAACGCCGGTTGAGACCTGCATTCGGCGTTACGAACAGCACGAGTCGTTCAAAGTGACATAGAGGAGTTCCACATGAAGAAGATTCTGACTCAGTACGTGATGTGCGCGCTTGCGGTCGCCCTGATGGTGCCGTTGGCGCCGGCGCAGTCGCAGCCGGCAGGATTGCAGGCCGCCTTCGCAAAAGATGCCGGAACGCTTTCCGACAAATTCACCGGACTCGCGCGCGTTATGTCGGGCAAGTACGACTGGAAGCCCGCCCAGGGCGTTCGCTCCGTCGCCGACGTCTTCAACCTGATCGTTAAAGAGAACGGACTGCTCGCCGGCGTGCTCTCGGGCACACCGAATACTGGGGCACCGGCCGCGCCCATCACCGATCCGGAGAAAATGCAGGAAGCTCTGAAGGCTTCTTACCTCAATCTGCAAAAAGCGATTTCGGCAATTTCCGATAACGACCTGCAAGCGCCGGTGAAATTGTTCGGAAGAGACTGGACGAAGCAGGAGGCGCTGATGCACATCCTCGAAGATCAACACGAGCATCTGGGGCAGTCGATCGCGTACGCGCGCAGCAACGGCGTGGTTCCGCCCTGGTCTAAGTAAGAGCGCCCCTCGCCTCCGTAAAGTTCGCAGTACACGGAATCGGTAGTCAGCGATCCAACCCCAATCAAGGCCTGAAAGGAGAATGCCAGATGAATAAAAAGAGAAAGAAAACGATCACAAATCAAGGTCTGAAAGGAGAATGCCATGTGAATAAAAAGAGAACGATCACAGTATTCCTTGCACTCCTTATGTGCGGCTTGGCCTCTCGAGTGTCGGCGCAAGGCATGGAACCCGAATTCAAATCCAATGCCGATGACATCACGAAGATTCGCGCCGTATTGGAGGAGTTCCGTCAGGACATTATTCACAAGGACGGGTACGCCTTAACCAAGCTCCTGCTGAACCCCAATGTGCTCTTTCATCACACCAACACCCAGGAAGAGATTGATAGCGCCCGCAGACTTAACGCTCAATTCGATGGAATTGGCCCGAGCCAGCTCGATGGATTTGTGAAATTCCTCGCTACGTCGAAGGACAAACTCGAAGAGAAATTCCGCAACATCGAGATTCGCCAGGATGGTCCTCTAGCGCTGGTGACATTCAACTACGATTTTGTCGAAAACGATAAGGTTACCAATTCAGGCCTCGAACATTGGCAGGTGTGCAAAATTGATGGGCAGTGGAAGATCTTGTCCGTCACCTGGACGAGCTATTGATAGTCACAGCCTGACTTGCTGTGAGCTTATTCCTCTTCGAGGGCGCTTCCGACTATTTCGGCATTGAGGACACTAAAGCTGTAAACGTCGAAAGGGAGATCCGTACGAAGTGACCAATCTGAGAACTTGATTCATTGGGGGGAATCATGGAAATACTATTCAACGATATCCGGTACGCCTTCCGCATCATGCGGAAGAGTCCCGGTTTCACTCTCATAATCATTCTCACGCTGGCATTGGGAATTGGGGCGAACACATCGATTTTCAGCATCGTAAACGCGGTGCTATTGCGTTCCCTGCCGTACCACGACCCCAGTCGTTTGGTGAAGATCACTTTCAACAATCCTGGAATAGGTTTGCGTGACATCGGCTTCTCTGTCCCCGAGTTGGAGGATCTGAAGTCAAGAGCTGGTGTCTTCGAGGAAGTAAGCGTTGTCCTCTCTGGCCCTACCAACTTGACCGGCGCCAAACAACCGGAACATCTTGAAATGCTCGAGGTGAGCCCCAACTATTTTTCCATGCTCGGCACAACACCAGAAATCGGGCGGTTATTTGGTCCGCAGGATTTTGCGCTGGGTTTTGCGGAAGCAACTGTGATTAGCGATGGCTTGTGGCGCCGCTCTTACGGCGGCGACCCGAATATTCTCGGGAAGCGTCTGAGGATGGACAACGATCCGTACACGATTGTGGGAGTAGTTCCTGCTGGATTTCGCCACCCCAGGACGACGGGCGCGAAGGATGTGGAAGTGTGGGTCACGTGCGGGTTCAGCGGGGATCCTTATCCGAAACCCGCGCGAAACGTGAAGGTGGCGCGCGAGGCAATCGGACGGCTGAAACCTAGCATCGATGTAACGCAGGCTCAGGCGAGACTGACGGCAATGGCCAGCGAACTCCGAACTGACTTCCCGAATGACTATCCTCCTGAGGCCAAATGGTCCATCGAGATCCAACCTTTGCAGGACGCACTCGTAGGCTCTGTGCGTCCGCAACTGCTGGTATTAATGGCCGCAGTAGTCCTAGTCGTGCTAATCGCATCCGTGAATATCGCAAACCTTCTACTGGCTCGCGCTTCAGGAAGACAGAGAGAAATGGCAATGCGGATGACGCTTGGGGCTGCCCGTTTTCGCATGGTGCGCCAGATGCTGACGGAGTCGCTTGTGCTCTCCTTGATCGCGGGTGTTGCAGGCGTGCTCGCAGCGAAATTGACCTTGCGTTTCATCCTTCACTTTGTTCCCGCTTCAGTTCCCCGGCTTGCCGAAGTGGGTGTCGACCGGACGGTGCTGCTTTTTGCTCTTCTGATTTCCATCTTCACCGGAATCATATTTGGGCTAGCTCCAGCTTTCCAGGCAATGAAAGCCGATATGACTGCTGCAATTCGGGAAGGTGCTCAAGGCTCCGGTTACAGCGCCAGGACATTCCGGTTGAGGAGTGTGCTGATTGTGTCTGAACTGGCGCTTGCTGTTGTATTGATGGTTGGAGCCGGCTTGCTCCTGCGGACTTTCTGGGGATTGATTCAGGAAAATCCGGGCTTCAATCCTTCGAGGGTAGTCACTGCAAGCTTCTACCTACCGAACCCGAACGATCCCAAGACGGATGTGTTGTATGGAGACTTTTCAAAAAGGACGTCTTTTTTCCGAGACGTCATTCGGCGTGTGGCCACGATTCCAGGAATCGATCGGGCCGCCATGACCTCGGATTTGCCAGGCGCGCGTCCAACAACAACCGCCGCACTGGTGATTGAGGACCGCGCGGCCGATTCATCGCAGGGGTTAGCAGCGGAAGTAGTTCGAGTGAGTCCCGATTATTTCATGCTGATGCAATCCCCGTTGATTCGTGGGCGTTTTTTCCTTGAAAGCGATGAAGGAGGAAAGCTGGAAGTAGCCATCATTGATGAGACTACGGCGCGACGCTATTGGTCGGGCATCGATCCTGTCGGCAGGCGCTTCCGGATGGGGGTAAATCCCAGGCTTCCTTGGGTAACCGTGGTCGTGGTCGTGGTCGGAATCGTCAAGGATATGAAGCAAGACGGACTCGATACAGATGGTGTCCCCCACATTTTCAGACCAATCTATCAACAATCGCCACTACGCTCGCGGGCCGTGAGCGTAGTGGCGAGGACGCCTCTGCCCGCATCACTCCTCGAATCACAAATTCGGAAAGAGATACAGACATTGGATCCCGCATTGCCGGTATTCAACGTGCGCTCGATGAACGATTTGATGGATGCTTCGATAACGCCGCGCCGATTCTCGGCGGAATTGGTTGGCGTGTTCGCGGCCGTCGCGATGCTTTTGTCCTCTATTGGCATCTATGGATTGCTGGCTTAGGGGCCGTAAATAAATAAAGGTATCAACTTATTTTTGCGTTCGGTTTGATGACGTAGTTCCACTCACCGTGAAACTTGTTGCGTTCCAGGTTGAGGTGCTCCATTTGCGCTTTGCTTATCTCGCGTCCTGTCAGGTATTTGCGGCGATCCAATCTGCAGGTGACTTTCAATCCCTTTGCCGTGGTTGTCTTGGCGATGAGCTTGACGACCGTTTCGTAGTCTCGCAATGGCTCCCCGCGCCAGTTTGAGGAGATAAAGGAAAACAGCCGGTGTTCGATCTTGTTCCATTTGCTGGTGCCGGGAGGAAAGTGACAAACCGAAATATACAATCCCGTCTGATCGGCGAATTTCTGCAATTCGAATTTCCACAACCGCAACCGCCACCCGTTGCTTCCGCCGCCGTCGGCCGTGATCAGAATCGTCTTGGCATCTGGATAGATGCGTCTGCCTTCCATGCGCCACCATCCGCGAATGGAGGCCACGGCAAAAGCGCCGGTGTCATGGTCGGTCCCCACATTGACAAAACCCGCGTTGCGTCCGATGTCGTAAATACCATAAGGATAGGCGCGCGGAACGGCGGGGCTGGGGAAGTCGTGACCCTGGACCTTGAGGGGCTGTTTTGCCGCCAGCCACTGCCGACCGGCATTGTCGTAGTTTCCTACGAGTTCTTTCTTCTTGGTGTCTACCGAAATCACCGGGCTGCCTTGGTTCAGGCATTTCTTCACCGCGGCGTTAATGTGTCTAAACTGCGCATCGCGATCGGGGTGATCTGCACCCTCCTCCGTTTTGCGATTGCTCTGCAAGCTATAGTCCAGGTCGTGAAGAATCTGCGCGACCTTCATGTGGCTGACCGGATGTTTCTGCTGGTCAAGTTCCCGGGCAATCGACCGCGTGCTTTTACAAATCCATCGCAGCGCAGACTCAGGGTCCCCGCGCGTTTGCGCATCGATCAACCCTTCCAGCGATTGCACCAGGCGCGGATCGGACTGCGTGATGGGCTTGCGTCCCGCCCCAGGCCGACGCACGCGGCCCACCAACGGCCGGCTCCTTCCTTGGATTTCGCCAATCCCTTTGGCGATCGTCTTGCGCGACAAGCCACAGGCGCGCCGTACCAGCGAAACTCCTCCATAGCCCAAGCTCACGGCTTCATTGGCGGCCATAATGCGGCGCGTGCGCTCGTCCAAATGTGGCCAAACAGAACGGAACTTCCGCTTCAATTCGGACAATGTGTTCACGTCTGCGAAGCTTAATGCAAGGACTCCGAGATTGATACCTTTATTTATTTACAGCGCCTTACATGGTTGGGCAGAGGTCCCGCGAGATTGGAATAAGAGTAGCCCTGGGAGCCCAGCGGCCTGATATTCTCAAACTCATTCTCGGCAAAGGGCTATCGCTCGCCGGTACTGGAATTGCGATTGGATTGATCCTTTCTGCAATCTCAGCACCCCTGATTGCAGGTCTTCTGTATGGCGTTCATCCGATTGATGTGATCGTCTTCGTCACCGTCCCGCTGATTTTGTTGGTTGTCGCCTTTCTGGCGACTTACATTCCCGCTCGTCGCGCGACGATCGTGGATCCAATCATTGCCTTACATGAAAGCTAGAACTGCGAGGCTAGAAACGTAACCGACTGCCAAGGAGAAGAAAGTGTCTGTTTACGAAAGGCTAGAGGCTCTCAACATCGGAAGATGCGGCGTCGATACTAGTCAACCGCGAAACTCTAGCATAGGCGTTTGCTTGTGGGTCCCGCAAACTCCGGCCGACTTTAGAATTAGCAAGATACGGCAAACGACTCGTAACATGTTACGTGCATGCATGAATACGCGCTGCTTCGCGAACATGAAGCTCTGGGTTTGTCCAGAGGGCTCTCGAAAATGACTTTGTCGTCGTTACAGGGCACAGGCACCGCGCGTGATTTTATCCGGCTTCTCACCGTCGAACTGCACTAAAAGGACAGAGAGAAAACCGGCTTGCCAGACTTGCCAATTAAGGGCCCCCTGAAAATAGCTAAGCGATTGTGGCGCCTTGCCTTAGCTTATTTTCCCCACTGTTCGCAACGAGGAGGCCGGGGGTTCGAATCCCCTCTCGTCCACCAAAACACCACCAATCCTAGACACTTCCTGCACCTTGACAATAGAACGGTCATTCTATATAGTACGGTCGTTCTATGAAGAATCCTGCGCCATCAGTTCTTTATCAACGGGCCAGAGCCACCAGGACGCGCGCCGACATTCTCAGTGTTGCCGTGAACCTTGCTTCTGCGGAGGGCCTTGAAGGCCTGACGATCGGACGGCTCGCTACCGAATCGCATATGAGCAAAACCGGGATCTTCTCGCACTTCGGATCCAAAGAGCAGCTGCAGCTCGCTACCGTGGGCGCCGCGAAGCAGATCTTCCTGGAGCAGGTCGTAAAACCCGGGCTGACCAGCCCGCGCGGTCTTCCCAGGCTCAAGGTCATGCTGGAAAGCTGGCTCGGGTACGTGGAGAGAATCGTGTTCCGCGGCGGCTGTTTCTTTGCTGCCGCTTCTGCAGAGTTTGACAGCCGGCCAGGAAAAGTCCGCGACGAGATAGCTTCGCTTACGAAAGCGTGGCTGGCGGCACTACAAGGGGAAATTGCGTTTGCTCGGAAAAAGAAGCAGATCAAGACATCAGTCGTCCCCTCGCAACTTGCATTCGAGTTGCACGCCTACGTCCAAGAGGCGAACTGGGCGTTCAAGCTATTCGACGACAAGTCGGCGTTTTTGCGCGCTCGCCGGGCGATTTCCGATCGACTTGCGGAAGGTTCTGCGCAGTGAAGAAACAGAAAAGCAAATGAAAGGATGAAATCCATGGAAAACTCCAGCAAAGAAAGGCAACAAGTGTTGAGAATGGCGTTGATGGGCAACGCTTTGTTCTCAACTATTTCCGGTTTGACATTGGTTCTTGCAGGAGAGTGGGTTGTGCGGCTTCTCGGTCTGCCAGACGCGGTTAACTTGATCGCTCTGGGAATTAGTCTGCTGGCGTTTGCGGTCACCCTGGTGGTCTTCGCGCGAAAAAAACCGATCAAACTCTTGGATGCCTGGATCGCAGTTTTCTTGGACCTCGCGTGGGTCATCGGAAGCTACCCGCTTCTCTTTGTTGTGCCCTTCAGCACCAGCGGAAAATGGATCGTGGGAATCGTCGCCGAGGTCGTAATGCTATTCGCACTCGTGCAGTGGCTGGGGATTAGAAGGGTTCGAAAAGGAAACATGGTGCCTGAACCTGGTCGCTGATCCTCGGAGGTGTCGGTGGAAAAACTACGCTGGAACTGGCCTGTCTCACCGCTACCTCCATTCCTTTTCGCATTGCTCGTGTGCTTTCGGCAAGGCTGCGTAGTACGGAGCCGGGGCGGCGTGGCAGTAGCCCTGCGCCACCCAGTAATGGGCGCTACTCGGTTGCAACCTGCCCTTGCACTCCAAAAAGCGGACAGGTTTCCGAGGTACTATGTCAGGAGTTCTGAACTTAGGAATGATTTGAGAGCGCGGTAATCGATTTCAGCAGCTTCCATGGCTGGAACTTCCTTGAACGGCGGTTCCTGCTCCAAAAATATGTGCGTCACTCCAGCCCTGAGCCCCGCTTCGACAATCGGAGACAAGCAAGGCAATGCGTTCTGGCTCAGGGCGGCGACTATAATAGGACGAGTTTTTTGTCCATGCGGGACAAAAAAAATGCGTCCAATAGCCCAGGAGATGGATTCTGCCGTCAGGGCCAAGGGGCTGCACGCCCACCCAAAATGAGAACCGAACATGGAACTTAACAGAACTCGAATTCTTTCGGTACTAGACATCCTAGCCTCTTCGCTAGCCCTTATCGGGCTTCTTCCAATTGTCGGAGGGCTACCAGGCATAGCTTCACAAGGTCAGCCGCTGACTGATGGCATCTGGTTCATAATTAATCTTGGCGGAGCATTGGTCCTGCTTGCCGGCGGAACAAAGCTCCTTCTCCCAAAAGTCCCAGTGCGTCTGTTTGTGCTTTTCTACACAGCCCTGATTTCTGTCCTGGGCACCTTGCGTTTGCAACTAGTTGGTTTTCATCTTTTGATTGGAGGCTGGCTAGTTATGGTGTTTGGTGTTGGAGGATTGCTTCTCTTGCTTAACCGTCCGTGGCTTTGGGCAGTTGCAGGCACGGCGTGGTGCGTTCTCCTTCTTGGAGTCTGGTCCGCGGGAGGCGTCATTGGTTTTCTCTCGATCGAAACACAACGGCTTTCTTTCTTTCTTCCGCTGCAGATCGTGGCCCTTGTCATAACTCTTGTTCTGCTTGTCCTCAACATCCGCTTCCGACGCAGTATGATTGAAGCCTGAGGACGCGACTTAACGCAAGCACGTGAACGGCGCGTGTCAACGACTTTGAGACAGGTACTCACGGAATTTAGTGAACTTTTCATGTGTTGGTTCAGGGTTCCCAGTTTTCCACGAAGAACTTTCGCGCCAGGATCGCCTAGCAACGACGATCCCCAACCCGGTTGACCCACAGTATGTCCGCTTTTTCATGACTCAGGCCCGTTGTCTTAAACGAATGGACTGTCGAAAATATCGCCGTCGTTTTCCGAAATCTTAAAAACCGGCGGCTACAATGGGGAATCTTCGGCCTTCAGAGTTGATCACTCGAACGCGTGAACGCTGAACCCCCTTACCCAACAAATCGCTAAGGTTCTTGATTTCCTCCGTTGTTGCTTCCGCAAGATCGAGTCCACGCATGTGACGTGGGGCTGCCAGATACTCGACACCGACGCATATCACATCGATGTTCTTGGATATCCCTGGTGCCTTGGTACTGCGGATTAGCAGGGAACCCTGCTGGGACAGGGACTTCCTTCACAACTATCCTCGTCCCGCGTTCCAGTCAGCTTGAGGCCAAGCCAGATACCAAGAACGGCAAAGGTCGCTGCGATCAGTCCACCGTAGATTTCGATCCGGGTTGCGAAGTGTCGGCAATGCCGCTGCGTTCCATCGTCGGCCCCGACAAGATGTTTCCGCCCTGGAACGAAATCAAGAACATGTATCCCGACGCGCTCGATTCATTCTCCTCACCAGGGCACGATCTCGTGATCGTGGTAGTGCAAGGGAAGTTGATCGTTGCGCCTGTATTGAACGGCAAGGTGGCGCGCTCCCTCGCGCGCATCCAGATAAACGGAAGGCCAGTTATGGTCCAGTGGTCCTTAGGCGCTTACGTCGATCGCTGGACGGCACAGCTCAAACCGTTTCTATCCACCTACGAGTACAAACCCAACAGGCTCAGGAGCGACGACCGACGACGCCGCGCGGATGACTGCCTCACAGTTCAGCCCGAGTGACGGGCAACCCTTCCATAGTCCGGTAAGGTAAGGGTTGCCGACCATTAGGAAGTCGCGTGGTGGTTCGAATGGAAATCCCGAGTGCGGCCACCCTACGGATAGCCGTCGCGCGACCAGGTGAGCGGCGCACATTTGAGATGAAGCCGACCTCCGAGACATGGCAAACAGCGGCGGAAAGAGCCTCAGTCGCCACCGTTGATTCGGTCTTGGAACGTGAACTTGGACTCCACCGCGAACGGCTTTCCGTCCAGCTCCGCGTAGGGATAGATGAAGTAGTTGAGCGGATCGCCCTGCTGCGGTGGGTCGAGCCGGATGTCTCGTCCGACAGTAAACTGCAGGCGATTGTCGTCATGCGCTCCGAAGAAATAATCTTTCTTATCGGGATGCTTCCAAGCTTCTGAGGCATCCACCGGTATCCAGCCGTAGGGCTCGACATAGAACTCCGCCCAGCAGTGATATCCCGGTATATCCCCATCATGGTGATCAGCGGGTAGCGGAAAGCCAATTTCGAAGCGGGCAGGAATTCCAGCCGCCCGCATCATGCCGATAAACAGCGAGTGAAAATCCGTGCAGTTGCCACGCTTGGCGGTGCAGGCCCATATTGCATCCCCGTTGCCCCAGCCGGTGCCAGACTTGTCGTAGCGCATCGTGGCGATGACGTAGTTGTAGATGGCCCGTGCTTTCTTAAGCGGGTCTTGGATCCCACGCGTCTCTTGCGCAGCGAGCTCCGCGATGACTCCCTGAAGAGGCACGCGGCGGTCTGGTTGGAGGAAACGCTGAAGATCGGTCGCGTCTACTACAGCCGATTGCGCGCTAACGGGGCGTTGGCCGAGCTCGACGCGATGTTCCTGGCGGGTTACTTGAAAGCTCATGCGCACTTCTTCGAGAGAGCTCACCTGTGCGGCCGGAACTTGCAGATAAAGGTATTCGTTGCCGTATTCTGGATCGCGATACTTCGCATAGGGGAAAGGAGATTCGATCTTCAGGGCACCGATTCCTTGGTAGGGATCCGACTGCGGCAGCGGAATCCAAATCCGCAGAGTCTTTGCGCCTGCAGGCGAAGCAGGAATCTTTGTCAGATAGGTAAACTCGAAGGTGCGCGCAGAAATATTCGTCCGCAACGGAGCAGAGGCAGCCACGCATAAAATCGCCAGCATAAATGTGAAGACAATGCACAAAGCAACGATCCTGCGAGAAATCATGGGCGATATCCTCCTTCAGGCAATCTGGCCTGACTAGGTTTTTGTTATAGCTCTCAGACTCTGCCGGCGGGACCCGCGGTCAGCGGGCTGTTCAAGTGAAGCCTTGGGCTGGGCGCAAAATGGGCAGTACTAATGGCATGGGGCCCTACTTAATCCTACCGCAATTTCCTAACGCAAATTCATTCCCGGAGACGCGGATAAGACCCGGCCGCTTATTTTGTCCCGCGCGATTGCAAAAATCCTCGAGCTCGCGAGAAACCTAGTCTTCGTGCTGGCCGGACTCCTCATCGTCCTCACTCTTACCTTTAATAAGGCTGAGTGCTTTTTTCCAAGCCTGATCCGCGACTAGACGGCCGGTGGCTCTTCCTACGAGATCTGCAAGCTCGAAATGGATTCCCCCATACCGACGAGATATTCCAGCCTGGTCTGCCGCATCCGTGAAAGTGGCCCAGGAAAGGGTGACTTCTTGTTTGGGCGTCAAACCCGGCTCGGTGTTGGAGCTTCCGGCGGAAAAAGTAACAGAATCTCCGAATTTGTCGCTGTGGGTGAATCGCTTGAGAATCTCTGCGCCAGCCGCGCTGAACGTGCTGTGGCCGGAGATGTATTCGGGGAAGGGTGGCGTCGGAAACGTGGTCAGCTGATAGGGAATCCACAGTGATCCATCAAAAGTTTGTGTGCCTTGGAAAGGGCGCCAAGATTTGATCTGCTGACCATGAAAGAGGTAGGGGATGCTTGTGATGGGACGCACGGAATCAAAACCGCGCTTTGCATCCCATGCGGCGATACCGGCGTCGAAGATGGCGTTAGTCAGCGCAAAGAACATCTTGGCGTCATCATCCACGGTGTGATGGTCGCGGCGTGAGACAAACTCGCCAAACAGGTCCCAGTGTCCGGGTGGAAGTTCCGTGTGCGGACCATTCGCCCAGTACTCGGCAATCATCTTTTGTTCGTCCGTGAGGTACGCGCTGATGGTGATCAGATCCGTCGATTGTTGCAGGTAGGTCTCCGAACCGAACAAAGCCGGACCAAACTGGGCGACAAAGGATCGAAACTGGTCAGGCGACGGCATGGCAAAGGGGACCACGCGGTACCACTGCGCCCCCACAAATGCTTGGGTGATGACGTGGGGAATCGGGCGCGTCGCACCGTCGTCATACTTCAACGGCTGCCAGTGGTTGGGATCCAGCACCGATGCTGGATTGACTGGCACGGCGCTCGCTGGATTCACCGAAACGTATCCAGTCCAATCGGAATACGCCCCCGGGTGCAGATCGCCGAGCTGGTTGGAACCGTCCCCATGACGAAACGCGAGTACCGCAGCGCAAGCCACATTTCCAATCCCCGCCGGAGTGTCTGTATTGATGGTTAGATTGTTCGGATCGTAGCCCAAACTAGCCATGAGTGGATCAAAGACACTAGCCTTGTCGAGCGCAAAGAGATCCACCAGGGCGCGATAGGCGGCAAAGCTGATCGCTTCATTCTTGTTAGCTAACGTGCGTTCTCTTTTGGGCCGCCGCAGTTCATCCCCAAACTGTGTGCCGACGGCCCTCTTGTCGTAGGCCGCCCAGGCGTCGAAGATGCAAGTGTGCGCAATCGCCAGGGCCCGGGCCACCATCGGCGGACCAATGCGGGAATCGCGCACACCTTGCAATGCCGCGACGTTCCATTGCACCACCACGTTGTCGCTCGCACTGGCTTGGCCCATCACGCCTACCGGCCAAATCTGAACGGCAACGATAATTAAGGATCGAAACAATAAAGGGAGCTTAGATGCCGACGTGGAAGACAGGCGTATGCTCGCGGCCATTGGGATACTTCCTCCAGCTACAGTGGACCTTCTAATCGCGATACGAATCACCTATTGTTGCGCCGGATTGACAGCGCCACGTCGAACACGGCATCGACCCTCGTGAAGGTATTTTACCCATGCCTCAATGAAAAGGGCTTGAGAGCATTAAGAAAAGAAGACGCCGTTACGCTCACTGCCGATCTGAGCGTAATTGACGGTGGTTGTTGCCGGGTCGGAGACGAACCGGAAGCCGTGCCCGGTGCTTTTGGGTGTCGTTGCGGTGACGGCGATGGTAACGTTGCCGATTTGGAAGAAGTCACCCATGAAGTGGTTTGTGGCATCATGGATCCCCAGGAAGTTCTTGGTCACACCACTCCACTTGATGTCAACCGAATCGATCCTCCCGCTCACGAATCCAAGTGGCCGGTTCGGGCTGAGGCTGTTGCCAACCGTAAAAGCGTCAAACACTGCGCAGATGTTTTCGGCGTGAAACTCGGCGGTGCCGTCGTCCAAGTCTACTTCGCCGGTGCCTTCCGGCACCGGAATCGTCCAAAACGTTAAGCTTTCAGAGATGCCCGCATCCCAAGAGTGAACCTGTCCCAAGCCCGACGGGCTCAGAGAGTCAAGTCATATGAACGTGAGCGTGCCCTTGTGTTCGAGACGGTCAATCGCCACGAACGTGCCCTTAAAGAACCGCCAGTCCGTGTGGAACGTGTACGCCGTGCCGACACCCGTGTTCAGGTCCGTGCCGGTGCCGCCAAAGATCAGGTCAGCATTGGCGACAACCCCTTTGAAATCCGTGATAGTGGAAGGATCGAAGCCGGCGGGTGGCGCACTGCCGTCGGGCGGCCCGGGGAAGAAGAAGTGTTGCCCTGGTGGCGTCGTGATATGGGGAATGGGCCGCGCGAGAGCCTTGCACTTGTTGTGTTTTCCTTCATCCTCTTCGTCCGCAAACGCCGCCGACCGCAGTCCAGAGCCGAGTAAGAGTCCGGCTCCAGCGGCGGTACCTGCTGCTCCTCGGATAAGAGTGCGTCGGGTTAGCCATTTCTCCTGAAGCTTATTCCACGAAATAGACTTTTCCTCATTCATTGTGGTTCTCCTTCGACTGATTGGCAGCTCACACAAAGGGCACGCGCCAACCGGCGAGTGACGGCCCGGGGTCCCGAAAATACTGGCGGCGAAACCATAAGAAAGAAAACTGAGAAACCGAGGTGGGGTAACCGCAATGACTGTGCGCCTTCTCTCCCCAGCATGTCAAATAAAAAATCAGTAAATGCAACCTGTGAAGGGATTCATAAAAGCGGCCAGAAGGGACCGTGGTTACGGCCTGCGACTACATGGCTGTACGTTTTGGTACTCTTAACACTGACTTCCTTTGCGGCCTGATTAGCAGTTCTCGGGCTTGTGCATGGATCACGGGCTATGCGGAAGTTATTCTTCCAGTTGGCGCTCGCTCGGCACTTGGCTGCGGTTCGGCGAAGCTGTCCAGAAGTCCGGATGTGGGAAGTCAGCGAACTCAACACGTTCAGTTTGGCCAGCCGTTCTTGAGGCGATGGCATTTGTGCCCGTTGATCGGAAGCGTACTCCAGAGGGACACGGTTAAAGGACAGGAGAAAGCAAATGTACCTTGCGTATTAGGTCGATAGTCGCGACTGTCACGAATATGTCGCGCAAATCGTGGAAAACAGCGGCAAAAGTGAAGAAAATGGCGATAAATGTAGCGGGTTGCGTCGGCTCCGGCAAGATTTAGTGAACTGTATTTTCCGCTTAGAAGGCAGGGCCGTGGGTTCGAATCTCGTCGCTCCCGTCAATTCCCTTCCGCCCTGGGCATTTTGAAGCGGCAGAGCAAAAATTCGGCAACCCACAACGCAGGTAAGATGAAAAAGAAGGCAAATAGCCTGGCTTGCCAGGTTTGCCAATTCAGGGCCCGTTGAAATAGCTGAGTGATTGTGGCGGCTAGCCTTAGCGTTTTCCCCTCACTGTTCGCAACGAGGAGGCCGGGGGTTCGAATCCCCTCTCGTCCACCAAAACATCAATAAAAATGCGGGTTCCTGAAGTCCTCAAGTAAAGACGCGCCTTTCTTGTTACGGCCTGCTTGACGGCTGCTTGACACTCGGAACACGGAAGACGCGGGAAGAGGCACGAGGCGCGCGGACACAGCCAGCGAGGTCGATTTCCTCGCACGAAATTCCTGACACGGGCCTCGACTTGAGACGAGCACATCGACACTTCAGCGTTGACTGTCTTCGTCGGCTCCAGCGGCACGACCTACTATTTGCCATTCCTCAAGACCAGCGGGTAAGGGTAATCGCCACGGTGTCACCCGAAGCGCAAGCTCAAAAGCTGTAGCTCGTGACTCGGGCCGCACGGCAGAACTGGGCACCTGGCTCCGCTCGGTGTCTATAGGAGTTTCCGTGACCATGATCCAATCAGTCCGGGAGAAAGAACTACACCTTTCGCAGCAACCACCTCATCCCGTAACCGTTGTGCAAGACTTGAAACGTCTACTTCCGTCGCCGTCGTGATTTTCAACTTCTCCATCACGGGTAAGAGGGTTCTAGTTACTTCTGCCACGAGCTCATACACCGGGCAGTCTGGACCGCCACCGATTACAGCATCCATCCGCATCGAAGGGCCGGGCAGCCCCGCAGACAGAAATACCGAGTACATCTCCAAACCTAGCTGTGTTCGTGCACCAGTGGCAGTTAGCGTCTGTTTGATCCAGCCAATGTGCCGTTCAAGGGTCGGGGCCGGAGGCAGGGAGCGGGAGTTTTCAATATCAAATTCCTGAAAAACGAGCAAGCCTCCATCACGCACATGCCCTGCCAGTTTTTGGACAGCATCGACCGGATCCGAGTAGTACATAAGGACGAGTCGGCCTACGACCGCGTCAAACAGCCGATCAAACTGCATTTCTGTCGGGTCGCCTTCCAGGAATTTCACATTCTCAAGATGTCGCGCCTGTACTCGCGCCCTTGCTCGTTGCACCGCTGCAGCGGCCCGATCGACACCAATGACCTCTCCGCTTGGCCCTACGAGGCCGGCGGCCAGAAACGCCACGTCTCCACCGCCGCAACCCACGTCAAGAACGCGCATGCCCGTGCTGAGCCCGGCCTGTTGCAATAGTTGACGCGTAAAGGGCTCAAAGACCTGTGCCTGGCGACTGAGACGTTCGAGTTCCTGCTCCGAATGACCGAAGGCGTACGTCGATTGCTGAGCTGGTGTCTTTTTCATTCCTCACCTCAAAACCGACTAAGAGCATGCCAGCATGTTGGCGATTGTACGCCGCTGGCACCTGATTATGAGTTCTTGGAGCTCTGACGGCCAGAGCGCATGGGCCGCCGTGAAGACCGCAGCGATCCCGGACGAGTGGCAACCCTTACCTTACCGGATTATGGAAGGGTTGTCCGTCATCCGCTCGCAATCTGGAAGTCAGTATGCAGAATCGCCAAGCACAACGATTGGTAGCGGACTCTGGAGTTGTGATGCGCCGCCGGAGGGGTTTCCTATCGAAAGCGCTCACTCTGCTCGCAGCGATGTCATCGGATCAGCGCCGGTTGCGCGGCGCGCGGAAGGAAGGCTGGCTAAAGTAGCCGTGCCGACGGCCATTACCGCCACGCCGATGAGGGTGAGCGGATCCCGAGCGCTCACTCCGTACAACAAGCTATCGAGCACGCCCCCAAACACCAGCGCGCATCCAATCCCAATCACCACGCCAGTGCCCGCCAGCAAAACTCCCTGGCGCATCACCATGCTCAGCAAATTCCCCGAGCTCGCTCCCAGTGCCACGCGCATTCCGAACTCGTGCATCCGCTGGCTCACCGAATACGAAATCACTCCATAAATCCCAATCGCTGCCAGCACTAACGCCAGTACCGCAAATAGTCCCACTAAAAACAAAGCAAACCGCGGCGTTGAAAACTTTTCATCCGCAATTTTGTCCATCAACCTTACGTGCGCCACGGCCAAACTTGGATCAAACTCACGTACCACGCTTCGTACACCTTCGGTCAACAACGTCGGATCGATGTTAGCTCGCAACGCAATCGTCATGCTTCTGAAAGCGAATGGCTGCTGCATGAGCGGCCACCAAAACGCAGGCTCAGCGCTCGGGCTCTCGGGTTTGTCTTTCACGTCGCCCACCACACCCACCACCGTAAACCAGTCCGACTCCTTCGGCTTGTCGTCAAACGTAATCCGCTTTCCGACGACATCCTCTCCAGGCCAATAGCGTCGCGCCATCACGTCATTGATAATCATC
>Ga0207087_1045_pt1 | contig 27225 bp, 22 predicted proteins | sample Alteio_BWMinHeat_51_FD_153544 | JGI IMG/M metagenome (GOLD analysis project Ga0207087, IMG submission 153544) | Enriched cells from forest soil in Barre Woods Harvard Forest LTER site, Petersham, Massachusetts, United States -... | ecosystem: Environmental > Terrestrial > Soil > Temperate forest >... | reverse complement strand
TCGAAAGATTGAGGACGTCGGAGAATATTTTCTTCCGCGGACGCTGAGGAAGCACACCGTTGTGAACAGCAAGATCGGAAGCGGCGGACGGGTGTTTGCCTTCGAGGGAAAATCCGCGGAAGAAAAATGCGGCGTGTTTCGTCGCCTGTTGAACGAGAGCGGCCTTGAGGAAAAACTGCGGCAGCGGGCGGCGGCTTTAGGCAAACAGGTTGCCGCTCTGTCCATCGTCGTCAAGCCGTCGTTCATGTTGGGGTATGCCAGGAAGGATTGCTCGATCATCACGGATGCGGAGTTGCTGCGGGAGCTTCGGAACTTTCTAGGGGAGCAGGAGTGCGGGAATGCTGTCATTGTCGAGTCGGCAAATATATACGACCAATTCTTCGGGCACCGTAGCGTTCAGGAGGTGGCTGCTTACTTTGGAATCGAGAAATGCGGATTGCCGATTGTAGATGGGTCGAGCGATCAGGTCTCGCACAGCTATTTTCGCGGCATGGCGCAGAACACCATCTCTCGGAGCTGGAAGGAGGCGGACTTCCGGATTTCGTTTGGGAAGATGCGGAGCCATCCGATTGAAATGGCCTATCTCACCATTGGCAATTTGGAGTGGATGGGCGGACGATGCGATGAATTTCTTTTTGTGGAACGGCAGGCGCACCGCGAGACCGCGTTGATGATGTTGCTGGACGGCTTTCCGCCGGATTTTGTATTGCTGGACGCGTATGACCAGGCTTCCGATGGACTTGTGGGCGTGATGGGTTGCCCGCGCCCGCCTTCTCCTCGGAGGCTGTATGCGGGCGAGGACGCGCTTTCCGTGGATTTGGTGGCGGCGCGGCACATGGGAGTCCGCGAGCCGGACGAGACAAATATTTTGCGCGCGGCATGCCACTGGTTTGGCGATCCGGCGGAGCGCATTGAAGTTGTCGGGACGAACGAGAATTTGCGAGTGTGGCGCGGGCCTTACGAAACAGAGTTTTCTACGATGCTGAGTTTCGTGGCCTATCCGGTGTACGTCTTCGGGAGCGGACGCGGTTCGTTGTTTGTTCCGGAAATGGACGAACAAGCATTTCCCCCATTGCAACGCGTTTCGTTTTTCGAGCGCGTTTTGCGTGCGGCGCTACGCAGACTTCTTGGCTTGCATTTCCCTCCCGCGAAAAAGCAGCAGCATGCTGAGGCTCGATCCCAGTGAAAAAGAACGTCGCCGTCATCGGCGCTGGCATGGGGGGGTTGACGGCTGCCCTGCGGCTCGCCCGGCAGGGATTCCGGGTGCAGGTCCTGGAGGCCCGCGCCGAAGCTGGTGGGCTGGCTTCCGGAAATGTATATGAGGGATTCTCGTTTGATGCCGGGCCGTACATCTTGCTGGACCGGCCAGGCTTGGAGTGGGCGTTTGCGTCTGTGGGGCTCGAACTCCGCGATCACATCGCACTGCGGGCCATCGATCATGTTTACGGCGTCGATTCACCCGGCCGCCCCACGGTCAACATTTATTCGAATGATGCTAAGACCGCGGCGGAGATGGAACAAAAGTGGCCAGGAAGCGAGGAACTCTATCTGCACTTTGTCCGGCAGACGGGTGCGATCGAAGCGTCGCTGCGGCCCCTCCTCTATGGCTCGGCACCCGGACCGATCTCGCTCCTTGGCGGCGGACGGTGGCGCCACGCTAGATTCCTCTTGCGGTCGCTGGGTTCCGTGCTGCGCGCGTCCCGGCTCCCGCAGCCCGTCGTGGATGCGCTCTCGATATGGACGCATGTCGCCGGGCAGCGCCCGGAAGAAGCGCCAAGTCCTTTGGCGTTTGTTCCAGCGTTGGTGCATTCCGTCGGTTGTTTTTATCCGCAGGACGGGATTCGAGCCATCCCCGCGGTTTTGGCGGAGGCCGCGGCCGGGGCAGGCGTGGAATTTAGGTACGGCACAAAGGCGAAAAGGATCTCGGCCGATGGCGGCCGCGTAAAGGAAGTGGAATCCACAGAGGGTGAAAGCTTTCCGGTGGATGCGGTCGTTTCCGACTGCGGTATCGCCACATATCTTGAGCTGCTCGATCAAAAAGAAGGCATGAGCCGAAAACGTTGCGAGAAGCTGCTGCTGCAATCGCCGGGAGTGTGCGCCTACCTTGTCGTAAAGGGAAAGATGGAACCGCCGTACTTGCGATTTTTGCTTCCCGGTGGAGAAGAGCGCTGCAGGCTGTTCATCCGGCCGGGCGTGTTGAATCCGGAGGAGAAAAACGGTGAGTGGTATCCGGCGAGGCTGCTGGGGCCCATGGATCACGCGAAAGCGCAGGGCATGGGGCCGCAGGGGCAAGCCGACTATTTGGAAAAACTGTTGGAAGAAAAATGGTGGCAAGAGGGAATTGGCGAATATCGCGTGCTTGCACGGCGGACGCCGGCGAAATGGGCTTCGGAATATTCGCTGGCGCGCGGCAGCATGAATCCCGTGATGACGGCGAAATTCATGCGCGAGGGCAGGCTGGCGCACCGCAGCCCGGACTTGCGCGGGTTGTACCTGGCGGGGAGCGCGACGCATCCGGGGCAGTGGGTGAGCTTTTGCGCGATTTCCGGAGTGCTCGCGGCGGATTGTGTGCGAAAGGACTTCGCCTGATGCTGGCGACGACGACAGAAACGCACGGAGGTCGCCAGCTGCGCGTCGCCCGTGTGGGGAGCGGACCGCAAGTAATTCTCCTCCACGGTTATCCGGACAATTTGCAAGTTTGGTCGGAGCTTGCGCCGCGGCTGGCTGCGCGATTCGAAGTGCTTGCGTTTGATTGGCCTGGAATGGGGTACAGCGAGGCGTGGACCGGCGGTGCAACGCCGTTTGATTTTGCGCGGCGGCTGCGCACGCTGATGGATGACTGGAGCATCGAACGCGCTGTAATCATCGGGCATGACATGGGTGGCCAGCCAGCGCTTGCCTTTGCCGCTGAATATGCCAGCCGAATCAGCCAAATCGTGGTGATGAACTCGCTCGTGATTTGGGACGAAAAAACATCCTGGGAGATTGCGTTGCTGAGAAAATTCGGCTGGAACCGCGTGTTATTGGAGCGGCTCCCGCGGGCAGTTTTTTTTCGGGCGATTCGAACGTTTCTGCCGCGCGGCTACAAACTCAGCCCGGAGCTGCGTAGCGACCTGTGGGGAAGCTTCGAGCGTCCCGAGGTGAGGAAATTTGTGGTGCGGATGTGCGCTGGCTATCAAGGAACCTTACCGCGCCTGAAGCAGCTCTATCCGAGCGTCCGGACACCGGCTCTATTCTTGTGGGCCGAACGCGACAAGCATTTTCCCGTTGGGCATGCGAGGAAGCTTGCCGAAATGGTCCCCGGTGCCGAGCTCGAAGAGATTCCGCGGGCCGGACATTGGATGGCCCTGAATCTCGCGGAAGTGGTGAGCTCGCGTATTCTGCGATTCCTCGAGGGCGAGCGATGATTAGGGAACCCTCCAACGGCTCCCCACTGACGCGAGCGCAATATTACCAGGGGCTGTTCCTCGCGGCTGCCGTTTGGAACGCATTCTCCGCCGGAGCAGTGCTATTCCTCTTGAGCAACGCCAGGTTTCGTCAGGAGATGGGACTTCCGGGCCCTCCTGACAGGATCAGTCTGCATTTGTTGGCCTCCTGTTTGTTCGTGTTTGGTCTGGGGTATTACTGGGTGAGCATCGATCTCTCGCGGAACCGCGATTTGGTGAAGCTTGGCGTGATCGGGAAGCCACTCGTGTTTGTGGTGTTTTTCATGCATGCGCTTGCGCAGGAAATTCCCATTCTCCTAGTCATTCCATCCACGGTGGACTTGCTCTTTGGAGCGCTGTTTCTGGAGTTTCTGGTGCGAACGCGCGGCAAAACGCAGTAATCTCAAAGGAGACCGTGCTAGAGAGCAGCTAGTCGAAAAAATGTCATGGATGTCGATTCACAGATCGATTCACTGGCCCAGAATCTGAGTGCAAAATCTTATCGCTCAATTCCGCGGATTTTCCTGGACGTCCTCTTATGGATAGGCACGGCCGCCTTGACGATCTATTTTCATCGATGGTGGTTCACGGCAATCAGCCTCTTCGCGATTGGATTTGGGCCGTTCCACGATCTGCTGGTGCAGGGACATGAGGGTACGCACGACCTGATTTCCAGGAATCGGCGCGCCAACGATTTTTTTACATGGTTTACGCTGGCGCTCGCAGGAATTTCGGCGGAGGCGCATCGATGCTTTCATCTCGATCATCATCATTACGCGCACACGTCTCAAGATCCGGAATTTCAGTTTTTTGATCGCGTGGTTTGCGGCGTGCCCGGTTGGGCTTATTTTTTGATTCCTGCCTTCGCGCAGCTCGGCGTGAACGCGTATGGTTTCGAAAGGAAAACGCCTACTGAGGTACGACGAAGGATTGCGCTGGAACTCATCGGCGCCGTGCTTCTGCATGCGGCGATTGCTTGTGTTTTGGGGTGGCGGCGTTATCTGCTTTTCGTGATTGCGCCCATGGTGACTGGTTTGTACGTGGCTTCTGTTCTGCGCAGTGTTACTGAACATCACGACGTTACGGAAGGCAACCAGTGGACCAACGCGCGGTCTATCGTGACGCATCCGCTGATTGAGTTTCTTTGGTCGAATGTGAACTACCATCTCGAGCATCACCTCTACCCTTCGGTGCCGTATCACGCGCTGCCGGAGCTTCGGCGGGCGCTCACCGCGGATTACCAGGCGCATCAGAGCAATTTCGGCAACGGCTACGGTCGCACCGCTCTGGTCTTGTTGCGCGACCCGCGGCACTTCGCACCGAAGTAAATAGCCGCAAATAAGACCCCATCGAGTCGCCTTGACGCATGTGTTTGCGACCGTTAGTCTGAAAAGCTCATGCGTTCATCGTCGAGGAAACTGGTTTACATCCTGTTCGCGGCAGCGGTCATCGGCTTCGTTATCTATCGGTCGACCAGCCTCCTTCATTCGGGCGATTTTCTTGCGAATTTGTGGAAGGCGGTTCGCCGTGCCAACCCCGCACTGCTCGCGTTGTCGGCCGTCGCGATCTATGCCTGCTATGCGATTCGCGCGCTGAGGTGGCAGGTGCTCCAGCGCAATTTAGGGCCGTCGCGGTTCTGGCAGATATATGCCATGACGCTCGCTGGGTTTGCGGCGGTGCTTGCGCTGGGCCGGCCGGGAGAGCCGATCCGCGTGTTGTTGCTGGCGCGGAAAGAAAAATTGCCGGCCGCGGATCTCTTGGGGATCTACCTGGTTGAAAGAATTCTCGATACCGCCAGCACCTTAGTCGTAGCGGCTCTGGCATTGTTGCTGATCAAATCGGGCATGGAGTCCAAAGAAACAGCCGGGAAATTTGTGCCAGCGTTCCAAGCCGCCGGAGCCCTTCTCGGCGTTGGCGTTTTGGGCGCGATTGCTTTCCTTGTATTTCTACGCGTTCGCGGGACGGCGCTCCTGGAGCGCCGCTTGGCTCCGTGGCTTGCTGCGCATAACTGGAAGGCTCGCGTCGCGCGAATTTTAATGGGATTCGCGCGGGGCGTGCAGACGATTCGCACCTGGGGCGACCTGGCGCTAGCCGGGCTATACTCCGCGCTCCACTGGATTCTCGTTTTGTTTGTGTATCAGTGGGTGATCCGCGCGTTTGGCGGAAGCCTGGCGGATTTCAGACCGGGTGATGCCATGCTGGTGATGGCCTTCTCACTGGTGGGCTCCATCGTCCAGCTGCCGGGAATTGGCGGCGGCTCGCAATTGGCGTCCATTCTTGTATTCACGAAGGTATTTGGGATAGAAACGGAGCTTGCCACAGCTGTTGCTATCGTGATTTGGCTCGTCACATTCGCTGCGGTCTCGGTGATTGGATTGCCGATATTGCTGCATCAAGGAGTTTCGTTGGCGAAACTAAGAGAGATGGCGGCCGAAGAGCAGGAATCGCTGGAAAGCTCGCCTTCGGGAGAAACCCAGTGAAGTGTCCATTCTGCGCGCATTTGGACGACAAGGTGATCGATTCGCGCGAGGGGCGCGCCGGAGACACGATTCGGCGGCGGCGGGAGTGTCTCAAGTGCAGCCGCCGGTTTACGACCTATGAGCGCATCGACGAAATTCCTTACATGGTGATTAAGAAGGACGGACGCCGCGAGCGTTTCGAACGCCAGAAGATTTTTCAGGGATTGTTGAAGGCTTGCGAGAAGAGGCCTGTCGCGACGCCGAAACTCGAAGCCATCGTGGATGAAATCGAGAGTGTGGTCCACGAAGCGACGGAGAGGGAACTCACCACCACCGAAATCGGCGAAATGATCATGCACCGATTGAAAAAACTCGACAAGGTCGCTTACGTGCGCTTTGCGTCGGTCTATATGGATTTCAAGGATGTGCAGGAATTCATGTCCGAGCTGAAAAACTTATTGAAGGACCGTACTAAGAAGTGAGCCCGTGGTTATCGCGGCCAGACGCCCGCGGTAAAGGTTCGAATTTTCGTGAATCCCAGTTTTTCATAAAGCTGGACCGCACCGTAGTTCTCTGACGTGACCGTCAGCGTTAATTCCTTGAATTTCATGCTGCGCAGCGTTTCGCCGGAGGTCTGCATCAGCATGCGCCCGATGCCGTGGCCCTGGTAGCCGGGGAGCACGCAGATTTGCGTCGTGTGGCCGACTCCGGGAGAGACTTCGCTCGTGAGGATGGCGGCGATGAGATCGTCGCTGCCCGGCTGGCGTAGGACGAACGACGCTCCTGGCACGAAGTGGCCGCAGCCCGGAAGCAGGATGATGTTTTTCAAAAACTTCAGGGCGCCGGAGCGGCTGCGGTACTGATCGTTGATTTCGCCGTCGATGTGGTTGGCGTAGGCAAGATAGATCAGCTTGGCGCAGGGCTCGAAGTAGCGGTCATTCCAGCGGTCCAGGCGCATCCCGGCGGAGACGCCGGATTTGGCTTCTGGAAGCTTCAATAGATCCTGGAGCATGAATTGGCGGGAGTAGAGGCGAAACCCTTGCTCGCTTAACGGGACTTCCACCGGTCCGCTGAACGGCATGAGCTGAGCTTCGATGCGCGAGAGCTGGGGAATTGCGCGCATGGAGAAGAGCATCTCGTCGAGCAGCCGCTGTCCGATGGTGGCTTGCGAGAATTTTGCGGACACATAGAGGCCGCCGATTAGGCCTTTTTGCTCTTCGAGGACGTAAAAGGAGTAGCCAGCGGCGCTGCCATTCTCGAAAGCCACACATCCTGCGAGGGCGTGGGCGTCCAGGAACCGTTTGATCAGTTCCAGGGCGCTGCGGTAGTCCCAATGGAGTTCGTCGCGCCAGTGCCGCGCTTCCTCTTCAAGGAGAGGCTCGAGTTGGCGGACCGTCGTCTGGCGCAAATCGACAATATTCATGTGGAAGAAGACTGCCACGCGGCCCCTGCCGCGCAGGCTCTATGATAGCCGAATCTGCGTCCGCACAACCAAGGCGAGCGTGGCAACGATGCAATTCCGACACAATGCCAGCATGGTTCCCGAAATGGTCCGGAAAAGGTGTGCTAACATCGCGCCTAACGTGCTTGCTTCTTGAGGAGTGAAAACCGGCGGCGCTGGCCGCGCCATTGCGCAGACTACGAATGTCGATCCTTTACGAGCTCCGCTATCCAACCAAGTGGTATACGAAGCTGTTGATGGCCTTGCTGGCGCTGGTTTTCTTTGCCGTGCTGGCGACCGCTGCCATTGCGGGGTTTCTCGTTTACCGCATCGTGAAGCCGCAGCGCACTAGCAGTGAAATTGACATGGAGAGCTTTCCGGGCAAGCCGGACCTTGTGGATTTTACGGTTTCGGGATTGGGGACGCGTCACGGCTGGTTTTTCCCGGGATTGCGTGGCGCGCCGACGATTGTCTTGTGTCATGGATACGGATCTAGCCGCGGCGAATTGCTGACGCTGGTTTCGGCGCTGCAGGATCACCAGTACAACGTGTTTGTTTTTGACTTTGCCGCGCACGGCGGAAATGACGGGATCACCACCTTCGGGTATCGCGAAGCGGACGAAGTGCGCGCGGCTGCCGACACCGTGGCCGCGCGAAATGACGTAGATCCCGCTCGCCTCGGACTATGGGGCTACAATTTGGGGGCTTATGCAGCTTTGCGCGAGGCCGAAAACGATCATCGCATTCGCGCCATCGTGCTGGATTCCGTGTACGACTTGCCGGAACAGATGGTAAAAATCGGCGTGGAGCGCACCGGCCTAGGTGGATTTCCCCTTATGGTTCGCTCGGCGCAGTCTAGTTTTACTTGGCTGAACTACAAGTACCGCGAGGATGCGCCGCTGTCGAAAAAACTGAATACGCTGGCGGGCATCCCGAAGCTATTCATCGAAGCTTACGACGACCCCGAGCTTGCCGAACTTACCCGCCAAATGTTTGTGAAGGCGCCCGAACCGCGCGATCAGACCATCATTCCGCACGGTAATTTTGTGTCTATGGACGACGCTGATAAGCGCGATTACGAGAATCGTGTCGTTAGCTTCTTCCTACTGAGGCTTCCCGCTACTGGCGGGCCGGTTCGCTGAAGACTTGGCCGTAACGTGCGACACGGACCATCCTTCCGCTGAAGCTCCAAGGGCAACCTCTTCGCAGCTGAATCCGCGCTTCCTCAGACGCCTGCAATCAACAGACCCAGAGATAACATAACCATCGGCTTCCGCGTTTTGATCCCAATCCAGCAATTCCTGGTGCAAGTAAAAACTCAGGGCGTAACGCGTATTTCGGTTCACGGCCAAATACAGGTAAGTGCGATCCTTAGGCACGCCATGTGCGAGCAATTGAGAAGCGAGCTCCTTTTCCCGCCAGTAAATGGGCTGGAGATCTTCTAGCATCCGACCAGCGAAGAAAATAGAACAAGTCAGCGAGGCCATGGCGAGTGCCAGGAGGGAGTTCTGCATGCGACCATTTTTTGAAGGCCAGAATGCCAGGCCTATTAGCAAATTCGGAATAGCAAGAAGCAGAAACACGCGTACCAGCACAAATAGAATGACGGGCGAATCCGTGACGGCACGGATCCGGAGCGGACCAAGAAATTCGGCTACGCCCAACAATCCCAGCCCGAATACCAGATGAACTGCTCCGAAAGCGCGGCGGTTATGGGGTACCCAGGTGACCAAGGACCGGGCCAAAAACAGCAAGATAGGGGGAATGGCCGGCAGGATGTAGCCGGGAAGCTTGGATTGAGAAACCGAGAAAAATACCAGGCAAAATGTTATCCAGCAGGAGAAAAACGTAGCAGCTCGAGACAGCCTCGGGTTACGAGTTACGCGCATTCCTCCTGTGATCGCGGCCCATAGAAAAGTTGCCGACCAAGGGAGAACTGCCAGAATCAGAATCGGGCCATAGAACCAAAACGGCTGGATGTGCTGGAACTCGGGCGTGAGGAAGCGTTTGAAGTTGTGCTCGATGATAAATATGCGGAAGAAATCTGGATTGCGGCGGGCGCAGAGGACGTACCAAGGGAGCGCCGTCAGGCAGAAAGCGACGATAGCGGCTGGGTGAAATAACCGGAACGCATCGCGCCATCTTTTCGTGAAAATTGCCCAGAAAAAAACCGCCCCGCCGCAAAGAATGATGGCGGCGGGTCCCTTCGCGAGAACGGCTAGGCCCAGAAAAAAGCCGAAGGAGATCAATGCGAGCCACGGCGTTCGGGGGATCACGGGAGTGTTTTCATTGCGTGTGAGGCCGAGGACGACGGCGGCAGAGACCATGGCAATGGTGAGCATCCCGCTGAAGGGCATGTCCGTGGCGGCGGCATGCGAAAACCCAATCATGCCTAAGGATGTAGGAAGGAGCAGCAGCAGCCAAAGGGCAGTTTCCGGGCCATAGAGACGCGACGCCAACCACGCCAGTGCAAGCGTCAGAAGCAGCGCGGAAATGGCGCTCGGCAGCCGCGCCGCGGCTTCACGGATACCAAGAAGTTTGAAACTCTCCGCCGCGCCCCAATAATAGAGTGGTGGCTTCTCGAACCACGGCTTCCCGTAAAGCCGAGGCGTGACCCAATCGCCTGTCTCGGCCATGTCGCGCGCAATCCACGCGTAGCGGGGCTCGTCTGGGCCGACAAATCCGATGGCTCCGAGGTGACTGAAATAGGAAACGTACAGTGTTGCGAGGATTAGGACGGCCCAGCCGATGCGGGCTGCCGATTTGGCCCGCGGTTTTCGAGGGCTGGCGGTGAGTGATGCAGTCACGGAATGGAAAGTCTAGCATTGAACCTCTATCTTCGAAGCTGCCACCTCTTGCATACTGTCGCGCGTCGGCCGCCGTGCGGCCGTCTGGGAACGAAATGAAGGAATGGCTTGAATACGCCGCCGTTTGGCTGATCTTAAAGACGCTGGGCGCGCTCCCGCGGACCGTCGCGCGCGTCTTTGCCGCATCCGTCACAAGTCTGCTTTTTTCCTTCCAGCCAAAGTTGCAGAAGACGGCCGAGTTTAATCTGCGGCTGGCCTTTCCGGACTGGACCGACGCGCAGCGCAAAGACGTGACGCGCAAGATGGTGCGAAACCTTGGGTGGATGGCGGCGGAATTTGCTCGCTTCCCGCGGCTGACGAAGGAAAATATCGAAAAAGTCGTGATTCTCGAGGGCCATGAAAATTTTCTGGAAGGGCAGCGACGCGGCAGCGGCGTTCTTTATTTAACGGGCCACATCGGCGCCTGGGAACTCTCCTCCTTCGCGCACGCGCTCTACGGCTATCCGCTGCATTACATAGCGCGGCCACTCGATAACAAGCGCCTCGACGCGCTCGTCAACCAATATCGCTGCTCCTCAGGCAACCAACCCATTTTCAAAAACGAATCCGCGCGCGTCATGCTGCGAATTCTGAAAGACTCGGGAACCATCGGCATTCTCGCTGATCAAAACACCATGCCGGAAGAAGGCGTGTTCGTCGATTTCTTCGGAAAATCCGCCTGCGCGACAGCAGGGATGGCCCGTGTAGCGCTGCATACGGGCGCAGCGGTAGTCCCGGGATACGCCTACTGGGACCAGACCATTCAAAAATATCGCCTGCGGTTCGAGCCTGCCGTGGAGCTCGTTCGCACCGGCGACACCGAGCGCGACGTCTCTGAAAATACGCAGCGGTTCGCAAAAGCTATCGAAGAGACTATTCGCAAACACCCGGACCAATGGGTTTGGGTTCACCAGCGGTGGAAGACGAGGCCCAAAGGCGAGCCTGCGCTGTATGATTTTTGAGAGAGGTCTTTGATGATGCAAACGGCAAAGTCGTTGGCGGAAGCAGTGGGCGCACAGCTGGAAGGGGACGGCGCTGTCGAGCTGCGCGGCGTAGCGGCGCCCGAGCGCGCCGGCCCGCACGATCTCATCTACCTGGAGAAAGCCAAACATGCGGACCGCGCCCGAGCCTCAGCAGCGATCTGCGTGATGGCGACGGAAAATGTGCCGTTGCCCGGAAAGGTTGTTCTGCGAAGTCCGCATCCCAAAGTTGCCTTTGCAAAAGCGGCTGCTCTCATACTTGGAAAAGCCCCCATCGCCGTCGGGATTCACCCGACCGCCCTGGTGGCACCTCTGGCGCGGATCAGCCAAAACGCGGGCATCGGGCCATTTGCGGTGATTGGCGAAGACGCCCACGTTGGCCAAGGCACCGAAATCGGCGCCCACAGCGTGATTGGCGCGGGCTGCTGGATTGGCGACCACTGCCGCATTCACCCGCGCGTAACACTGTACGCAGGGGTTCGAATTGGCCATCGCGTGGAAATCCATTCCGGAGCAGTCATCGGGGCGGACGGCTTCGGCTACGCCGAGGGGGAAGGGCGCTATTGGAAATTTCCGCAGGCAGGTATCGTGGAAATCGCCGACGATGTGGAAATCGGCGCGAACACGACTGTCGACCGGGGCTCACTGGACGACACGCGCATCGCTGAAGGCGTTAAGCTGGACAATCTCGTACACATAGGGCACAACTGCCAGATTGGCGCACACACCGTAATGGCTGCGCAGGTCGGCCTTTCCGGGTCCTGCGAATTTGGCAAGCGCGTCGTGGTGGGCGGCCAAGCCGGTTTTGGAGAACAATGTTGTCTTGAAGACGGAGCGGTCATCGGCGGCCAATCCGGCGTTCTTGGCGGCAAAACGATCCGCAGCGGACAAACCGTCTGGGGAACGCCCGCCCGGCCTCTTGAAAAATTCAAAGAACAATTCGCCTGGCAGGCGCGTCTACCGGAACTGGCCGCGCGCATCAAAGCGTTGGAAGCTAAGCTGGAAGGGAAGTGACGTGAGTCGAGCACTACGCTGGCGCGTAATCGTAGTTGGCGGCCACACCCGCAGCATCGGCAAGACGCAACTGGTGTGCGACGTCATTAGCGCGTTCCCCAGAGCCAACTGGATCGCTGGGAAAATCACGCAGTATGGCCACGGTGTGTGCGCCGAGAACGGCCACAATTGCGACTGCGCTCCCGACGAACACATTTGCGCCATCGAATGGGAGGCCCAGCCGCAATCCGGCACAGACAGCGCGCGGTTTCTTCGAGCGGGCGCGAAGCGCTCGTTTTGGCTAAGAACGAAGCAGGGTTTTCTCGCCGAAGGCTTGCCGTTGATGCGCGATGCCCTAAAGCGAGCGCTCTCTGAAACTGACGAAGATCCGCCTTCGTTGATTCTCGAGAGCAATTCGCTCTTGCAATTCCTAAAACCAAGTCTCTATTTCGCGGTGATCGATCCCGCACGCGAGGATTTCAAAGACTCCGCGCGCGTGGCACTCGACCGCGCCGATGTGCTCGTACTCCGCGGCGCCATGGACACGCCTGCCGCTGCCCCTTCCTGGATAAAACTCCCCGCCCATTTGCTGCGCACCAAGCCTTCCGTCACCCAGCGCGAAGGGGATCCCCTGCCTAAGCCTCTCGAAGTCCTCATCGAGCGAGCATTGCAGGCCCCGCCAAGCGTGGCCCTCTGACAACGAATGACAACGAATCGGTAACGTGACTGCATCTTAGAAGTTGACCCATTGGCGCAAGGCGGCGATAATTTAGTGTTACTCGTGTTGCGCGGTCTCGAACAGTTCTGGCGCTCGCGCCGAAAACTGCGGGAAGTGGCTAGGAATACAGCAGTTAGGCAGGTTTAGGCCAGATTAGGCGGATTTAATTTCGCGCCCGCATTTGGGTAATCTTTCGACTGGGGGATTTGTTTTGGCGACAGGTACACGCATTGGACTGGATAGGCCCGCCCCTGCCATACCGCCATTTTGGCACGCGCAGGATCTGGCTGGCCCTCTCGAACAAGCCATCGAAAACGGCGCGAGCCATCTGCTCTCCTTGCAGGCCGAAGAGGGCTATTGGCTCGGCGAACTCGAGGCCGATACGACCCTCGAATCCGACTACATTTATTACTTGCACGTACTTGGCAAGGCGGAGCCCGGCCGCATCGCCAAGCTCGCCAATTATGTTCGGCGGCGGCAATTGCCCGATGGCGGCTGGAATATTTTCCCCGGCGGACCTTCGGACCTCAATGCGACCTGCAAGGCCTATTTCGCGCTGAAACTTGTCGGCGACGATACGGATTCGCGGCACATGACGCAGGCGCGCGAAACGGTGCACCGTCTTGGCGGCCTCGAACAAACAAATTCTTATGTTCGTTTTTACCTCGCGCTGATCGGCGCTGTCGGCTGGGAGCTTGTTCCCTCGATTCCGCCGGAACTGCTGCTTTTGCCGAACTGGTTTTATCTCAACATTTACGAAATGTCGTCGTGGACCCGCGGCATCGTGATCCCCATGGCGATTCTTTCCGCGCTGCGGCCGGATTGGCGTTTGCCGGAACGCGCGCGAGTCGACGAACTCTTCAAGGACATCTCGCACAAAGCTGCGGCATTTGACTGGAGCAAGCAGCTCATCTCCTGGCGCAACGTTTTTCTCGCCATCGATCGCGGGCTGAAGCTTTACGAAAAACTTCCGTGGAAGCCGCTTCGCCGCCGCGCTCTTCGCGAAGCGAAAGCCTGGATGCTCGCTCACATGGAACGCAGCGAAGGCCTGGCGGCCATTTATCCTGCGATGATGAACTCGATCTTCGCGTTGATGGCGCTCGGCCACGGCCCTGACGATCCGATTACTTCCCGGGAGATTCGCGAGTTTTCGCGCTTCGAGATCGAAGAAGGGGACACCATCCGAATGCAGCCGTGCGTATCTCCCGTTTGGGATACGTGCATCGCCATGGTCTCTTTGGAGGAGGCCGGGCTGTCCGCGGATCATCCTGCGCTGGTGAAGGCTGCCGATTGGATGCTCTCGAAGCAGGTGTTGGGACCCGGCGACTGGCAATGTAAGAACAAAGACGCTGAGCCGGGAGGCTGGGCGTTCGAGTTCCGCAACGATTTTTTCCCGGACGTGGATGATACCGCCTTCGTCCTCATGGCATTGCAGCGCGTGAAGCACCCCGATCCCGACCGCATGGAAACCGCGGTGCGCCTCGGCATCCAGTGGCTGTTGAGCATGCAAAACAACGATGGCGGCTGGGGAGCGTTCGATCGCGACAACGACCGCCAACTTTTGTGCAACATTCCTTTCGCCGATCACAACGCGATGATCGATCCATCGACCGCCGATGTGACGGCCCGCGTTGTCGAATGCCTGGGGCGATTCGGCTGGCCTGCGGAACACCCCGCGATCCAACGCGCCGTGAAGTTCTTGCTCAAAGATCAGTGCGAAGATGGCTCGTGGTTCGGACGCTGGGGGGTGAACTATGTTTACGGAACCAGCGGCGCGCTGCGTGCCCTCGAAACGGTTTCCCTAACCGCAAAAGAATTTTGCCAGCGCGCGGTGAGGTGGCTGCGCGCGGTCCAAAAGGCCGACGGCAGCTTCGGCGAATCCCTGTGGAGCTATACCGATCCGACGACCAAGGGGCGGGGAAACAGCACGGCATCGCAAACAGCATGGGGCTTAATCGGACTGCTCGCCGGCGCGCAGGCCGATGATCCCGCAATTCAGAAGTCAGTTGCTTATCTGGTTCATCAGCAAAATACGGATGGCTCGTGGAGCGAAGCTGATTTTACCGGCACGGGATTTCCGGGAGTGTTTTATTTGAAGTATCACCTGTACCGCAATTCTTTCCCGCTTTACGCGCTCGCTCGATTTCGCAATCAAGTACAAGGTCCGCATGAGTATTGCGCCATGAAATTCCAGCCAGCCGAATTCCGGCTGCGGAGCGGGTTCTAGAGCCCGCGATGGCGTTTTCTCTGGGGCTCACCGCGGATCTCATGCTGGCTTTGGCTGCCCGCTCCATTCGCACGAAGCAGAGCTATCCTCCGATCCTGCGGCTTTCTCCGGGCATTCACTTCGAGACTGGCCCTGCCCCACGTTCCATCGGCGGTCATCCTGCGGGTAAAGGTTCTTGGCAGTCCGGCGCTCTCGTTCCGCGATTTCGGTCGCCCATCATTTGGATTGCCGGCTCCGAGCCGCTGGATTCTCCCGAGGTCGCCCGCTTCGCCAATGCACTCGCGGCATCCGGACGAAGCGTCTTCCTGGAGACCTCCGGCATGTCGTTGAAGCGGCGCCTTCATGAGTTTCAGCCGTCTTCCCGCTTTTACTTCGCGGTACGCTTCGACGGCCTGGAGTCACGAGAGGGCCGGCGCAATTCCCGCGACGGCGCGCTCCGTGTGGGGCTGGAAGCGATTCGCATGGCAAGTCTGGCAGGCTTTTTCACCTGCGCTCTTTTAGTTTTCGAGCCCAGCACAGCCGCCGGCGAACTGCAGCAACTCCACGCAGATATCAGCAAGCTCGATGTTGACGGATTTTTGATAACCTGCGCGACGCCCGATCCCGGCATGGAGAAGAAGGTCGGGCAACTTCGCCGCCGTTTGTTGACCCGGCGCTGGGCGTTGCTATCCTCCTTGCTGGATGCTAGTGCGCTGTCGGCCGCGTCGCGAACTTCTCAGGAAATCGAACGCCAGCCACTTTCGCAATCGCGGCCGGGCGATTTTGAGGAAGGCGCCGAAGCCGGATGACCACTCTGGTCACAGGGGCGTCGGGCTTTCTGGGCAGCCATGTGGCCCGGCAACTGGTCGCTCGTGGAGAGGAAGTCCGCGTTTTGATGCGCGCTTCCAGCACCAACCGTGCAATTGGCGACCTATCTCTGGAATACGTGACGGGCGACCTGCGAGATGCTGCGTCGCTCGTGCGCGCCCTTGCGGGCGTGAAGTGTGTTTTTCATGTGGCCGCCGATTATCGGCTGTGGGCCAAAAAATCGCGCGACATTTACGATTCCAATGTCGGCGGCACGAAGAACTTACTAGATGCCGCGAAACGCGCCGGGGTGGAGAAATTTATCTACACCAGCACGGTAGCAACCGTCGCTGTGGATCGTCCCGAACTTCCCACCGAAGCTACTGATTCGAGGCTCGAAGAAATGGTCGGTCACTACAAACGCTCGAAATGGATGGCCGAACGCGAAGCACTGAACGCCGCGAAGGATGGCTTGCCGGTCGTCATCGCCATGCCTACCACTCCCGTTGGACCTGGGGATTGGAAGCCCACGCCGACCGGAAAAATCATCCTCGATTTCTTGAACGGAAAAATGCCGGGATATGTCGAAACTGGCCTGAATTTTGTGGGTGCGGAAGAATGCGCGGCAGGCCACCTGCTGGTTAGAGAGAAGGGCAAAGTGGGCGAGCGCTATCTGCTCGGCGCCGAGAATTTGACGCTGAAACAGGTGCTGGATGCGCTGGCCAAGATTACCGGTCTGTCCGCCCCAAAGCTGAAGATTCCTCACGCCTTGGCTTTAGGTGTAGCCTACATGAACACGGCGTTCTCGTGGCTCATCGGAAGAGAACCGCAGATTCCGGTCGAGGGCGTGAGAATCGCGCGACACATGATGTTCGTGGATTGCACCCGTGCACAGCGCGAACTGGGTTTCAGGCCGGGTTCGGTAGCGGCGGCTTTGGAACGCGCGACCTGCTGGTACGAATCGAACGGCTACGTAAAGCCCCGCCGCGCCAAGAAAATGTTGCGCGCCGCTGCGTAGAGCAAGGGGCATCGGGATTTCGTCCCGCCAAGGCGGAGAGAAACAGTTGTAGGGCGCGGGCTTGCCCCGGCCACCGGAGCCGATGGGTGCAGTTGCAGCCCCGCGACTCGTCCCGGCATTATAGAATTACAGATTCATGCGCATCCTAGTCACCTTCGCGATCAAAGCCGAGTTCTCACAATGGTCCTCCCGTCATCCCTTTGTTCCCTACGAATTCGAGAATTGGGAGACTCGCCGCGAATTCGATCTCTTCAAAGCCAACATCGGCCCCGACGAAGTAACCGTGCTGCTGACCGGCATGGGCGGAGAGAACGCCGCCAAAGCGATGTCGTCAATCCCGTTAGAAACTCATGATCTCTGCATTTCCTCGGGACTCGCAGGTTCCCTCGATGCTCGACTAACGCCAGGAGATGTCGTGGCGGCCCGCAGTGCGCAAACGCTGGACGAGAGTTGCCAGGCCGCCAGTGACGCAGCTCTCCTGGATCTCGCCGTCGCATCTGGCGCTAAGGCTGTGAATGTTTCTCTGACTTCTGCGAAAATCGTAGCAACCGCCGAAGAGAAGGAAGAACTGAGCCGGAAGGGAAGTATCGTAGAGATGGAGACAACTCACGTCCTTAGAGCTGCTGCCGAACGACACGTTCCATGCGTTGCCGTTCGCGCTATCAGCGATGGCGCGGATGAAGACTTGCCTGTGGATTTTGCGCGCATTCTGGACTCCCACGGCCATTTGAAGATGGGCGGGCTCCTCAAAGAGGTTGGGCTCAGCCCTTACCGCATTCCCCTTCTGCTGCAGTTCGGACGGCAGAGCCGCGCCGCCGGTAAGTCTTTGGCTGACTTTTTAGACCGCTATATCTCCACGATCTCGGCCAATGGGACGAGAGTCGCCCATCCTAGAATAGAAGAGGTTTCTGCGACATGAGCAGCCTCGGCACAGCAGCAGAAGAGCTGCAATCGCTCGGGCCCATCCCGAAAACCATGCGGGCCGGCGTTTTCAGGGAAACAGGAATCGTCCGTATCGAAGAAGTCCCCGTCCCCGAAGTCGGCGAAGGCGAAGTGCTCATTAAAGTGGCCGCCTGCGGCATTTGCGGCACGGACATCAAGAAAATCTTTCAACGTTACGTCGAGCCTCCGCAAATTCTGGGCCACGAGCTTTCCGGCACCGTCGTCGCCGTCGGCCGCGGCGTGGACAAGTGGACGCCCGGCGACCGCGTCATGAGCTTCCACCATATTCCTTGCGGGAGATGCTTTTATTGTGCGAAGCGCCTCTTCTCCCAATGCCAGCAATATAAAACGACCGGGCTGACCGCTGGCTTCACGCCCAACGGCGGTGGCTTCGCTCAGTATGTAAAAGCCATGCCCTGGGTCGCCGACCGCGGCATGGTCCCGCTCCCGGACAACGTCAGTTTCGAAGAAGCCACTTTCATCGAGCCCATCAACACCATCGTCAAAGCCGTTCAAAAGGCGCGCATCACCGCCAGCGAAACTGTCCTCATCTTGGGCTGCGGCCCCATCGGCCTCCAGTTGCTCATGGTTAGCAAATTGGAGGGTGCCAAGCTCTATACCAGTGATCCAATCCCACAGCGCCGGGAAAAGAGCCTTACTCTGGGTGCCTTGGAGTCGTTTGACCCAACCAGTGGTAAGCTGGTAGAAGAAGTTCGGGCTCGCACGGACGGTCGGGGAGCGGACGCGGTGCTGGTCGCGGTCGCACATCCGTCAGTAGTTACGGACGCCCTGGCAACGGCCCGTCCTGGTGCGCGCGTTTTGCTCTTCGCGGCAAACGATCCGGTCACTAAGATCGAGTTTCCTGCTGCAGCCGTGGGCATCGACGAAAAGGAAATCCTGGGCAGCTATAGCGCGGCTGTGGACATCCAAGAATCAGCCGCGGATCTGGTGCTCGGAAAGAAACTGCCGGTGATGGAGATTGTCACGCACCGCTTTCGACTGGATAGAATCCAGGAAGCTCTGGAGCTGGCAGCAAGGCCGACAGCCGAATCGCTGAAGATTCTGATCACGCACGCATGAAAACAAGCACACCAAAGAAACCGGAAGTTGCTGAAGAAGTGGCGTTCCGCGTCGCGCGAGTAGCCGTGCCGTCGAAGATGACGGCGGCGGTGTTGTACGGCAGCGAAGATCTGCGCATTGAGATGATCGACGTGCCCCACCTGGCTGCTGATGAAGTGCTCCTTCGCGTTCGCCTTGCGTTGACCGACGGTACCGACTTGAAAGTCTGGAAGCGCGGGTATCATGCCAAAATGATCCAGCCTCCCGCCGTTTTTGGCCACGAAGTGGTTGGCGACATTGCGGCCGTCGGCAAGCGTGTGGACGCGCGCTGGCGCATCGGCATGCGCGTCGTGGCCGCGAACTCCGCGCCGTGCCTGCGCTGCTATCACTGCCGCCGCGGCCAGGAGAATCTTTGCGAGGACTTGCTCTTCAACAATGGCGCCTATGCCGAATACATGCGAATTCCCGGCCGCATCGCGATGGAAAACATGCTGGAAGTGCCGCACTCGGTCGATGACGGAAGCGCTGCTCTCGTTGAGCCGCTTGCCTGCGTGCTGCGCGGCATTCACGAAATGGAAGTCCGCAACGGTGATACTGCGGCCGTGATTGGCTGCGGGCCCATCGGCCTGACATTTGTCCGCATGCTCTCCCGCCGGGGCGTGCGGGTAATTGCGATCGCTCGTCGTTCCGCCCCGCTCGATGTAGCCCGCAGGCTGGGTGCGATTGCCACCATCAACGTGACGGAGACAAACGACGTTGTCGCCGTCGTGAAAACTTTGACCGACGAGCGCCGCGGACCGGATTCCGTCGTCGAAGCAGCCGGAAATCCGGCGACGTGGCAACAAGCCCTGGCCATGGTTCGCCGCGGCGGCGTCGTGAATTTCTTCAGCGGCCTGCCTTCGGGAACCAACGTTTCGATCGATCCCGCCGCCATTCACTATTCTGAAATTAAGCTGATCTCGCCCTTTCATCACACGCCGCGATTTATCCGCGAAGCTCTTGAAGCTATCCGCCGCGGGGACATTCTCGGGCACGACTTCGTGACTGAAGAGATTCGTTTGACCGATCTGCCGCAGGCCTTCGAGCGCATGAAGAGCCGCAGCGGAGAAATCAAGCTGGCCGTCCGGCCTTGACAGCTTTAAACGGATGCAACATCCTGCCCGCCATTCCGCGCGAAGCGCGGGATTTGTGTTCCGGATGGTTCTTCGAAGCGAGGAATCTCTCTTAAAATGTTGCGCCCAGGTGAGCTCGAAATTGCCGAGCATGCTCCGTCAAACAACTGCGCCGCGGCAGCGGCCGAGGAGTACACGCGCTGGCTTGCCACGCATCACTATGAAAATTTCAACGTAGTCTCGTGGCTGCTCCCGAAAGATCTTCACCAGCATTTCTACAATGTCTACGCTTATTGCCGCTGGGCCGACGATCTCGGCGATGAAGTGCCACAAAAAGAGCGCGCCCTGGAATTGCTTGATTGGTGGGAGCGCGAACTCGACGATTGCTACCATGGCCGCCCTTCCCACCCTGTTTTCGTCGCGCTACGCGAAACCATAACTGCCAAAAACATTCCCAAGCAGCCGTTTGCCGATTTGCTGAGGGCCTTCCGTCAGGACCAGAACGTAAAGCGTTATCCCACCTGGGATTCCATAATCGGGTATTGCGTCTATTCCGCGAATCCCGTTGGACGCCTCGTCCTTTATCTCTGCGGCTATCGTGATGAGGAACGTCAAGCCATGTCCGACGCCACCTGTACCGCGCTGCAGCTGGCAAATTTCTGGCAAGACGTCGAGCGCGACCTCGAGAAGGGCCGCATCTACATCCCCCTCGACATTGCTGCGGCGCACGGGCTAACCGAAACCGACATCGTCGATCACCGCTTCGACGAGCGCTTCGTCGGCCTGATGAAAGATTTGATCGCTCGCACGCGCCTCCTCTTTGAGCAAGGCGCGCCGCTGGCGAAAATGGTAAGCGGCCGCCTGAGCGTCGATCTGGAAATGTTCAGCCAAGGCGGCGTAGCCGTTCTCGATGCCATCGAAGCCCTGGACTATGACACGCTCCACCATCGCCCGGCGATCAGTAAAGCAAAGCAAATCCGCCTGCTCGGCCGCGCCCTTTTAACGCATCTCGTCGCCAAGCCCATGCGACCAGAATCGAGCGACGCTGGCTTCGCCACTGCCGTGGCAGAGCCCGCTGCGCCACTACAAAGCAAATCTCTATCCGACTCCTACGACGAATGTCACCGCATAGCCCGTGCCGCCCACAGCAACTTCTATTACGCCTTCTTTCTGCTCCCGAAACCAAAGCGCGATGCTCTCTCGGCGCTCTACGCCTTCATGCGCCTAGTCGACGATGTCGCTGACGAAGGCAACGATCTCACTGCGAAGCGGCGAGGCCTAGCAGATTGGCGAGCCGCCCTGGACGACGCGGTAACCGGCGAGGCGCAACTGGTTGACGGCACAACCGCGCTCAACTCTGCCACTCCAAGGGGTGCAGCGGAAGTCTTACCGGCCCTGGTGGACACCATGCAACGTTACAAAATGCCGGCTCGCTATCTGCACGATCTAATCAGCGGCGCCGAAATGGACCTAACCCTCCGCACCTACCCGACCTTCGATCGCCTCCGCGAGTATTGCTACCGCGTCGCTGGAACCGTCGGCCTCACCTGCACGCACGTCTTCGGCTTCCACGACCCACGCGCTCTCGATCTCGCCGAAAAACTTGGCCTAGCGTTTCAATTGACCAACATCATCCGGGACGTCCACGACGACTACGCTCTAGGGCGCGTCTATCTCCCCGAAGAAGACCTGGCGCGCTACGGAGTGTCCCCACAGGATTTCGGAAAGAGCGAAGCTACTCTCGGCGTCCGCGAACTCCTGCGTTTTGAGGCAGACCGTGCCTGGCAGTGTTACGACGAAGGCGCAGCGCTCTTCGGTTTCATCGATCGAGAAAGCCGGGGCGCCCTCTGGCTCTTGGTGCACACGTACAGCGCCTTGTTAGCCCGCATCGAGTCCTTCGATTTCGCCGTGTTGGGCGAACGCGTGCGGCTCTCGAAGGTAGAAAAAATGTTGTTCATCGCAAAGGCGCGCTTCGGGCGCCTCGTGGAAGAGAATATCCTTGAAAAGGGTGATGGTGATCGGCGGCGGACTGGCGGGACTGGCAGCCAGCGTCGCGCTGGCTGAAGCAGGCTGGCGCGTTCGTCTTTTTGAGCAGCGCCCGTTCCTCGGCGGCCGCGCGGCTTCTTACGTCTTGCCGGACGGCGAGCACATCGACAATTGTCAGCACGTCACTTTCGGCTGCTGCACCAACCTCGAAGACTTCTATCGCCGTGTCGGCGCCGGCGATAAAATAAAATTTTTCGACCGCCTCCTCCTCCTCGATCCTCAGGGACGGCGCGGCGAAATGCACGCTGGCATCCTCCCAGCGCCGTTTCACATGACGGGTTCGTTCCTCACCTTTTCTCCGCTCGGGTTGAAGGACAAGCTCTCCATCGCACGCGCTTTCTATTCCATCCTCGAAAGCGGCGGTCATCCGCCCGATGTGAACGAACCCGGCGGCATCTCGATGCTGGACTGGCTTCGGCGCCACACGCAAACCCCCGCCGCGATCTCGCGCTTCTGGCGTGTGGTTCTGGTTAGCGCGCTTTCCGAAGAACTAGATCGCATCGACGCCCGCTACGGCATCGACGTTTTCTGGAAGGCGGTTCTTTCTAACAAGACTGGTTACCGCATGGGTGTTCCCGCGGTTGCTCTTGGCGATCTCTACGAAGGCTGCCGCGCATCCATCGAACAAAAGGGAGGGGAAGTAATCTTCCGCTCACCGCTCCGTGGCCTGCGCATCGAAAATGGCCAGCTGATCGCCGCGCTCTTCGACGACGGCCGCGAAGAAACCGCTGACGCCTTCGTCCTGGCCCTTCCCCATCTCGCGCTCTCCGAACTTCTCCCCGACGGCGTCAAGCGGGCCGACCCCGCTCTCCACAACCTCGACAAAATAATCGACGCGCCCATCACCGGCGTGCACTTCTGGTTTGATCGCCAAGTAATGACCGAGCCTTTCATCACTCTGCTGGATACCACCACGCAGTGGATCTTCAACAAGACGGCCCTCTACGCCGCCAGTGGCCCAGCCGCCGCCCCAGGCAAAGGTCAATATCTCCAATTGGTCATCAGCGCTTCGTATGACTTGCTCCCGAAGCCCCGTCAGGAAATCATCGATCTCTGCCTGAAGGAAATCCACCACGCGCTTCCCGTCTCGCGGGAAGCCGTCCTTATGAAGGCCACGGTCATTAAGGAAGCTGCCGCCACGTTTTCCCCGCAACCCGGAGTGGATCGTTGGCGTCCAATACAACAGACGAGCATCGTTGGTTTGTTCCTCGCCGGGGATTGGACCGCAACAGGCTGGCCCGCCACGATGGAAGGCGCGGTTCGCAGCGGCTATCTTGCTGCCGAAGCGGTCTTGCGGTTGGCTGGAACGCCACAACAGTTTCTTCAGCCTGACTTGAAGCCCGATGGCCTCGCTGGTTTGTGGGCAAAGAGCTGAATTCAAGCTGGATGCCTAGAAGGGAAGCATTCAACGGCGCGTTTCACTGGTCATCCGCGCACTGCTCGAATGCACCGATCGTTCGCTCGGCAACGGTGGCTCATTGCAGGTTTTGCCGAGCGCGAAGTACCGCCGTGAATTGTTTTGCCGAAACGATTCGTAAGCTTTTCGGGACTCTCAGAAATCGCAAGTCAAGTAAGTGCGGTCACGGAAGGTATCACGCGGGAGGAGAGTTCGTTGGTAAGCAGGGTCGCGCCGAAACACTGGGCCCAATCCCCATCAGGCCCATATGTGCTTATAAACCGTTCGTCACTTCCTGGCTTGACATCCAACTCCCAGAGGGCTAAAAACATAGGTGTCCCATCTCCTGCTTGGACCTGGCCAATCCTGTTCTGATCCTCTGGGTAACGATTGTGCTGTGGACCGAGCGTAACAATCCGGTCGGATTCATACCAAGGTAAGAGTGCGCATCGGCGCGGGAATCTAGACAGTCATAGTTGTAGTCCGGCATTGCGTCCGGACGGAGGCGTTTGTGGATCGAAAGTACGGTCATCGCGGTTACCGCGACACGGAAAAAGGCGAAAAACGAGAGAAGGGCCACGATCGCAAGCCGCCGCAAGGCGGTCCGCGCGCCGATCAGTTCGGCCCCCGCACCCCGCGCATGGTGGGTACCGTCACCCGCGGCCGATGTTCCAACTGCGGCGCAGTCTTAACCGCTGGTTTCGACCCCAACGGCCAGTGCCCCAAGTGCCAGTTCGAACTTCACAGTTGCAAGCAATGCCGCTTCTTCGATTCCGGCGCCCAATTTGAGTGCACTCAACCGATCCCCGAACGCATCACCCCCAAAGACACCAAGAACGACTGCAAGTTCTACGAATTCCGCATGACCATCGAAAAAGACACGGCCCCTACTTCCTATCCGCAACCCGCGCAAGTAGCGGCCGCCGCCTCTCCAGCCCCGCCACGCACGAACGATGCACGCCAGGCGTTCGAAGACCTCTTCAAGAAATAGCTCTGCTCCGAGCGCGATCCTCTTGATTCTCTTGTAGTCTTCGGTTGGCCGGCGCTCTCGCAGAAGACTAAATCCAAATTTACAGGATTGTAACTTTCGATTTTACTTGTATTCATCTAGCCGACATACTCTCGCGAATTGTCCGGGGCGGTTGAGGATATCCACAGGCCGACACTCGATTTATGTGTCGAAGATGTGATACATCCCTGGCAATGGGGCGGTTCAATCCAGCGGAAGGGGTGTATCGAGATGAAGAAACTGTCTTGGCTAGTCCTCGTGTGTTTTGGCCTTATTTGCCTGCTAAGCTCACCGGCCGAAGCGCAACAAACTCTCGGATCCATCAACGGCACGGTCACAGATAGCTCCGGCGCAGTCGTACAGAACGCCACGGTCATCGTAAAAAACACAGGCACAAACCTCGAAGTGACGGGTACTTCCAAGTCTGATGGCTCCTTCAGCTTCGTAGATCTTCCGCTCGGCACCTACGCCGTCACTTTTTCAAAGGATGGTTTCAAGAGGGAAGTCTATTCGCAGATCCTCGTGCAAGGTAATCGCACGACCACAGTGAACGCTTCCCTTCAGCCGGGAGAAGTTACCGCCACGGTCACAGTAACGGGCACTCCTTTGCTGAATGAGACGGACACGACCAATGGGTACACTCTGGGAAGCGATCTCATCGAAAACATTCCGCTCGGAACTGGCAGCTTTACGCAACTTGCGCTCTTGGCGCCTGGCGTTAACGCCGACCTTCTCAGTGGCTCGGGGACAAACGCGGGCCTGGGCAATCAAAATATCTTTGCAAATGGCCAGCGCGATAGCAGTAACAGTTTCAACGTAAACGGCGTGAATACCAATAATTTGTTCAACGGCAAGTCGTCGAGTTCGGTGAGTGACAACCGATTTGTATTAAATACAGGGGAAAACTTCTCAGCAGGCGGAGAGATCCAGACCAGCACGTCGGTTTACAGTGCGATTGGCCAGGCTCAGCCGTCGCCGCCCCAGGAAACTATTGCCGAGCTGCGCGTCGACACGTCGATGTACGACGCCTCTGAGGGATCTTATAGTGGGGCGCACATCTCGCTCCAAACCAAGAGCGGCACGAACACCTTTCATGGTCAAGCCTACGAATACCATCAAACGGATGCGTGGAATGCCGCACCCTTTTTTCGAAATTCCGATCCAACAATTCCAGCGAGTCAAAAGGTTCCTACACTAAAGCGGAATACCTTCGGCGGGACAATTGGCGGGCCAATCTTCAAGGACAAATTGTTTTTCTTTGCGTCTTACCAGGGACAAAGGGCTCGCGATCTAGATAGTTCGATTTCCCGGGCGGACGTGCCCCTCGGTTTGACCAACGACCGAAGCGCAGCCGCGCTCGCTAATGTCGCTAATCAGGAGTCCGTCATTGATGGGGGCGGAACCCCATGTGGACCGACCACCTTTCCGTGCTTAACCGCCAACCAGGTTGACCCTGTAGCCTTGAAGTTGCTCAACGCCAAAGCTCCGGGGGGTGGCTTCTTGATTCCCACGCCGACGATTACAGACCCCAATCTTGCCAGCGCTCAGGGATACGATGCATTGGTGCAGGGCCCCTCCACTAGGTTCTCAGCCGATCAAGCCAACGGAAATATAGACTACGTGCTGAGTGACAAGGACCGAATCGCTGGAAAATATTATTTCCAAAATGACCCTACGTTTTCTCCGTTCGGCGTGAGCAATACTCTCGGATTTCCTCAAACGCTCCATTCCGGCTCGCAGGTTCTGTCGATTGAAAACACCCGGATCATTTCTTCAAATATGACGTGGACGCAGCGATTTGGCTTCATCCGGGAAAGAGCATTCGCCAATACGCAGCAACAGTTTAGCAACTCAGACTTTGGCATCAGCCTGTTTGGCAGCAGTCGGCTTCCCGGTATTACGATAAATAACAACGATCAGAACCTGGGCAACACTCTTACTCTCGGGGCCGCTTCGAATTTTTCAAATGCCGGCCTCTTCCAGAACCAGGTGGAAGGCTCGACGAATCTGCTTTGGAATCTAGGACGACACGCTCTCTCGTTTGGCTTTCAATGGGATCACACGCAACTGAACATCATTAATCAGAACAACCAACAGGCGGTGTTGGGCTTCAACTCATTTTTTGATCTTGTCGCAGGTACCCTGTGCACTCCTTCCAGTGGCTGCTTCTCCGCGAACACGGAGGTGCTCAATGGGGAAACCAATCGCTATTTTCGAGCAAACCAAGTGGGAACCTTCGCTCAGGACAACATTCGAATGCGACCCAACCTGACAGTGAATCTTGGGCTGCGCTGGGATTGGGATGGTCCGCTCGTGGAAAAGAACGGCATGCTGACAAACTTTTATCCGAAGAATTACAGCTACGACGGCGTGCCAAATGATCCGGTTGGTAACATCGGATTGGTCGTCGCAGGTAATAATTCGGCCTTCGGAACCAAAGGCGTCAGTTCCTCGACCCTTACGGGCCGTCAATGGGGCTTCGGCCCGCGAATCGGGGCTGCCTGGACGCCCTCTTTTCTGAAGAACATTGTGGTACGCGCTGGCTTCGGGATGTACTACGATCGAGGCGAATACTTCACATTGCTATCGCCGAGTTCTGGCGGTGGTATTAGTGGACCGTTTGGCGTTACTACCGAGCAACCTTTCGTGGTGCCGTTTCTGGCCGGTCCCTCAGCGACTTTCTCAGTTCCCTTCGGCACGACTGCTCCGCCGCCGCCGCCGAAAACACTTGACGGTGTGACTTCTCTCGTTCCTAACATCACGCAGTT
>Ga0207087_1036_pt1 | contig 27720 bp, 24 predicted proteins | sample Alteio_BWMinHeat_51_FD_153544 | JGI IMG/M metagenome (GOLD analysis project Ga0207087, IMG submission 153544) | Enriched cells from forest soil in Barre Woods Harvard Forest LTER site, Petersham, Massachusetts, United States -... | ecosystem: Environmental > Terrestrial > Soil > Temperate forest >... | reverse complement strand
CTGCAAGGATCGTATCCAAATTGTAGTAGATTACAGGCCTTTGAACTTTTCTCGATCCTTCTTGCCGAACTATTAAGTATTGCTTAATAGTTCCCTCCGTCGGAACCTCTTTTTCTTCGTAAATATTTCTGATGTGAAGATTTATATTTGCAACGGTAGTTTGGAAAAGCTCGGCCATGAGCGCCTGTGATAGCCAAACCGTGCCTTGTTCAAGCCGCACTTCAATACGCTGACGCCCATCCTCGGTTTGATAGAGGAGGATTTGACTTTTGCCTATTGAGTCATTTGCCATGATGATGATCTTTTTTCAGCTGAATAATCATGAGTTCAATTGGATCATCAGAACGATTTACACTCCGATGAAGTTCATTCTCGGGGTCAGCTGCACGAAAGACAGCAACATCTGTCGGAAAATGCACATCTGTCACTCTTCCATCAGCCTCAAGGCGAGTAATAACTCCACCCGTTAATGCCACGACAACGGCCGGATAGACATCTCGGTGCAGACCGATCTCTTCATGAGGAAAAACTTTTACCTGAGCGATACAAACTTGATCGTTTTCGAAAAGCTGATTGTATTCTAAAGCTTCAGCTTGGAATAAAATCGAACAAAATAACATTGTCAACACTTTGCTCATAATCTCCTTTACTTAGGAACATTACTCAAAAAGGATTTAAAATCTCCGGATGCAAGATTCGAACTTGCGACCAATGGATTAACAGTCCACTGCTCTACCGCTGAGCTAATCCGGAATAGAAACAATGGCCCTCGCTGGACTTAAGACACACCAGTAGGAGCCAAGCGCCAAATCTAGCAAACCCTCGTATAAAAAGTAAATAGCAGCTCTGTTACAATCTGCTCTTCGAGATTATGGAAGAAATTTTTGGATACATCGAGAGCATTGTCTTCTCGGGAGAAGAGAGTGGCTTTACGGTGGCCAAATTGAAGGAGCCAAAAAGACGGGAGCCGACCTGCATTGTAGGCCATATGCCCACGATCCAGCCAGGAGAGACGATCCGGGCCAAGGGAGATTGGAAGCGCCACGCAAAGCATGGGCTGCAGTTTGAGGTGGACTCCTATGAGACAAGCGCCCCCGCTGATCTTGTGGGGATTCAAAAATATTTAGAATCGGGGATGATCAAGGGGATTGGCCCCGCCTATGCCCAGCGGATTGTAGAAAAGTTTGGGCTAGAGACGCTTAAAGTCATTGACGAGATGCCCGAGAAGCTGCTCCAAGTCCAGGGAATTGGAGAGAGGCGCACCCATCAGATCATGAGCTGCTGGCAGGAGCAGCGCTCGGTGCGCAATGTGATGATTTTTTTGCGTGGGCATGGGGTGAGCCCCGCCTTTGCGCAGAAGATTTTTCGCACCTACGGGGAAGAGAGTATTGCCAATGTGCGGGAAAACCCCTACAAGCTGGCTCAGGATGTTTTTGGCATTGGGTTTAAAACAGCCGATAAGATTGCGCAAAATCTTGGGATTGACAAGGAGGCTCGTGTACGGATCGATGCGGCCATTTTGCACTCTTTGTGGGAGCTAAGTGGTGAGGGACACACCTGCGCTCCGCAGGAGCTGCTTGTGGCGACTGTGAAAGAGGTGCTCGAGATTTCTGAGCCCAAAGTAGTGGAGCAAATCGCCGATCTTGTGCAGAGACAGGAGCTCATTTTACAGGAGGAGCGTATCTGGATTCGACCACTGTTTTTATCAGAGGTGGGGATTGCGCGCGAGCTTTCCAGGCTTTTAAGTAGCCGATGTGCTCTTCGAGAGGTGCAAAAAGATAAAGCGCTTGTATGGGTACAGGATAAGCTCAAAATTGAGCTGGCCAGCGAGCAGAAGGAGGGGGTGCAAAAAGCGCTGGAAGAGAAGGTGCTGATTCTCACAGGAGGTCCTGGAACGGGAAAAAGCACCATCACAAAGGCGATTCTAGCCATTACAGAAAAGCTCACAGGCAAGATTCTGCTTGCCGCTCCAACTGGCCGGGCGGCCAAGCGGCTAAATGAAATCACGGGCAAAAAAGCTTCGACTATTCATGCGCTGCTTGAAATGGATTTTAGCACCTTTAAGTTCAAGAAGGGGAAAGATAATCCCCTAGAGTGTGATCTTCTGATTGTCGACGAAACGAGCATGGTCGACACGCAACTGATGCACAGTCTTTTAAAAGCGGTTCCAAAAGAGGCGCGGGTGATCTTTGTAGGAGATCCCGATCAGCTACCGAGTGTGGGACCTGGGACAGTTTTAAAAGATCTGATCGACTCGGAAAGGCTCTCTCTCTGCCGGCTTCAGGAGATTTTTCGACAGGCTAAAGACTCTGCTATTGTGATGAACGCCCACAGAATCAATCGAGGAGAGTTCCCTCAGCTCTATACAGGGGCAAAAAGCGATTTTCGATTTATCGAGAAGGAGTCGCCCGAAGAAATCTTAGCGGAGATTACAGAGCTTGTCAGTGAAAGATTGCCGCAATTTCATCGCTTTCATCCCTTTGACCAGATTCAAGTGCTCGCTCCCATGAAGCGCGGGGTAGTCGGTACGGAAAATCTCAACGCTGTTCTGCAAGAAAAGCTCAACCCGAGCCCTCACCCCCTGCTGCGTATGGGCAAGCGCTTTCATGTAGGCGATAAGGTGATGCAGATGCGCAACAACTACCAGAAAGAGGTGTTCAATGGCGATGTGGGCCGGATCATAGAAATCGATCTTTCTGACCAGGTGATGAAGGTGGCCTTTGATGGGCGGCGTGTGCCCTATGATTTTACCGAGTTAGATGAGCTCGCACTTTCCTACGCGGCCTCTGTTCACAAGTACCAGGGATCGGAATGCCAATGCATCGTGATGCCAGTTCATACTTGTCACTATGCTCTTCTCCATCGCAATCTGCTCTACACCGCCATTACGCGGGGGAAAAAACTGGTGGTCCTTGTGGGAACAAAGAAGGCGCTAGCCTTGGCCGTTCATAATCAGCAGGTCCTTGTCAGGCATACGGGGCTAAGGCAGAGGATGGAGGAATTTCTCAATAAATCTGCACAAGGCATTTCCGTGCCCGTGCCCGATTAAAATGCTACATCTTGGCAAGGGTCTTGAGACCTAAGAGATGGAGGCCCGTTTCGAGCGTGAGGCCTGCCGCTTGACAGAGGAGTAATCTGCCCGCCTCTTGTGGAGAGCCTTCGACTCTGCAGTCGCGGAAAAAGGCGTTAAACTTCTCTGCAAGTTCGTAGAGATATTCGCAGAGGCGATTGGGGAGTAGATCGCGCGCCATGGCCTCGAGTGTTTCGCCAAACTGCAAGATGTGGAGAGCAAGAGCTATTTCTTGAGGCTCAAGCAGCTCGAAATGAGCACTCAGATCGACCTCTGAACCTACTTTGCGTTTAATGCTCTGGATACGGACGTAGGAGTAGAGGAGAAAGGCTGCTGTATTGCCTTCGAACTTGAGCATGCGCTCATAGCTAAAGGTGTAATCTTTGAGACGGTGGCAACTGAGGTCTGCATATTTAATCGCATCGACCCCCAGAATCTGACTAAGCTCTGCAATTTCTTCCTCGCTGGAGCTGGGAAGCCTTTGCTGAAAGATTTGCCTAGCCTGCGCAATGGCCTCAAAGATCAGATCGATCAGTCTTTCTGTTTCGCCTGAGCGTGTTTTAAACTTCTTGCCATCTTGGCCCAAAACCACTCCAAAACCGACGTGGTTAAAGTGCACTTTCTGCGGATCTAAGTATCCCGCTTTTTGAGCGGCTTGTACAATTTGCTCAAAATGGAGGCTTTGCCCAGCATCTGTCACAATAATGATTCTCTGCGCCCTCTCCTCTTCGATGCGGTGGCGCATCGCGGCCATATCAGTTGTGGCGTAGTTGTACCCACCATCTGATTTCTCGATGATCATTGGAAGAGGGGTGCCATCCCTTGCGAGAAACCCCTCGAGAAAAATGCATTTGGCCCCATCAGAGATCGTCACAAGGCCTTTGCGCTCAAGGTCAGTAACCACCTCGGCAAGATAAGGATTGTAGAAAGACTCTCCCCGCTCATTCAGGGAAATGTCTAGAAGCTTATAGATCTCTGCAAAAGCCACACGTGAAATATCGCAAATCATCGACCAGGATTCTAAAGAAGCCTCATCCCCTCCCTGCAAGCGAACAACTTGCAGCTGCGCCTTTTTTTTAAAGGCGGGATCCTCATCAAAACACTTTTTAGAGGCGCGGTACCAAGTCATGAGCTGCTGCAGATCCGCGCTCTTTTTGCCAAGCAAGACCTCTTGCTGCTTCTCCTGAAGATAGGCGATCAGCATGCCAAATTGTGTACCCCAATCTCCGATGTGGTTGAGCCGCAGCACATCATGGCCTAAAAATTCAAAGAGTCGTGCAATTGCATCGCCAATGATGGTGGAGCGCAGGTGCCCTACATGGAGCTCTTTGGCAATGTTGGGAGAGGAAAACTCGACAATGACCCGCTCTGCCCTAGGTGGGCGGGCAATGCCAAGATGTGGCTCTGAAAGGACTTTGCGTATCTGCTCCGCTAAAAAAGCAGGATAAAGAGTCAGGTTGATGAAACCGGGATCTGCAATTTCTACCTTCTGGATGAGGGAGGAGTGGAGCGCTCCTACAATCTCCTGCGCAATCTGACGCGGGGAGCGCCTCAGCACTTTGGCTAGCTTCAGCGCGCTATTGCACTGGTAATGGCCAAACTTCTGCTGCGTCGCTTTTTCGACATCGGCGACAAGAAGAGACGCATGCTCTTTTTCTAAACTTGACCCATAGAGAGCGAAAATAGCCTCTTCTAGAGCAAGCTTTAGGGGATGGATCAGCATTAGTAGCTATAGCTCGCATGGTGCAAGTAAACAGGATCCACCCGTCTGCCAATTTGGTACTGCAGCCTGTATTCAGCCAATCTCTCTGCGGCTTTGCTCGTAGAAATTTTGCTTTGAGCGGCAATATCGAAAATCGTCATCAGTTGATCGTAGATCTTGTCGACTTTTTTCCTCGAGCGTGCTGGATGATACCCATCTTCAGTAGTCTCTTCTGAGACGTTGATGAGTCCTCCCGCATTGATGACAAAATCAGGAGCGTATAGGATACCGCGTTTCATCAGCTCCTCTCCATCCTCTTCGCTAAGCAGCTGGTTATTGGCAGCCCCTGCTACCACCTTGCAAGAAAGACGCCCTACCGTCGAGGGATTTAAAATCGCCCCCATGGCACACGGAGAAAAGACATCGCAGCTCTCTTCATAGATAGCTTCTGGCTCAACCACTTTAACTCCATAGAGCTTAGCAAGAAAGTCGGCCTTCTCCCGATCGAGATCGGTCACCGTGATCTGGGCTCCCTGCCAAAAGAGCAAATCAACCAGTTTTCTCCCGACACTGCCAAGACCTTGGATCGCAAAGGAGACTCCTTCTAAAGAGTCACTTCCCAGCCGCTTTTTACACGCCGCTTGAATCCCGCGGAGCACACCTCTTGTGGTGTAGTAGGAGGGATCGCCGCTGCTCTTTTCATGGGGCACTCCCACGGCATAGGGGGTATGTTTTGCAATGACGGCAATATCTTCGAGCGAGCAGCCGAGATCTTCTGCGCAGATGTAAGAACCCTTGAGCTGATTGACCGCTTCTGCAAAGGCAATGAGGAGAGAGGTTTTTTTGTGGCGGTTGTCTGCAATGATGACGCTCTTCCCCCCGCCCCAGCCACTTTCCGATACAGCGGATTTGTAGGTCATTCCCTTAGATAGGCGCAGCGCATCGGTCAAGGCATCGTCAAATGAGGCATAAGGATAAATGCGCGTGCCTCCCAAAGCGATTCTGCAGAGGCGGGTATTGTGAATGCAGATGATGGCCTTTAGCCCTGCCGATTCATCGGTGGCCTTCACGACCCTCTCGTAGCCGTTGACTTTGATTTCTTCAAGGACAAGTGATTCTTGCAGCAAAGTGCTCATCGAATTTTTCCTATAGGTTAAATGTTAAATAACGTTAAGTTTTGATTAGAATATCATAGCAGGACAAGAAAAGAATGTCTAGCCTCGACTTTATAAAGTCCAGTGAAAAAGATTTGAGGTTGATTTTGATGTCTCATTCTGAATCTCTGCGTTCTCTGTGATCTCTGTGGTTGTTAGTTTGTATTTTTACCACAGGGCTCGCACAGAGAAAAAAAGATGTTTTTCCTTTTTCATCAAAACACCCTGCAGTAGTTGCACTTAATCGACTCATCCTATACGCTTAGGACCCTTATCGTATTATCGAGGGAAAATAGGCTCCATGGGGAAAATTGTCATTACTGATAATTTAAAAGCAGATCTAGAGAAATTTTTAGAAAAAAATAAAAAAGCCGATCTGATCACAGCTTACCTCCATTACTTGGAAAAAAAATTCCAGCTCAAACTGGTCGTTTTTGCAAGAGAAAAAATGATCTACCAAGGCCAAAAGGAGATCATCGACAAGCTCGAGAGTCAAGGCAAGCTCTGGAGAGAAACAGAAATTAAGATCCAACTTCAACAACAAAGTGTCAATGAGCAGACAACCAAAGTTTATATTTGCCCCTTTACAGGCAAAGTATTTGGAAACAATACCCACCCTAACCCTCAAGATGCGATCTACGAGTGGGTTTCAAAATGCCCAGAGAATACCGAACGCATCAACGGACTACGCGTAAAGCGTTTTTTTGTATCGGAAGATCAAGAAATTATTAAAAACTACATTGTCAAACGAAAAGAACCCATCACCAAGATCGTCTACTCCTCTGTCGTGACAGGCAAACTTTTTGGCAGCAAGGCCGCTGTGCTCGAAGATTTTATTCACAACCAGTTAAAACCAATTTCTCTCATTGAAGTTCCCGGACAAAATCGCTACCAGATCGAGACGGGGCTTTTGCAATTTATCCAAGAGCATCTCCAGCAAGAAAACCTCAACTTATTTGTAGAAGCGCTCTCCAAATTCTCTGAATTTGCCCCTTATGTCGAGGGCTGGATGGAGGAGGAAAGTAGCGCGACTTGAACCCCAGCAGGACGTTCATCCATTTCTTATCTTCAAGTCCCGAAGAGACAATCGCCATTGGGCGCTTTCTGGCTCCCCGTTTTCTTCCCGGCCATATTCTCGCCATCGAAGGAGACCTCGGCACCGGCAAAACAACTCTCATCAAGGGACTTGCCGCCCACTGCAGCGCAGCGCTTGTCAACAGCCCTACCTTCACCTACTTGCAAATCTATGAAGGAGTACCTCCTCTTTTTCACTTTGACCTTTATCGTCTTAAAGAAGCGCAGGAGTTCATTCAAATGGGATTTACCGATTATTTCCAGCAACAAGGGATTTGCTGCATTGAATGGTCAGAGCGCATTGAGAGCCTACTCCCGCAAAACGCCATCCACATCCGTCTTGAGCATATAGAAGAAAATAAGAGGAAGATTTCAATTTATGAATTGGAATAACCCCCGTTTTCTCTACTCGGCCGACTCGCAAAAGACGCTTCGGGCCCCCTCGCTGCCAGAGATCGCTCTTGTCGGGCGCTCGAACGTCGGCAAATCTTCTCTCATCAACCACCTTCTCGGCCAAAAACTGGCACGCGTCTCCAAAACTCCTGGAAAAACGAAACTGCTCAATTTTTTTCAAATTGATGAGCAGCTTTTGCTTGTCGATCTTCCCGGCTACGGGTATGCAAAACTCTCTGCGGAGGAAAGAAGCCACTTTGGCCCCATGGTGGACCAGTATCTAAAAAACCGCTCCTCTTTGAAACTCCTTTGCCATCTGGTCGATGCTAGGCATGGACCGAGTAAAGAGGATGAAGCCTTTATTGCTTGGGCAGAGGAGATCTTAGGAGAGAGAGTTCCTCTATTGACCATTTTTACAAAAAATGATCTGGCGCCCTCTCGACCAAAAGATGATCTAAAATCCCTCTATTACTCGATCAAAAGCGGCAGCGCGAGGGCAGCTCTTAGAACGTATCTGACACAGATTGTAAAATGGGACTGATTCAATCGGATTTCTTTATCTGCTTAGATTGCGAAACGACAGGGCTCGATCCCTCCATCGATCGAATCATTGAAATTGCGGTGGCTAAGTTTACTTTAAATGAGGTTCTAGAATCCTATGAAACCCTCATTGATCCGCAGATGCCCATACCCGAGTCTTCCACAGCCATTCATCACATCACACTGGAAATGGTGAGCGGTAAGCCCATCATTGCCGATGTTCTGCCCAACATCTTAAAGATGGTCGAGGGACACATCATCATTGGCCATGGGATTGGACTCGATATTGAGTTCATTCGCAAAGAGGCTGAACGCCACCAGGTTCCCTGTCGGATCACCTTTCACCAGACAATTGATACCCTGCGCCTCGCACGTCTCTATGGAGAAAGTCCGGTTAATTCACTCGAGAGACTGCGCGAGCATTTCAACATTGCAAATGAAGGAGCTCACCGCGCCATGAACGATGTGCTCGTCAATATTGAAGTCTTTAAATACCTCTGCAACTCGTTTAAAACCACCCAGCAGCTGCTGAAACGGCTCGAATCTCCCATCCTCATGCGGATGATGCCACTTGGCAAATACAAGGGAAGACTCTTTGCAGACATTCCTGTGGAGTACCTCCAGTGGGCGCAGCATAAAGACTTTGACCAGGATCTGCTCTTTTCCATCCGATCAGAGCTGAAAAAACGCAGACAGGGTAATCTGTTTAAACAAGCCTCTAACCCCTTTTCAGAACTGTGAAATTGTCCATTGAAGATCTAGATGTAAATAATCGACGTGTACTGCTCAGGGTCGATTTTAATGTTCCGCTGAAAGAAGATGTGACGATCAGCGATCCGACCCGTATCACTGCATCTCTGCCCACAATTGAATATATCCTCAAAAAAGGGGGCAGTGTGATCCTGCTCAGCCATTTGGGGCGCCCTGATGGCAAACCGAATAAGAAATATTCCCTTGCTCCCTGCGCTCGTTACCTAGAAAAGGTGCTCCACAAGAGCGTTCCCTTAGCTCCCGATTGTATCGGGCCTGCCACGCAAAAAATGGTGAGCGCCCTGCATAAGGGAGAGCTTCTCATGCTGGAGAATTTGCGCTTCCATGAAGCTGAGGAACATCCCGAAAAAGATCCCTCCTTTACAAAAGAGCTCGCCTCTTTTGGCGATGCTTACGTCAATGATGCCTTTGGTACAGCACATCGCCTACACGCCTCAACAGCCGCTCTTGCCTCCTACTTTCCAGGAAAAGCAGCAGCGGGGTTTCTGATGATGAAAGAAATTGAATTTCTCGGCAGCCATCTGATGAATCCCGCGAGGCCTTTTTATGCCTTGATTGGAGGGGCGAAAATCTCAACGAAAATCAAGGTGCTCAGCTCTTTGCTTTCTAAGGTAGACGCCCTTTTCATTGGTGGCGCAATGGCCTACACCTTTCTCAAAACTTGTGGTCTGTCAATCGGAGATTCTGTTCATGAAGATGGCTTTCTCCAAACGGCAAAGGCCTTCTTAGAAGAGGCAACCGCGCGCCGTATCCCCGTTTACTTGCCCGAAGATCTTGTCGTAGCTAATAGCTTTAACCCAAACGCCACCTCCCAAGTGATTGTCTGCCAAGAGGGGATCCCGGATGGCTGGCAAGGGATGGACATTGGCCCAAAGACGCTCAAGAAATGGACAGAGCTTCTCAAAGCAGCTGCCACGATCTTTTGGAATGGACCGCTCGGGGTATTTGAAATGGCCCCCTTTGCCCGCGGAACAAATGAAATGGCAAAAGCGCTTTCTACACTCAAAGCGATCACCATCGTAGGCGGAGGAGATTCGGTAGCTGCAATCAATGAGCTCCATCTAAAGGATCGATTCACCCACATTTCAACAGGAGGAGGTGCCTCCTTAGAGTACATTGAAAAGGGGAACTTGCCGGGGATTGACGCCCTGTCGGATCGCACATAACCACCTGATTATCAGACACATAAAACCTCCTTCTCTTTTTATCCCTTCCTCTCTATAATGCGGGTGGCATCCTAAGGGGGAGGGACGAGTTTTTAGTTTTGGTTAAACTAAAAACTGATCATAACCATTATGTCCACAGAGACGAGTTTCGGCAAGGTGCGCGGCTTTTTATGGCCTATCCACGGCAGTGAACTCCGACGCTTTGTGCCCATGCTTCTCATCTTTTTCCTCATCTGTTTCAACTACAGCATCCTGCGCGCTACAAAAGATGCCCTCATCGTGACGGCTCCTTCTTCTGGAGCTGAAGCTCTTCCCTTCCTCAAAGTGTGGGCGATCTTGCCGATGGCTCTTCTCTTTACTTTTATTTTCACAAGGCTCTCGAACAAATTCTCAAGAGAAAATGTCTTCTACATCATGGTCGGTTCTTTTGTTGCCTTCTTTGTGATTTTTGCTCTTTTTCTTTACCCCTATCGCGAAACACTCCATCCGACCCATCTCGCTGATCGGCTGCAAGAGCTCCTTCCACAAGGGTTCAGCGGACTGATTGCCATTTTCCGCTACTGGACCTACACTGTCTTTTACGTCATGTCCGAGATGTGGAGCACGATGATCATGACCGTGCTCTTTTGGGGATTTGCCAATGAAGTGACCTCTGTTGGAGATGCAAAGCGCTACTATGCGATTTTAGGCCTTGGTGCCAATGTCGCCACAACCATTGCTGGCCAAGTCTCTAATGGCATTTCCTCTCATACCTATAACCCTGCCCTGCCCTTTGGCTCCGATGGTTGGAGTCAGGCGCTCTTCTTTTTGAATGGCATCATTATTTTAAGTGGTCTCATCAGCATGGCTCTTTTTCGCTATCTCCATCTACAGGGATTTGGATACCAAGTTGCGCAAAATACCAGCGAAGAGCCTGTGAAAATCAGGATGGGCATTCGTCAAAATTTTAAGTATTTAGCGAAATCAAAATATTTGATCTGCATTGCCGTTGTGGTGCTCATGTTCAATATCTCCCTCACGCTCATTGAAGTGGTCTGGAAAGATCAGGTCAAGCAGCTCTACCCAAATCCCAGCGACTTCAACGCCTACATGGGCAATGTACTAACCGGCATCGGAATCATCGCTACGTTGGGAGCTTTTGTCTCTAGCAGCATCATGCGCCGTTTCAGTTGGACAGTCAGCGCCCTCATCCCTCCCTTTATCTTCCTCGTTACTGGCATTGGGTTCTTTGCCTTCATGCTGTTCAAAGATACAGCTCTCTCTTCTTTTGCTACCGCTCTTGGATACACTCCATTAGCAATCGGTGTTTTTTTCGGCTCGCTGCAAAATTGCCTTGCACGCGCCTCAAAATACACCCTCTTCGACGCCACCAAAGAACTCTCCTTTATTCCACTTTCTAAAGAGAGCCGCATGAAAGGAAAAGCGGCAATTGACGGCTTTGGATCACGCCTTGGCAAGTCGGGAGCTTCCGTGATCCACCAGAGTCTGATCATGATCTGCGGGTCCATTTCACTGAGCACTCCCTTTGTTGGGGTCATTCTGATGGGAGTGATCGGCGGCTGGATCGCTGCGACAAGGCTTTTAGGCCAGCGGTTCAATTCACTGACTCAGAGCCATAAAACGTTGAATGTCCCAGACGATGAGACCGCAGCCTCTCTTCCTTCGAGAGGTTAACCAATGGAAGGGATTTTAGAATTTATTCAGCTACACGCTCACAAGGCGCATTGGATCGTCTTTATTGGAGCCATTTTGGCCGCTTTGCATATTCCGATTAGCATTGATCTGCTCATGCTGATCAGCGCGACCCTTGCAGCCACCATTATCCCTGAAAAGGTTCTGCATCTCTACGTGGGCATCACAGCCGGTTGTCTTCTCTCCGCTTGGCTCTCTTACTGGATTGGTAGAACCTTAGGCCTTAAGCTTCTGAAAACCCCTTTTTTCTCGAAAATTCTCAGCCCAAAAAGAATAGAGAGGATCGATAAATTCTACCAAAAATATGGCCTACTGACTCTTATTGTAGGCCGTTTTATTCCCTTTGGCGTACGCAATGGGCTCTTCATGTCCTCAGGGATGACCAAGATGCCCTTTTGGAAGTTCATCTACCGAGATGCCATAGCCTGCCTTCTCTGGTGCTCGCTCACCTTTTTCCTCTTTTATACTGTGGGGAAAAACTTCCATCTGCTCTATACTTACGTTAAAATATTTAACGTCGCGATCTTTGGCACCCTATGTGTAGCCCTAATAGGGGTGATCTGGTATAAGAAGCGGAAGAAGTCTCAAAAAGATCATGTTTAGTCTGTCAAACGCCCTTTCTCTTTTACGCGCTCCTTTAGCGTGTCTGCTTTTTTACAATAGCGTTCCTCTACGGCTGCTTGCGATTTTTCTTGCCATGGGAACAGATGCCCTCGACGGATTTTTAGCTAGACGTTACAGATCTGTAACAAGGCTCGGGGCTATCATCGATCCCGCCATGGATAAGCTCTTTGTCTTTACGGGGATTACCGTCTTCTTTCTCGAGGGAGAGCTACAGCTTTGGCAAGCGCTGGCAATGATCGCTCGTGACTTTGCTCTTTGCCTTTTCGGAGCCTATTTAGCTCTTTCTGGCAAATGGCAAACCTATCAGTTTCGCGCGATTGCCTGGGGTAAGGCAACCACTGCCCTTCAGTTCCTCATTCTGATTCTACTCAGCATGCATATCCATATCTTTGGTTTTGCTTACTGGATCTTCATCCTCTTTGGTTTGTTTGCTTTGAACGAGCTCTATCGACCTGCGGTGAAGAGAGAGCACTTGCAGTAAATTGGACTGGACTTTAGCCATTTGTCGGACGTCCTTTCTCTCCTGGAGGGCCGATTTTTTTAACCATTTCCAAAAGGTGGCAATTCTCAAGCCTACCTTTTGGAAATGGTTAAAAAACTTGGCCCCCTGAGAGAGAAATCATCGTCCTCAAATGGCTAAAGTCCAGTTTGACAACTAATTTGCTCTTGGCCTACTCTTTCTTCGTTTTACAGGAGGTCGTTTATGTACAGGTTTCTTTTTTTCATCCTCAGCATCTTCTCTTTTTCCGCATACGGAAAAGCTCCCCCTCCTTGCTGTGAGAAATCCATCACCATTCATCCCACAACAGGCATACATAGTTACATAGAGGAACCGATTCAAGGAGAAGAGCATCTGATCGATTTTCATCACGAGCTGCTCTGTTTGCTCGATCAGCAGCAAAACCTCTTTCTCTTTAGAGGAAACCTGCCCGAGAAGAAAAAGGCTTTTGAACATGATGCGCTGGTCTCTGCAATTAAGGCCTATATCGCAAAAGAGGGTGGGCATATTCAAGACAATTTCAAGATCATGGATCTTTCCTTCTTAAACAATCTGCAAGAGCATGAAGCGATTGAAATTGAGAAAGACTGGTTTACAATACACCCAGAAACCGGCTGTTTTTGGCTCCACCCTCTCTATGGAGCGCTCATCAACCCCCTTGACTTAGATACCAAGGTGCGTGACGCTATTGCCCGCGACCATGACACCGATGGCTTAAAAACTTTGATGGCTCATCTTGGCAAAATCATCCAAGCGCCCTGCTCCTCAGATTTTGTCCTGTACATGCACTGTAGAGCAGGCAAGGATAGAACCGGCGAGGCCAGTGCGTGCTACTTGATGCAATACAAAGGATACTCTTATAAACAAGCTATTCAATTTGACGAAGAAATCGCCAAAAGAAAGCTGAGTTTTCTCTCGATGAATGCCATCCGCTGGTACGCCTTCTACCTGCGCGACATTAAAAACATGACCACAATCGGAGACATCGACGGAAAGTGAGTGTCAGAGAATCTGCTCTAGTTTCTTTTTCAGTCTCTCTGCCACCAGCTGCTCTTGTCCCTTAAAACTTCTCGAGAGATTCACAACAGGGGTTTTCGTAAAGAGCGAATTGGGGAAAAAAATCTGCCGTTTCTCTGCATCTCGTAGGAAAGTTCCATACCAACCAACTTGTTCCACCTCTCCCCGAATGTGGTGAGCGGGAAGCTCGATCAGATCCCCCAGAGAAAAAGTAGGCGCCACATGGAGAATAATCCCTCCAAAGAAATTGCTAAGAATATCTTGCGCCGCTAAGGTGATCCCCGCCACGCCGATTCCTCCAAAGGCCAGCAAAGGCAGGATATTTAAACCAAAAATCTGAAAGAGCAGAAGAAGTGTCAAAAGAACAATCACGGCACTTACAAGCTGTCGGAGCCCCTCTAAGGCAATGCTATTCATGCCGAGCTGAGAGGAATGGGCTTTAAGCCTGGCAAATCCCATTTGAGAAAAGCGAAGGGCAAGCCACCCTAAACAAAAAATGGCAAATCCTTGCGCCAAATGCTTCGCATAAACCCCAAGCCTCTCAAAACCAAAATAGAGGCTGCACAAATCGAGCAGCAAAGAGGACGCAATGGCCCAAATGGCCATCTGCAGAGGAAGATGAACAATCTTCTCGACCACCTTCCAAGAGGGTGCTGCATTCTTGCGCCGACAGGCAAACCTATGGAGCAAAAAACTCAGTAGCCCAAAAATCAAGAGCACAGCTCCCATTTCAATGAGAGAGAGTTTGTTTAGTGAAATGACCGAGACCATGAAGCCTTTCCTTGCTTGTTATTGAAGCAGTTTAAGTAGTATTCTAGAGGAATTGGCTATTTTTGAGTATGAATCTATACACAAACTACTCATCAAGTTGAGGGATCTAAGCTCCCTCTCGCCTTCACTCGCAAGCTCACTCAGAGGTTTGTTGCATAATTGGCTTTTAGCATGCAACTTGCTAAAAATAAGGTATTTAACCACAGAGCTCACAGAGAACACAGAGATTAAAAAATTAAGACGGATACTCCACGAACCTATCCGCAAATTCGAAGGTGCTGATTTTTGAAGGATTTTTTTGTCATTTTTAAAGCCGCTTCGCAGGACATACTTAGACAAGTAGACCAAGAAGCGGCTTTAAAAATGACGAAAAAAGACTCGAAAAGGAGCCCCTTCCAATTTGCGGATAGGTTCACAGGTGTTTGTAGAGCATTTCTCTTGTTTTTTAATCTCTGTGTTCTCTGCGAGCTCTGTGGTTAAGTATTCTATTTTAAGAGCATTAAGTCGAAAAGTGCATTACGCAACAAAGCCCTCATTCAATTGAAGCATTGAGAGCTGCTGAAAGAAGTGAAAATCTTATCGAATTTGAGAAGATCGAGGATTTCTTCAAATCTCTGGAAAAATGTGGCAAGGCTCCTTTGAAAAGGATACAGACTTGCCCCTTTTTAAAACCCAACTGAGGCGAGTGAAGCGAAGCGAAGGGAGCCGAGGGCGGGAGATGATTCTAGGCGCTAGCTATGGCAAGAAGCTTGGGGTATACACAGCCAAAAAAGCCGCTTTTCACAGGCGTGTGGCATATAATCCTCTATCTGCATATAATCCAAAAAATCTTCTCAACCCTCTCACCTCATAGGATGTCTCATGGGACGTGAATCGATCTTTTTCTCCACCCTCCGCGCTCTGTTTACCGCTTTTGGCGCGCTCATCGGAGTGTTTCTTGCCATCTTTGTGGCGATCTTCACGCTCAGTAGCCTTTCAGACGGGGTGGACACCCCCGATAAGAGCACACTGACAGTCAGCGCCGATGCAAATGGCAAGCGCAAGCTTCTTACCTCTACAGCTCCTGTCATCTTGCGCGTCAATCTACATGGAGTCATTGGAGAGCTCAATCTTACGGAAGAAAAATTTACAAATATGCTCCTCGACTCGAGAGAGGGAGCGCTCGATAAAGATCGGGTGAAGGGGATTTTGCTTCACATCAATTCGCCAGGCGGCCTTGCCACCGATAGCAGCGCAATCTATCACGTGTTGAAGGAGTACAAGGAAAAATACCAGGTCCCGCTTTATGCCTATGTCGATGGACTGTGCGCTTCGGGAGGGATGTACATCGCATGCGCAGCCGATAAGATCTATGCGACAAATGACAGCATTATTGGCTCTGTCGGAGTACGCATGGGGCCGGCGTTTAACGTTTCTAAAGTGATGGATACAATTGGCGTTGATGCTTTGACTCTTACAGAAGGAAAGGACAAGGATCTGCTCAACCCTTTCCGCCCTTGGAAAGAGGGGGAGGAAGCTCCGCTCAAAGACATCATGGCTAAGGAGTATGAGCAGTTTGTCGATGTCGTGACAGCGGCCAGACCCCAACTTTCTCGCGATGAGCTGCTCAATACCTATGGAGCGAGAGTCTATGTCTCTGGCGAGGCGCAAACTTTGGGTTATATCGATTTTGCAGACAGCTCCTACAATGAGTGTTTAAAGTCGCTTGTAGAGGCCTCTGGCATTGGAGAGGGCAAAGACTACCAGGTGATTGCGATTTCTCCTGCCTCTTCGATCTTTCACGATCTGACACAAGGAGGAGCCAATCTCCTCAAAGGCAAAATTGAGCACATTTTCCCAATCGGGCCTGGGATTAGCTCAGAAATGAGCGGGAAGGTTCTCTTTCTCCATCAGCCTTAACGCCAAAAAGCGGCTTTTAGCATTTCCGGATAGGTTCAATGAACCAGCTTTATCTCCTCGACGCGGTTAATCTTCTCTTTCGCTCTTACTATGCGATAGGTCCTATTACAAATCCTCAGGGAGAATCGACAAATGCTCTCTACGGGTTCATCCGCTCGGTCCTCAAGATCATCAAAGAGTGCGCACCAGAAGGTCTTGTCGCGGTTTTTGATGGACCAGACAGTGGGCAGACACGCAAGGCTCTCTACGGGGAATATAAAAGCCACCGCAAGGGAATGCCGGATGACTTGTATCCCCAGCTTGAGTGGGCACTTAAATTCTGCGAGCTCTACGGTCTTCCCTTTCTCTCGGTTCCCAATGTAGAGGCCGATGATGTGATGGGCAGCATTGCCAGATGGGCAAGTCAAAAGAAGATCACCACCTACCTCTGCACAAGTGACAAGGATCTTTGCCAGCTTGTTTCCGACCACGTTTTTGTCCTCAATCTGCACAAGGAAATGCTCAAGGTAGGTCGTGATAAGGTTAAAGAGCTCTATGGCGTCTACCCTGAGCAGATGGTCGATCTACTCTCGCTCATGGGAGATGCCTCAGACAATATTCCAGGAATTGAAGGGATTGGTCCCAAGACTGCTATAGCCCTTCTCGAAGAGTTTGGCTCTTTAGATGCCCTGTTTGCAAGAACTGGAGAAATCAGTGGGAAGAAGAAAGAGCGCGTTGAGCACGGAAAGGAGATGGCCCTCCTCAGTCGCAAACTGGCTACCATTGATCAGAATTTAGAGGTTCCCCAAGATTTAGCATTTTACAAAGTAAAGAGCCCTGATCTAGAGCACTTGAGGGAGTTTTACCAGCGAATGCACTTTCTCTCTCTACTCAAAGAACTCCCTGTTAAAGAGCACCAAACAGGCCCCTTAGCGCAAGAGCCGCAGTACCTTCTTGTCAATGATCTGAGCACTCTCAAAGATCTTGTCGAAAACCTGCTCATAAAAGAGGAGCTCTGTGTAGACACCGAGACAACAGGATTAGATCCGATGCGCGCTGACTTAATCGGCGTAGGGCTTGGATCAGCAGAGGGCCAGGCGTGGTATATCCCCTTCAATGGCAGTATCGATCCAGAAAAGGCCAAAGAAACCCTTCGGCCGCTTTTTTTAAGGAAACGCTTTTTTGGTCACAACATCAAGTATGACTTGCATGTGTTAAAACGGGCAGGTCTTGCAGTATCGCACGTGAGCTTTGACACGATGCTCGCCTCCTATTTGCTTGCGCCTCACAAGCAAAGACATGGTCTGGACCCTTTAGCGCTCGAGTTTTTTGGCAAGGTGAAGATTCCCATTACCGATCTCATTGGCAAGGGCAAAAGCCAGATTTCGATGGCAGAAGTGCCTTTGGAGCAGGCAGCTACCTACTGCTGCGAGGATGTGGACTACACAATACGGCTGAAAAACCTCTTTCAGCAGAGGATCAAACAAGAAAAATTAGAAAGGGTACTCCAAGAAATTGAACTGCCTCTTCTTCCCATTCTCTTTGAGATGGAGGAGAGGGGGATTTTTCTCGATGTGGAGAAAATGGCGCTTTTAAAAGAGGATCTCTCCCTGCAGATTGAACAGCTCAGTGAACAGATTTACCAGCTTGCCGGCGTCGCCTTCAATCTCAACTCCCCCAAGCAACTCGGGGAAATTCTCTTTGAAAAGCTCTCCATTGCCCCTGCAAAAAAAACGGCAACTGGAAGCTTTTCGACAAGTGCGGACACCCTTGAAGAATTGCAAGAGAGCTCTCCCATCATTCCACTCATCTTGAAATACCGCACCTTGGAAAAACTGCGCTCCACCTATGTCGATGTGCTGCCAGCGCAGGTCAATCCTGAGACAAAACGGATCCACTGCACCTTCAACCAGTCGGTGACAGCAACTGGACGCCTTTCTTGCCAGGATCCCAACTTGCAAAATATCCCTGTACGCTCGGCAGAGGGACTCAAGATCCGCAGTGCCTTTAGACCAAAATTACCTCTCTATAGCTTTTTAGCTGCTGACTACTCGCAAATTGAGCTGCGTCTTCTCGCCCATTTCAGTGAAGATCCGCAGCTGCTGCAGGCTTTTGCAAATGGACAAGACATCCACGCTCACACCGCTTCCCTTGTCTTTGATCTACCTTTGCAGGAGATTAGGCCCGAGATGCGCCACGCGGCCAAGGCAGTCAATTTTGGGATTATCTATGGCCAGCAGGCTTTTGGGCTTTCCAAGGAGCTTGGCATTAGTGTGGAAGAGGCAAAAACCTTTATTCAGACCTACTTCAAGCGCTACCCCAGAGTTAAAGATTACCTTGAGGCGTGCAGAGAAAACACGCGCAAAACCGGGATGGCCATCACCCTCATGGGGAGAAAAAGACCAATCCCTGAGATATTAAATAAAAATCCTCTGCTGCGCCAAGGAGCAGAAAGACTGGCTGTGAATACTCCCCTGCAAGGAACAGCAGCTGATCTGATTAAGCTGGCCATGATCGCTCTTTCGGCAGAGAAGCTACAGATGATTCTACAGATCCACGACGAACTTATTTTTGAAATTCCAGATGGGGAGCTCGAGGAGGCGGCCTCTTTTGTAAAAGAAAAAATGGAAAAGGTCTGGAGACTCAAGGTTCCGCTCATTGTGGACATTTCTATTGGGAAAAATTGGGGAGAATGCTAGAATTTGAAGAAAGTTGCTGTAACGGGGGGTTTATCCTCCGGTAAATCGTCTGTTTGTTGTTTCCTTAAAAAATTTGGCGCTTACACTGTCAGCGCCGACGAAATTGTTCATGAGCTCCTCATTCCCCAGACACACATTGGACATCAGGTGCTCGACCTCCTCGGAGGAGAGATCTTAAAAGAAGGTGCTTTTGACAGAGCAAAAATTGCGGAAATCGTATTTAGACAACCTGAAAAATTGAGAGCTTTGGAAAAAATTCTTCACCCCGCTGTTTTAGATGCGATTCAAGCGTTTTACTTGCTCATGAAGGCGCAAAAAGAGCGCCCTCTTTTTGTTGCGGAGATTCCGCTTCTATTTGAAAGTGAAAGCCACTCTTATTTCGACACTGTCGTAGCTCTCATCTGCGACCCACTCCTTGCCAAAAAGCGATTTGGACAGGAGGGCTTTGAAGAGCGGATGGCGCATCAGCTGCCAACCACGCAAAAAGCCGCTCTTGCCGATTTTACCATTACAAATAATGGCACACTTGCCGATTTAGAAAAGAAAACTAGAGAGCTCTATCTAGTGCTCTGTAAACTTAGTTAAGGACACCAATGTATCAAGATCAAGAAGAACCTCCTTTTGCATCCTCAGAAGACAAAGCCCCAGCCCCCCCTCGCGGCGATTCGGTCTCAATCACGCGTATTGCCGATCTGCAGAGGATGAATATCGACCAGCTCAACCAGTACGCGCGCAATATTGGCCTCAAGAATCTCGCTTCTTTGACCAAGTCTCAAGTGGTTTTTGAAATTGTGAAGATGAAATCAGAAAGCTCGCATGAAATGCTCGTCGGGGAGGGAACTCTCGAGATCATGCCCGATAACTATGGATTTCTGCGCTCTCCCAACTACAACTACCTCCCTTCGGCAGAAGATATCTATGTCTCTCCTGCACAGATTAGGCGCTTCGAACTCAAAAAAGGAGACACTGTTTATGGCACCATTCGCTCTCCAAAAGAAAAGGAAAAATACTTTGCCCTTCTAAAAGTCGATAAGATCAACAATAACAACCCCGATAAAGCACGCGAGCGTATCCATTTTGAAAACTTAACGCCTCTCTATCCAAACAAGCGACTGGCGATGGAAACCGATAAAGAGCAGCTCACCAGTCGCGTGATCGATCTCACCGCTCCCATTGGAAAGGGGCAGCGCGCGCTCATTGTCGCCCCCCCTCGTACAGGCAAAACAATCATTTTACAAAACATCGCAAACTCCATCAGCATCAATAACCCTGAGGTGATCCTACTCGTACTGCTCATCGATGAGCGGCCAGAAGAGGTCACCGACATGATCCGCAGCGTCAAAGGAGAGGTGATTTCCTCCACCTTTGACGAGCCTCCCGAGCGCCACGTGCAGATTAGCGAGATGGTCATTGAAAAAGCAAGGCGTCTTGTCGAGTATGGCCACGATGTCGTCATCCTTCTAGATTCGATCACAAGGCTAGCAAGGGCTTTCAACACCGTTCAGCCTCACTCGGGAAAGATCCTCACAGGAGGCGTGGACGCCAGTGCCCTTCATAAACCCAAACGCTTTTTTGGCGCGGCGCGCAATATCGAAGAGGGTGGTTCGCTGACCATCATTGCAACGGCCCTCATCGACACGGGCTCGCGCATGGATGAAGTGATCTTTGAAGAGTTCAAAGGCACCGGCAACATGGAGCTTGTCCTCGATCGGCGCCTGGCCGACCGCAGGATCTATCCCGCCATTGACCTGGTCAAGAGCGGCACGCGTAAAGAGGAGCTGCTTCTCCATCGCGATGAACTAGAAAAGATCTACCTCATGCGCCAAGCTCTTGCCGATCTCTCCCCACTCGATGCGATGAATCTACTCCTGAGCAGGCTTAAAAAGACAAATAACAATGTGGAATTCTTGCTGACACTCAAAGATTAAGCGGAGGTTGGTTCCTCCGCTATTTCTAGAATACCCACTCCAGTCTTCCTTCAACCTCATTGATGCTGGTCTTGGAATTGTAGAGTCCTTTGTATCCCACATCCACTGAGAAACCAGAGTTTCTGCTCCACCTAACCCCTGCTTGAGGAGAGGCGAGCTGAATGGAGTTGTGGTAGCTTGTGATATTCATGGTGGCCGCGCTCTGATCGATAAAATGGGCCTTCTCATGCACATCCTGTAGAGGAAACTCTCCCACCCAGCTCAGGCCAATGTAGGGGGAAAAGCAACAGTTGCAGTCATAGTTCCAGTCGCGATAGAAAACCATGCCAGCCTCGCCGCGAAGGATCTGTGTATTGCTTGATTTGGTCACCAGATTGATGCTAATTGCCCCCTTTTCCTTAAATCCATCGCTATGGAAATAATGATAGTCGGCAAGTGCAAAGGGCTCAAAGGTCCAGTCACAAAAGGTCCAGTCACTGCTGATGCCGAGGTGTCCTGTCGCAAACCAGCCCCAAGGATCGCTTCTTGCGATGCGGTTGATGATCCCAAAGCTCATGTGGCGTCTAAAGTTTTGATTGTTGCCACCGGCTAGGACAGATGCATCTATATCTAAATGGCAGCCCGACGAGTAGCTTCCATAAAGCGCGCCGTAGTAGCTATTGACCCAGCTGCGAGTTGTGTGATTTTTAAAGTTGATCTCGGTATGAGTATAGCCCAAAGCACCGCCGAAATAGTAAGCAGAGCTCTCGCAACCCATCCAGCAATAGTCCATTCCAACGAGCGCACCGCCTGCATTGGCATCATAGGGCATCAAGTTGTCAAATTTCTCGTAGTTATTCATCAGGTTACCAAAGCCGGTCACCCAGATAGAGCTGTTTGTTCCGCACTCGCAGCAGTCTCTAGGAGAACAAGGGAGCTGGGTCAGATGCTTAGAGAGCAAATAGGCTACATAGCTGTTATTACGAGCAGTTGCCAGGCCCACCGCTGCAAAATTGGTCGGAGCAAGAGATAAAAGAGCCGCGTTCACCTCAGGATCTGTAAGGGTTCCTAGCACCTCTACGACAGTGGCTAAATCACTGCCTGGAGCGATATTTGCGTTTTTAAGAGCATTCGCAACCTTTGTGGGCACCCCAGATGTGATGTTTTGGTGAGTAAATAGCTGTGAATTGAGAATCGTAATGACAACGCTACTGTAAGAGACTCCAATGTTGACGCTATTTGCTTGTGGTCCTGATTTGACAACGGTCCCAAAGGTTCCAGTCACAGGTGCATTGATGATGGTGTAGGTCGTGCCTGCAATGTAGTTTCCATTATCGACCACCACATTGAGTGTCCCGGCCAAAGTAACTGTTCCCCCCATCGTGAGAAAGAGCTTGTCATTTACGTTTCCTGTTGGAGTAATATCGACAAGGAGAGTTCCCGAACCATTTTGGATATAGTTTCCCTGCAGATTGATCTGGCCAACTGACGTTCCTCCAGGACTGACTGTCCCCGAATTGGTCAGGTTGCCGCTATTTGGATTAGAAGGGATCTTATTTGCCGTAAAACTCCCGCTTAAGGTAGCCCCAGCTTGTACTTGGATCTCTGAAACCACAGAGCCTTGAATATTGAGCTCTCCAGCCTGCACATTCGTAAGACCGGTATAGGTGTTGGCGCCCGTGAGTTGCAAAAGTCCATTTCCTTGCTTAATCAGGCCTCCTACCGTTCCAGTACTGAATCCGCCCGCTGTCTGATCACTTTCAATGGGATTTGGAACAGCAATGGTATTATTTGAAATATTGAACGTAAGCTGTGAATCCGATTCCATGAAAATATCAAATCCAGCAAAACCACCATTTGTTCCTCCGACAGCTCCTCCTACTCCCCCTGCGATGTTGGAACCATTAAACATAGAGCCAGTAAAAGAGGAATCTACTTGAATGGTGAGTGAACCGGCAGGTCCCAAAAGGGGCCCTTCGAGAAAAATGGCGCCACCCATGCCAGCGCCGCCACCACCTCCAAATCCTCCTGTCCCGCCGAGAAAGCTAGAAGACCCTCCGGTGCCACCAGCGGTAATATAACTAAGCGAACCTCCTCCGCCAGCTCCAAAACCACCAAAACCACCTGGAAAATCGCTATTTGTCAATCCCGCCCCACCTCCACCGCCATAGAATCCACTACCTCCAAAGTTGCCACCACCACCAGCGGCATAAGGTGCAGCTGAGCCACCTAATCCATTATTACCGCCACCGCCGCCGCCGCCTACAAAACCACCAAAGCCGCCGCTGCCGCCTATGTTCCCACCAGCGCCTCCTCCTCCTGAGCCGCCAGCTCCACTAGGAGGAACCCCGCCATTTGCGCCTGCAAAATCTCCACCTCCTGCTCCTGCAGAGGCATCAGTGCCAGCTCCTCCAGGAAAACCAGCGCCACCGCCACCGCCGCATAGCGCATTCACATCAGCCACGCTTCCACCTGCTCCTCCAAAGCCAGCTCCTCCGCCTCCCATGGGACCATTCGCTACAGTACCACCACTTCCTGAGCCACCACTAAAACCATTGAGTCCTCCACCGCCACCGGGAGGAGGAAGATTACTAGTACTATTATTATCAGTAGCTCCTGCAGCTCCTGCTCCTCCAAGTGCTGCGCAACCTGTAAAGGTGGGATTCAAAAGAGTAACTGTAGATCCATAGGCGACAAACAAAGCGCCTCCCATTCCAGCTCCGCCACCGCCGCCACTTGCCCCTCCTGGACCTCCTGGAGCTACCCCATTTTTAAAGTTGAGGTTGTTAATTGCAAGAGTTCCTGCGCGCACAAAAAATTCACGAGGGGATGTGGCTCCAATGAGGTTAAATCCATTGCCATTGATCGTGATGCTGATGGGGTTCGGGGAAAAATCGTTATTTGTGTTGATCGGGCGAAGCAAACCACCGAGGAGGGAAATGTCATTTTGAAATGAAATGATATCTCCACCTACTGCAGCCACCAGCGCAGAATTTAAAGTGGCCTGATCCGTCACGTTAAAAGTTGTTGCAAAAAGTGATCCCGGAAGCAAATAGAGTAGAGGGAATAGTGCCTTGTTTAGCCTGTGACTTTTTTTCATGTTACCTCGAATTTACATAGGTGATTCAGGGTCATAAACCCTCTGATTTGTCCCAAAAGGGGTCTTTAACCCTTTTTGAGGTAAATCTTCATTTTTTGTAAATAGCTAAAGTCCGGTTAAAGTCTTTTTGCATTTATTCCTTTTTTTTGTAGACTTGGTCCCTGAATGGACGTCGTTTTTTTATCACGCGTGCAGTTTGCGCTCACCAGTGGCTTTCACTACATCTACCCCCCCTTAAGCATCGGGCTCGGGCTTTTCCTTGTCATCATCGAAGGCCTCTACATCAAAACCAAAGACCCTCTCCACAAAAAAATCGCCCAATTTTGGGTGAAGGTCTTTGCACTGACCTTCGCCCTTGGGGTCGCAACCGGCATTGTGCAGGTCTTTGGATTTGGAACAAACTGGGCGCGCTACTCCCGCTTTGTCGGAGATGTCTTTGGCAGTGCCCTGGGCGCGGAAGGGATTTTCGCCTTTTTTTTGGAGGCGGGATTTCTCGGAGTGATGGTCTTTGGATGGAACCGAGTGAGCGCTCGTGTCCATTACCTGGCAACCGTTCTAGTAGCTTTTGGCGCCCATTTCAGTGCGATCTGGATTGTGGTGGCCAATTCATGGATGCAAACCCCGACAGGTTATCAGATTGTTGGAGAAGGAGTGGAGGCAAAAGCAGTTGTCTCCGATTTCTGGGCGATGATTTTTAATCCCTCGACCTTAGATCGCATCACCCATGTGATCTTGGGTTGCTGGCTAGCGGGAATCTTCCTTGTCATTAGCATCAGTGCTTATTACCTATTGAAAAGAAAGCATCTGCCCTTTGCCAAATTATGTATACAAATTGCACTCATCATGGCCTTTGTCTGCCTGATCCTCCAACTCTTTTCAGGAGATTCAACAGCCAAAGGAGTCGCCAAAGAGCAGCCCTCTAAATTTGCGGCTCTGGAAGGGGTTTTTCAAACCACAGAGAGCACCCCTCTTTGGCTTTTTGGGTGGGTAGATGAAGAGAGACAAACAGTCAAGGGGATCAAAATCCCCGGGCTACTCAGTTTCTTAGCCCATCTCAATTTTAAAACTCCGGTCCAGGGGCTCGATCAGATCCCCAAAGACGAGCAGCCGCCGATTCAGCCAGTTTTTCAAAGCTACCACACGATGATCTGGATGTGGGGGCTAATGCTCCTTGGCACTCTATTTGGCCTCTATAAGTTAAAGAGGAAGAGGCTGGAAAATTCGAAAGGGCTTTTGCGCTACCTTGTGGCGGCAGTCGCTTTTCCGCAAATCGCCAATCAGGTTGGCTGGATGACCGCTGAAATTGGACGACAGCCTTGGGTTGTCTACGGGGTTCTGCGCACAAGTGAGGGAGTCTCTCCCATGATCCGAACCTCTCATGTGATTGGCTCTTTGATCATGTTTACAGTGATCTATTTTGTTCTGCTTGCTCTATTTCTCTATCTTTTAAATAGCAAGATCAAACAAGGGCCTGAAGAGGCGGAAGATCTTTCTCCGGTCTATCAAGATCCTTATAATAGAGGAGCAAAACCATGACCCTAGACATTCTCTTTTACCTTGTGATCATTGCCTCGATCATCTGTTATGCCATGCTCGACGGTTTTGATTTAGGAGTCGGGATGCTCCACCTGTTTACTCGGACAGACCTAGAGAGAAGAACGCTCATGAACGCGATTGGACCTGTCTGGGATGGCAACGAGGTCTGGCTCGTTGTGGTCAGCGGCGCTCTTTTTGCTGGCTTTCCCGATGTATTTGCCACCCTATTTGCCACCTTTTATATCCCAGTGATGGTTCTTTTGCTCGGCCTAATTTTTCGCGCTGTGTCTATTGAATTTCGCAGTAAAGGCCATTCAAAAGCTTGGCGCGCAACCTGGGATGTTTTTTTTGCAGGAGCCTCTTTTATTATTGCCTTTGGCATTGGTCTTGTCCTTGGTAACTTGATCGAGGGACTTCCCTTGAACCAGACCCACGATTTTGTCGGCACCTTTTTCTTCTTCTTCCGCCCCTATCCATTACTTCTTGGCCTGGCCACTACCCTCCTCTTTATGATGCATGGATCGATTTACCTTGTGATGAAAACCGATGGCTCACTGCGCGAAAAGCTGCGCGGTTGGGTACCTCGCTGCATTGCCCTTTTTATTGCGATTTACCTTGTCCTCTCGGTTGCAACGATCACCGAAAAAACCCATATGCTCGAGCCGATGATGAGGATGCCCCTTCTTTTTACCATTCCCCTCGCAGCTTTTAGTGCCATTATCTCCATCCCACTACTCATGAGCAAAAAACGCGATGGCTTGGCCTTTGTCACTTCCTGTCTGAGTATTGCTCTACTTCTTTCTCTCTTTGCCATTGGAACGTATCCCTATATGATCCGCTCGACCATAGAACCAGAGACAAACAGCCTCATGATTGCCAACTCTGCCTCTTCCCCACTCACCTTAAAAGTACTTCTTCTGATTGTGGCCATTGGGCTGCCCTTTGTGCTAGGCTATGGCTTTTATATCTATCGCATCTTCCGCGGCAAGGTGCATATTGATCCTCATAGTTATTAACCCAACTTGCTACCCAATGGCGTCAACTTAAAAACTTCTGGATAGGTTCATATATGTCTTCGATTACTGCATCTTTTACAGGAACACAAAAGCAGCTTTTAGAAGAGCTGACCTCTGATTTTACCCATCGCTTCCGCACAATCAGCCGCGGCTATGTTTTGTTTCATCTGCTCTTTGGCTGCGGGCTTTTCTTTGAGCTCCTGACCTTTACCCTCTTTTTTACCCAACTGATGCAGACAGCTGCGGTCGCCTTTTTTTTGGCGGCGATCTTCCTCACACTCTTTACCTATTTGGTGCTGCTTTTTTATTTACAGACGAGGAAAGAGGAAAAATTTCGCAGCTTGCGAGATGGATTTCTGACTGCTTGCAAAACTCATATTGAAGAGAGGGCGCAGCTTGCCGAGGCCGCCCAGTTTTTTGCGGAAAAGCTTTTCATCACTAGCCTGCGGATCCCTTTCCTAGCTACCGCATCGGAGCCTCTCCAAAAATTCCAGATCTGGACCCAATGGCAAGATCTGCTCAAGATGAAAGAGCTTCTCATTCTTGCGGCTGCTAAAGAGCTAATCGAGTTGATCAAAATGGAACCGAGCAGTGTAGAGGCACATGCTACGCTTGCCGCTCACTACTTAAGCCTGGCAGGGCTCTATAAAGATCCACAGGTGCTCGTCCCAGAAATGAAGATCCAGTGGGTCCCCCCTGACTACGACTCTGAAAAGATGCAACTCAAGTTTAAAAAAGCCCTGGAGCGCGCGCTTGAAGAGTATGAGATCATCGACGGCTATGCCCCTTACGATCCTTGGATTTATGTCAGGCGTGCCGCCATTTATCATCAGTTGGGCCAGATGGAAAAGGAGATTGCCGAATATGAAAATATCTTAAGGGTTGCACCAGAAAATAGCGCCGTTTTATTTAGACTCGGCTGTCTCTATTTTAAACAGGGAAAAACGGCCTTAGGCCTTAAGATCTACGATCGGCTCAAGACAGAGCAAAGGGTGGGCGAGGCCGAAGAGCTGATTGGCCATTACGATGCGTATGCTCAAGAGATTTGAGGGTTATTAACCTCAGTTTTGGGTTCACTTTCATAGAGTCTCACGGCATCTTTTAAGGCAAT
>Ga0207087_1043_pt1 | contig 27762 bp, 23 predicted proteins | sample Alteio_BWMinHeat_51_FD_153544 | JGI IMG/M metagenome (GOLD analysis project Ga0207087, IMG submission 153544) | Enriched cells from forest soil in Barre Woods Harvard Forest LTER site, Petersham, Massachusetts, United States -... | ecosystem: Environmental > Terrestrial > Soil > Temperate forest >... | reverse complement strand
GTACCTACTCCGCTCAACAAGGTGCTGTGGGAATTAATCAAGGGTCTCCAGTACTCCTGGCGGGATCCGGACTAGGGAAGTGCAAAGGAACGGATGAGCGTCCCATTTAACATAGGTGTCTTGCAGTTGAGCATGGAACCGGTCGCCGAAACCGCAGCGATGGCGAGAGCCTCGGAAGATGCCGGCTTCGACGCGTTCTGGATTGCGGAAGCGTATCCGTGGTGGCGCAAGCACGGATTTGAGGCCCGCTCCTCGACAGCGATTCTTGCCGTGATTGCCGGACAAACGCGGCGCATTCAGCTCGGCTGGGGCATTATTTCGCCCTACACGAGACATCCCGTACAGGTAGCCATGGAAGCGCGCGTCATGCAAGATCTGGCGGGCGACCGTTTTCTTCTTGGTCTTGGTGCTTCCAAGATTTTCATGAAAGAAATCGGCGAGGGTGAAGGCGAAAAAGTGGGTCCCGCAACGGTGATGCGTGAAAGCATCGAAATCATCAAGGGTGTACTAAAAGGCGATCCGTTTGAATATCAAGGTAAGGTGTTCGCCGCCGCCGTGCCTGGTTTGAAGACGGATGCCCACACGCCTCGCGGGATTCCTCGTATTTACGTTGCCGGAACCGGGCCCGTTCTGCAAAAGCTCGCAGGATCCATCAGCGATGGGTTGCTCACGGCGAGTATCACGACGCCGGCCTTCGCGCGCTACTCGCGGCAAAACATGGAAGCGGGTGCGCGCAAAGCGGGCAAAGATGCAGCGCAATTGGCGCTCGGTTCGGTCATTGTGGGCAGCATAGGCCGCGATTCGGCCAAAGGAAAAGAAGGCGCGCGCGAACAAGCCGCCATGTATCTCGCCAATAAAGTTCAAAACATCAAGGGATCCGCGGACATGCTTCTCGAATGTGCGGGGCTGACCTTCGAAGAGCTTCAGCCGGTTGCCGACGCCATGGAAAGAGGAGGGCGCAAAGCAGCGGCCAAGGCTGTGTCCGACGAAATCCTGCGCAAAGTGTGCGCCATAGCCGGCACTCCCGACGAGTGCCTCCAGCGCATCGAAGAGTATCGCGCGGCAGGCTGCACCCACATCATGCTGGAGATTTGGGGCGACGACCGCGTCGGCCAAGCGAAACTCTTTGGAGAAGCAGTTCTTCCGCATTTCAAGAAGTAGCGCGGTCCCGTTTGGCCGCATAATCATCAAGTCCCTTTCGCTGTTTGGAGCTTTTATGCGACTTGTAACATTTGAAAATGTGGCCGGCACCTCACGCATTGGCGCCTACATCGGCGGCGATCAAATTGTGGATCTCAATTCCGCTTGCGCGCTCCATCTGCGCGACCACCAGCACGAAGCTTCCTTTGATCGCCTGGCGAATGCTCTCGTCCCACCTAACATGCGGGCGCTCTTTGAAGGCGGCGACACCAGCCTCAGCGCTGCCCGCAAGGCACTCGATTTCGCGTTGCAGCAGGGGGGCAGGACTGCCGGTTGCCACGGTGAACCGCTTTTTTACGATTTTTCCGCCGTTCGGCTGAAAGCGCCGATCATCCCCAAGAAATTCTTCCACACGGCCGGCAATTTCCGTGAACACCACGAAGAAGCCACCAAGGCGGGCTTTTCTCACCCGGTCAGGCCATGGATTGTTTTCTTCCAGAACGTAGACGCGATCATCGGCCACGAAGAACCGGTGATTTTTCCGGAACACCTGACGCAAGAACTGGATTACGAGCTGGAGTTGGCCGTGGTGCTGAAGAAAAGCGGCAAGCACTTCACGCCGGAAGAATCGCCGAGCTTCATCGGTGGCTACGTGATATTCAACGACATCACCGCCCGCGATATCCAGCGCCGCGAGATGCAGTCCGGCGTGTTCAGTTTCTGCAAAGCCATCGATACCTTCTGTCCGCTGGGTCCCTGGATCGTCACCGCTGATGAAATTCCTGACGCCCACAACTTGGCGATGCAGCTGCGCGTGAATGGCGAACCGCGCCAGGACTCCCATTCCAGCAAGATGTCCGTCAAGATTCCGGAAATCCTCTCTCACTATTCCCCGATGGGCTACAGCGCCGGCGATGTCGTTTCGACAGGAACGGTTTCGGGGGTTGCCGCATTTTCCGGCGATCCCAAGGCGTGGTATCTGAAGCCCGGTGACGTCATGGAGTGCGAAATCGAAAAAATCGGAATTCTACGCAATCCGGTGATTTCTTGGGAGCAGGCCTACGGAAAGAAACCTGCGGCGCTTGCTACCCAGGAATCGTACCGTTAGGTCCGCATCATGACGACCTCGGAAAATGCGAAAGTTTGGGTCAGCGAGCTCAACGCCCGCCCGGAAATCCGATCTGCGTTTCCGCGCTCGACCGTTCGCTTTTATGATACGACTCTGCGCGACGGCGAGCAGACCGTCGGCGTTGTGCTCTCGCCGCAGCAAAAGCTGGAAATCGCCTGCAAGCTGGATGACTTGGGCGTTGGTCGCATCGAAGCTGGTTTTCCGCGTGTTTCCGACGATGATGCGCAAGCGATTCAGTTAATGCTCAAAGCCAATCTGAAGGCAGAGCTTTGGGGCTTCTCGCGCGCCGTGAGAGCTGACCTGGAAGAGTTGGTTCGCCTGGGCGTACGAGCTTCCGTCATCGAAGCTCCAACCAGCGATATCAAATTGCGCGCCTACGGCATTTCCGCTGACGAGGTTCTCTCCCGCGTCAGAGAGGCCGTTTCGTTCGCAGCGCAAAACGGGATACGGGTGGCCTTCTTCGCCGTGGACGGTACGCGATCGCGGCTCGACTTTCTGAAAAATATCTATCTGTCCGCGCTCGAAGCCGGTGCCGCGGAGATTGTCGTTGTGGATACCATCGGCGCCTGCGGGCCCGAGGCTGTGGAGTTTTTAGTGCGCCAGGTTTCGGATTGGGTCGGCCCCGGGATTCCGGTCCACTTCCACGGCCATGACGACTTCGGCATGGCCACCGCGTGTGCCATTGCCGCCGTCCGCGCTGGCGCCACGTGGATTCAAGGCACCATCAATGGCATGGGCGAGCGCGCCGGCAATGCGGATATCGGCGAAATCGCTCTTGCCCTCCGCTGCCTCTATGATGTGCCGGTGGCGTTGGATCTCAGCAAAGTGCGCGAAGTTTCCGAACTTGTCCGCCGCTCCAGCGGCTACGCCATGGAACCCTGGAAGCCGCTCGTCGGCGAAAACCTTTTCATGCGCGAGAGTGGCGCGGTGGCCAGCCAGTTTCACATTCCTGAAGCGATCGAGCCTTATTCTTCTGAGTTGGTCCACGCGGATCGCCGCATCGTTCTGGGCAAAAAAAGCGGTCTGGATAGCATTGATTTGAAGGCCAGCGAACTCGGCCTGGCAGTTTCCCCGGAACAGCGAGCGCCGATTCTCGCCGCCATAAAAAAACGCGCCATCGAAAAGCGCGGATTGGTCACCGATCAGGAATTTCGTGAGATCGCCGGCACATATACTCGCGCCGCTGGCAACAAGCCCTAGTGCCACCGCCGCGCAATTCTATTTTGTCGAGGATGGGCGCCCCGCAACGCGGAACGTGGCGATACGTTTCATGAATGAGAAGGGCAAGGAAGCGGAGTTCCAGAAGAAGGCCGAGCAGATCCGCGACGAAATGAAACAGCAGACGCCGACCATCAAAAAGCTCTTCGAACCGGCCGAATAGCCCCGTGCAGTTTCGGTCAGGACGAGTGCGTCATTCCGTAAATGTTCCCGCGTCTGAGGCGTGCGGCGATTGGTTCGAACCAGGACCGCACAGTTCGTTCCACTGGTGCTCGAGATGAACTTGACTACAACTGAACCCGGGATGCCTTCCGATCGTGCTCAACAGGCACAGCGGGAGTCTCTCGGGCGGAACACGAAAATCTGGTCGGTCGTCCGCGTCTCGAGCGGGAACTTTCTCGAAATGTACGACTTCATGGTTTTTGGATACTACGCAGCGGCCATTGGCCAGGCCTTCTTCCCGAGCGGCAGCGCGTTTTCCTCACTTATGCTGTCGCTCATGACGTTTGGCGCGGGATTTTTGATGCGTCCTCTCGGCGCCATCATACTGGGCGCGTACACGGACCGCCATGGGCGCCGCGCGGGGCTGCTTCTGACCCTGACTCTGATGTCCATCGGCATCTTCTCCATCGCGTTCATGCCCGGCTATGCCACAGTTGGTTTGCTGGCGCCCATCCTCGTATTGCTTGGACGGCTTCTGCAGGGATTTTCGGCGGGCATGGAGCTCGGCGGAGTTTCCGTATATCTGGCGGAGATTGCGACACCGGGACACAAGGGCTTCTATGTCAGTTGGCAGTCAGGTAGCCAGCAAATCGCCGTCGTGTTCGCGGCCTCCATCGGTGTGTTCCTCGGCTCCGTGCTGACCCCACTGCAGATGACGCAATGGGGATGGCGCATTCCATTGTTGCTCGGCTGCCTGATCATTCCTTTTCTTTTCCGCTTGAGAAGGTCGTTGCAGGAGACGGAAGAGTTTTCGGCAAGAAAGCGGCATCCGAGCGTGCCGGAGATTCTGCGGTCGCTGACGAGCAATTGGCGAGCGGTGATTCTCGGGACGTTGATGGTCACCATGACCACAGTGTCGTTCTACATGATCACCGCGTACACGCCGACGTTCGGCAACTCTGTGTTGCATCTCGCGAGCAGCGACAGTCTGATCGTTACGTTGTGCGTCGGAGCCTCGAATCTTTTCTGGCTTCCCATCATGGGCGCGTTCTCCGATCGCGTCGGGCGGCGTCCCTTGCTAGTGGCGTTCACCGTGCTGATGTTGCTGACAGCCTACCCTGCCATGCTGTGGCTCGTGCATGCCCCTTCTTTTCACAGACTGCTTGTGGTGGAGTTGTGGTTCTCCTTCCTGTTCGGCAGCTACAACGGAGCCATGGTGGTCTTCCTGACGGAAATCATGCCGCCGGAGGTGAGGACTTCGGGATTCGCCCTCGCCTACAGCCTGGCGACGGCCATTTTTGGCGGTTTTACACCTGCGCTTTGTACCTACTTGATTCACGTTACGGGAAACCGCGCGATTCCGGGTGTGTGGTTGTCATTTGCCGCGGGATGCGGACTGCTCGCATCACTCTTGGCGAAAGAGCGTGCGCTATTGCAGGAACAACCAGCCGAGGCCTAGGAGCTATTCGGCGCTGCGGCTTTTGGTCCCGGGCTTGAACGGAATCTCTCCCCTGAACGCCAGGGTTTTCCATCTGAGCCTCATAAGCCACAAGCTTGCGGGACCTGGTGAGACATTCAGCTTTACGGATTGTCGCGGTACGCGCTTTAACTGAACACGAATCGGCGGATGGCGAGAGAGCTGCTCCTCCCGGCGACCGGCACCACAAACATGAGCCTAACTGACCCCAATTTGTTTTTGTGGCAAAGTAATGTCCGATGGCCGAACCCGAAAACTTCACAGCCGCCGGCCGCGTCGCATTTCAGTATCCGAGTTTTGTGCTTTTCCAGACAGCCCGCTTCTCGATCGTGCTCGCCAACGAGATGCAGTCCGTTGCGGTCGGCTGGCAAGTCTACGAAATCACCAAGCGGCCGCTCGATCTCGGGCTCGTGGGACTGGCGCAGTTCCTGCCGGGGATCCTCCTCTTTCTCGTCTCGGGCCATGTGGCCGATCGCTACGATCGCCGCAAGCTCATCCTCTCGTGCTACGTCGGCTTCGCGGTGTGCTGCGGTTTGCTGCTCCTCTCGACAGGGCGGAGTGTGCGCTCGGTTTATTACATTTTCGCGGTTCTCGTTCTTTTTGGCGTTGTCCGTTCCTTCACCGGACCGGTCAGCCGCGCGCTGCTCCCGCAACTGGTTCCTGAAGAGCATTTCCCGAATGCCGTTGCCTGGGCTTCCACCACTTTCCAGGGCGCGGCCATCCTGGGACCGGCTTTGGGCGGAATCGTTTACGCACTTTTTCGGGGTCCCGCAGCCGTTTACGTTTTGGCAGTGATCCTGGCCATCGTCGCTGTTCTCTGCACCATGCAAATCAAAACGCAAGCGAAGCCCCGCTCGCGTGAGCCCATCAACCTTTCAACAGTCTCCGCCGGACTTCGCTACATCTGGCGGGAGAAACTGATTCTCGGCTCCATCTCGCTGGATTTATTTGCCGTCTTTCTCGGAGGAGCGGTCGCTATCTTGCCCGTCTACGCTCGCGAAGTTTTGCTGACAGGCCCGTGGGGCCTCGGTCTGCTCCGCACAGCTCCCGGAGTTGGCGCAGCCGCCATGGCCATCTTCTTGGCGCATCGGCCAATCCGGCGCAAAGTCGGCCTGATCATGCTGTGGTGCGTCGCCGGATTTGGCTTGTTCACTATCCTCTTCGGCCTCTCCCACAACCTCATTCTTTCCTTGGCCGCACTGTTTTTTGTTGGCGCCACAGATATGGTCAGCGTGATTGTTCGCGCCGTACTCATCCAAGTCGCCACGCCCGATGAGATGCGCGGACGTGTCAACGCGGTCGACATGGTGTTTATCGGTGCTTCCAACGAGTTCGGGGAGTTCGAGTCTGGCCTCACAGCACAATGGTTCGGCACAGTACCTGCCGTTGTGCTCGGCGGAATTGGAACGCTGATCGTGACGGCAATTTGGGCGTGGCGCTTCCCTGAGATCAGAAACGTCGAGCAGATCCACGCTTTACCGACCCGCCCGGCGTGACTTTTCCGAAATGCCCCCTGCGAGATTTCAGCTGATCACCGAGCCAGGCGCTGGCAACCACGTTAATGGTTTGTCTTTGTCGGTGCTGCGACGCTGGTTGGAGCGGCACTCTGGGCCGCCGGCGGGCTGATCAGCGCCGTCTTCACCGAAGCCGGTATTTTGTCTGAATTTGCCAGCAACACACTTACTTCCCAAATCTGCGTTTCCGTCAAACGCCCTTTGAAGCCCGGCATCCCCGTCAAGCGAATGCCGTTTTCTACCTTCCAATAAGTTTCGGTCGCCGGATCATCCGATACGCCAACGCCGTGGAACATCTGCGGGGGCGGCGGGAACATGCCCTCCGCAATGAAAGTCTTCGGCTGGTCGGGCAGCCCGTGACACACCGCGCAGTGTTCTTTGTACACTTCCGCAGCGCTCAGATAGCTCTTTTCGTCGGCAGCCACCGGCACTTGCGGAATCTTTTGCTTTCCTACGCGTGCATCAATGGCCAAATGCGCAAGTTTCATCTCAAAGGGCATGGGCGGATCTGTCGTCGCAATGGGTGCCCGTCCCGTTGAGAAATAGAAGTAAACAAAGCACGCGAGCAGCACGAGTGCGAGCAGAACCCCGAGGAGTACTCCCTTTAGCATGTCTCTTTTCACCCGCCTTTATCAGAATTCCCGCCGACTCTTCCACGGGGACCGATAGTGTAAGCTTTCGCCCACCCTGGTGCCCACTGGAAATATGGCTTTCCAGAGCCAACCCCAACGGGCGCCACGGTCGCCCTACTGGTGCGTCCCCGCATGGCGTTCCTCCGAAACGAAGGCGTCTTGATATCCTCCCCTTCCTAAAGGGTCCTAACGGGAGGGGATTCCTACTGGTTCCACGCCAAAGCGGGGATACCTTCGGTGGGTTCCTGACACGACGGGCTTACCTCACCCGAAGACAACGAACAGGCTAGCGAGGCGAGTCCCGCCTCTCTGATATTCACGGCACTGACAAAATCCGCATGGGCCGAGAATGCGCACCCGCCACAAACGAACTTTGCTTGCGACTTGCGGTTCTCCGCCGATATGTACCCACACTCGGGACACTTGCGGCTGGTGTTTTGTGGTGCTACCGCGACCAGCAGACCGCCTTGCCACTGCGTTTTGTATTCCAGTTGGCGGCGCAACTCGAACGGGCTGGCATCCAAGATGGCACGATTCAGCCCAGACTTTTGCGCCACTTTCTTTGTTGCCGATCGACTCATGCTCTTGACTTGCAGGTCTTCGACTACGACAACGGCGTGGTTTTTGCTGATGTCGTTCGAGACTTTGTGTAGGAAATCCTTCCTGATGTTGGCGACTTTGGTGTGCAACTGGGTGATGTGCGCTTTCACCTTTCGCCAGTTCATTGAGAACTTCTTCTTCCGGGCCATGCGACGCTGCCATTTCGCCAACTTAGGCAGGAACCTTTTGAGCGGCTGACACGGATCTAGGACTTCGCCGTTCGACAAGGTTGCCAAGTGGACCACGCCCCAATCCACGCCGACCGCCGATGTCGATGGGTGCTGTGGTGTCTCGACATCACGCTCGGTTTGCACGTTGACGTACCACTTGCCGCAAGATTCACGCAGGGTGAGGTTCTTGGTTTCGCCCAGTACGTCCTGCGACTTGCGGTAGCGCATCCAGCCTATCTTCGGGATTTCGACACGCCCGTTCTGGTTGTCTAGCGCAAAACCTTGCGGGATACGGAAACTCTCCCGCTGACCTTTCTTCTTGAACTTCGGGAAGTCGGCTCGCTTTTCGAAGAAGTTGGTGTACGCTCGTTCGAGATTTTTCAACGCTTGCTGCAATGCTTGCGCTGGTACGTCGGACAAGAACGGGTGTTCTCTCTTCCAGCTTGGCAGCAGGGCGCACAACTCGGCGTAGCCTAAACGTTTTTCCTTTTTCTCATAGCGTTGGGTGTTGATCGCCAGTGCTTTGTTGTAGACGAAACGGCAGGACCCAGCGAACTGCCGCAGTTGGCGGGTTTCCTGGCCCTTCGGCCTCAACTCGAATTGGAAGCCTTGCCGTCTCAACATAACTCGATTATTCTCTTGGTCTATGCGATTGTCAAAGGATATTCGTCACGGCAGGCATTGCGTGTCCGCATTACATGTTCATTTGGTCTTCGTCACGAAATATCGAAGAAAGGTGTTTGACGGAGACGCCCTCCGGCGGCTCCAAGCCATTTTCGAGAAGGTCTGTCGCGACTTCCAGGCGCAACTGGTCGAAATGAACGGCCAAACCGAACACGTACACTTGCTCATCAACTACCCGCCGAAGCACTCGGTGTCCAGCCTGGTCAACAGCCTCAAAGGCGTTTCCAGCCGCCTACTCCGTAGCGAACGCCCTGATCTGGAGAAACGCTATTGGAACAACGTCCTGTGGTCGCCTTCCTACTTCGCCGCCAGTTGTGGCGGGGCACCGCTGGGCATTATTAAGCAATACGCCCGGCAACAAAAAACCCCGCTCTAACGGGCCTTATATCCCCGGCCTAAAGGTCCGAGGCTTTACGGCCCGAGTGGTAACCATTTGCCCCCAAAAACCGTCCTATCTATGCGCAGGTTGTCTTTTGCGGTAGGCTCAAAGGGTTGGCGGGGAATCCCCCCAATGCGTGCCCCCTACTGCCTTGCCTCGGCAGACTCACTCGCACCGTCGGTTTTACCAACAGGAGAGAACGGATGGGCCACCTCAACTCTATAGATCTTCCCAAACCGGGCGCGCGTGAGTCCTCCGCGGCACCGCCCGCCAAGAGCCGCTGGTGGCTCTGGATTGTTATTCTCGTCGTCGTTGCCATAGGCATCTGGTATTACCGCGGACACTCCACGAGCGAAGCGGGCGCAACGGCCGCTCCAGGAGCCGCCGGGAAGGGAAAAGGAGGCGCAGGCGGCGCTGGAATGACCGTTCCGGTCGTCGTTGCTACGGCGCAGAAGGGCGACCTTCCCGTCTATCTCATCGGCCTCGGTTCGGCTACGGCCTTCAACACAGTAACCGTTCGCAGCCGCGTCGATGGCCAAATCGTCAAAGTGAACTTTACCGAAGGCCAGTTCGTCCACGCAGGCGACGCGCTCATTGAAATCGATCCCCGCCCCTACCAGGTCATGCTCGAACAGGCCGAAGGGCAGCTCGCCAAAGACCAGGCGCAACTGCACGACGTACAAGTCGACTTCGAGCGCTACACACTTCTCTTTAATGAGGGTGTAGTCCCCAAGCAGCAGGTGGATACGCAACAAGCGCAGGTGGGCCAGTTTCAAGGCGCGATCAAGGCCGACCAAGCCACCATAGACAACGCAAAATTGCAGCTCGTCTACGCGCGCATCACGGCGCCCATCAGTGGCCGGGTGGGATTGCGTCTCGTCGATCAGGGAAATATCGTACACGCGTCAGACACGACGGGGCTTCTCGTCATCACCCAGCTCCAGCCCATTTCCGTCATCTTCACCCTTCCGCAGGACCAGCTTCAGCAGGTCCTGGTCAAACTCCGTGGCGGCGGCCAGCTTCCCGTGGAAGCCTACGACCGCGATGACATCACCAAGATTGCGGACGGCAAACTCGCCACCATCGACAACCAAATCGATCCCACCACCGGCACCTACAAGCTCAAATCCATCTTCTCCAACGAGAACAACGTCCTTTTCCCGAATCAATTCGTGAACGTCCACATGCTCGTCGACACCAAGCGGAATCTGGTCGTCGTTCCCGCCGCTGCCATTCAGCGCGGGCCTCAGGGCACCTATGTTTATGTTGTTTCGGGCGGCGATATCGTGAACATCCGGACCGTGGCGATCGCCCAAACCACCGGCAACAACATCGGTACCAGTTCCGGAATCAATCCCGGCGATGTGATTGTGATTGATGGCCAGGACAAGCTCCAGGACGGCAGCAAAGTCGTCACCACAACCTCTCCAACCGGTGGCGCGGGACGCGGAGCGTCGGTGCAACCTGCCGCCCAAACCGGCGCCCCATCCTCCACGCAAACCGGCAAGAAACCCAACAATCCTGCCAGTACCCCGTCCCAAGGAAAGGCTCGATGAGTCCGTCCCGGCCGTTCATTTTGCGGCCTGTCGCGACCACCCTCTTGATGGTCGGCGTGCTGCTGGTTGGCTTCGTAGCCTACCGCCAGCTTCCTGTCTCCGCGCTCCCCCAGGTCGACTATCCGACCATTCAGGTCCAGACCTTTTATCCAGGCGCCAGCCCGGACGTCATGGCTTCGTCCGTCACCGCTCCGCTCGAGCGCCAGTTCGGCCAAATACCCGGCCTCAACCAGATGACCTCTTCGAGCTCCTTTGGCAGCTCCATCATCACGCTGCAATTCAATCTCGATCTCAACATCGACATTGCCGAGCAAGAAGTCCAAGCGTCCATCAACGGCGCTTCCAATCTTCTGCCGCAAGGGCTCCCGAATCCCCCTATCTACAGCAAAATCAATCCCGCCGACGCCCCCATCCTCACACTTTCACTCACTTCAGATTCTTTGCCGCTTTCCAAGGTCGAAGACCTTACCGACACCACGCTCGCTCAGAAAATCTCGCAGCTGACAGGTGTGGGCCTCGTCAGCATCAGTGGTGGCCAGCGTCCCGCGGTCCGCATCCAGGCCAATCCCACCGCGCTCGCTTCCTATGGCCTCAGTTTGGAAGACTTACGCACTGCGCTTAGCGCCGCAAACGTCGATCAAGCCAAAGGCACCTTCGATGGTCCTCATCAGGCCTACACCATCGGGGCCAATGACCAGCTCATCTCCAGCGACAGCTACAAACCCATCATCGTGGCCTATCGCAATGGCGCTCCGGTCCGGTTGACGGATGTCGCCACCGTTTTCGACGGCACGGAAAACACGAAACAAGCTGCCTGGGCCAACAAAAAACCTGCCGTGATTCTCAATATCCAGCGCCAACCCGGCGCTAACATCATTGCTGTCGTTGATCGCATCGAAAAACTCCTTCCACAGCTTCAGGCCTCGCTTCCTGCCTCGGTGAAGATTGATATTCTTACCGACCGCACCAGCACTATTCGCGCCTCCGTCGACGACGTCGAATTCACTCTGGTACTGACGATCGGCCTGGTGGTCATGGTCATTTTCCTTTTTCTTCGTAGCCTCCGCGCCACCGTCATTCCGGCGCTGGCTGTGCCCCTGTCGATTGTTGGAACTTTTGGCGTGATGTACCTGCTGGGCTACAGCCTCAACAACCTCTCTCTCATGGCCCTCACCATTTCCACCGGCTTCGTCGTCGACGACGCCATCGTCATGATCGAAAACATCAGCCGGTACATCGAAGAAGGCGAACTTCCTCTCGAGGCTGCGCTCAAGGGTTCCGAGCAGATCGGCTTTACGATTATTTCCCTTACCGTCTCTCTCATCGCTGTGCTCATTCCTCTCCTGTTCATGGCCGATATCGTGGGCCGTCTCTTCCGCGAATTCGCTATCACCCTCGCAATCACCATTCTTATTTCTGCCTTCGTCTCTCTCACCCTAACTCCCATGATGTGCGCCAAACTTCTTCGTCATCAGAAAGAAGAAGACCAGGGCTGGTTTTTTCGCAAATCCGAACATGCCTTTAATTCCATCATCGCCTACTACGGGCGCACACTGAAATTTGTCCTTCAGTATCGCAAGATCACACTTCTCGTTACCATTGGCACTCTGGTCGGCACGATCCTGCTCTATATTTACGTTCCCAAAGGCTTTTTTCCTGTCCAAGACACCGGCATCATTCTGGGCGTTTCCGAAGGCGCGCAGAACACTTCTTTCGCTGCCATGGCCCAGCACCAGCAAGCGCTCGCCGACGTCATTCTCAAAGACCCTGCCGTCGAGAGCCTCTCCTCCTTCATCGGCATCGATGGCACTAACACCACGCTCAACAGCGGCCGCATTCAAATCAATCTAAAGCCGCTAGCGCAACGCGACGCCAACGCTTCCGATATCATCCGCCGCCTCCAGCCCGAACTGGCCAAAGTCGACGGCATCTCGCTCTTCATGCAACCTGTTCAAGATCTCACTGTGGAAGACCGCGTCAGCCGCACCCAATTTCAATACAGCCTGGAGGACGTTGACGCCAAAGAACTGGCCTACTGGACGCCCCGTTTCATCGACAAACTCAGCTCTCTCCCCGACGTTCGCGACGTCGCCAGCGACCAGTTGAACCAAGGCCTCCTCGCCACCCTCACCATTGACCGCGACACCGCCTCCCGCCTCGGCGTCCTCCCCGCTGACATTGACAACACGCTGTACGACGCCTTCGGCCAGCGCCAAGTCTCTACCATCTTTACCCAGCTGAACCAGTATCACGTCGTCATGGAAGTCGACCCTCAGTTCCAGCAGAATCCGGATGCTCTCAAGAACATCTACGTCAAATCCTCCAGCCCTCAGCAGGCGGCTTCCGGATCCACTGTGAACATTTCCTCTGCCGCGCAAGCGAACATTACTTCGGCTCCCAGTGCGCAAGTTCCTCTCAGCGCCTTCACGCGCTTCGAGCCCGGTGCCACCGCACTCGTCATCAACCATCAGGGACAATTTCCTGTCGTCACCGTCTCCTTCAACTTGGCCCCTGGCGCGGCTCTCGGCGACGCCGTCAACGCCATCAACAAAGCCAAAGCTGAGTTGAATATGCCCGCTAGCATCCAGGCGACCTTTCAAGGCACTGCAGCGGCCTTTCTCAACTCCCTCGCCAACGAGCCGATTCTTATCCTTGCCGCCCTCGTCACCGTCTACATCGTCCTCGGCGTCCTGTACGAGAGCTATATCCACCCCGTCACTATTCTGTCCACGCTTCCTTCCGCTGGCGTCGGCGCTATCCTGGCTTTGCTCCTGTTCCGCATGGAGTTCAGCGTCATTGCGCTGATCGGCATCATTCTCCTCATTGGTATCGTCAAGAAAAACGCCATCATGATGATTGACTTCGCTCTCGAAGCCGAGCGCAAGGAAGGGAAGGCTCCGCTCGACGCTATTTACGAAGCGTGTCTCCTGCGCTTCCGTCCCATCATGATGACCACCATGGCCGCACTCCTGGGTGCATTGCCGTTAGCCATCGGCAGCGGCGTGGGCTCGGAATTGCGCCGTCCTCTGGGCATCACCATCGTCGGCGGCCTCATTCTCAGCCAGTTGCTCACTCTCTACACCACGCCGGTCGTCTATCTCGCGTTCGACTGGCTGGCTCACCGCTTCGATGTTCAAATTGGCGAACCCATCGAGGAGCCAGCCCACGGTGACTAAGCCATGATGTCCGCTAATTTCTCGGCCCCTTTTATCCGCAGGCCTGTGGCCACGTCTTTGATTACGATTGCCATCGCGCTCTCCGGCGTTGTGGCCTTTCGGTTTCTCCCTGTCTCCCCTTTGCCGCAAGTCGACTTCCCAACGATCAATGTTGGCGCCAACCTGCCGGGAGCAAGCCCCGAAACCATGGCCTCTGCGGTGGCGACGCCTCTGGAGCGGCAATTCGGTCGTATCGCCGGCGTAACTCAGATGACTTCCTCGAGCAGCCTCGGGTCGACCAACATCACTCTCCAATTCGATCTCACGCGCGATATCAATGCTGCCGCTCGCGACGTTCAGGCCAGCATCAACGCCTCGCGGAGTCAGCTTCCGGCGGATCTTCCGAGCCAGCCCAACTATCGCAAAGTCAATCCCGCCGACTCCCCCATTCTGATTCTTGCTCTCACATCAGAGAATATTCCTCCCGCCCAAATTTACGATGCTGCCGATTCGATCCTGGCGCAGAAGCTCGCGCAGGTCCGGGGAGTAGGGCAAGTGCAAGTCTGGGGGAGCGCCAGCCCCGCGGTGCGTGTCGAAGCCAATCCTTATCAGCTCAACAGCTACGGCATCAGTCTCGAGACCGTTCGCGCGTCCCTGCAATCGGCCAACGCCGATCTTGCCAAGGGTTTCCTTTCTGACGCGCAGAAAACGTGGGCCCTAGCAGACACCGATCAGCTTTTCAAGGCCTATGAATACGAGTCGCTCATCATCGGCGGGCACACTGGCGCCCCGGTGCGCCTGCGCGATATCGCGGAAGTGACGGACTCCACCGCGGATATTCGGAATCTGGGTCTTTCCGGAGGTCACCGCTCCGTACTTCTGGCCGTCTCCCGCCAACCCGCGGCGAATATGATCGAGACGGTCGACCGCATTATGGTTCTTTTGCCGGTGCTGCGCGCCTCGATCTCGCCTTCCCTCCACCTGAGCGTCGCCGTGGATCGCACCACCACGATTCGCGCTTCCGTACACGACGTCGAAATCACGCTGGTGGTTTCCATCATGCTGGTGATCCTGGTAGTGTTCGCCTTTCTCCGAAGCACCTGGGCGACGATTATTCCGAGTGTCGCCGTTCCGCTGTCGCTCATCGGGACGTTCGGGATCATGTATCTGTGCAACTACAGCCTGGATAATCTTTCGCTCATGGCGCTGACGATCTGCACCGGGTTCGTGGTGGACGATGCCATCGTGGTTATCGAGAACATTACTCGTCACATCGAAAATGGCATGAAGCCTTTCGAAGCTGCCATGAAGGGCGCCGGCGAAATCGGCTTTACCGTGCTTTCAATGAGCACTTCCTTGGTCGCCGTATTCATCCCCATTCTGTTGATGCCGGGCATTGTCGGGCGGCTCTTCCGCGAATTTGCTGTCGTTCTCAGCGTCGCCATCGGCGTTTCGCTCTTTATCTCCCTCACCACCACGCCCATGATGTGTGCGCGTTTCCTGAAACATGAATCCGGACGCCACAACTGGATTTACAACTTCTTTGAAACCGCTTTTAACTGGTTTCTTCGCCTCTATGATGTTTCTCTCAAGTGGGTCCTGCGCCGTCAGTTGCTGATCCTTGGAATGACCTTGCTGACGGCGGGAGTCTGTGCTTACCTGTTTTTCCACGTGAATTCCGGCTTTTTCCCGCAGCAAGATACCGGCCGCTTCAGCGGCAGCATTCAGGGAGACCAGGATCTATCCTTCGCCGCGATGTCGCAGAAGATGCGCGTTTTCTCGGAGATTGTGTTGAACGATCCCGCGGTAGATACTTTGACTGCCTTCGCTGGAGGAGGCGGTGGCGGCGGCAGCACCGCGCGCATGTTCGGCCAGCTCAAGCCTCTCAGCGAACGGAAAATCAGTATCGACGAGGTGATCGCACGGATACGAAAGGCCACCTCAAAGGTTCCGGGAGCTGCGCTTTATCTCCAGGCCAACCAGGATCTTTCTGTCGGCGGCCGCTTCGCCGCTGCGCAATACCAATACACCTTGCAAGCGGACAATCTCGATGATCTCAAGCATTGGGCCCCCATCCTCCAGCAGCGTCTGGCGAGGGTCCCGGAATTGCGCGATGTCAATTCCGACCAGCAGATGCACGGCCTCGAAAGTTCCATCGTCATTGACCGCGATACCGCTGGCCGCCTCGGTGTCTCCATGCTGGCCATAGACAACACCCTCGGAGACGCTTTTGGTCAGCGCCAGGTCTCGAACATTTATAAGGGCCTGAATCAGTACCATGTGGTGCTGGAGGTGATGCCCAGCGCGCAGCAGGGTCCCGAAGCGCTTAAGTCTATCTACGTGCCGGCCTCCGGCGGCAAATTGGTTCCGCTGAGTGCATTCGCCCACTATGAGCCTTCCAACACGGCGCTTTCCGTGAATCACCAGGGAATCTTTCCGGCGATTACGCTCTCTTTTAATCTGGCGCCGGGAGCTTCTCTGGGGCCGGCCGTTCAACACATCCAGGAGGCCACCCGTGAAATCGGTATGCCGCCGACTGTGCACGCCACGTTCCAGGGCACGGCTCAGGCCTTTCAAGACTCCCGCGCCTCGCAACTTTTCCTCATCATCACCGCTCTCATTGCCGTGTACATTGTCCTTGGTATCCTCTACGAGAGTTTCATCCACCCCATCACGATTCTTTCCACTATCCCCTCGGCGGGCATCGGCGCCATTCTCGCCATTAAGTTCGCCGGATCCGATCTGAACATGATTGCGCTGATCGGCATCATCCTGCTGATCGGTATCGTCAAGAAAAACGCCATTCTCATGATTGATTTTGCTGTGCAGGTCGAGCGCGAGGAAAAAATCGCGCCGTTGGATGCCATTTACAAGGCCTGCCTGCTGCGCTTCCGGCCCATCCTCATGACCACTATGGCCGCGCTGTTCGGCGCTCTGCCTCTGGCTCTCGGCACCGGCGTGGGCTCCGAGCTGCGCCGTCCGCTGGGCATCACCATCATCGGCGGCCTCATCGTCAGCCAAATGCTCACGCTCTTCACCACACCGATCGTGTACATCTACATGGACCGCCTGCAGTCATGGCTTCAGGGCGCCCGCAAGCACGGCCAAGCACCCGCTCCCGCCGCGGCCCAGGCCGATTAGCTCCCTCTGCCGTAGCTACCCGAAAAGCGATTCGCTACAAGGGCGTAGTACCCGCAGAGACACAAAAGGGGCCCTGCCGTTGAAAAACCAACGGCAGGGCCCCTTGCACCTTCGTTTCTCGTTAGGCTCCCGCCACTACGCCACTACCATCACTTCACGCCGGCGGAACGGCGTTTCGGCTCGTCGTACAGTTTGGCTCTCGCCTGCGAAATAACGTCCAGGCTCGCCCGTTTGGCCTTGCAATGCGCCATCAACTCTTCATTCAGGGCATGCCTGTTGGCACGCACTGTCGTTTTTCCCGCGGACTCTGCCATATAGTTGTCCACCCATTCGCGCAGACTGGCGCCTGAGGCCGGTCCCAGGTTGGCAATCTTCGGTGCCTTGGTGGGATCCACCCAAAGCAGTTGCTGCAACTCGTTGGTCTGCTGGTTCACCCAAGAAATATATCCGCCCGGCAGGATCTGCCGTGGCGCTTTGATGGCCCCGGTAAAGCTGTAGCGCGTCCCCGGCGTGACCACCGGATCATAAAAATGCGGCGTCAGAAAATCCGATACCGCGACCCCCTGGATCGGGTAGGCGAAATTGTCCGCTTCGCACGGGTCGCACGCCTCCACCAAATAGGCAAACTGTCCCGTGCCATCCACGATCTTCCCATGCTCAATCTGGATGGAAGTCGAAGGCTGCAGCCGGTTCCCGTTCGGGTCTACCAGCATTTCGAGCGTCTCGTGGCTCGCATCTATCGTCCACTCATCGCTCTCCGGCGAGGCGATCACCTTCGCGAACGGTTGGTTGTGCTGATCTAAATGGAAACCGCCTTCGCCGGGCGGCAGCGTCTGTACCAGAAAGACGGGCCAAACTCCGGGCGGTATTTTGCTCGCATTCGGTTCATACGTTACGGTCGCCTTTACATTCCAGAACTGCGGCAGGTCTCTGGTCACCTGAATCGTCAGCGCGGCTGCAACCGCTTGCATTAATTCGGGATCTATGGCCTTCGTCTTGTCTATCAAACCTACTTGGATCAATGACATGTTTCGCTCCTCCTATCTTTGCTCTTCAAGTTAGCCATGGTTCACACGGCAGCCCGCACAACTCCGCCGAGCAGCCAGAGTGTTGCCCTGCCTGACCGCGGGGATCGCTCCTGGAGAGTTTCAGCGTCGCGACCGAGAAAGGAAATTTCCACATCGGCTTGCTCTATGACGGAGACGTCTCATCTCTTGCCCTAATTCTTGCTGGATCAAGAGACGGGCGGGAAGTGTTCGGAGAATAGGAAAGGGGACGATATATGTCAACACTTTTATACAGCAACTTGGTACCTGTCTGAGTTAATAAAAGCTCTGGTTTTGTCTCGACTCCTCTCGCACCTCCCTCCTCCCTGGCTCATTGCCATATGCTTTTACGAACTGCCGATCAGGTATCCCGTAAAGAAAACCAGCACTCCCCCGACAATCACCTGAAACGCCGCCTGCAAAAACGGTGTGTCCATGTACCGGTGTCGGATGTAGCTGATGATCGCCAGCTCGATGCACACGACAACCACCGCAATAATCGTCGCGATGTGAAAATTGGCGATCAGAAACGGAAGGGTGTGTCCGATTCCGCCGGCTGTGGTCATCAGGCCCGTCACCGTCCCGCGCAACCATGGCGACCCTCGCCCCGTTAACGATCCATCGTCGGAGAGCCCCTCGGAAAAGGCCATTGAGATACCCGCGCCGATCGAAGCCGCCAGCCCCACGCGAAATGCGTCCCAGCTATGGTGCGTGGCGAATGCCGCCGCAAACAGCGGCGCCAGCGTCGACACCGATCCATCCATCAACCCCGCAAGCCCCGGTTGCACGATTTGCAGGAGGATCAGCTTGCGATGCGATTCGGCTTCTTCCGCGCGCGCAGGCTCCGTCAAATGTTTCTCTTGCAGGCCGTCTGCCGTAGCGGAGTGCTTCCGCTCTTCATCCGCCAGCTTATTCAGCAGTTCCCGTGTAGGGGCGTCCGTGATGCGACTGACGGCTCGCGAATAGAAACGCGCCGCCTCCATCTCCATGACCTTCGCTTGCTTCCTGGCCACGTTCACGCCCAGTGGCCGCACCAGCCACGTCGGCCTCCGCTGCAAGAACCCCTTCACGTTTTCGCGCCGGATCAATGGTATGTGGTCCCCAAACCGCTGCCGGAACATGGCCAGCAAGCGGTCCCGATGCACCACTTCTTCCTCGCGCATCTCTTCAAACATTTTCGCCGTCGCCGGATAAGTCTCCCGCAAGGCGTCCGCAAATTCGCCGTAGATACGCCCGTCTTCTTCTTCCGAGGCGATCGCCAGCGCCAGGATCTCTCTCTCCGTTAGGTCTTTGAATTTTTTGAGCATGGGCACTTCCTCGCGTTTTGTCGAGGAAGAGAATCGCACAAACGGTAGAAAGAAGTCACCTATAGGTAGGAACTGCAGGCTGCCGGTAGCACCCATTCTTGGTGGCGCGCTTGCATGAGCACGGCAAGAGACGACAGGCAAGCGTGCCTGTCCAAGAAAGCAATCAGAAATAGCAAGCTAACTAAACCAAGAATCCTTGCGTGCGGCACAGATGCACAATCCCAAACCGGTCGTCCGCCCCGACTTTGCGCTTCATTCGGTAAAGATGGTTTTTCACCGTCTGTTCCGACAAGCAGAACTGGTTCGCGATTTCCTTGTTCGTCAGTCCCTGTGCGATCAGAGGAACGATTTGCTGTTCCCGCCGCGTCAAGCCCAGCCTCGGGTGGATGCTCGCCGAGTGTACCGACGTAGCCTGGCGCTCAAAGAACCGGAACAAAAATGCGCACAGCGACCCTGGGCACACCGCGCCGCCCGCATGCACCGCTTTCATGGCTTCCAGGACGTCCTCCGCCGAGGCCTCTCTTGGCAGGTACCCTCTGATTCCCGCTCGCACGTACTGAAAAAACTCTGTCTCGTCTTCCGTCATTCCCACCAGCAAAATTCGCACGGTTGGCGCTGTCAATCGCGCCTGGCGAATCACGAAAATATCTTCTGCCAGACTCCCGCGCGGCGTCAGCAGCAAAATATCCACTTTCTCCTCGATCAATCCTTCCACTCGAAACGGCCCCGCGCAGTTCAGTCCCACGACATCGATGTCGTCTTGCCTCGTCAACATACGCGACAGGGCTTCCCGCAACAGCCGGTTTTCCGCGGCAATGTACACGCGCGCCCTTGGCTCCGCTCCTCCGTTTGTTTTATTGCGCGCCTCCTCTTCTGCCAGCGCCAGACTCCCTCGCCGCTCTCCGCGCTCGCGTTCATGGCACTGACCACTCCCGGGCGATACGGCACTTCGGCGCACCGCGGTATTCATGGAATTTCCTCCGAGCGACCTGTGCTTCACCCCCGCGAACGCGTTCCCATTAGGGAATCCCTAATCCGCGGCTGGCACACAACTTCTGCAATTCTGCAGCCGCGCTCCTATTTATCCTTGCTCCTCCGGTCCCGAATATCTCCCATCGTACCTATCTCTTAGGGCCGGACTTCGGGGAGAGCGTATTCCTCGAGAGTCCCAGAATGGTACTAATCCCACCGGCCACTTCACTTTCGGAACTCCCCATTAAATCCTTCTTATTCTTCTCTTTAGTAAAACAACTCTCCCTGCTCCCTTCCTTTTGCAGTACTTCCGTACTATCATCCCTTACGCGCGTCCCACTCTTTCGCAGGTACGTCTCAGCTATAGGTTTTGTTCTTCGCAAGCCTTACACTCTCCTTGAAGCGTCCCTTCGGCGAGAGGCAAGGCATTCATGGAGATCCAGCAAGGCATCATGGGAAAGACACCCACCACAGGTGGCACTACAACTTCGAAACCAGCAATTCAGGAACGCCGCGGCACTCGCCGCTGCAAAATCACCCAGCTCATGCGTATTCGTCCTTCCGATCCAGAGAAGGAGCACTTCGACGATATGCGCGGAACCCTCAGCGTTTCTCGCAGCGGCGTTTACTTCCAGACCAGCGAGCCGGGCTATGAAATCGGCATGCGTCTGTTTGTGACTTTGCCTTATTCCCAGGCTCCTATGTCGCTGAACCGCGAATACCTCGCCGAAGTCGTTCGCAGAGATCCTCTGTCCACCGGCATGTTCGGCATCGGTCTGAAAATGCTCATGGAAATGGGTGTGCAGCAACCTTCCGCCCCGGGCTCCAACTCGGTCTGGTAGCCCCGGCGTTCAGCCCGCAACGCAGTTTAAAAACAAAAAAAGGCGGATGGCGATAAGCCATCCGCCCCTTTTTGTTATGGGGGTAGAGAAAACTCGAGATTATTCTTGTCCGAACATTTGCAGCGTCTTGTGCCGCAAGATTCCTAGTTGCCGGTTTAAAGGGTTCTGCCGCGTCAGGAAAGTAAGTACCGGAGGCCGGCGCTCGGCAAGCCGGTTCATGGCGATCGTCAAGCGCACGTCTCGCCGCGCAAATTTCAGCCCGGACTGCAAGGCTTCCACAGCTTCATCCCGCCGCCCCGCTGTCGCATACACTTCCGCTAGATTCAAATACAGCTGCGCCTGGTTCCTCTTCATTCGCACGGCCGTATCGCACAGCCGTTCCGCTTCGCCCCACTTCTGTTCCGAGCGCGCCAGCACCACTCCCAAATAAGACATGTAGTACGGATTGTTTTTATCAAGGTCTACCGCGCGCTTCATATGCGGCAATGCCTTCATCGCATAGTTGTCTCGCAGCAACGTTAACCCGGTCTTGAATTCGCGGAAGGCTTCCGTGTCCATCATTGTTGTTTCACCTCGTTGCCCCCAACCTCTTCAGGATGAGTGAGAGAGATAGGACTCCCCGGGAAGCAGGAAACTCGTCACGCGCTGCATAAATGAGGACACCGCCCGACGGGGTGCCGTGTTTGGCCGGTTGACCGCCTCGCGGTCACCCGAGAGATCGGCCTCTTGGAGGTCAACCATAAAAATGTTGCATTCACCCAGTTGGTGTTCGGCACAGCGAAGAGCAGCGTTGCGTTTTCGGTTCCCATCCCAGTCCTTCTTGAACCTACGCGCTCTGTACATGAGAGTCTACTGACCCCTGGGACAGTCTTAGGTCAGCCGCACTGAGGTAGGAGTGACAGAGTCAAGTACAGTACGCGAAATCCCCCAACACGGCCCGTTGGCACTCGGAAATGTCGGCCGAACGTGCCTGCCCGCGCAGCGCGAAATCTTGCGCGGCACGCTATTTCGTCAGCTTCTTCCAGCCCTTACGCCAATCTTCCCAATCTCTTAGCGTGGCCTTGCACATCGCTTTTGCCGCTTTGTGCAGCCATCGATTTTTCCTTTGCGAGAGGTCGCGCTTGATCAGCCGTATACCCTCGGGTGAGCCAAAGTGCATGTTGGCGGTTTCCCATCCCATCGAATACAACAGCCGCGCTTCATCCCGTTCTGCCGTCAGCGAAACCAGTTCGATTCGCGAACAGTCTGGCGCCAACCGCCGTACCACCCATCTGCTTTGAAAGCGAACGAATGGATCCGGTACGCGCAAACAGCTCGCCACAAGCTTTGGTCCATAAACCACTGCCGACGACGCCTTGTTGTGCCATACCGACGCCGAAGGCCGGATGGCTTTCGCTTCGCGCGCAATAAACGCCCCTCCAGCTGAAGAGATCGCCAGTATCCGCGGATGCCCCAAGCTGCCGAGCCCCGCGATTCGCTTTTTCAGTTGATACACGCTCCTGGGCGGCAGCGATTCCTCCAGCAATTGCCGCACTTCGTCAGGCGCCTTGGCCGTGAAAGGCGGCAGGTGCGTCAGCTTCTCCCAGAAATGAACAGGATCGCGCAGCTTGCTCAGCGCCATCAGCCTCAGCCACTGGTTATCCTCTGCGAGAATGAATGGCTTCCCACCCGCGGCTAGCGAATCCCGATAACCTTCTTCGATGGCTTCAGACGCTTCGCGCCGCGGCATGCTCAAGTGCTCTCCCAGGATCGCCAAATAGGCGCTCGTCGTAACCCGCACCAGGTCCACGGCATAAGACGCCGGATAGACTTCGTCAAGATCGTTCACGCCCCAGATGAGCCGCCCCTCCAGGTCCCGCCAAGTCCCAAAATTTTCGATGTGCAAATCGCCCACCGCAAGAACTTTGGGCGCTTTCGCGAGTTCGCCACACACTTCCGGCCACAGCTGCAACCATCGGTAGAAAGTCGCCCGGAAAAACGGAAACGCGGCCTCCGCCATGAATTGATGTTTAAGTCGAAGATCTTGCCGGATAATCGGGAGTTGCGCACCCAGCCACTTTTCGAATTCGAATGTTGCTTCAATGATTCCTTGTTTCATTGAGGGATCACACGCGCGCGTGTTCTGCGCGTGAAGTTCCGCGCACCCGCGATTCGTAGATCGGGAAGCGTGATGCGAAATCCGCAACCTGCTTCCGCACCCGCTGTTCGGTTTCCGCATCTCCCAGGTGCGAGAGAATCTCCCCGATCCACTCGCCGACCTGCTCCATCTCCGCTTCCCGCATCCCACGCGTCGTCACCGACGGGCTTCCCAACCGGACGCCGCCTCCCTTCATCGGGGGCAGGGGATCGAACGGTATCGAATTCTTATTCACGGTGATCCCCGCGCGGTCCAGGGCCTTCTCCGCATCGCTTCCGGTTATCCCGCGTGAATGCACCTCGATCAAGAACAAGTGATTGTCCGTCCCGCCAGTCACAATCCGGAATCCGCGCTTAGCAATCGCCGCCGCCAGCGCCTTCGCATTGGCTACGACTTGCTTCTGGTATGCCGCAAAGCTCGGCTCCATCGCTTCCTTCAAACACACGGCCTTGGCGGCAATCGTGTGTACCAACGGCCCGCCTTGCGTCCCCGGAAACGTCAGCTTGTCCAACTCCTTCCGAAACGCCGCCTTGCACAAAACCAATCCGCCGCGCGGCCCGCGCAAAGTCTTGTGCGTGGTGGTCGACACAATATCCGCATGCGGCACCGGACTTGGATGCACCCCCGCCGCCACCAACCCCGCGATGTGCGCCATATCCACAAAAAACAACGCCCCCACGGACTTCGCCGCCCTGGCAATTCGCTCAAAATCAATGGTCCTCGAATACGCGCTCGCCCCCGCCACAACCATCTTCGGCTTGTGCTCCAACGCCAGCTTCTCGATCTCCTCGTAATCAATCTGCTCGTCCTCTTTTCGCACCCCGTACGCAATGAACTTGTACATTCGCCCTGAAAAATTCAAAGGATGCCCATGCGTCAAATGTCCGCCATGCGAAAGATTCATCCCCAGCACCACGTCATCCTTCTGCAAAGTGGACATATATACCGCGATGTTAGCCGAAGTCCCCGAATGCGCCTGCACGTTGGCATGATCCGCCCCAAACAACTCCTTCGCCCGGTCAATCGCCAGCTGCTCCACTTTGTCCGCGTACTCGCACCCCCCGTAATACCTCTTTCCCGGGTACCCCTCCGCATACTTGTTCGTAAAAATCGACCCCATCGCCTCCAGCACCGCTTCCGAAACAAGGTTCTCCGATGGAATCAACTCCAGTCCCGTAGCCTGCCGCTGCGCCTCTTCGCCCAACAACTCGGCAATCAGTGGGTCCACGTCCTCAAGGGGTCGCTGCATTCGTTCGTTAGCTTCTGTCGTCATCGCTGTTGTCCTATCAATTCAGTTCCATTCAAGCAGTCGACCATCTTACCCCGCTCGTGCCACTTCTCGGAAGCTCGCAAGCTTGAGAACGGTTGTTCATCGCATCGCTCACGCAGGTCTACTATCCGATTCAACTAAGAGCAAGTCAATTTCTAGAGTATAGCCACAATCGGAAAGTGCCACGCCGCGAGCGGTCAGCCGATGCCAAAAGACTTTGCTTTCGATGGCACGCGGAGTTAGTCTCCTGCGCTGGTTCATAGAATCCTAGGGGGCCTCTGCTATGACCTTCTTCTGCCGTGCGGCCATCCTGCTGGGCTCCGCCATGGCCTTCCTTGCTGCGGTTTCTTTCTCCCAAACGGGCGTCCACGACGAGAACGTTACCAGCGAGTTGGAACGCAAGGTGGATCAGCTTTTTGCGGCCTACGACAAGTCCGATACTCCCGGATGTGCGCTCGGCGTTGTGCGTGACGGCGAGTTCCTCTACAAAAAAGGCTACGGCGAAGCCAGCCTCGAACTGAGTGTTCCTCTCACTCCTCAGTCTGTCTTCTACATGGGCAGCGTCTCGAAACAATTCACTGCGGCCAGCGTCGTCCTAGCCGCTGAGCAGGGGTTTCTCTCGCTCGATGACGACGTCCGCAAGTATGTCCCCGAGCTTCCTTCTTACGGCAAGCCCATCACGCTCCGCGAAATGCTGCATCACACCAGCGGCTTCCGCGACATCCTCGGCTTGCTCCTTCTCGCTGGGCGAAATTTCGAGGATCTCCACCCCACTTCCGAACTGCTCGACCTGCTCTCCCGCCAAAAAGCACTCAACTACACGCCTGGCGACGAATTCCTCTACAGCAACACAAACTATTTTCTGATGAGCGTGGTGATCCACCGCGCCACCGGCAAGCCGCTCTCTCAATTCGCCGAGGAAAATATCTTCAAGCCGCTCGGCATGACTCACACGGGTTTTTATGACGACCACTCCGTCGTAGTGCCCGGTCGCGTTCCTGCTTACGCGCCGCGCCCCGCCGGCGGCTTCCGCATCGACTGGTCCACCAACTTCGACAAAATCGGCGACGGCGGCCTCATGAGCAGCGTGGACGATCTCCTTCAGTGGGATCGCAATTTCTACGCGAACAAACTCGGCAAAGGCACGCTGCTGAAAGAAATGCAGACGCAGGGTTTAATCAACAACGGAAAACAAATCGAATACGCTCTCGGCCTGTTTATCAGCACTTATCGTGGACTCCCCATCGTAGAGCACGACGGCGCGCTCTTCGGATATCGCACGGCGCTATTGCGTTTTCCCCAACAACATTTTTCCGTCATCACGTTGTGCAATGTCGGCACAAGTAATCCCGGCCGCCTTTCCTATCAGGTCGCGGATCTGTACCTCGCTGGCCAGCTCGCGCCTGAACCTCCAGCCTCTGCCGCCTTGAGCGTTGATAGCGAGCCTTTCGCCGGCTGGTATCGCAACCTCGACTCTCACGCCGTCCTTCAAATTTCCGCGTCAAATGGAGGCCTCGAGGCATTCGGCACACACTTTAGTCCTCGCGACGCGACCCACTTTGTCGCCACGCCCGGTCCGGAAATCGCTTTCGACCGCCAAGCAAATTCTGGCATGCGCCTTACTCTGAATTTCAAAGATACGGTCCCGCAAATTTTTGCAAGGTATGAACCGCTCAAGGCTTCCGCGGAGAATTTCGTGCAGTATACCGGCGAATACACCAGCGCCGAGCTCCAAGCCACGTATCGTTTTGCCGTCAAGGCCGGCAAGCTCACTCTCGCCACGAACTGGCAGGAACCCGCCGTCCTCGAGCCAATCGTCCTCGACGAATTCCAGGGCCCTTTTGGCACGTCCATCGTTTTCCACCGCGATACCGCAGGCGACGTCACCGGCTGCGATCTCTTCGCCGGCCGCGTCCGAAACATAGCTTTTGCCAAGAGCGTGACAAAGACCGCGACAACACTCACGAAATAATCACGTTTGCCCGCTCTGGCAATACAGCAGAATGGCGTGGGCCCGACGGCACGACCGAGAGCCGCTCGTTCGCGAGCCAAGAATCAGAAACATTCTACGGCCCGATCGCTGGCCTAAGGACCCGGTCTCCGTCATCGTTCCCCCCGCGTAGAGCGTCAGCAAAGATTTAAACGGAGGTGCATTAGCCCGTTCGGACACCCCTGCTGGGTCACGGTAACTACCCCCGGTCCCCGGAAGCGTCCGCGCGCACAGCGCAATCCCCTGGAATGGTATAGTGGCCGCGATTCCGCGAGAACTACAGGAGGCTCAACCCGTATGCCGGTCCTGAACAAATCGTACAAAATTCAGCGATTCCGCCGAGAGTTTCAACGGGTCGCGCTCCGCTGTCTCGGGTTCGCAATCTTCGCCATGCTTTTTGCGCGCTTCACCGTCCCGAACCTCTTGGGTCAGGATCAAAATCCACTCGCGAACGATCCCCAAGCCTCCAAACTCGGCGAATTCCAATTTCGCTCCAACTGTGCCTTCTGTCATGGACTCGGTGCGCGCGGCGGCGGTCGTGGCCCGGATTTGACCCGCGCCCAAAAACGCCATGGAAGCTCTGACGCCGACCTTTTTCGCACCATCAACGAAGGTGTTCCGGGCACCGCGATGCCGCCCAATGGCGCAACCCAGCAAGGCGTCGGCATGACAGACACGGAAATCTGGCAAGTCATCGCCTATATTCGCAGCGTTCAGGTAAAAGCTCCCGCGCAACCGCTCGGGGATGCCGCGCACGGCAAACAACTCTTCTTCGGCACGGCAGCTTGTTCCACCTGCCACATGATTGCAGGGAAGGGAGGCCGCCTCGGCCCCGACCTCACCACTACCGGCTCCGCGCGAGCCACCGATTACCTGGTCGACTCCGTCCGCTATCCCAGCCGCCGCCTGGCCCAGGGCATTTCCGAAGCCATGAAAGAATTTTCACAAGAATATGAAACTGTGAAAGTCGAAACTGCGGATGGCCAGAAATTCACCGGCGTTGTGCTAAACGAAGATCATTTCACCTTGCAGATGATGGATTTGCGCGAGCAGCTTCACCTCTTCGAAAGGGACAAGCTCCGGTCCTACGAAAAATCCCGCGAATCCCTCATGCCCGCTTACGACCAAAAAATGTTAAGCGACAAAGATCTTCAGGATATCCTCGCATTTCTGCTAGGCGTAGGTGCCAAATGAGGACTCCGCTCATGAACCGCTACGCGTCGCTGGTATTCTTCTTCGCC
>Ga0207087_1041_pt1 | contig 27984 bp, 22 predicted proteins | sample Alteio_BWMinHeat_51_FD_153544 | JGI IMG/M metagenome (GOLD analysis project Ga0207087, IMG submission 153544) | Enriched cells from forest soil in Barre Woods Harvard Forest LTER site, Petersham, Massachusetts, United States -... | ecosystem: Environmental > Terrestrial > Soil > Temperate forest >... | reverse complement strand
GGGGGAATTTTAAATAATCAAATTTTCGTCTTTATAGCGGCGATACGGACCAGCTTTTCGTCAAGAGCCGTTTCTTGGATACGCCCGCTTAAGAGGGCCTGTTTTAACCCCTCTAGGGCGCGAGGAATGGTCTCCTCATAGAGACGTCTCATTTGGTCCTCATCTGAAAATGTCGTGTAAAGCAGCAGGTCCGCGCCTGCCTCAAAAGCTTGTACTGCGATTTCCTCGGGCGTAAAGTGGTTTTCGAGCGCTCCCATATTGAGGGCGTCTGTGACCACAAGGCCAGCAAAGCCAAGCTCTTCCCGTAAAAGATCGATCACCGGCTTAGAAAGGCTGCTGGGGCGGCCGCTTGGATCAATCGCAAGGCAGGCCAAATGGCCCACCATTACAGCCTCTACCCCAGCTGCAATGAGGGCGCGAAAGGGCACCCATTCGACAGTCTTTAGTCTCTCTAAAGAGTGGTCGAGAAGGGGAAGATCGTGGTGAGAATCTACAGCTGTATCCCCATGCCCAGGAAAATGTTTGGCGCAAGCCATGACCCCCGCCTGCTGCATTCCCCTAACCATCAGTACCCCTGCGCGCGCTACTGCCTCCGGATCGCTTCCATAGCAGCGGTTTTGCATCAAGAGGTTTGCGCTATTGTTGTAAATGTCGACAACCGGCGCAAAATTGAGGTGAATACCCCCTAGACGACACTCTCGGCCCAGCTCCAGGCCAGCTAGGAGCAATTCTTCATCGCTGAGCTTTCCTAGAAGAGGCGCTTTTGGCAGAGGAGGAACATCCTTAAGACGCATCCCGAGGCCAAATTCGGCATCTTGACAGTAGAGGAGCGGCGCAGAGGGCAGCCCTTTAGAAAGCTCTTCTAACCGCTCTATAGCTTGGGCTTGCAGAGGGAGGGTTCCCTGCATAAAAATGACCCCTGCTGGGGGGTGTTTGGCCATGAAGGCAGAGACCCTCTCCAGGTGGGAGGGGCCCAGAGAGGAGGAAAGGGGGAGAAGGAAAAGAGCGCTGAGTTTTTGATCTAAGACTTGAGCCTGAGCTTTGCAAGTCATTGAAAATAAACATGTTAAGATAAAAATTGCGATTTTCACAGGCCTTAAAACACCTCTTTTTCGATCTAAAGCTTATATAGGAACAAAAAAATTATGTCTACTTATTTTTATATTTAAATAAAGTATTATTTTGTATATAATAAGAACATATAATGATAAATATACAAGGATAATTATGACTGGTTTTATAGAACGCAATTTAGTTAATTTAGCGAACCGCAGCTGGGCTGAGTTCAACTACTCATTTCGAGAGGCACTCTCCACTTCCAGCCTAGACAAAATCCCAAAACTAATTCAAGAGATGGCCACAGAGCAAAACTGCATCAATTCTTGCGCTAAGCAAACCAAGGAGTTTTGTCCGTCTGGATCTGCGTTACAGAATGACTTAAATGAAAAACAGAAAAAAGCAGCTACAGCGATTGCTTACGCGACCAAGCGTCTTCATCTTCTCCAAAATGGAACAGCCCCTGCATCTCCAAATAATGCCGCTACTCAAAAAGCAGAGGCCAAAAGGCTTGCAGACACTGCAAGACAAGCTTTTAGACAATCCAATCAAGATCCGAATGCTTTAAGAAGCCTTATACGTCAAATGCAAAAGACCCAGGCCCAACTACTCACTCTCAAAACTCAGATGGCTGAGCAGTTTCCCAACGAAATCGATGGACGCTTGGAAGTGGCCAGTGAAGAGAAAGAAGTAACAGGTTATCTGGCTCTGCTAGAGGCTGCCCTCGCCGCTCTAGACAAAAACCAAACATATTCTGCTCCTGCGCAAAAGAGCCCGCAAATCACAACCACTACTCCCCTAATAGTAGAAAAGACAAAGTCTCCTTCTCTATGGACAGTCTTATTGCAACTGCTGGACGAAATTTTTGGCTGTTTCTTTGGCCCTTCTAAAAAAGAAGCTCCAAAGCCACAGCTCATAGCTCCTGTTACTGCTGCGTACACTCTAGCCCCTGCAGCAGTGCCAAAACGAAAGCCTACAGATCCCATTGGTCTCTACAATAGAACAGGCGCAGAGTGTTGGGCCAATTCTGTCCTCCAGCTCGTATGCAACTCCCCTTCCCTTCGCAAGGCTATTAATCAGAGCGGGATTAAACCCCTGCAACATCTTGTACAAGGTTACGAAAGGGATCAACGAGAGGGCACTCAAACAGTTGACTCCAATCAGCTCCGCGCGCTTTTAAAGGCTCTGCCCCATACCTCTATAGACAATGCATGGCAACAAGATGCTGCAGATGCTTTAAGGGGAATTTTAAATGCGCTTGGAAAACAGATAACTTTCCAAAGCAGTAGCCAGACTCGCTCAACCCAAGAAGATCACCCCATCCTAAGCTTCAATTTAGCTGGTGTTCTGGGCGGAACTCGCATACAAGATCTTTTTAATTTCTACATTGGTGGACTCCAGCTCACAGATCAGAATGTAGCGATTACAAAAAGCCTGGCTCAAGCTCCCGATGAGCTCTATTTAGAAGCTAGGCGGTATGACCAAAATAACAAGAAAATCACCACGGCTCTTGAAGTGAACGATATTCTTCGAGCAAACGACTCTCAATATCTACTCACAGGATGTATCATTCACCAAGGTTCAGGCATCCGGGGTGGTCACTACATGTCTTTGGTTAGAAAAGCAAATGAGTGGTTCTTGTGCAACGACGCGAGGACTCAGAAAATATCTGACCAAGCTGCCAAACAATTCATTTCAAGCCAAGGCACCCTATTCCAGTATCAAAAAGTTCAGTGAAATAGCCGACTAAAGTCGTGAAAGGTTATGTAGACAAAAAAGGCGATGAGGAGAAACACAAAGGGCAAAAGGAGCCTCTCCATCGTCTTTGCCTTTAGCGGTTTTTTGGTCACGCTTTCGACAAGTGCAAGCAAGATGTAGCCTCCGTCGAGCACGGGAACGGGGAGCAGATTGAAGAGCCCTAAATTGAGGCTAATCATCGCAAGCCAAAAGAGTCCTTCCTTAAAGCCAATCAGCCAACTACTGTGCACCATCTGCACTATTCCGACAGGACCTGTCAGGTTTTTTGGACTTAAAAAACCTGTAATGAGCGCTTGCAGCGTGCGAAAAACCTCCTGAAAAACCCCTCCAAAGAGCTGCCAGGGAGAAGGGTTGTAACGGACCTGCTGATCTTGGAGGAAAACCCCGAGCATCAGGCTCTTTTTTTGCAGCTCAAATGCCTCAAGAGCCTCTTCCCTTTCCTTCTCGTCTTTGATCTGTTCAATGGCTTTTAGCCGTGCAGAGAGTTTCAACTCGTAAGCGGCTTTCTGCTCCGAGGTAAAGGGATAGTCTTCCCTCGCAATCGGTACGACAGAGCGCAGTAGTCTAAAATCTCCAGCTGCCTGGGTGAGCTGATTGGTTCCAATGGAATTGATGATCTTTTCCAAATAACCGATGTCATAGGAGGTGGCAAAGCGGCGATCGGCCTCCTTCCAAGAAGGAGGTGTAGAGGACTGCCTTTCTACGATGATCTGCGCATGGTGTTTTTGCAGAGCGCCGAGAAGACCATAGCCATTGACAATGGGAAGGCCGTCAACGGCTACGATGCGATCTCCATTTTCCAAAGGAATTTCCATCGAGGAGCGATCAGACTTTGCAAAGCCTATTTGCGCCTTGGAATGTTCATCGACATACCCGAGCCCCGACTCTACAATCGCCTCAGGAGTTAAGCTGTAGGGAATGAAAAAAAGGTCATCGGCTTTTTGATGAGTCAGCCCCGCCACATAGCGCCAATCGTCGATCTCTCCCATCTGAGCCTCTCCAAGACGCAAATCGGCAACCTTGAGGCGTGGCACACGGGTGAGAAAGGTCGAGCCACTGCGCTCCACCGTTAAAAGGACCTTTGGTTCATTGAGAAGAGCGAGCAGTTGCTCCTTGGAAAAAAGAAGCTCGCCATCGAGCCAAACGAGGCGATCGCCATAGACAAGCCCGCTATCTTTTAGAGGGGAGCCCTCTTGAAGAGGATTGGGCTTTCCATTGGCTAGCTGATCGTAGAGCAGGTAGTTAGCTGGTGCAAGGGTTGTCAGGATGTTTAGCCCGCGCTCAGGACCCTTCAGGCTAGGGGAAAAGCCAAAGTCATACTCAAAGGGCTCCTCATGACCTGTGAAATAATCGACCTTCTTGCCCTTGATGATTGCTGTTTTGTCTCCAAGGTAGGCACCATAGAGAAGATCTTGATACCCTTTGATGGAATGGCCATTGAAGGTCTCGATAAGATCCCCTGGGCGAACCCCCTCTTTGTAGAGCGGCGAATCTTTCTCTACCTCCCCAATGTAATGGGTAAATTCTTGGAAAGGTTTGAACCTTCCTCCGACAAACCAGAGCAGGGAAAAGGCAATGAAAGCAAAGGCCATATTGGCAAGAGGCCCCATAAAAGCGACCTGGATGCGTTGCCAAGGGGTTTTGCCAAAAAATCCATCGGGGACCTGGTAGGGTTCAATCGAACCCTTCTTCTCGGTGCCCGCCATTTTGACATAGCCACCAAAGGGCAAACAGCCGATCTTCCACTTCACCCCCTTGTACTGCCACTCATAAATGGATTTGCCAAATCCAATGGCAAAGACCTCCACCCTGATCCCGACACGTCTTGCCATCCAGTAGTGGCCAAGCTCGTGAATGAAGACCAAAAAACCGATTCCGAAGAGGGCGAGTAAAATAGATAAAAGATTCTCTAACATTTGTATAAGTATCACATCTTAGCCGCTTCTTGTCGAGCTCGGGCATCGACCCCAACCACTTTTTCCAGGGTTAGAGAATTTTCTACTGTGTGCTTTTCCATGAGCCTTTCAAGTTTTTGCCCGATCTGGCTCCACCTTATCTCTCCGCTTAAGAAACGAGAGACGAGCACCTCGTTGGCAGCATTCATGTAGCAAGGCATGCTCCCCCCAACCCTCATGGAGTCATAGGCCAGCTTTAGACACTTAAAACGATCCAGATCTGCAGGAAAAAAATTAAGGGCTCGCTGCCTTTGAAAATCAAAGGGCGGAAGGGGGCTCTCAAGACGCTTTGGATAGGTCAAGGCATATTGGATAGGAAAAAGCATATTTGGCTCGGAGAGCTGAGCCAAAATCGAGCCATCGACAAAGGCCGCAAGACTGTGGATGATCTGCTCGGGATGGATGACCACCTCGATTTTGCTAGCGGAGATACCGTAGAGGTGGTGCGCTTCGATCATCTCGAGCCCCTTATTCATGAGTGTTGAGGAATCGATCGTCACCTTAGGGCCCATGCGATAATTGGGATGACAAAGAGCCTCTGCAACGCCCACATGTTCGAGTCGCTCGTTGCTATACTCCCTAAACGGTCCCCCTGAGGCAGTGAGGATAAGGCGCTCAATAAATCGGGGGTTTTCTCCCTTTAAACATTGAAAAAGAGCGGTGTGCTCACTGTCGACAGGAATTAAAGTCGCCCCTTTCTCCTTCACAAGTTGCATCACAAGCTCTCCTGCCGCTACAAGGGTCTCTTTGTTGGCAAGAGCAACAGATCGTCCCTTCTCCAAAGCACGCAGAGTGGGGACAATCCCCTCTGCTCCAGAAATAGCTGAGAGCAAAAGGTCAAAAGGGCCATCAGCAGCCAGGCTTGCAACCCCCTCTGGCCCCGCTAAGACCGGGATGTGCGGCAGCCTTTTCTCCACCTCGAGAGCGCGCTCCTTATCCCATATCGCAACAACTAGAGGAGCAAACTCTTGCGCTTGAGAAATGAGAAGCTCACTATTTGTGCGGGCAGCTAAGGCCGTGATTTTGAGCTCTTGTTTTAAATGAGTCACAATCTGCAAGGCACTTTTGCCAATCGATCCTGTACTTCCTAATATTGCAATGCGTTTCATCTTCAGGGTGTTTTAATTATTTTTTTCCAAATCGTGCCTGTGCCCGAAGGAATCATTCGGGCACAGGCACGAATACTCAATGATTTGCCTATCCACCTGAAAAACACCCTTCTTTTCTCTGTGGGCTCTGTGAGCTCTGTGGTAAAAAATAAAATTAGCAACCACAGAGATCACAGAGCTCACAGAGAGGGGATTGCTTAGCCCACACATTATGAGCCATCAAAATCACCATCAAATCTTTTTAATCAAAAGACCCTCTGCTCTAGCCAGTTTAAACCGAGAGGCGAGTAAACAAAAAGCAAAACAAATGCCAATGACAACAGTGATCAGTCCAGAGGTCGAAAGAGCAGTCCCATAAGCAGAGAGAATATGGCGAGAGAGAGCGACAGCAACAAAGGAGCAAAGGCTTCCCAAAAGAGCAGCTATCACCACAAGAGTTTTGAGCTTGTGGGTAAGCAGTCGAGCAGCGAGTACGGGACCGACAAGAAGAGCTAAGAAAAGCAGTACCCCCACCGCCCGAAAAGCGCCGACAGCGGTGACGCTCGCAAGCAGAAGAAGCAAAAGATTACAGACCCCTGGAAAGAGACCGAGCAAAGAGGCAAGCTCGGGATCAAAAGCGCTGACGGTAAACTCTTTAAAAAAAAGAGCTAGGCTCACGCTACTGAGCAAAAAAAGGCCAAAAGCGAGCTTTAAGTCCCCAAACTCTAACCCATCGACATTGCCCATGACCGCCTCAACGCCGAGGTGCACATTGCGCGTAAAGAGGGTCACAAGAAGCACCCCCAAAGCAAAGAGAGAGGTGAAGACAAGTCCAACGCTTGCCTCTGCTTGGAGACGGAGGGCATGGGTAAAAAAATGGGTCAGCAAAACAGTGAGCAGTCCGCTGACTAAAGAGGCCACCAGCAGCGCCTTTGTATCTAAAAGCGATCCAAAAATAAGGTAAGAGAGCGCGATGCCAACTAAAATTGTATGAGAAAGAGAGTTGGCGAGCATCGCCATCTTGCGAAGGACCAGAAAACTACCGACAAGCGCGCTGCTAATCGAGAGAAAAACAAGCACAAAGACTTGGATCTCATCAGGGGCTAGCTCTGCAAAGGAGAGCTCTCCACTCATCAAGAGCCAGAGCCTCTGAAAAAAGAGGGCGCAAAAAGAGAAAAAGGTTTTCTTCCAATAGGGATTCATCTGGGAATGATTTGCTGGTGAGGATCGCGTCTCGGATGTTTGAGCAACTCTCCGAGCTCTTTTTCCACCTCAGGGGTTAAAATATGTTCCATCTCCTCGGCGCTGCGGTGCACTTTTTCGCTCCCTTGTCCCATGTGAACAAGATAAACTTCCCAAAGTCTATGCAGACGGACGATTTTCGCAGCGATTTTCTCTCCCTCTTTCGTCAGCTCAAAACTCCCCTCTTCGGTGCGAAAGATCCATTTCTTTCTGCGCATCCGCCAAAGATTCCACGAGAGGGACAAGGGAAGAGGTCCAGCTGCTTTATAAAACTGCTTCATCAGATTTTCCTGGCGGCAGCGCACTTTAAAGGCAAGGAGGCGCAGCTCCCGGATGAGATAGCCGCGCTGTGGAGCCAGCAAAAGTGCAGCAAGACAAAGGAAGGTAGCCGAAAGAGCGATCATCGGCCCTGTAGGCAAAGAGAGTCTGGGAAGATGGAGCCAAAGGGGGATCTCCACAGCTAAGTAGTTACCCAAAAACCCAGAGGTCATCCCAAAAAAACCAGCCACCCAAAAAAAGGTAGAAAGGTGAGCAGAGAGCTGCCTAGCGCCAGAGGCTGGAGCAACGAGCAGACTGGAAATGAGCACAAGTCCCACACTGCGCATCCCGACAACGAGCGAGAGGCCGAGCAGAAAGAGCAAAAGACCATTTAGCCACTTCGCATTTAACCCGCTGAGCTGCGCTAAACCTTGATCAAAATGGATCAGGGAGATCGGGCGAAAAAACAGAAGAAGAAGAGCCACAATCAGCAGGGTCAAAATGCCATAGAAGAAAACATGCGCATCTGTCATCGTCGCCGCTTGTCCATAGAGAAAGAGCTGAATCTGTTTATACCAAAGGGGGTGGCTCATCTGCAGACGGCTTGCGAGCAGTACCCCCAGGCCAAAAAAAAGCGAGAGAGTAAAGCAAAGGGCAGAATCGGCCTTAATCGACAATTTTTTCTCCAAAAAATGGATCAGGGCAAGGGCGAGAAAAACGGTGACAAGAGCGCCTCCGAGAACGGCCAAGGAAAAAAGGCTCTCTGATTGAGAGGCCAAAAAAGCCAGACAGAGACCGCTTAAGGCCACTCCTGGATAGGCCGCATGAGCAAGGGCCTCACCAAGAAGAGAGCGCCTCTGCAAGAAGACCAGAACGCCGATCAGAGAGGAAGAAAGCCCCATCAGCATACAGGCAATTGTAGGAGCGCGCAGCACCGGATCTGTGAAAAAACTCCATAGGCTCATCACTAAAACCCGCTTGTCCGATTTTCCGTTAACTTCTTGGCTTGAGTAAGTAAGTGGGCGCTCTGACCATAGGCGCGCTGGATATTTTCTAAGGTAAAGACCTTCTCGGTCGGACCATAGGCAATTAAACAGGTATTTAAAAACATCACCCAGTCGTAGTAGTCTCTCACTGTCGAGAGGTCGTGATGGGTGATGAGAAGTGTTTTGCCCTCTTCTTTGAGCTCGTTAAGAAGCGCTGCAAGTGCTTTTTCTGTCGCAAGATCAATCCCTGCAAAAGGCTCATCCATAAAATAGAGCTCGGCTTCATGGACAAGAGCTCTTGCAAAAAAGACCCTCTGCTGCTGTCCTCCTGAAAGCTCACTGATCTGACGATTGCAAAACGCGGCCATCCCCACTTTCTCAAGAGCGGCAAATGCAGCCTCTTTTTCTGCTTTTCCCGGCCACTTAAAAAACCCGAGACGCCCATAGGTTCCCATCAGCACAACATCGAGAACGGTTGCTGGAAAATCCCAATCGATGCTGCTGCGCTGCGGAATATAGGCCATTTTACTCTTCACTTCTTTGAGAGAGTTTCCGAGCAGCTTGATCTCTCCCGAGAGAGAAGGGACAATCCCCAGAAGAGTTTTCAATAGGCTGCTTTTCCCGGCTCCATTGGGACCCACAATGCATACGCGCACACCGGATGGGATCGAAAAGTGAATATCCCATAAGACGGGGGTTTTGCCGTAGCTCACTGAGAGCTCTTTGACTTCAATTGCGTAGCCACTCATTGCGGATCACTTCAGCGTTACGATGGATCATCTCTAGATAATTTTTCGCCTCTTCTCCCATGCTATCTCCATACAGAGGCTTGTGACAAATACGAACACCGACCCCCTTTTCCTGGCAACAAGAGACGATTTTCTTTAAACTGTCACGACTGACATTGGACTCGGAAAAGACGACAGAGATCTTATGGCTGCAGAGGTGATCAACAATGCGCTGGATATCAGAGGGACTCAGCTGGCCGTCAGGAGAGAGTCCCTCAGGAGCGCTGCATCTTTCACTCTCCCATCCCTCAAAGCAGAGATAAGCGCGCGTAAAATAGTTGAAGGCATTGTGACTTGTGACAAGGTACCTTTTTTCCTCGGGGATCAAGGCAAAAGAGTCTTGAATCTCCTTGTGGAGAGAGAGCATTTTCGCTTTCATTTCTTCTGCCTGCTTGGCAAAGTACTCCCTGCCCTCTGGATCTTGTCTTGTCAATGCTCGTGCAATCACATCGACCCCTTCTGCCCAAAGGGATATATCCATCCAGATATGAGGATCGAGCACTCCGTCGATGGGAAGAAATCGCTGCGGCTCTTTTTTCAAAATCTCATCTCCAAGACCGACAAAGTGGGGATGTTTTTCTAGGCGCGCTCGTAAACTAGCCCCATGCTCGAGCTGCAACCCATTGCCAAATACAAGGTCGGCAAAAGAGAGTTTCTCATCATCTCCCTTGACAAGCTCATAGCTGTGTGGATCAATTTCTCCTTGAATGAGCACTAGGTGATCGACCCTCTCTCCTCCGACTGCCTCTACAAGATCATCGATCATCTGCGTTGTCGAGAGCACCTTGACCTTTCCACTGTTTTCCATCCACTCATCGAGTTTCATCCCTTGAGGAGAAGAGGTGCAAGAGGCAAAAAAGAGAATAATGATAAACAAAAATCTCATGAAGCTATCTCCGCTAAAAGAGTGCGAGGGTAAAGACCTTGTGAACAGCCAGAGGTAAAGTTTACCTTCAGTACAAAACGACCCATCTTCTGCAGCTGGATAATCCTCGTATCTGGAGAGCTTTTGCCTACCCCTCCACATCGCACGCAGGGACAATGGTCCTGCAGTAAAGCCGCAGAGATGACCCCTTCTGGAATTTGAATTTCTCCGCTTGGCAAAAGGTGCGGCTCCCACTCTATCTTTGGCAAGGATTCTAAAGCCTTTTGCACACCGTGTGCCACTCTTGTAAAAGCTTGAGCACTTGGAGAATCTGGTGCGTGATCAAAAAGACAAACACCGAGGTCCCCCGCCTCTGAAAGTTGAGGATCGATGGGAATTTCACCGAGAAGTGGAGTAGAAAGCTCTTGCGCAAGCTTGAGTCCTCCTCCTTTTCCAAAGAGAGCCTCTCTTTTCCCCTCTCTCTCTAAATAACTCATATTTTCCACAACTCCAATCAAGGGAACATGCATCTTAGCAAAACAGCTAGCTGCCTTTCGCACATCGAGAAGAGCAACTTCTTGTGGTGTCGTGATGAGTAGCGCCCCATCAAATGCACCTCTTTGCAAAAGAGTCAACTGAACATCTCCAGTGCCTGGCGGAAAATCGACGATGAGAAAATCCAGATCACCCCATTCCACTTTATTGAGAAACTGATCGATGAGAGCATTGGCAACAGGCGCCCGAACAAATGCTGCTTTTCTCTCTGGATAAAAATAGGCGGCTGTCAGCAGCGCGATCCCGGCTGCCTTTCCAGGAATAAGCCACTGCGCATCTCTTTCGCTTTGCGAGGGAGGAGCTCCTTTTGGCAACATCTGCTCTAAGGAAGGACCATAAACATCCGCATCGAGAAGTCCCACCCGGTGGCCTTGCTTTTGCAGCGCAAAGGCAAGATTCACAGCAAGAGAAGATTTTCCCACTCCTCCCTTGCCAGCTGCTATGGCAACCATCCTCTTGATCATATCGCCTATATCTTAGACCAAAATGAAAAGAGTTGCAAATAAATCGTAGGTCAATAAATTTAGAAAGAAAAGCAAAAACAACTAAAACTGGGCTTTAGCCATTTGAGCTAAAGTCCGGTCCTAATGAGGTTAAGATGACAAATACGAAAGAAGAGCAGAAGACAAAAAATCTCAAAGAGATCGAGGAGCTAATTGCACGTGCAATTAAAAAAGTAGGTGGCTCTAAGGAGAATGACATCTGCAAGTATATTCCCATGCAAACAGGCGGTTATATCCACCATTTTACGATGCGTAAAATGAAAAGTAAACAGCCTACCGAACTTGGCTCTTTAATAGAAAAATTTATTATCAAGTCTGAGCGCCCAGCTTCTGTGCCGCCCAAAACGCGCGCAGCAAGAGGGTCGAGAAAGCGCAGAGACAATATTGCTTTTTCTCGCGTTCAACTCGAAAGAATGCTTCAGCTCGCTCGCATGAGTGGAGACAAAGAGATGGTCTCTATCCTCAGTCCTAAAAAATCTCTTGCAACTGCTAAGCGAGAGCTCATTGCCTCGATTCGCCATGCAGAGATCGACCAAGAACTGTGGAATGGCTACGTAGAGATCGTTCAGGCCATGAACGCGGTTTCTGCCAGTCAAGAACTGAAAAACATCTAGAATCTATTTTTTAATTCACTGGCCCTTATTAAATTTGTAAATAAGGGCCTTGTTTTTTTCCGCATCCCCCCGTATAATTGCCCTGAATCTAGTCCTCCCAAGAGCTTTTCGGCATTTTCCTCTTCGAATCTCGAAGGGGAAAGTGCGAAAAGGTCAAGGGAATTAGACAGACCTATAACCAGGATGAAATCATATTATGTCGCAAACTAAAACTGCTGAATTTGGAAAATGGCGCTCGATGCTCTGGCCAGTCCATGGCTTTGAGCTCAGAAAGCTCATTCCTATGCTGCTCATGTTCTTCTTCATCAATTTCAATTACACCATTTTACGTGATACCAAAGACGCTCTCATCGTCACAGCTCCAGGCTCTGGCGCTGAGGCGATCCCTTTCCTCAAGGTCTGGGGCGTATTGCCGATCGCCATTCTCTTCATGCTGATCTATGCCAAGCTCAGCAACGTCATGAGCAAAGCCAAACTGTTCTACACAACCATCATCTCGTTCCTCGTCTTTTTTGCCCTCTTTGCCCTTTTTCTCTACCCCGCTCGCGATGCACTGCACCCCACCGAGCTTGCCGATCGCTTGCAACAGGCTTTGCCCGCTGGATTTAGTGGACTTGTGGCTGTGTTTAGAAACTGGACCTATGCCCTTTTCTACATCATGTCTGAGCTCTGGGGCAGCATGGCAGTGTCTCTGCTTTTCTGGGGTTTTGCCAACGACACCACACGCATTTCTGAATCCAAGCGCTTCTACGCTATATTCGGCCTTGGTGCGAATGCGGCGATGCTCCCCTCTGGAGAGCTCATCAAGTACTTTGCCAATTTTAAAAAACACCTAGTGGGCGCAGAGGTCGATGTTTGGGGAATCACCTTGAACTACCTGACTCTCTCTGTGATAGGAGCCGGCCTGATGGCCATGGTGATCTACTGGTGGATCAACAAAAAAGTGCTTACAGATGCTCGATTCTTCGATCCTGCTGAGGTGAAAAAGGCCAAAGAAAGGCCCAAAATGCCTCTCATGGAAAGCTTCCGTTACATACTCAAATCCAAATACCTGCTCTGCATCGCCGTCTTGGTGATTGCTTACGGGATTTCCATCCAGCTTGTAGAAGTGACCTGGAAAAACCAGCTGAAGCTCCAATACCCTAACCCCAACGACTATGTCGCCTTTATGGGTTACTTCTCACAAATCATTGGTTGCGTCACCATCTTTATGATGCTCTTTGTGGGAGGAAACGTCATCCGTCGCTTTGGGTGGGGAACAGGAGCGCTCTTTACCCCCATTGTTCTGCTCATCACAGGTGTTGCTTTCTTTGCCTTTGTCATCTTTAAATCGCAGCTGACAGGAATGATTGCAGCCATTGGCACGACACCGCTCATGCTCGCTGTGATTTTCGGAACAGCGCAAAACATCATGAGCAAGGCAACGAAATACTCGCTCTTTGATCCAACTAAAGAGATGGCCTACATTCCTCTTGACCAAGAATCGAAGGTCAAAGGAAAAGCGGCAATCGACGTTGTGGGAGCCCGTTTTGGCAAGTCAGGAGGAGCCCTCATCAACCAGGCTCTGATTGTCGGCCTCGGCTCTGTAGCGCTGATTACCCCATACGTGGCCGCAATCCTTTTTGGCATCATCTTCGCCTGGATCTGGGCAGGTAAATCGCTCAGCAAGCGGTTTAACACCCTTACTGCCAAGCAGGAAGAGGCTGCCAAAGCGACTGCTCAGCAACCAGCTCTTGCAACAGAGAAAGTCACTACTTAAAGAACTGGTTAGGTTCAAGAAATAGTTAGGTTTTCTTAAAAAGAAAGGCCCGCCCCCGAAAGGGAGGCGGGTTTTTTTATGCTCTGATCGATTTTACACTGAATATTAACAGTGTATAAGCTAAAGCTCTGTGCTCTCTGTGGTAATTTTTATTTTTTTTACCACAGAGAGCACAGAGCTCACAGAGCTTTCTCAAAGAAATACTAGTCTATATCTTGAACGGTCACTTTGTACTGCGGACTTTGTGTCTTAGAAGGAAAATCGATTTTGGTCTCTTTGGATGATGGATGTGCTGCATTTGGCTCTTCAATAGAGGGGTCAAAGACTCCGGCTTTTTTGAGAAATTCCCTCTCGGCTTGTTGCAAATTTTGTGCGTCTTTTAAAAATTCTTGTCGACTCACAATTTTACTACTTAGAGACTCTATTGCACACAGAGAGCGAATATAATACTTTGTGGTATGGAGTCGCCATTTGCCTTCCTCGACTCTTTCAATGAATTTGAGTGTAGCTGTGTTTGAAGAAAAGTCTACTTGCTCTCTAGTTTTACAAAGAGACTCTAAAAATGGAGCAAGACTAGAAACTTTTCCCTCCTGAATGGAGAAAGCGTGTTGACAATTTTTATAGATGATCAATCCCTCATAGGATTTTTTCACATCTAAAGGATGCTCATGGTCTATGACACGGCCATCTGCCTCCTTCCTAAAGCAGCGTTCCACAACATCCTCAATCTGCTTGCCAACAGCAGATGGACAAGGCTCAGCAAAAGAGGGAATTGAGGTGTCACAGAACCAGCTCTTCAACCACTCCCAAATAGAAGAAACTGTGCTGCACACCCAGTTCCACCCTTTACTGATACAGCCCTCTTCTGCCCCTGCAGACTGCAGAGAAGAAGAGAAAGAGAGTGAGGAAGAAGTTTGAATAGGAGAGCCTCCCGTACCAGAAACAGGGAAAGAAGAGCTTGTGCTAAAGACGGGTGCACCGGTTGGTTGTGTCATGTTTTACTCCTATTTTTTAAAAGAATGGCTATATTTTAACACAATTCTTTTAACCGGAGCAAGTAAAATATAAATTACTCGACCTTAAGCACTTGCATAAAGGCTTCCTGGGGGATCGTCACCTTGCCAAACTCCTTCATGCGCTTTTTGTTATAGTCAATCAGGCTCACTTAGATATTCAGTTTCATTAAACATTTCTTTTACTTTCTTGATTAAACACTCGTCTTTTGCATATATTTCCCAATAGGAACTATCTATCATCTTAATGACAACATCACAATTATCGTATTTTTCTCTATCTGTTTTATATCGACGCAGGAAATTTTTATTTTTGCATCCAATGAGAGTTAGATCAATAACTTGATCAAATTTATTTGATAATGATTTTAGTTCTTGCCAACTGATAAATAATCCATTTTCTGATTTGAAAATATCTCGCTCAAAAAGAGGCATGGATTTATCTTCTCCTAAATTTCCAGTCGCCCATAAAAACAAAATAGACCAATGCAAAGAATCCCCAAAATCAATAACATCAAGAATATCATTCAAATTAACAGATACAACATCACCTTCACTGTCTAATATTCTTATACCAAAAGCAGTCATTAATAATTCCATTCTGGTAGTGGTTCTGCGTTTTTCGATCTTGTCCATCGAGCACCTCCCGAAGAACCTGCTCATCAAAAAATGTACAGCGTTGAGATTAAGGGCTTATACTCCAATCTCAATACAAGCACGGAAAATAGGAACACCCTGGGAGGTGATATTCCACTGATTAACCCTTTGACAACAAGAAAATGTTTTTAAAACATATTGATTTTCAAATTGAAACCTTGCATCCATCATAGGATTAAGAACATCTATCTGCTTAAGTTTTTTTCCAATAAGCCCTGACATTTTGTATTTAACTTCTTCTTGGTCTCTATCTAAATACCCAACGAGATAATCTTCATCTTTCTCAAGCCTCCATGTACAATTTTCTAAATTAATAAAAAAATCATTTTCAAATCGAAAATTTGGTTGAAGATGTTGATCATAAAAAATTTCACTTAAAACTGATTCTTTAAAATCTAATTTTTTGTAATTTTTAATAATTGAAATGCCGCTGGCTATGCTCTGAATATTTTTTATTTCTTCCAAACTAGCACAATCAGCCCCTATATTAGTTCGGTCTGGTAAAAATACCGTCCATTGATCTTCTTCTCTCCAATTAAAAAATGTAGTTAATCGGCATTCATTTTCAAAGTCAAATTCTACATCCAGAAATTGAGAGAAAAAACAAAAAGATTTAAAACGTTTGCCCAACAATTTTTGAATGTTTGTTTGAATGGTTTGGGGAGAATCGCCTGAACCAACAACATATTTCCCTTTTTCAGACATTCTCCAAGAGGAATTACCGATCCATATTGACCATTCCTTCTGAATGCTTTTTTTTCCGTTTTTAAAAAAAACTTCTTTTTCCTTGCCAAATTCAAAAAAAATATTTGATCCAATAGAATTAAAGGCACGATTCACTTCAAGATTCACAAGATTTTTATTTATTAAGTCACACCCCTGTGAAAAATCTTTAGCGTCCATGGAATAGCCAATAACCTTCTTCTACCAGCTGTAACTGCTCATAAAGTTGAGGCAAAACACCATTTTTTTGGTGCCTAAAGAGAGCTCCTTCATAGAGAGCATTTGGAGATCAAAAAAATTTACATCTCAACTTTATGAACAGTTGCTATTTTCCCACCAGATTTTTTCTGCCTCAATTTCTATTGTTGAAAAATCTTCTATGCAAAGTTTGGGAGGACAGGAACTCCATTTTATTTGCAATTCCACTTTATTTTTATCAATTTCAAGATGAAAAATTTCAGCATCTTCATATTTCATTTTGAGTACAACTAAATAAGGCTTTCCATTTTCTTTAATATTTTTTATGTTTTCTAGATGCAATTTTCCTTGAATTCTATGGTTTTCTGAAAGAATGGTAGTATCTTTCAAATCCTCTTCATCAATTTCTGCACTTTCCATAGAAAACACTATTTTATTTTCAGAATGATTAATTTCTAAAATTGATCCATCATGAAAAAAAGATGTGTAATCTTTTATGTTCATAATTATTTCATCCAGTTTACGTATTCCACCAAACCCACCCTGGTGGATAAAGATGTGAAGATTCGCTTCCTTTTGGAGCGGGTTAAACTAATGCTTTGTGCTCCACACGCCACAAGATCTGTTTGTTTGAAAGCGATTTGACTACTAAACGGACTGATGACTTTGCCGATCAGATCAGAGAATTCTACCCAAGAACTTGCAACCTGATCAGCAGAAGAGAGCAAGAGGGTCTCTTCTTCTAGAGCAAAGACAAAAGATACCAAGAGAGCGCTATGTAAAAAAATAAGGCGCGCGATCTGGTTTATACCCAAGCTTCTTATCAAGGCTAGCGCCTGGAAACATCTATAAGCAACCACAGTCCATTCCCGACCAAGTCTTTTCGTCTGACGGCGAGCTCCCGCCCTCGGCTTCCTTCGCTTCGCTTTTATACACAAACTACCTCAAAAATTGGTTTCTGCCGACGTTGGCAGCCACGGAATTTTAGCCCGCCTGTATCGCTCAACTTATTCAAGTTGAGCTGCTTTTAGCACCGGCTTCGCCTGGCTCAAATTCCGGGCGCCTCCTTGGCATATTCCCAATTTTTGAGGTAGTTTGTGTATAGTCGCCTCAGTTGGGTTTTAAAACTGGACTTTAGCCATTTGAGGACGATGATTTCTCTCTTAGATGGCCAAGTTTTTTAGCCATTTCCAAAAGGTAGGCTTGAATACACCACCTTTTGGAAATGGCTAAAAAAATCGGCCCTCTAAGAGAGAAAGGACGTCCGACAAATGGCTAAAGTCCAGTAAAAGAGGCAAGTCCATATCCTTTTCATCGGACACGACTACAAAGAAGACTTGCCATGAAAAAGATTACAAAATCTTCCAAAACAAAGCCAGCTCAAATGAGCCAATTAAATCCAAACACATCAAGTGGCTTAAATTCGACTTTGCAACTTTTTGGGCTAGACGGCCTTGAATCAAGAAAGCTTGAAAAAATATCTCTCGCCCTACAGAATCTCAATCAAAAGTTTCACGTTTCTTTAAATCGAGGGAAAAAGATGGCCATCCAACCTAAACCTTTCTTTGTAAACTTAGAGCCCATTACTGTTTTGGGCATCAAAGCTGTAGAGCAAATGTTCTGCATCTATACAGGGAAAAAAGGAAAACCGCTCCAATTTGAGGCTGTAGCAGAAAAAGCGGGAGGCTGTGCTCTGGGAACAATCTTTAAAAAATCAGAAAAACAGTGGCTTGGAAAAGTAGGGGAACCCAAAGGTTCTTTGCGCAATGATCCTCTAACCATTCGGAGCCGAACTAAGAAAGAGCTCAATTTAGACACCATTCGCGAAAAACTGGCTTACGACCTCTACCAAGAACTGGGAAGGGGACTTTTTCTTGTCCCCAAAACTCGCTTGTCCCAGCAGCCGATCATGGACAAGTTCAATACGACCCACTTTCTTGCCATCGAATGGGTCAGACAAGGCATTCAAGACTCCTTAAGGATCATGTGCCGTTTCATCGAGGGCTACCAAGACTTCCAGAAGGCACGAGTCCTAGATGAGGGAGAATCAATCACTTTCATGGAGTACATCAAGCGCCATCATCGTCCCCCTGAAGCCCTCCTCACACCTCAAGGCAAGTCTGTTCCTTTGCGGGGGATGATGAGCTTACTTGCGGTCAGCAGATGCCTTGCTGATACGGATGTTTTAGGAGGATCTGGAGGAAATGCCGGATTTATCTGGACCTATGAGGGACAAGAAATTCAAGGTGCCCAAGTTGTTAAAATCGATCCAGGGGAGGCCTTTAGATTCAAGAGAGACCCTGATGTGGAAAGGGAAGTTTCAGTCAATCTAGTCATTAACACCAAGGAAAACCTTTGGCTTCCCAGCTACCATTTAAAAGACCTGCGTGATCTTCAAACATCCAATCACAATAGAGAAACGCTCGTCACTTGGACCTCCCTGACACCTTCTCAGCAAGAGGAGTTTCTAGCTGCCTTATTTAATGCCAATCGCTACCTAGAGTCAAAAGAGGTCCTTCATCTGCTTTTTTACAGGGACGGGAGTTTCAACCGCAGTGAAACAGAAATGATTCCCGAAGAGATTGCCCGTTCTATCCAAGCTGGGATGACAAACTGGATAAAGGATCAGCTCCTGATTTACGCAAACGACCTTAAAGAATTTAAACAATCTCATCCCGATCAGCTCATCCGAGTTCACTATATTGACAAATGGGGAGAGCTTTCTCTGCCCATGACAGAGGAAACATTCCCAATTCGAGAGCTCTTCACACATCTGCGTATTGCCAAGGAAGAAAAAGTCGATCCAGGTAAGGAGAGTTCTTCGATGGGCAGCTGGCTCTCCCTTGGACCTAAAATGTGTTTCTTAAAACTAGAAGAGCTCTTCCATCCCAATCAAACTACTGAGAAGATCCTTCTTACAGGGCAAGCGGGGACTGGCAAAAGCACGATCTGCCAAAAAATCGCTCATGATTGGGCATCGGGAAGACTTTGGAATGACCAGTTTGATGCCGTTTACTGGCTCTCTTTGAGAGAGTTAAACGCTAAAGAGTTGCCTGTAGATGATTTAGATCTATTCCTGGCAAGCGCTCTTTCTGCGCTGATTTTTCAAGAAGATCTGACGCCTATTCAGGCCTTAGCTCTGATCAAAAACAATCGATCAAAAAGCTTGATCCTGATCGACGGCTATGATGAAGCCTCTGCATCACTCAAAAAGGTCATTGCGAGACTGATCCAAGAAAAAGGATGCAAGATCCTTTTAACCTCTCGTCCTGGAACGACAGACGATCTAAGCCCTCATTTTACTCTTAGAGTTGAGAATATGGGATTCTCAGAGGATCACATTGAAGAATATGCCAAGCTATTTTTCTCACTGGGCAAAGAGAACAAACATCCTCTTCCTTTTCTGCAACTGATTCGGCAAAACAAGAGTCTATTTGATCTAGCGCATATCCCACTACAGCTCCAAATGCTCTGCTCTCTCTGGAAGCAAAAAAGTAAAGGGTTTGCCTCGAACTTAACAGGCCTTTATAGACAGATGGTCGATCAGCTGCTTCTTTGGCATAGTAGAAAGTTCAAACTCTCTAATCCACAGGAAATCTTGTTGCTCCTCGGACAAATCGCCCATCGCAGTCTTTCTACAAACCAGTTGATTCTTTCTAAGCAAAAGGTAGAAGAGAGCTTAAAGGGAACTCCCTATACAAAAGAGAATCTTTTGGCAACAGGTCTGCTCAAAGAGTTGGACGAGGGCAAGAGTTATGCCTTTCTCCACTTGAGCTTTCAGGAGTACTTAATTGCGTATGCTTTTGCAAATAGAGGTTGGGAGCAGAAGGAGTTTATTCTAACTTATAAAAACAATCCCCAATATCATCAGACTTTGGCCTTTTTATGCGGGGTTATTTTTCAAAGCACCCCTCAAGCGATTCCCTTTTTTTTTGAAGCTCTTTATAAACCTTTGACAGGCTCTTTAGCAAAAGAAAGACTCAGATTTGGGTTTCAATGCCTAAATGAGACGAGCGATTTACAGACTCTTCCAGCTTTTGACTCTTATCTAGCCAAAAATCTCTCACTTCTCTTCGAAGAGGATGATTCTTTTTACCAACAGACAGAGGCGCTTAAATATCTCTATAGGAAACACCCAGAGCTTCTTGAGAAGGCAGTTCATAAATTTGGCTCAACCCCATTTATTTTGATATGTCGCGTGGGAAATTTAGATTTAGCAAAATGGCTTTATGAAAAAGATCCCTCTCTAATCGGAAAGTTCAACAGAGACACTTCGATTTCGCTTTATTTCGCTGCTGAAGGTGGTCATGTGGAGATGGTGAAGTGGCTTTGCGAAAAAGACCCCTCCTTGCTTGGGAAGTTTCTAAGCACTTGGACTCCACTTCATTCAGCTGCTGAAAACGGTCATATGGAGATGGCGAGGTGGCTCTGCGAAAAAGACCCCTCTCTGATCGGGAAGTTCATGAGCGATGGCTTGACTCCTCTTCATAAAGCTGCTGAAAACGGTCATGTGGAGATGGCGAGGTGGCTCTGCGAAAAAGACCCCTCTTTGCTCGGAAAGCTTAGAGACGATGGCTCGACTCCTCTTCATGCAGCTGCTTTTGGTGGTCAAGTGGAGATCGCGAGGTGGCTCTGCCAAAAAGACCCCTCTCTGATCGGGAAGTTCATGAGCGATGGCTTGACTCCGCTTCATATAGCTGCTCGACAGGGTCATGTAGAGATGGCGAAGTGGCTCTGCGAAAAAGACCCCTTTCTGACCGGGAGGTTTCGAAATGATGGCTTGACTCCTCTTTATGCAGCTGCTCAACAGGGTCAGGTGGAGATGGCGGAGTGGCTCTGCCAAAAAGACCCCTCTCTGATCGGGAAGTTCATGAGCGATGGCTTGACTCCGCTTCATATAGCTGCTCGACAGGGTCATGTAGAGATGGCGAAGTCGCTCTGCACAGAAAACCCCTCCTTGCTCGGAAAGTTTAGAAACGATGGCTCGACTCCTCTTCATTCAGCTGCTGAAGGGTCTCGTAAGGAAATGGCAAAGTGGCTCTGCGAAAAAGACCCCTCCTTGCTCGGGAAGTTTAGAAACGATGGCTGGACTCCTCTTCATTCAGCTGTGAAGGATGGGCGGTTGAAGATGGTCGAATGGTTGTGTTTTGAAAACCCTAAGCAATGTTTAGTCAAGTGCGGTGATAAAACTCCATACAAGATAGCCATGGAGTCTGGTCGAACTGAAGTTGCGAATTGGCTAAAGGAAAATTTTCCTGAAGGTTGTAAAGAAGAAAACTGTATTCTTTCTTGAAAGAAAACCGTTTAAGCAACTCCTGGCCCCATACGGATCAAGCTAAGCCGCTTTCCCATCACAAGAGGTGAGATTTTATAATCCACACGATTTTTAATATTTACTTTTGGTCAAGAGAAAGTCGAGCTCGGATATCCTCTTTAGAACTGTCGCTTTTGTTCTGCGGACTTTGTGTCTTAGAAGAATAAAATATAACTCACTCAGCTTTAAGCACTTGCATGAAGGCTTCCTGGGGGATCGTCACCTTGCCAAACTCCTTCATGCGCTTTTTGCCCTTTTTCTGCTTTTCCCAGAGCTTGCGCTTACGGGTAATGTCACCGCCGTAGCACTTGGCCGTCACGTTCTTGGTCAGGGCCGCAATGGTCTCGCGGGCGATGATTTTACCCCCGATTGCTGCTTGGATCGGCACCTTAAACTGCTGGCGAGGGATCACCTCTGACAGTTTTTTGCAAAGGGCGCGCCCCTTGCTTTCTGCTTTGCTGCGGTGGATGAGACAAGAAAAGGCATCGACCGGCTCCTCATTGACGCGGATCTCGAGCTTCACAATATCGGAGCTTGCATACAGATCAAACTCATAGTCAAACGAGCCGTAGCCACGGGTGATCGATTTGAGCTTGTCATTAAAATCGGTGATGATTTCGTTTAAGGGGAATCTGTAGGTAAAAAGCAGGCGCCTTGCATCGATTGTCTCTGTCTTGACAAACTCTCCGCGCTTTTCCATGCCAAGGGCCATCACAGCTCCTAGATACTCTGTCGGGGCCATGATGTGCGATTTGACCCAGGGCTCTTCAATCAGCTCGACCAGAGTTGGGTCGGGATAATGGGCAACATTATCGATGTTTTTCTGCTCGCCATTTGAGAGAGTGAATTTATAGATCACGCTCGGAGCGGTTGTGATGATGTCGAGATCAAACTCCCTCTGGAGCCGCTCAAAGGCAATTTCTAGGTGGAGCAGTCCCAAAAAGCCGCAGCGAAAACCAAAGCCAAGCGCTAGACTGCTCTCTTGCTCGACATGGAGCGCTGAGTCATTGAGCTGAAGTTTAGCCAGTGCATCTCGCACCGTCTCAAAATCGGAAGAATCAACAGGATAAATCCCCGCATAGACAACAGGAGAGACAAGACGAAAGCCCGGCAGTGGCTCTAGAGCCGGTTTTTTCTTGAGCGTAATGGTCTCTCCGATCTTGACATCGGCTGTTTTTTTGATGTTGGCAAGAAGGTATCCCACCTCGCCGGGCTTTAGGCTTTCTACAGGCTTTTCACTCGGAGAAAAAATCCCCACCTCTTGCACCTCAAAGCTCTTATCAGAGACCATGAAATAGACCTCAGCCTTTTTCGAAATCTCCCCACTCATGACACGCACATAGACAAAAACCCCTCTATAATCGTCGTAGTGGCAGTCAAAGACAAGGGCGCGAAGTAGATCGTCCTCTGGCTCTTTAGGAGGGGGCACATCACGTAAAATCCGCTCGAGAATCTCTTTAATCCCAACCCCCGTCTTGGCAGAGGCAAGGACAGCCTGGCTCGCCTCAAGACCAATCACATCCTCAATCTGTTTCCTTACCCCCTCTGGATCTGCAGAGGGAAGATCGATTTTATTGATCACAGGGACAATTTCGAGCCCCCTTTCGACAGCTAAGTGGACATTAGCTAGACTCTGCGCCTGGACCCCCTGGACCGCATCAATCACAAGGAGCGCCCCTTCACAGGCAGCAAGAGACCGAGAGACCTCATAGGTAAAATCGACATGTCCTGGCGTATCGATGAAATTGATCTGATATTTCTGCCCATCTTCGGCCAGATAATACATGGTCACGGGGTGGGCTTTGATCGTAATGCCCCTTTCCCTCTCCAGATCCATGTCATCGAGGACCTGCTCGGCCATTTCCCTTGAGGAGAGAGTTTGCGTCAGCTCGAGGAGCCGATCGGCAATGGTCGATTTGCCATGGTCAATGTGGGCAATAATAGAAAAATTTCTAATTTTTTTAATGTCGTGCAAGATCACTCCGGAAGTATCTAGTGAGAATAGTCGATCAGAAAAATGCGTGCAATCCCCCTCTCTCTTGGAAAGAGTAAATTTAAAAATTTGCTACATCTATGATTGATTTCTCTTTTCTGCTAAACTGCTCCATATGAACCAGGTAAATCCAGCTACTGCACCAAATCTTGCGCAGCAAGTGGCTCAGCCACAAGCTGCTGCTCTCTCCTCTACCGATCAGAAGGTCTATGCCCTTGTCATTTTGCGCAATCTTCTTGTCGCTGCAGCGATTCTTTTGGGCGCTTTTTCCTTTGTCTGGGCATGCCTTGTCAACCCGGTATGGGTTCTTGGGATCATCGCTTCCATTGGACTTGGAACGCTGGGTCTTCTGATCGATACAACAGAGCTCCCCGCCACTTCGAGTTGGTTCAATATCCCCTTTGTCCCTAATCAGCCGCTCGGACTCTGGAATAGTGGAGCCAGCTGCTGGATCAATAGCGCCTTTCAGCTTTTTGCCAACCTTCCCAATGCAACAGAGCTTGCAGAGCAGCATAGAAGAGGCAAAGTTCAGGGCGGAGACCTTACTCCTCTGCAAACAGCGCTTGAGACCTATACCTCTGAACACAAAGCAAATTTAGAAGGAAAAGCACAAAATAGAGTTTCAAGCGCGAAAATAATAGACCTGTGGACCTGGCTTTATGAGATTACAAATAGTGCAACCATTCCAGATCCACCCATTGATGGACCAGGAGGAACCAAGCAGCAAGACCCTATCGAATTTTTCCGAGAGATCCTGTTCCCTCTTCCTATTCATTATGAGGTTCAGACACTTGCAAATGATGGGGATGTTGTAGAGACTCTGGATCGATCGAACGAGTTCTGGCAATACATTACGCTCGATCTTCAAAACAGCACCTCTTTTAAAGAGATTTTTGCCTCTTATTTTAGTGACGAATTTACAACAGATGATGTAGCAAACCCGGTCAGAAAACGGAGAGTAAAAGCCTTCACGAGCGCGCCAGAGGGTCTTTTTATTCACCTAGAACGATACAAACAGGTCCCTGTTTCTCAAATGCCCTTTCAGATCACTTTCTTTCAAATACCTAGTCTTCAACCAAAAAAGAGCTCTTTTGCCACAACAAAAATCACAAATCCCATCGAAGTGCCTCGCTCTTTAACCATCGACGTGAAAGGACAGCCGGCTGCTTATCGATGCGATGGATTCATTGTCCATTTAGGAGGTATCAGCGGCGGACACTACATCTCCTACCTGTTTAAACATGGCAGCTGGTGGTGTGTCAACGATCACCGCTCTTATCAGGTAACAGAGGCCTATATAGCCAACCAAATGCCACACGGCTACATCTACCACTTCGCAAAAGAAAGCCCGCAGCAGCCTTAAAAGACCTCTTGCATCATTCATTTCCTTGCCCCTGCCCTTGCCCGATTTAAGAAAGAAGTTTTTCGGGCAGTGGCAAGGGCAGGGGTACATTTAAGCATTATAGGAACTAGAGGTCACAGCCCCACCTGTCCCTGTCCAGTTCGTATGGAAGAATTTTCCTCTTGGGGCATCTACCCTCTCATAGGTATGAGCTCCAAAAAAGTCGCGCTGTGCTTGTAGAAGAGAGGCTGGCAACCTCGCGCAACGGTAGCCGTCGAAAAAAGAGAGCGCTGTGCTAAAGCAAGGCGCAGGGATTCCCCACTCGGTGGCAAGACAAACAACACGGCGCCAGCTCTTTTCTGCCCCGAGTATCGCCTTTTGAAAAAAGGGATCCATGAGAAGGTTTTCTAGCTGCGGATTTTTGACATAGGCTTTTTTGATGTCATTCAAAAAGAGGCTGCGGATGATGCAGCCGGCTCGCCACATGAGCGCAATCGATCCAAAATTGAGCTGCCAACCATATTCTTTGGCTGCAGAGCGCATGAGCATAAACCCTTGCGCGTAGCTGATGATCTTCGAGGCATATAGCGCCTGTCCAATCGAGGCGATGAGCTCCTCTTTGTTTCCTGCAAAAGAGGGCTTTTGTCTCGGGTAGAGCCCAGCAATTTTTTCTCTTTCCTCTTTGAGCGCTGATAAGCATCGTGCAAAAACAGCCTCTCCAATGAGAGTGACCGGAAGCCCTAAGTCAAGGGCGCTGACCTGCGTCCATTTTCCCGTTCCCTTTTGTCCTGCGACATCTAAAATGCGATCGATCAGAAGCACTCCGTCTGTATCATAGGTGCCAAAAATACGCGTTGTGATCTCGATGAGGTAGCTCTTTAAAGGCCCCTGATTCCAGCTTGTAAAAATCTGCTGCAACTCACTTGGGGAACAGCCAAGTCCCTCCCGCAGCAGCTGATATGCCTCGCAGATGAGCTGCATATCGCCATACTCAATCCCGTTGTGCACCATCTTGACGTAGTGGCCAGCTCCCCCTTCTCCCACCCAGTCGCAGCAGGCAAGCCCATCCTCTTCCGCTTTTGCTGCAATCCCTTGAAAAATTTTCTTTATCTCTGGCCAGGCTGCAGGGTTGCCTCCCGGCATGATCGAAGGGCCATGGCGCGCCCCCTCCTCGCCTCCCGAGACGCCAGCTCCTACAAAGAGAATGCCCTGTTTCAGAAGCTGCCTATATCGTCTCTCGCTGTCTGGATAATGGCTATTGCCCCCATCGATCACAATATCGCCCTTTTCTAGGAAGGGCAGACACTCCTCAATGAGCGCATCAACCGCCTCCCCGGCCTTGACCATCATCATCACCTTGCGCGGCCGCTTCAAAGAAGAAAAAAATTCCTGCAAAGTATGCGCTCCTTCAATGGAGCGGTTTTTGGCCGGCCCCGCAAGAAAATCGTCCACCTTCGAGACCGTGCGATTGAACACGGCCACCTTGTAGCCATGATCGCTCAAGTTCAGCACGAGGTTCTGTCCCATCACCGCCAGTCCAATCAACCCAAAATCTGCCTGCGCACCTGCCATTGCTTTTCTCCTTGGTATGAGTTAGACTATAGGACAGGTTTAATGTTTGTTGCAATTTAAGGTTAATTGAATTGATGCGTCAGTTAAAAACTTTTTTTCTTCGCACCTATGGTTGCCAGATGAATGAGCTCGATTCTGAGATCATGGTCGGCGCTTTGGAAAGTAGGGGTCTTACACGCAGTCACGATGAGGAGAGCGCTGACCTTTTGCTCTTTAACACCTGCTCGATCCGCGACCTTGCTGAGCGCAAGGTGATGGGCAAAATCGGGCAGCTCGGCCGCTCAAAAAATCGCAGGTCAATCATCGGAGTTACAGGCTGTATGGCGATGGCGAAAAAACAGTCGATTTTTCGCAAGCTTCCCCATGTCGATTTTGTCCTTGGGACCAATAATATCAACGATCTCAATACCGTTTTAGACGATGTGCTAAGCACTGGCCGTCAGGTGATCCGCGTCGATGATGAGTTTGAAGAAAATCTCAATTACTTATCCGCCAGCCGCGATGATCCGCTCAAAGCTTTTGTCTCCATCATTCGGGGCTGCGACAAGTTCTGCACCTACTGCGTCGTGCCCTACACAAGAGGTAAGGAGGTCTCTCGCCCTCCCGAGGCCATTGAGGAGGAGTGTAGGCAGCTCTCTGCAAAAGGATACAAGGAGATCACGCTCCTTGGCCAAAATGTCAATAGCTATGGCAAGGACAAACCGGAGTGGGGCCATCTTTTCCACGATCTGCTCTATCGGCTCGATAAGATCGATGGCATTGAGCGGATCCGCTTCATGACCTCTCACCCCTGCGACATCACCATAGAGCTCATGCAAGCGATCAGCGCTCTTCCCTCTCTTTGCGAATTTGTCCACTTCCCGCTGCAGGCAGGCTCTAGCCGCATCTTGCGCAAGATGCACCGGATCTACACACTCGAGGAGTATTTAGAAAAAGTTGCCCTCCTGCGCAAGATTGTTCCCAAAGCCTCTCTTGGCACAGATATCATTGTCGGCTTTCCGACAGAGACCGAAGAGGAATTTCAGATGACCTGTGACGTATTTAGGCAAATACGCTACTCAGTTGCCTTTCTCTTTGCCTATAGTGCGCGCAAAGGCACTCCCGCCTTTAGATGGAAAGACGATGTCCCCGAAGAGGTCAAACAAGAGAGACTCCAAAGGCTGATGCGCATTCACGAGGAGATCTGCAACGAGGAGAGGCAAGAGATGCTCGGAGAAGTGGTCGAAGTTCTTGTCGAGAGGCCCAATCGAGATGAGGTGCGGCTTAAGGGCCGCACCAGATGTTGGAAAAAGGTGATTTTTTCGGGAAGCTCTTCGCTTGTCGGCACTCTGCAACAGGTGCGAATCACCGGATACAACCACCAGACACTGCTAGGAGAGCTTTGTGAATCAGTTCTTCACAAGGCGTGCGATCACAAGTCCACCTAAGAACCAAGCAATGGTCCCCTCTAGGATTCCGACGATCACATAGCCAGGGGTAAAGCCCCACCAGTTCCAGATTGGCACAAGCGACAAAAAGCCGACGAGAAACCCAACCACGGTGACAAATCTTACACGGTGCCAGTAGCGCATCGCCTTAGCTTGCAAAAGCAACCAGGTAATGAGAAAGGCGCCGATGAACTGGATCAGAAAACTGATGATCATCGCCCCCACCATGCTGGTCGCCATCCCTTCACGCTTAACGTTTACAAAGAGGAAGGGAAAAGAGGATGCCATTTGGCCCTGGTCCTGGGAAGAGCCCATGCT
>Ga0207087_1039_pt1 | contig 28435 bp, 29 predicted proteins | sample Alteio_BWMinHeat_51_FD_153544 | JGI IMG/M metagenome (GOLD analysis project Ga0207087, IMG submission 153544) | Enriched cells from forest soil in Barre Woods Harvard Forest LTER site, Petersham, Massachusetts, United States -... | ecosystem: Environmental > Terrestrial > Soil > Temperate forest >... | reverse complement strand
TTGCCTGAATCAATAGCCTGAAGCTTAAAAGCGTAGGCGGCGCCTTGGATCTCGAGCATATAGGGGAAGGGAAATGAGGGAAGAGCCTCGTCGAAATAGAGCTCTATGGCGCACTGAGAGAGTCTAGACTGATCCTTTGGCCAGGTCGTTTTGACCACTTCAAAGTGTGGGGAGGGGTGCTTCTTCCCTCGGCGAAATAGTGGCGGGACCCAGAGTTTTCTTCTGTCTAAGTCCCCCTCAGCGGGCGCTGGGCCAATGCGCTTTCGCTCTTTCTCCGGAGTAGGAATCAGAGGCAGGGTCAGAAGCTTGGTAAAGATAGACTGTGACTGCTCTAAGTAGAGTTTCTGTCGTTGTGCAGGGGAATAACACTCCTTGAGTCGATTATTCTTAAGATCAAAGGTGTAAATGATCCAGGCTGTGTGGCCTGGTGCCTTTTTTGCGATCCACTGTTGCCAACTCTCTTTCTTCGACTTTAGGGCATTTGCGGGAGCCGTAATCTCTTCTAAGACAAGCTCCTCCTCCCTTAAGCGACGGATCATGAGCAAGCTATAGTGCGCATTTTGGGAGGTGACAATGTAGTCGCCCTCCTTGGCAGCCTCGAGTCGTTCTTTGAACGTGGGAGAAGACTCTAGGGAAGAAAAGCAGAGAAACAGAAGGAAAAGGAAAAAAAAGAACCGATGTTTCATCGGCTTGATTTTATCGCTTTTAGGCATAGAACAAAATCCTTTTCCTCGAGGCTCTACTTCTGTTAAGTTAAAAAAGTGGGCAGACTCGCACTGTTTTTTACTTTCTTCTCTTTTTTTCTGGGGCCCATTTTCCTAAGAGCTCAAGAATCAGAAGTTTACGATAATCTACCCCCTACGACGAGCACAACTCCTACCGATTGGCGCAGCGAGCTAGAATCGATTGATCGGCAACTCCCTGAGCTTAGGGATATGCAGGAGCAGCTCCGCTCGAGTATCGCAAAAAAAAGCAATAATGCGATGCGCTGGCAATTTCAGAATGAAAATTACCTTGATGCGCGCCGCGCGTGGGACCAGGTAGCTCGAGAAAAAGAGCAGATGGCCGCTGTCCAAAAGAAGATTGATGAGCTCGAGACGCGTCAGCAGGAGCTTCTGCGTGAGCATCCTTAATTGGCCGGTATAGGTCTTGAAACCTGTCGTGGGTTTTGCCTTGCAACCTGGCAGATGAATCGCTCCCATAGTTGCTTATCTGCAAAAGGGTCTAGACTATGGCCTTCGGCTTGACCTTTTGCGTCATAGATGAACTGAGTCACTTTTTCTGCTCCCAGCCCCGATCTTGCAGCTTTAATGAGTTTTTCAGGAGCCTCTTCACCAACCAGATGGTCGGGGTGCGTATTGACGATAATCGCATGGCTGCCGGGTCCTGCTTTTGGGTGGCAATTGGCTAGTTTTGCCACGTTGTTGAAATAGTCTTGTGCGACGCGGTGCTTGACCTCTGGAGAGTAAGATTTGAGTTCGCGTATCCCGCACATCGCAAGGTGGTAGCCAACAAAACCATAAGAATTTTTAAAGGTATTTGGCAGAGCATCAAAACCATTTTCCATGACGAGATTGATCCCTTCAAATTGGTAGCGAGCGAAAAGGTGGGTTGCATAGGCTGATCCAAGGCAAAAGCCGGTGACGTAGATGTCGTGGGGGGCGTAAGTTTTTTTCGCGAGCTCATACATTGTCTCTGCATCGAGGTAGCCGCCTCCCTCAGTGATTTTCCCTATGCTCTTGTAATAGCCGCGGGGATCGAAAAAATAACTGTTAGCATGCAGAGAGAGGTAGAGGGCAAAAAGTCCCCGCTCCATTGCCCAACTACTTGTCGGGGCATGGCAGCGAATGAAACAGAGATCCTCTTGGGGGCGCTCCATTCCCGATTTCCAGTGCATGGTCAGTAGCGCCTTTTTTTTCTGCCCGCCTATCTCCACCTGTACCTCTTCCCAGCCAAGTTGGAGGGAACTTTTTCGAATCATCTTAGAGAGAACATCTCTGTAATAGTTTGCCCATTCAGGATGATGAGTTGCCTCGTCCTGAAGGATCACTTCAATGGACTGGTCGGAGAAGATATCTTCGACAAAGGTTCCATCGGCGTTTTGAGAAACGGCCATTTCGATCCACTGGCCGCCTTTTTGCTCGATGGTTCTTTTCACATCTTGGTATTTGATATGGCAATATTCAAGCTTGGAGGTCCGCCTGGTGTCTGGGTCTAGTTCTTGCTCGATGGTTTTGATTCTTTCGATCTTGCAGCCAAGAGCTTCAAATACCCTGCGAGAAGCCTCGAGTCTCTCTGGGTCGAAAAAGCTTCGTCCCTGGAGGGTATCGAAGCAGCCCCCTTTGTAGAGCTCGATGATCTGGCGCTTGAACCAGCTGGTATTGTACTCTCCAAAGGTGAAGACCACCGCACGGAGAAGGTAGCCAAGCACTTTTTGAAAAACCCAATCGGTTGTCTCGACCGCCCAGTGAAAAGCTGAGGAAACCACCGTGCATGGTAGATAAAGACTTTTTGTAGCAAACGAAAGGTATGCTGTAGCAGAGTGGGTAGTTGTAGCCAAAATGCCCTCACAAGTTTTAAAGTTGGCTCCGGTCTACTCAAGTAGACTTAAGCGAAAAAAAAATTAAAAACCAACGCCTTTAAATTTTAAGTAGGTCCATGATAACACAAATAGAGAGAAACCGGCAAGTTAAAAAATATAGTTGCTGGCGAAGAATAGAGAGCTCCTCTTTGTTGCAGTAAATATTTTATTGCAACTTGGCGGACATTTTTACCCTTCGCTCACACTGATGATTTTTCTCGTGTTATTAATCTCTGCTTTTTCCTAATCTTTAAGACAAGAAACCACCTAGGGGGAAAATGCGAGCACTTCTCGTGCTCTACATGGTTGGAGTGCTTAAACTCGGTGAGGTTTACGGCGCTGGGCGGTACGCAGACTGCTATGCTCTCATAGAGCTTGGTGGGGTGCTCGGTGCTCTGGCCGCAGATCAGCTGATCGGGATGAGGCGAGCCCTGATCCTGGGAGGGCTGCTGATGTCAGCGGGTTACCTCTTCCTGGCAACGGGACTCTACTCTTTTCTCGGCTTTAGTCTCGTCATCGTGGGCCTAAGCCTTTTTACTCCGAATCTCTTGGCTCATCTCTCTCAGAAAAATGGAGAGGCGGGAAAGGGAGGGCTGCTTGCATGGGTGATCCTCCTGCTGAATGCAGGTACCTATTTTGCTACTCCGCTCTGCGCACTTTTTTCGCAGCATCAGGTTTGGGTTTCTGGTTTTTGGGTTGCCTCTTTAGGAACTTCACTCGCAAGTGTATCGCTACTGTTTTTTAATCCCTTGGAGGTGAAAGAAGAAAAGCAGCCGCTTTCTCGAATGAAAGCCACTTTGATCCTGGCTCTAGTCGCCCTTTTCACCCTAGGAGTGGTTTTTGGAGTGAGTAGACCAAATTTTTCTCTGCCTCTTCTGCCTTGGGCCGAACTGCTTGTCTTTACCTGTCTTCTCTTATCGCTCTGGAGGGGCGGTTTCCTGAAGCGCTCTCAGGTAGCACTTCTCGGTCTCTACCTCCTTTCTCTGATTTTTTTCTATGGCTTTGAAGAGCGGCTCACGAGTTTAGCGAGCTCTCTGTCATTTGCAGGGGCTCCACTCGGGGGATTTTTACTCGGTAGCACGCTGCTTGTTACGTTGAACCCGCTGCTTGTTTTTAGTTTAGAGGGTCCCTTAGATGGCCTTTGCAGAGAGGGTGGTCGGCCTTTCCTTAAGCTTGCACTCTCTTTCTGCATCGGAGCACTCGCTTTTGGCCTTCTTTCTCTTGGAAATTCCCTCTTTCTCACAGCTGGAGGGGTCAGCTTCATTTCGATTGGGGAGGTGCTCATCGGCTCCCTTGTTTACTGGTTTTGCTTTCGTCTTGCCCCGAAACACAGGGCGCATGTGCAGGTGAAGTTTTTCTGCCTGCTCTCTCTTGTCTTTTCTCTAGCGGTTTCTTTTGGGAATAAGACTTGTAAAGCGCTGAGTCAAGGGCTCTGCTTTTCAACCATGCAGCTTGCTCTGATCCTCGCTTTGCTGGGATTTTTGCTCGCTTTAATGGGATATTTCACGCAAAGAAAAGTTGTAACATGATTCAACTGGATCAAATCTCTTTGGGCTACCAGGGAGAGCCTATTCTGGATGAACTTTCCTTTAGCTTGCAGAAAGGGGAAAGATGTGCTCTTGTCGGGCGCAATGGCTCAGGGAAAACTACCCTTTTTCGCCTCATTACGGGGCAAGAAAAGCCAGATAGTGGAACAATTATGCTTCCCAAACACTATCGGATAGGGGTGCTTGAGCAACATATTCATTTTAGTTACGAAACTGTTCTGCAAGAGGCTGCGGGAGCTCTTCTTGAAGAGCAGCACTACCGCGCGAAAAGGCTTCTTTCCGGTCTTGGACTTGAAGAAGAGATGTGGCAGTGGCCGCCTCTTAAGCTTTCGGGAGGATTTCAGCTGCGCCTACAGCTGATTAAGGTGCTACTTGCAGAGCCAGATTGCCTTCTCCTCGATGAGCCGACAAACTACTTAGATATTCTCTCTATTCGGTTTTTAACCACTTTTTTGCAGCGCTGGAACGGGGAGATGATCGTCATTTCACACGATCGAGTCTTTTTAGATCAGATTTCTACCCATACGATGGGGATCTATCACAAGAAAGTGGTGAAGGTCAAGGGCAAGACCTCTGATTATTATGATTTTATCGCACAAGAAGAAGAGTTGCATGAGCGCGCAAGAGTTAAAACCGAGAAAGTGCGCTCTCATCACCAGAGCTATATTGATCGCTTTGGGGCCAAAGCTTCAAAAGCTACTCAAGCCAAATCAAGACAAAAGATGATCAGTCGCCTGCCTTCTCTTGAGAAGCTCAAGGGGATGGAGGGGTTAGATTTTGTTTTTCATGCGGCACCTTTTCCAGGCAGAAAAATGGTGGAGGTTCAAACCCTTTCCTTTGCCTACGGCTATCCCGTGATTCAAGAGCTCTCTTTTTCGATTGAAAAAGGGGAGCGCCTTGCCATTATTGGCAAAAATGGCAGTGGCAAATCAACACTGCTCCGGCTAATCGCGAGGGATTTAGCTCTGCAGAAAGGATCGATTGTCTGGTCAGAGTCTGTGGCCATTGGCTATTTTGGACAGACCAACATCGACAGACTAGAAAAAGGGAAGACGATTTTGGAGGAGATTGCTTTGGCAAATCCCTCTTTAAGCACTACGGAGGTACGTAGCCTCTGCGGTCTCATGCTCTTTGGAGGCGATAGCGCGAAAAAGAAAATCGGTCAGCTCTCCGGAGGGGAGAAGAGTCGTGTGCTCCTTGGCAAGATTTTAGCTCACCCTTGTAATCTTCTGCTTCTCGATGAGCCGACGCATCATCTGGATGTAGAATCTGTCGAGGCTTTGATCGACGCCATAGAGCTCTTTCAAGGGAGCCTGGTGCTTGTCACCCACAGCGAGTTGATCTTAGATCGGATTGCTTTTGACAAGCTCATCATCTGCCATCAGGGAGGTAGACAGCAGCTATTTCTAGGCAGCTACAGCGAATTTTTAGAAAAAGTGGGGTGGGAAGAGGAAAAAGAGAAGGCAAGACCGGTAGCTAAGGTACAGGTAGTAGGGGCTCGCTCTAAAGCTCTAAAACCTATTCAAGACAAGATTAGAGCCTGTGAAAAGTCGATTGCCGAGCTAGAGAGTTATTTGAATGAGATTCAGCAGGAGCTTCTTGGCAATCCCTCCTCATCGCAGATGCAAGAGCTTTTGAAGAAATTTGCAACTGGGGAACAGAAGAGAGAAAAGCTATACCTTGAGCTCGATGGAGCAATAGAAGAAAAGAAGATCATCGAGTCCCAATGAGAAAAACAGCAGGTCGCTTGTCTAAACGGGGAAGAGTTCTTTTCTTCCATTCTTGCACAGGGAGGCAATAGACCTCTTCTGTTTCAGCGGTTAGGTCAAGAGCGATCCCAAAATAGGTTTTAGGACCAAGAGCCAAAAGAGCAGAGGCAACAAGCGCCTCATTGCGGTAAGGGGTTTCGATGAAAAGCTGTGTCGATTCCTCCCGGCTCGCGCGCTTTTCGAGCTCTTTAAGAGCAAGACACCTCTTGTCCTCCTCGCGCGGTAGATAGCCGTGAAAAGAGAAGCGCTGGCCCTGCATGCCGCAGAGAATAAGAGCTAGCAGGATAGAGCTCGGCCCGCAAAAGGCGGCAATTTTCACCTGAGCTTCTCTTGCTCTTCGCACAAGAAGAGCTCCTGGGTCGGCAAGGCAGGGCATGCCCGCATCGCTAATCAGTCCCCAAACCTTCCCCTTTTTCATCGGTTCTAAAAGAGCATCCACCTCTTTCTCACTTGTGTGCTCGGAGAGGAATGCAAGCGGGAGCTCTTTTCTGCCAAACCGTTTGAGATAGAGGCGTCCCTCCTTTGGGCTTTCGGCAATAAGACCCTCCAGCTTAGCTAGAGCTTGTCCCGCAGCAGGTGGTAAAAGGCGGATCTCTTCCGTTTCGGTAAAGAGAAGATTGGGCAAGAGGTAAAGAGTCATGGACTTTGGCAAACCTCAGCACAAAAACGATCGAAGAGCAGCTGAGGGGAGCCGAGGCTCTGTTTGACCCCCAATTCGAGCTGAAAAAGAGAAAGAAGCGCTCGTCTAAAAAAGAGAGGCTTCCTCCTGCTGACAAGCGAGAGGTTGCGATCAAGAGGGTTTTCTCCTCTTTCCAATCGGGAGGTGAGCTTAAGGCCTGTTTCAAACAGATAGCGCAGCTGTGGAAGCAGCATCAGGAGCTGCGTGCTTTCTCGCACGAGGTAGGGAGGGGTGTAGGTTCCTTGGATCAGTACTTCGGCCAGCTGAAAGCCACTTTTCTGCGCCTCTGCTCTCATGCAGATTGCCTGCACATCTTCTTCTCCAATCTTTTCCCTCTCTCCCACGAAGCAGAGGAGTTTAGCCACCTCTTGCTCCAGAAGCTTTAAGTCGAGATCAGCGCGCTCTGTAAGGGAAAGAGCAGCTGCCGGGGTGATACTCTTCTTACTTAAAGACAAAAAGCGGGAAATGAACTGCAAATGGCGCTGCTGCTTCTCCTTGGCCTTTTCAGCGGAGAGGTCGAGAAGCAAAATTCCCTCTTTTTCGAGCTCAGGCAGAGGTTTCTTATCGGGCTCTATGCCAAGAAGCAGGTGAGTGCCAGAAAGTGGCGAGCGTGCATAAGCGATGAGAAGGGGCAACTCAGCCCTTTCTATTTCCCCGAGAGCGACACGCTCTTCCCCGAAGAGGGAGGCGGTAGAGACAAATGCAAAGGCCTCCTCCACATCTAGTGAATTTTTTACAATAATGCGGCTTTGTTTCCTTCGCAGCAGTTGACAGAGCAGCTCTACGATTGCTTTGCGCTCTCTTTGACCTGCGCAAACTACAAGAGCTGTCGTAAAGGGGTCGCTACGGTTTTCTAGGGTGTGGTAGAGAGCTTCAAAGGTTCGCAGTTTCATCTTAATCGCCCTGCACTAAATGAGCTAAAGCCTCTTTTTGGCTCTCATGAGCTAAAGAGACGGCTGCGTAGAGGGGCCGAGAATCAAGTTTGCCAAGTAAGGAATAATTCAGCGAGGAAAAGCGAATAGCTAAGCTGGTTTTGGGATGAGTGTCTAGGAAAGCATGCAAGCTGCGCAGCGTACTGCCATGTCCACTTTTAACCTCAATCGGGATGATCTGTTCCTCCTTCTGGATGAGGTAGTCGACCTCTGCTTTGCTATTTTTCTCTTTCCTTTTCCAAAAATGGATCTCCGCCTTGTAACTGGGATTGGCATAGCAAATCAATTCTTGGCCGATGAATCCCTCTGCAATTTCTCCTCGATGATCAAACCCTTGCAGAGGGTGTAAAAACCAGATCGAAATATCCGATCCTAAGATCGCTTGGCAAAGGCCAATATCGAGATAGATGATTTTGAAGGAGTCAAAGTCGGTGCTAGCTCCGATGGGAATCCCTTGACCTGAGCAGTTGTAAATGCAATGGATGATGTTAGCTCGCGTGAGTAGCTCTAAAGCAGGAGAGAGCTCCCTTTTTCTGTAGTCTCCGTGAATTTCTCTATAAGAAAATTCCTTGCCCATGAGGTGAGGGATTTGAGCAAAGAGTTGTTCTAGATATTTTACCTGTGTCTTTCTCGAGTACTTTTCAAAATCCTGACGGTAGGCCGTAGCGATCTGTTGCAAAACGCTCAGAACGGAAGAGGGGTTTTTGGTTTGTACCCATCTGGCTATAGCCTCTGGCATTCCTCCAATCGAAAGATACTCTCCTAGAAGGTCTAAAGTTTTAGCATGAATCAGATCTTCTAGAGGGACTCCAGGGGTATGCTTTAGAAGCTCTCGAGCGATTAAAACCTCTCCAGTAGCTACTAGGAATTCCAAGAAAGAGAGGGGATGCATATAAAGCATGGAGATGCGGCCAACGGGAACCCCCACTTTCTCCACTGCAAACTCTAAAAGAGAGCCCGCTGCAATGACATGTAGGTTGGGCATCTCTTCGTAAAAATAGCGAAGAGCGACAATGGCGCGAGGCGCCTGTTGAATCTCATCGAGAAAAAGAAGGGTCTCTCCTGGAACGATTGGAGTCTTGAGTAAAAGAGAAAGAGCGATGAGCAGCCTTTCAGGGTCGAGGTCTTTTTCAAAAATCGAAGCGGCTTGTTCCAACCGTTCAAAATTAAGCTCTACGAAAAACTTAAATTGCGCTCCTAGTCTGCGAACCGCATAGGTTTTCCCCACTTGCCTGGCTCCACGAAGAAGGAGCGGTTTTCGAAAGGGATCGCTTTTCCATTTTTCAAGATGTAAGTCTATGATTCTCTTGAACATGGCTGTTTTCCAAGGTAAAAATTTATTTTTTTGGTCGTTTTACAAGCCAAAATTAGCTCTTTTTTGGTTAAATTCCAAGGCAAATTGGGTTTTGGTTCGGGTGTGCCTAGTCTCTAGCAACAAATAAATTATTATTATTCGCAGAAATTGGATCGAATGCACTACACTAAGAGCTCACTAAATCTTAACGTTAAATATGAAAAAAAAACTAGCTTCCAAAAAAGCTCCTCCGAAGAAGAGTCCGCCTAAAAAAGCAGTGGCCAAAAAGCCTTCTGTCTTTAGGAAGCTTGCGGCGAGGTTTGCTCCTTCTAAAAAGAAGCCTCCTCCTAAAAAAGCTCCAGCTCCAAAGTCTTCTTCTCCGGCTACAAGGCCTAGTGCGCCAGCTCCAAAGCCAGCGGCTCCGGCTCCAAAGCCAGCGGCTCCTGTTGTCGTAAAACCTGTTTTTGTAAAAAAGGCAGAGAAAAAAATCGCCGCAGCGCCTCCATTACCTCCCCCATCTCCCAAAGAAAACAAACGGGTTCGCAAGCCGATTTTTTTAGACAGTCAAAAGAGTTTAACAGCCGAAGGCTGGAAACGACGCATGTTGGAGGCCAGATGATCGATTTAAGAAAAAAACGGGTATTCATAGCGGGCATTGGCGACGACCAGGGATATGGTTGGGCCATTGCTAAGGAGCTTGCAGAAGCGGGCGCTGAGATTCTGATCGGTTGCTGGACCCCCATTCTCAATATTTTCACCACCTCCTGGGAAATGGGCAAATTTAATGAATCGCGAAAACTTCGAAATGGCAAGCTCATGGAGTTTGCCAAGGTTTATGCTCTCGATGCTGCCTTTGACAGGCCCGAGGATGTTCCTCCGGAAATCGCGCAGAATAAGCGCTACCAAAATGCCTCTAGTTACACTGTGTCTGAGGTAGCTGGGGCTGTCGCCCGCGACTTTGGGCAGATTGATCTGCTCGTCCACTCCCTTGCCAATGCTCCCGAGGTAAAAAAACCTCTTCTTGAAACCTCCCGTGCGGGGTATTTAGCGGCTTTAAGCGCCTCTTCTTATTCTCTTGTCAGCCTGGTCTCTCATTTTGGACCACTCATGACAAAAGGGGGAAGCGTCCTTTCTCTGACCTACATTGCGTCTGAGCGGGCGGTTCCTGGCTATGGTGGCGGAATGAGTTCTGCCAAAGCGGCTTTGGAAAGCGATACGAGGATGCTGGCCTTTGAAGCGGGTCGCAAGTGGGCTTTGCGGGTCAATACGATTTCCGCAGGTCCTTTGCGCAGTAGAGCAGCAAGAGCAATTGGCTTTATCGACAAGATGATCGCCTACTCAGGGGCTAATGCGCCTTTGCAGCGCGAGATGGAGGCAGAAGATGTGGGTAGTGCCGCGCTCTTCCTTCTCTCTCCCTTAGCGGCCGCCATTACCGGAACCACTCTCTACGTCGATAATGGTCTACACGCTATGGGAGTAGCTCTTGATAGTCCAGCGCTCGCCTCATCTGAAGAGAGCACCCCTTCTCTTGCCAAATCGTCCTAGTAACCTTAGTTTTGGGTTCAATTTTATAGAATCCCTTACCGGATGCCAAAGAACATTTGCAGTACTCTATGAGAGTGGCTCTTGATAGTCCAGCGCTCGCCTCATCTGAAGAGAGCACCCCTTCTCTTGCCAAATCATCCTAGTAACCTTAGTTTTGGGTTCAATTTTATAGAATCCCTTACCGGATGCCAAAGAACATTTGCAGTACTCTATGAGAGTGGCTCTTGGTAGTCCAGCGCGAGCATCATTTGAAGAGAGCAGACCTTCTCTCGCGAGATCGTCCTAATGGCGATTTTCCAATCATAAGCGTCTTGTTTGGCCAATTGGGAAGGGCGGTTGCCCCTCATGAGGTGGCCAAAAAATTGGCCCTTGCCTTGAGAGGGGTGAAGCGTAAGGCCCAGTTTGAGAGGACCTGAGGTGATCTCTATGCCCTCGTCGAGGGTAAATGCGCTTGCCTTTTTTCCTCCAAAGGAGATCTTGTGATCGGGGTGGATATTGAGGTAGAAGGCGATTTCGTAGTTTTTGTCCCCCTCTTCCGGCACCTCTTCGGGTAGCCAAATCTCATCGTCTCTTAAGCGCAGCTGCTGCCTAGCTAGGGCAAAGCTATGGAGCTGTTTAGCTCCTCCCCACGCGATGTAAAGAGGCAACTCCCCATCTCCTCTTCTGTACAAGTAGGGACTTTTCTGAAGGGTCTTTACCTCGGCTGGCCTGATCAAAGAAGCTCTGACTTGCAGAGGATGAAAGGCCAAAGAACGCTTGGGAAACTGGCCTGTCCATTCTCCCATCATCAGGTCAAATAGGCAGAGGGCCGGCTCTCCTTTTTCTTGGAGCCATTTGTCTCCCTTGCCCAGGTAGAGACAGAGCGTCTCATTCCACTGCAGAGCGGCCGGCTCTAGCAGATCCTCTCGACCAGCCATTTGCGCTGCGATGCAAAGCTCTATCCAATCATTGACTGTTTGAGGTGTCGCAGTCTGGAGACTTCTGGGGCCGGCAAAAAGGAGCTCTTCTTTTAAAAAAGGCTCTAAAGTCTCTGTCAGGGAGCCAAGTACAGATCCAAATTCTTTAACCATCCAGAAAAAATAGGGGGCCAGTTTCCAGGCCATTTTCTCATCGCGGCAAAGAGGGTACTCGTGGACGTAGACAGGAAAATTGCCCTTACTCTCAAACCCTAAGATCTTTTCAAGTAGAGCTTTTCCCTCTAGCACCTGCTCGCTTTTGCGACTGCGCAAAAGGGCCAGGACAAAGGCGACATTTTCTAGAAGGGGGATCAGATCCCTTCTCTCCTCTTTTTCGTAGCAGAGGTGAACAAAGCCTGTCTGACTATTTTGCAGCTGCCTGCCAGCACTTAGGGCAAGCTCATGAGAGCGTGGGGGCTGAAAGAACATAATCTATTTATCAGGAACAATGACTCCGCAGGAGACGATGTATTTTAGCGCCTCTTCGGGGGTAATGTCTAGGTAAATGAGGTCTTCCTTGCGAAACATCAGCAAGAAGCCCGTTGTGGGGTTGGGGGTGGTCGGTACTAGAACAGAAATGAGCTCTTCTCCGATGGCCTGGCAGCAGAGAGAGGGGGCCTCTCGGACAACAAGGCCGATCATATAGGTGGTTTTGTGAGGGAAAGGGACCATCACAACCTGGTTAAAAGAATTTTTGTCTCCTGCAAAAAGGGTTTTGGTGATTTCTTGCGTGGTTTTATACACTTTATTGACAATCGGGATCCGATGGACGATGCGATCGCCAATCTTAAGCAGCGCATTTGTCAAAAACCAGCGGGTGAACATGCCAAGTGCGACGGTGATAAAAAAGAGCATGACGAGAATGAGCAGCTGGCTGGTATAGAAAACCACTTGCTCATGGGTTAAGAAAAAAAAGCCGCCCTTCATGAACTCGAAGTGGCTTAAAAAGTTGGAGACAAGACCAATGAAGGGCTTGGTGAGAAAGTTGACTACAAAGCCAATGATGAGAAGTGTGATTGTGAGAGGAAGGAGGATGATCAGTCCTGTGATAAAATATTTTTTCACATTTTCACTCTACGGGTTTTCTATTTCTTGCGCAATACGAAAGCGCCAAGGCAGGAGAGCATCTTCTCCTGCATAGTCAATGCCAATGCGTGGGGAGGCGATCACCTCTTCAGGAGTAAACCCGCGATCTTCGATCCAGATGGGCCCTTTAAGAAGATCGCTGCCGCTGTGTATTCTCTCAATACCGAGCGCTTTACAAACGGTGGCTGGACCGGTTGTGAGGTTTTTCGCTTTTTTGCGGCGTCTGACCATTTCTTCGATGCCGTCGGTGGGTAGGAGGGCACGGATGAGCACGGCATGAGCGGTATTTTCAGGTCCTGTGACAACATTAAACAAACAGTGCATGCCGTAGCAGAGGTAGACATAGGCGTGGCCCCCTTCACCGAACATCACCTCTGTGCGGGGAGTGCGTCTATTTTTATAGGCATGGCAGGCTCTGTCATGCGGGCCTTCATAAGCCTCTGTTTCTAAGATCATTCCTCCTGTAACTTTGCCCCCTATGTTTGTCAGGAGCCATTTGCCCAGAAGTTGCCGGGCAATTTGTACGGCACTAGAGTGTAGATAGAAAGATCGAGGGAGCATGGCCGCGAACACTCATTTTTTAGGCCGTCTAGCCGCTGCAATTTCCCACTTGCATTCGAGGTGAATCAGATCAACAGAAACTGGCCTGACCTGTAGCTCACTGCCCAGCATATGCCTTTTTTTCGAGGCTCTTCCGATTAAGGCAGGCTGTTTGGGCTCGTAGATGAAGTAGTCATTTTCTAGCTCGGAAATGTGGAGAAAGCCTTCGAGGAAAAGCTCTTGCACTTCAAAGGCAAGCCCAAAAGGTTTGATACGAGTGACTATGGCTTTGTAAAAACGGTGGGGATCTTCAAGAAAGTAACTCTTGAGTAGCCGCAGTTTTTTGAGGAGTTTGATCGCGCTTTCTGCCCTAAAAGAGACGCGCTCTTGTTCTGAGCATTTGAGCGCAATCTTGTTTAAATCGATCTCTCCCTCTTCCCCAAAGAGGAGCCTCTGGGTGATGAGGTCGCTATAGCGGCGAATCGGGCTTGTGAAGTGGCAGTAGTGCTCTAAGGCAAGGCCAAAGTGGCCCACATTGTGAGGGGAATAAGAGGCCAGTTTCATGTTGCGGATAAAGCCAATGGCAAGCTGCTGGCTAAAGGGAGTGTCTTTAGCAAGGCTAAATAGATTTTGCAGATCACTTGGCTCGGGGTGGGCCGGCAGAGGGAAGCCAAGAGCTCTTGCCATGCTGAAAAAATCCTCCATATTCTCTTGCGCGGGCTCATCATGCACGCGGTAGAGGAGGATCTTGCCCCGTTTTGTCAGGGTGATTGCCACCAGCTCATTGGCTTTGAGCATAAACTCTTCGACCAGTTGATGGGTGATGTCATATTCCTCGACCTTGACTCCATAGGGTTTGCCCTTTTCATCGACCTGCAAAACCAGATCGGGAAGAGAAAAATCGATGCTGCCGCGCAGGTAGCGCTGTTTTTTGAGTAGATGGCAGAGCTCGGTCATTTCGACCAGTTTTTGCTTAAAAGAGCTCTTTTTTTTGCCATCGAGAATCTCTTTAGCCTCTGAATAGGTCATTCGCTTATTGCTCTTGATGAAGGAGCGGACAACCTCCGAGTGGGTGAGCTTTCCCGAAGGGTCAAAGGTCATGAGTACTGAGACGGTCAGGCGCACCACCGCCTGTTTTAAGCTACAGAGATCATCGGAGAGCTCATGGGGAAGCATCGGCAAGCAGTAGCCGGGAAAATAGGTGGAGTTGGCGCGAAGAGCGGCCTCCTGATCAAGTGCTGATCCTGCCTGGACATAGTGGGCAACATCTGCAATGTGCACGCCGAGCTGAAAAAAGCCCTTGCGATCTTTTTCAATTGACAGTGCGTCGTCAAAATCCTTGGCTGTATCGGGGTCGATCGTAAAGCAGATTTCTTTGGTCAGATCGACGCGCTCTTTCAAATCCTTTGCCAGCACGCGGCTTCCCAGTTTTTTTACCTCTGTGATCGCAGAGTCTGGAAAGATATGTCGCAAATCAAACTCTTCAATGACAGCTGTAATGTCGCAGGAGGGATCATCGATATGACCGATAAAATGAGAGACATCGCAAATCGTTGGAGACTCCTCCTCTCCCCACTCGAGAACGCGCAAGATGACTCGATCGCCGATCTTCATCGGTCGATCTGGTGATGCGTTCACAACCACTGGCCTTGTCGATCCAAGTAGAGGCACGTAGGCCATCATGAGCCACTTTCCAGCTGCTCCCTGCGCATGGCTGATGGTTCCGGCAAGGTGGGTGCGGCCACGCTTAAGTACCGAGAGGATCTTCCCTTCAGGCCCCTTTTCAGAATGAGGTTTTGTCTGGATCAGCACCTCGACAAGATCGCCGTCGACTGCATTATCTGTCAGATGTTTGGGAATAAAGACATCCTGAGGGTAGAGGGAGAGATTATCTGGCACGACAAACCCAAAGCCACGCGGATGCAAGCGCAAGGTCCCTGTCATGATCTCTTTTGTTGACTCTATTGCCTCTTTTTCTGGTTTCTTCTTACGGCTTTTTTTGGGGGAGGTCGTGGCCCCTTTTTTTTGTTTTCTAGTCATTTTTTTCTATGGTGCCCCAATAAGTATCGAGAGTAAAGGTTCCTTCTGCTGTGGAAAGGAGATTCCAAGCATGTTTGCGCCCATCTGGCAATCTGGCTTTTACACGCTCACTCTGTCCAACGATGAGGCCTTCTTGAATGAGTTTTTCTAAAAAATAATCCGCCACAAGGCAGAAGTGGCGACAGACCCCTGTTTTTTTCACGATAAATTCATCGAGAGGGACCTCTTTTCTTTGGCTCACCAGTTCTCTAACTGAGAATTCTTGACAAAGTCGCAGGTCAAAAATCTGCTCCCGTATAAAAGAGGAGACGCTTGTGAGTAGTTCGTGGGTGGTGAGGGACTTTTCTGGTAACCTCTCTCTAAACTCCTCATAGGCTCTTTCTAAGTGGAACCTTTGCTCCGGAAAATAGGAAATCACCTCTCGGCTTGAAGGGTTTTGTCCGATCGATAAAAAAGGGGCGGTAAGCGCAGCGAGAAAAGGGATCATGAACCTCTCCGTCTCTCGAAGCTTAAAACCGTATTAGAGAGTAGCATCGCAATCGTCATGGGGCCCACACCTCCTGGTACAGGGGTAATGAAAGCGCATTTTGGTGCCACACGCTCAAAATCGACATCACCGACAATCCCCCCTTCTAAACGAGTGATCCCGACATCAATGACAACAGTTCCAGCTTTGACCATCTCCTCCTTGACAAAGCGAGGGGCCCCCATTGCGGCAACGAGGATATCTGCACTTTGGCAAAGCCTGAGAAGATCGCGGCTAGCTTTATGAGCGAGAGTCACTGTCGCATTGGCTCCCTTTTCTTTTTGGATCAAAAGGGCTGCAAGGGGCTTGCCGACTAGATTACTGCGACCTAAGATGACAACATGTTTGCCAGAGGGGTCGATTGCTGAGCGAGCCAAAAGGGTCATAATACCATAAGGGGTGCAGGGGAAAAAGCCATCTCTTTGCCCAAGGAGCAACTTGCCCATATTGAGCGGATGAAACCCATCGACATCTTTGCTTGGGTCTATGTGATCGATCACCTGGGATGTATCGATATGGGCGGGAAGAGGAAGCTGAATGAGAATTCCATCTACAGAAGGATCCTGGCTGAGCAGGGCCACTTCTTTTAAGAGGTTCTCCTCTGAAATGGTCTCTTTAAACTCGCGATCGATCGACAAAATGCCCACTTCTTCACATTTTTTTTGCTTCATTCGGATATAGGTCAGCGAAGGGGGATGTTCTCCCACCCGGATAAAAGCGAGCGATGGTTTGCGCTTAAATTTGAGAATTCTTTTTTTTAACTCTTCTAGAATGGCGTTTGCAACTGCAAATCCGTCAATGATCAACTGCGGCTTCTTCTCCTCTTTTTTACTAGAGTGTACACCTGAAGGGGACATGTAAACCAGAAAAATGCATAGAGACCATCAATTAAGGGCATGATGAGTAAATCAGAAAATAGAAAGGAGAGGTCAAGCGGCAGCCGGCTAGGGCCAAAGGAGAGGAAGGTGAGCTGCAAAGCAGAGGCTAGGCAGGAGATGAAGGCGGTGTAGAGGGAGAGGCTGAGCGACTGGTCGTCAAAAAAATGTTTCCTTTGCTTATAGGCGATCCAGCAGGTTAGCGTATAACCCAGAGAGAAAAAACCAAAGCGTAGAGAAGAGCTTGTCAAATCCACAAATAGTCCCACAAGCGTGCCCACCCAAAGAGAGGACTGCAGGGAAAGTCGCTGCATGGCAATGGCAAAAAAGGGGGCAAAGGCGACAAGGTGGAGAGGTTTTGTAAAAATCCCCCCATAGAGGTGAGCGAGAAGTGCGAGCAGAAAAGGAAAAATTAAAGGAATTTTTGCCATAGCACCATTATACGATATTTTCTAGCATAAGTACATGAGACTACTTTTTATTTTTTTCTCCCTTTTCTCCTGCCAGCTTCTCGCTGCGGATCCCGCACCCTTTAAGGTCAAGAATTACGCGCACCTGCAAGGGATGGAGGGGTTTGGCGATCATCTTTTGCAGATCCATTTTAAACTTTATGAGGGCTATGTCAATCAAACCAATCAGCTGCTCAGTCTGCTTAAAGATTACTCCTACGAGGGGCAAAAGCCCGATCCTCAGTATGGAGCGCTCAAAAGACGCTTCAATTGGGAATACGATGGCATGCGCCTACACGAGTACTATTTTGAGAATCTAGGAGGAAAAGGCGTTCTTGCTCCCAAATCGCCTCTTTATCAGAAAATGGCGCAGGATTTTGGCTCTTACGAGGCGTGGAAAAAGGATTTTATTGCTACCGGTATGATGCGTGGCATTGGCTGGTCCATTCTCTACTATGATCAAAAGGCGAATCGACTCTTCAATGTTTGGGTCAATGAACATGACCTCGGCCACTTGGCAGGAGGGACGCCGCTTCTGATTATGGATGTCTTTGAGCATGCCTACATGCCCCAGTATGGGCTAAAAAAAGAGGACTACATCTCCGCCTTTTTTAAAAACATCAACTGGGAGGCGGTGGTTAAGAGGTTTTCTTCTTGCTCCCTTTTTGAAGAGAAAGTGCAACAGATAGAAGAACGATCAGACTTAGGAGACTAAGCAGACCCGCTGGCATCCACTTGTGGGTGAGCAGAAAGCGGTAGGCAAAAAAACCTCCTAGCAAAAAGGTAACGAGTAGGGCGACATAGCCGCCCAGTACCTTCCCTCTAAAAGAGGCCCAAGTGCAGAGGAGCAGAATGGTTCCCGAAACAGTCCCTGCAATGAGGGAGGCATAGCTACTCGCTTTGAGGTGTCCAACAATCCCTCCCACTAAAATCAGCAGAGCATAAATCAGGGTAATCCAAGCGATTTTTTTCATCCCTCAAAGTCTTGCAAAAAACCGCTTTTTTTGCTCCCTTTTTTCGAAGAAAAAAGAGAAAATAGCTCCGTGGAAACAGAAATTCTCACTCCAAAGCAGATCGACCAAGCAGCTGCCTGGATCAAAAAAGGGGAGCTTGTGGCCTTTCCGACAGAGACAGTCTATGGTCTCGGGGCCTCGATTTTTAACGAGGAGGCAATGGCCAAAATTTTTGTCGCAAAGGGCAGGCCGCGCGACAACCCCTTGATTGCGCATGTCGCAAGCCTAGAGGCTGTATCGCAAATTGCCGTAGATCTCCCCGAGACTTTTTACCTCCTGGCCCGCCGTTTTTTCCCCGGCCCGCTCACGCTCGTTGTGCTGCGCCACCCAAAGGTCCCTGCCCTTGCAAGCGCTGATCTTCCAACCATCGCCCTTCGCCAGCCTAGCCATCCCGTTGCCCAAGAGTTCATTAAAGCCGCAGGTGTGCCTCTTGTCGCTCCCTCTGCCAATTTATCTGGAAACCCAAGTGGCACCACGGCTTGCCATGTCCTAGAGGACTTAAGAGGCAAAATTGCGGCGATTATTGACGCAGGACCCTGCTCTATTGGCATTGAATCGACTGTCTTGGATCTTGTCTCTTTTGAGAGGCCCACCATTTTGCGTCCTGGCCAGATCACTAAAGAGCAGATTGAAGGGGTGCTAGGCCAAGAAGTTGTCTACTACTCCAAGGGGCGCAGGGCCTCTCCTGGCATGCGCTACCGCCACTATGCTCCCCAAGCGATCGTGAAGCTGTTTTTCGAAGAAGAGAAACTGCGTGCTTATCTAGAAAGCGCATTCCCGTGCCGGCGCCTAGTTTTGTCTCAAGATAAAATCGAAGGGCCCTTCTTGCATCTGCCCCTTTCTGCGCAAACTCTTTATGCTAGTTTGCGAAAAGGTGATGAAGAGAGGTGCGAGGAGCTCTTGCTGCTTTGCAGCAAGGCCATCTTGGCCGATGTGGGTCTAATGAACCGCATCACCAAGATGGCTGAGGGGTGAGAGATTTAGGAGAGATCATCATCGGAGTCACTGTCAGTCCATTGAAGTTGAATTGGTGATGGCAGATTCTCACGACTCTCTTTTGACGTTGCTTTAATATGGTCGCTTTCGAGACCCTCAAATGTTAATACTTTCGTATAACGTGTGTTCAGATCAATAAAAGAAAAAATGACTTTTAAATTTTCATCGCAATAATGAGGATTATTATGCAAGAAATTAGTTGTGCGTTTGAAGACCTTTTCAAGGTTAAAGCGAGTTGCTTCTATTCCTCCTTGGTCTATTTCTCCTTGATTTCCTTGGACAAGAGTGATCGTGAAGGTGGAATTATTGAAAAGTTCAAAGTGGTGCTCGTGCGTCCAATCCTCTCCGACGGTCTTTATATGGGTAGTGAAACTATGAGCTCGCCTCTCAAGAGCTTTCTCCTCAGCAGTCTGAGATCCTGGAGCTGTACCCGAAACAGGTGACGTTGGAGTAGATGGAGTCGCCACTGGATTTGCCCCTCCTGGAGCAGAGGGCACCGTAGTGGGTTTTGTCGGTTGGGTCGTTGTTACAGAAGCGCTTGCCTTGCCATTTCCGCAGCAGCTGAGAATGGAGTTCAAGAGCCATTTGAAAAAGCCGCTGACTTTAGTCCAAAGGTCGGACAAAAAGAGAGACGAAGAGCTACTAGCTGCTTGGGTATAGGAGGTTAGGCAGCTTAAACCGCTGGTTTTTGAACTATTGCTGGTCAAGTGAGCGGGCAAAAGGCCAAACTTGGATGGCTCTAGAGCGCTTTTGATTGAAGGATCAATAGGAAGCATGATTTTTCCTCATTTTAAAAATGGGTTTATTCCTATTATTTTCTCATAGATCACCTGTTATTTTCAACAAGAACAAAATAAAAAATATGTTTATATAATATAAAATATTTAAATTTCTTGCCCACAACCCTTAAATAGCCCTACCATCGGATCAAAGGAGATCTCCCATGAAAGCAGTCGGCATTGAAGCATTTGGAGAGGTTTCTCTCCTCAAGGAGCTAGAACTTCCTCTCCCTCGTCCAGGTCGCCAGGAGGTGCGGATCCGCGTTCGTGCTGCAGCGTTTAATCCCGTCGATACCAAGATCCGTACAGGTGTATTTGGAGGAGCTGGCTTTCCCATTGTTCTGGGAGTTGACTGCAGTGGGGTGATCGATGCCGTTGGCGACCCGCTCTGCGAATTTTCTGTAGGGGACGAGGTCGTGGCGCTAGCTTTTGGCCCGGCTTGTGGTGGAACCTATGCTGAATACACGGTTCTCCCTACCTCTTTTGTTGCGAAAAAACCCTCTAACCTTTCCTTTGAACAGGCAGCCAGTCTCCCTCTTGTAGGAATCACGGTTTTTCAGGCGCTCATTGCAAATGGAGCTCTGCAGAAAGAGCGTTCCCTGTTTGTCATAGGAGGATCTGGGGGAGCAGGATCTATGGCTATTGCCCTTGCACATACCTGCAAGGCAACCCCCATCATCACAACTGCGGGTAGCGCGGAGAGTGCGGCCTATTTGACAAGTCATTTGCAGATCCCTGCTAAGCAGATCATTCTCCATAAGGGGCTGAAAATGGAGGAGATTGAAAAGAGGGCCTTAGATCTTGTGGGGACAAGTGGCTTTGCCACTGTCCTAGATACGGTTGGAGGGGAGATGACAGCTCTTGCTTTGCGGTTAGCTGACATCGGAGGCCACGTGGCAACCATTTTGCCGCAGTCTCAGATCGATTGTAGTAGGAATAGCCCCATTTTTCAAAAGTCGCTTTCCCTCCACTTTGTCTTCTCGGGATCAGCTGCCTTTTCAGGCAAGCCCGCCTCCTGGACGATGTATAAAAGTCAGCTCAAAGCCCTCATGCAACTGATTGAGAGAAAAGAGCTGATCTGTCCCCAAATCGAAATGGTAGGCAGTCTTTCGGCAAAGACTGTCCAGGAAGCCCACCGCAGACTCGAGCGCGGCGGGATGAGAGGCAAGCTCGTCATGCAAGTGACGAGCTGATTTATTTCTTAGCTGATCACGTTATTAATGATACTAGTTGCTTCGGAATAGCAACGGTTTTATCTACGTACTCGCTACTTATTCCATAAAAAACATTTTTGTTCTGGCCGATAGTAAATGTAAGACCCTCTATTCGCATTTCTAGACTAGACTCAAACCCAAATGTAGCGCGTAAGGTGCTAGGAACTTCTGGGAAAGGACTTTGATCCAGTTTCTGCAAAACATCTTTTAGGGCGATGTGAGCGCTTAGAGATGAACTGACTAGAGCCTGATCATCAATAAAAATAGTCATTGTAAAATTTGCGTCGCCGCCTCTCTGGCGGAAAGAGTGATTTTTGATCCAAGACTCTCCGTGACCCTTAACATAGCCGGACACAAGGCTGCGAATCGGGTTAAAACCGGTGGTCCATGTGGATGAGCTTGTAGGATTTTGCGCTACGGAGCTGTTTGAAGTAGGCTGATTGGCAGTAGAGGCGGGTGAAGCATCATTTGTATTTGTGCTTGCCGGCCCTCCTTCGCTCTTTCCAAAACAGAAGAAAATCGAGTGAAAGAGCCACTTAAAGAAATTACCGACTTTTGTACAAAGGTCAGACAAAAAGCCAGATGAAGAGCTACTAGCTGCTTGGCTATAAGAGGTTAGGCTACTTGGGCTATTTGTTTTGGCCGCCGTTGCAGGGGAGACTCCCTGAGCAGAATTGTCAATAAAAATTTTACTAGATTCTGAAACTGGAAACATAGGTTTTCCCTCGAGAAAAATTGTTTTTAATATAAAGATTTTCTCACAAACCAGTTATTTTTTCAATAGCTAAAACGCACTTGGTGAGTAGAAGAGCAAAGTTTTTTTTGTCACGGGATGGACAAATCCGAGCTTGAGGGCATGCAAATAGAGTCTGGGGCTCTCATCTTCCGGCTTGCCATATTTGGTATCGCCGACAATCGGAAATCCTGCCTCGCTGAGGTGGACGCGGATCTGGTTTTTGCGCCCCGTCTCAAGCTTGAGACGCACAAGGGTCATCTCTTCTCTATACTCGATGAGCTCGTAGTGGGTAATGGCCAGTTTTCCCTCTTTTGAGGATTTTTCCTCACTGTGGACAAAGTAGTGAGCATCTTCCCTTAGGTAGCTGCGGAATGTGCCTTTTTTCTCTGTGAGCTTGCCGTGGACAAGAGCGCGGTATTCGCGCTCGATGGTATGCTCTTCAAACTGCTCTTTAAGGCCTTGACGCGCTCTTTCGTTGTAAGCAAAGACAAGAAGCCCGGAGGTTTCCCGGTCGAGACGATGGACAGGGTAGATGCGAGGGCGGTGAAAGCGGCGCTTTAAGAGGCTATGGGCCGATCTCTCCAAGTCAAAGTCGGTCGCGACACTGAGCAATCCTTCAGGCTTATCAATGACAACCAGATCGCGGTCCTCATGGAGGATTTTGACCGTTTCGTGAACGACTTTAGGACGCTTGCCGATTTGGACGCTCTGTCCCGGTTCCACCCAAATGTCGCTGCGCGCTGCGACTTTTCCCTCAATGTCTACACGACCTGCTTGAACAAGTCCTCGCAAGTAGGTCTTGGAGCTATCCGGGTAGCCCGTGCGGAGCAGATCTAAAAGGAGAATCTTTTCTTTAGCTATAAGTTGCATGGTGGACATAATATCACAAAAGTGGCTAAAGTCGAATACACAAGTATATATACAGTTTAGGAGAGATCTTGCGATGGAGAGCAACCGCGAAAAAGTGAGTTATTGCATTGGATTGGAGGCGGGGAAAAATATCCGCAACCAATTTAAAGACATTGATTTAGAGCTATTAAAAAAAGGATTTCAGGACGCGGTAGCTGAAAAAACTCCCGCTCTAGCCAATGAGGAGATCCACCGTATTCTCAAGGCTCTCCATGAGCAGATCCAGCAGCAGCAGAAGGCCTTTGTCCTCCAGGTGGCGGAAAAAAACCGCAGGGAGGGAGAAGCCTTCCTTGAGGAAAATAAGACCAAAGCTGGAGTTGTCAGTCTGCCAAGTGGGCTTCAGTATAAGGTTTTGGCCTCCGGCTCTGGTCGCACCCCTACTATGTACGATACGGTTGAAATTCACTACCGTGGCCAGTCGATTGAGGGTGCCGTTTTTGACAGTAGCTATGAAACAGGTCAGCCAGCGCGCTTTCCTTTGAGCCGCCTCATTCCCGGCTGGTCAGAGGCGCTCAAAATGATGAAGGTGGGCGATAAGTGGCAAGTCTTCATTCCCTCTTACCTAGGCTATGGAGAGATGGGATATGGCCCTCAGATCGAGCCCAATATGGTCCTCATCTTCGAGATGGAACTTCTAGGGATTGTTGCTCCGTAGGCGGTAACAAAAATGGTCAAAGCGCCGAAGCTTCGTCTTAAGAAGAATGCAAAAGTTTCTAAATACGACCCATTTAAAGAACTTTCTGACGAAAAGCTTGTTGCACTTGCTTTTTGGGAATGTTTAAAGGATCGGGACACCCAAGGCGCTCTCGAAATAATAGCAGCACATCTTGGCCTTTACAAATAGGCTTTGCTGCGTAAGTCACTTGTCGACTAGACACAGTTCCATAAAACGCTCGAGTTGAATAGAGAGATCGAGGTGCTGCACTGTGGCTCGAATGGCAGATGCCGAAGCGAGGGTCTTGGGCACTTTTAGTGCTTTTTGCAGCGCCTCTGCAACCGATGCATCGTCGTTTAATTCTTCAATGACAGCGCCCGTTTCTTTTGTCAGCACTTCGCAGCCTCCGTTGTGCCTTGAGGAGACAACAAATAGGCCGTAAGCGAGCGCTTCAACTGTGACATTGGCAAAAGGATCATAGTAGGAGGGGATGACAAGGGCATCGGCTCTCTGATAAAAGGGCCTCATCTCTTTTTGCTGGCCATAGAAGGTGACAGGCAGCTGCCACTTTTTGCTGAGCTCCTTAAAGGTTTCCATCTCTTTGTCTTTGCCGACGACAGAAAGGTGAAAAAGGTCTTTCTCTACAAGACGGAGCCCTTTGAGCAGCCTTTCGAGCCCTTTGCGTCTAAAACCCTGGCCTACAAAGAGCAGCGCAAAGCGGTCCTGTTTTCTCGTCTCTAGACCTTCTGCAAAAAAGGGGGTGATCTGATGCCACTCCACTCCGTTATGGATCACGCTGATTTTTTGGGGATCTACCCGGTAGTGGGTGAGGATCTCTTTCTCGACCATCTTAGAATTGGTAAATAGCCGGACAAGACCTTGGTGTTCAAAGGCCCTTTTTTCTAGAGCGAGCAGCGTTCTATGCAGAGGGTTGACTCTGTGTCGCAAAAAAGAAAGTCCCTTTTCTAGTTCGATGCGCCTCTCTAAGTAAACGCGGTGCACGCCATTTCCTGCTCGAAGATGTGTTTGGAAGCTATTGCGGTCAAGCCCAAGTACGATGTCGGCGCTGTTTTGTCTTAGAAAAGAGGTGCAAAAGCGGTCAAAAGAGAGAACGCGCAGAACGCTTAAGGGAAGACAGGGGGAGTGAGAGTATATTTTAACCCCTTCTGGGATCTCAGAAGAAGGGCCTGTCGTGAGAAGGGTGACCTCGCAGCCCTTTTTGGCAAAGGAGCTAAGCAAAAGTCTGCCCCATTTCTCAAGGCCGCCTCTGTGTGAAATGCCGCTTTTAAGAAGAATGATTTTTTTCATTTTAGCAGAAATGAAGAGTTGGGCAAGGGGGGACTGCCTTCCTGGATATGGATCTGATGGTTTTCAAGGTGGATACTGAGCTCGAGCCTTTTTTCATCGGACTTGAAGAGCTGGAAGCGGTTCATGTAGCTGCGGAAACGATTGCGCAGATATTCCTCGCGCAGCAGAGGCTGCAAATCGCGCCCTTCTTCGTTTGAGACATCTGCCATCATTTTGGAGACGTAGCGATCTTCGAGCAGCCTTGGGTTGATGAATTCAATCGCCCAGGTGAGCTGGCCCTTATCTCCCATGGGCTCCACGACAATGACAATCTGCATCATTTCTTCCACAACTTCCGCAAATAGCTGGCTCACTCCTTTGGCAAAAAGGGGTTCTGAAAAAAGGTGGAGGCCATAGATTTCCTTGATGAGAGGAGAAGAGGCAAAGGAGACCGTGCTCGGGTTGTAGATGGAGAGCGATTCCATGGGAAAGTAGGCGATGACGGGGATTTGCGACTCGATTGGAAGCAGAGATACCCTTGCAAAATCGATGCGCAGGTCCTTGGCGCGCATATCGTCAATTTCAATGGGAACATCAGAGAGCAGGGGGATGCTGACCCGTTTCCACCGTTCGGGGACAAAGAAAGAAACTTCGTCGCCTTTGACGGAATCTGTTCGAGCAGAAAGGGCATCGAGCTCTGACTTGGAGATGTCGCTCAGGTCAAAGGTGAGCCTGACCCCTTTGGCTTTTAGCCGCTTGATGACCTCTTCGGGTCCGCTGACATTCATGTTGAGCTGGTAGGGCCAGATGTCGAGGAACTGATACTCGCGAGGCGCTTCTCCAATTGGCTGCGTGATGAAGACGGGAATTTTCTCTGAAATCAGCTTGGTCAGGCGAATGATGACGCTTGTCGGAGCGACCCGACTAACGCCCTTGGAGAGGTTGACCTCTGGGTTGAGAGAGCTTAAGTTGCGTCGTGTGATCGGAGCGATCCACTCTCCTTTTTTGCTTTGCGCATCGATCACTACTTCAAGATCACTCGAGGTGAGCTCTTGGAGAAGCTTTTTCGTGCCGACTAAAGTGATCGAGACGCGTCTAGAGAGCACTCCATCGCTTTGCATATCGACAACCGTTTTACCAGTTGGAATATTGATGATGCGCACAGGAATGTTGCTGATGGTTTTAGAGCTGATCAGCGACTGATTGACAAGCAGCCAGATGATGATGGCAAGTAAGAGGGAGATTGTCTTGCGCTGCCAATTATCGATGAATAGTTTTCGCAGGAGATTCTTCATGGTTTTTTAAGCCAGCTCCGTAAGGTGAGTTTGCGCTTTTCCTGCTTTTCTTCAGGGGGCTTGAAACTGCGGATCACTCCCTTGAAGCGATCGACTTTAATGCCTCTTGTCATCTCGCCTTTCCAAGCAACAGAGACCTTGCCCGTTTCCTCTGAGACGACAATCACAAGCGCATCTGTCTGCTGGCTGAGGCCAAGCGCCGCTCGATGGCGGGTTCCCATTGAGCGAGTCAACTGAGACTCTTCTTCGGCAAGAGGCAAAATAGCAGAGGCCGCTAAAATCGTCTGCTCTCGGATCAAAACAGCTCCATCGTGCAGTGGAGTGGTTGTCATGAAGATCGACTCGAGAAGCTCTGGAGTAAACTGTGCATTCAAGGCGATTGCCTTTGCGGCATAGTCGTCGAGCGGATCTTCATGTTCGAGGACGATCAAGGCTCCAATGCGCTTTTCTGATAGACGGTAGACAGAGGTGGCCAGCTGGTCTAAAAAGCGGTCAAATTGGCTGAATTCCTTCGGATGTTTTCCTTTGAGGGTGAGCTTGGAAAGGGCAGCGCGCAGCTCTGGCTGGAAGATCACGATGATCCCGATCATCGCCACATTGGAGACTAAAATTAAAATTTGGTGCAAAATCGGCAGCTTTAACCAAGAGGAGCCCGCTAGGATGAGCAGGAAAGCAAGCAGACCAAAAATGAGATCGCGAGAGCGCGTCTGCCAAAAAAAAGAGAGGAGATAATTGAGCATGATCGTGATGATCATGATCTCGATGAATGCAGAGAGCACAAGGTCCTAGTGGGTAAGAGGATGATAACTATTTTGCTCAATTTTTCAATTGTGTCAAGGGAACCCCTCCCTAGCTTAGAGAGGGGCTTTGTAGATGTTTAGTAGGCAAGATCTTTGAGTTCTTTGGCCTTGATGACGAGCTTGCCTTCTTGCTCAGATAACTGGACAAACTCGTGAGGGGAACCGGATTGGGGTAGAACCGTTGTCTCTACCTTAGTCATGGGGTTTATCAGAATGACCTTTTCGATCTTTGCATCATTTTGAGGAGCAAATACGACCTCTTTTCCCCAGCCTAAAGTCTCAGATTGCTGCGTTCTGACCTCCTTGATTTGGGTAAATCCAACTTGGAAGTATCCAGAGGGGGTTCCTTGCTTTGAATAATAGTGCCCGTTTATTTTCTCAGAACTCTCAGGAGGAGTAATGGCTAGATGGGGAGTGCCCCCGACTGCTTCGAAGAAACTATGATGAACAGAACCGGCCTTTATACGCCAACCCTCTTCAGGGGAAATAGAGAAATGGATTGGTTGTTTCGGTAACCGGTCAAATTTTACTAGGTCTTGCCAAATTTGTTTTTCCTCTGTCTTACAAAAGAGAGCAGTTACCTGAAAAGGAACTGGGGGCAGCTGTCTGACAATCAGCGGGTGAGAGAACTGAGAAGTGGCCCAAGAATAGACATAACCGGTTGACCAGGCTACTTGCAGGGTCCCTTCTAAAATGGAACATTCGCTGGTTTCATCAGCAGAGCTGGAAACTTCGATCTGGTATTTGAGCGCTGTGTTTGAGCGTTCAATAGGCTCATATTTTTTGCCGTTCAAAGTAAGGGAATGGTCCCATTTTTTGTCTCCACCTTTAGGAAATTGTCCTGTAAAGGTTAGATCGACCTTTGTCGCTACAGGTGAGGTGCCCTCAAGGTTCTTAACCACCGTAACTACTTGTGGCTCCATCTTTTCTAGGTAAGGGTAGGATCCCTTGATTGGAGCAGCATTTATTGAAACTCTGGTGGCAAGAGCTTTTGCATCTTTAGCCGTTAGCTCGCGACATAGATTTTCGAGATCTTCGAATACAAGCTGAGTCTGTCTGCCTACCAGCTCATAGGTTACTTTCAAAATTCCGCTTTGATCATAGCCGAGGCGAAGGTTGTTAACCAGTTTTAGGGTTTGCTCCGCTGCACCTAGCAGTGTGGTTCTTTCCTCGCCATGTGGGCTATTTATTACCTCAATGAGTGCCTGTTTGCTAAGCGCAGATGCTTTTTCGAGCATCCCATTTATGGTGTCGCTGTTTTGAAACTTAAAAACCGCTGCTGCTTGATCTGCTGTTGTGGCTGTTATTTGGGCCATAAAATCTTCCTCCTTACGTTGTAAAGGAAACAGTGAATACAACCCAAAATTGTAATCATCGGACAAAATTTAACCAATCTTTAAATTTACCCTCTATTTTTCTGTTTCCTCCAAAGTCGGGAGTCAAGTATAACTTTCGAGTTTAGCAAGTTGAAAATCTGTGGTAGGTTCATGAGCAAAAAAATCTCCTTTTTTTCTTTAGCCATTCTGATTGTAGCGGCCATCGATAGCATCCGAAACTTGCCCGCTGCGGCACTTTTTGGCAGCTCGATGATCTTCTTCTTTGTTCTCGCTGCGATTCTCTTTCTGATCCCCACTGCATTTGTTGCGGCAGAGCTTTCGGCTATTTTTCCAGAAAAAGGGGGGGTCTACCACTGGGTCCACCAAGCTTTTGGGCAGAAGTGGGCAATGGCAGCGATCTGGCTGCAATGGATCAATACGATGGTCTGGTATCCGACGATTCTCTCTTTCATTGCGGGGACGCTCGCCTACTTAGTGAATCCTGAACTTGCTCAGAATAAGATCTACTTGATCAGCTGCATTCTGACCATTTTCTGGGGGCTGACCCTGATCAATTTGAAAGGGCTTCAGGTCTCTGCTATCTTCAACAACCTCT
>Ga0207087_1038_pt1 | contig 28568 bp, 19 predicted proteins | sample Alteio_BWMinHeat_51_FD_153544 | JGI IMG/M metagenome (GOLD analysis project Ga0207087, IMG submission 153544) | Enriched cells from forest soil in Barre Woods Harvard Forest LTER site, Petersham, Massachusetts, United States -... | ecosystem: Environmental > Terrestrial > Soil > Temperate forest >... | reverse complement strand
TGGGCCCAGCGGCCAAAAATGGAATTCTTGGAATTGAAATTGTGGTCGACGCGAACGGTGAAATCCACCTGGCGCTCCTGCTCGGGAGCGAGGAACGTGTAGCCCGCAGTGTTGAGCCCGTCACCAACGGTGAACTTGTTGGGAAGCGGAGTCAGGCCGATAAATTTTTGAATTGAGGGGTCGAGGCCGCGTTGCGCATAGTCGTCAGCGGCCACATTGTATGTGCTGATTGGAACGATAGGATTGCCGCTCGCATCCACAGAAGCGCCCGGAGAACCGGCCGGAGTGTTTTGAAAAGGACAACTATTACCACAACCGACAGGATTTGTGACGTAGCGGATCATGCCGTTGCGAGCAGCCTGGGTGTACACAAGGCTGGTGATGGTGAAGGCCTGCGACGCGTGCAAGAGTTGCGTGTTCACGAAAAAAAAGGTTTTGTTCTTGAAGATGGGGCCGCCGAAGCTGAAGCCCGGGATATGCTGAACGAACTGGGGGCGGCCTATGCCGTTTTCCTTGTTCCCGGGATCGTTGGCGTTGAGTCCAGGCGTCTGGTAAAACCAAAACACCTTGCCGTGATAGTCGTTGGTACCGGGACGAGTCTCCAAGATGACCTGGCCGCCGCTGGTAACGCCGTAGTCCGCGTTCGCGTTGGTGGTAATGACGCGGAAGCCTTCGATCGAATCGGGGTTGGTGCGCAGGGGAGAGAAGTTGGAACCGGGAGCGCTGGTTTCGTTGATGTCGATGCCGTCGAGCGTGTAGTTCCAAGCGCGGTCGCGCGAGCCATTCACATAGACGCCGCCGCCTTCGATGTTGGCGCCCTCGGTGTTGAGCGGGCCGCCGTCGACGACGCCGGGGATGGCGACTTCGATGAGATCGAGCGGGCTCCTGCCGCGGGCGCCAACGACGGGAAGAGTTTCCAGCGCGCGCTGATCGACGAGGGCTCCGAGGTCGCCGGAGTTTTCGGTCTGGACGAGTTCTGCGCCGGCGGTGACTTCTACTTTTTCGGAAGCCTCGCCGACTTGGACGAGGGCATTTAGGACCATGGGCTGGGCAATGGTCAGAGTATTGTGCTTGGAAGCAAAGGTTGCAAAACCCTGCGCGACAACGGCAAGGGTGTAGGTGCCGGGGACAATTCCATCAAAGACGTAGGTTCCCGCCGAGGTGGTGACGGTACTGACGGCGACGTTGGTAGCTTCGTTCGTGAGAGTAACAGCAGCACCTACAACTACGGCCCCGGTCTTGTCTTGCACCGTGCCAGCGACCCGCGAGGTGGCCTGTCCGTAGGCCGACACAGAGTAAAAATGCAGCAACAAGAAACAAAGAGTTCCGATCCAAGCTTTTTTCATGATTACGCCCCTTGGAAGCAACGGAAGATTGCTTCGCGACAAATCATCAAAAAGTGTGATTCGAAGCCGCCTCACTCGTGCTACTGGCCGCAAGCGGATAAACTCGCGGCCACCGCTGGCGCTAGCAAGGACACCCGGGCAAGAGCGGCGCCAGGCATCACAAAGTTCCACTCGCGTGAGATCTTCAAATCACATGAAAACTGTTATGCTGTCATATATAGGTGTAACATTGGGTTGTCAAGTGAGCTCTCGACCGGCTTGGCAAACTTGATTCGCAGCAGAGCCAGATCATCGAGGTGCGCTATTTCGGCGGCCTTTCGATAGAAGATACCTCGGAATTCATGGGCATCTCCACAGCCACGGTGAAGCGAAGTTGGAGTTCGGCCCGAGCCTGGCTGCTGCACGAGATGAGTCAAAAAGAGTGGCGGGCATGACCCGGGAGAGTGGCAACGCGTCCGCCCCATTCTTGAATCCGCCCTCGAGCTGGATTCCGCCAACCGCTCTGCTTTTTTGGATGAGGCGTGTGCCGGAACCATCTCTGCGTAGCGAAGTTGAATCGCTTATCGCTTCCCACGATCAAGCAGGCACAGACGTGCTGAATCCTGTTTCCTCAGTGAGTCTGAACCTCGATGAGGAAACTCGATTTCGCTTGCCGCCGGGTAAGCGCATTGGCGCGTATGAAATCCTTGAGGAAATCGCGGTGGGGGGCATGGGCGCGGTCTATCGCGCCGTTCGCGCCGACGGCCAATACAAACCTGTCTCTGGCGAATTGTTACGGGAACCGATTTTACCGGTAATCGCTCTGTGAAAGTCACTTTCGGGGCGCACCAGGTGGCAGTGGAACGATCGGAGCCGCAAAGCACGCTGCGATGGAGAAACAACCGAATGATTTCTTCAAAGTTTTGCCGAGGATGACCAAATATCGCAGCGAGTGCGAGTCTTTGAAAGGTCAGGCAGCGGCTGGTGTCTGGTATAGGGCTCGACAGTGGGATTGCCAGCGAAACGAGCCGAGATTGGCTACTGGTCGTAACACGGGCGTTTGCGGCGTTCCCCCTTCCAGTGAGTTATGCGTACGATGGTTGTTGAAGTAGGTCCTGAAATCGAGCAGCTTGTTTTCGAGATCTGCCGTCGTCCAGAACAAAGTGTGATCCAAATACTCGCGTCGAATGGTGCCGATTAGCCTTTCCACAAACGGATGGGACAGGGGAACGTAGGGGATGGTCTTGATTTCTGTCACCTCCAGTATCCGCAGATTGGCTTGCCATTGGTGGAACCGATAAAGCGGATCGTTGTCGGAGCTGACGTACTTTGGCATCCCGCGTTGCCCTCGAATGGCGCGGTTGAACATCCGACAGAGTGCGACACCATCGACCTTTCCCGCATGAACGCCGAACCCAATGATCCGGCGCGTGTATTGATCCATGGCAACCAGGACCCAGTGGGACCGCAACGTGGCCGACTCGCACCTGAACAGATCCATGCTCCAGAGACTGTCTTTCATGTGGCCGAGGAAAATCAGCCAGGAGGGACCATCGGAGTCCTGTCCCGGCCGGTAGTGATGGGCGAGAATCCTGCGAACCACGTCTTTGTCGAGTTGGATGTGGAACGCCAAGGCGATCTGTTGTGCGATTCGCGGACAGCCCCAGTTGGGATTACGCTGCTTCATTTCGACGACCGCGTGAACGAGTTCTGCACTCGGTCCTTTCGGGCCGCGCTGCCGGCGGCGATCCGGTGAGAATAACATCCGGTACTTTTGCTTGCTCATGGCTTTGTGAAGGGCTAGCAGTGTCGAGGGCTTTAGTACAATTGCGGAACGGAGCAGACGCGTTGGACGCACCAAGAGCGCCAGCAAGCCGGCGAGGATCCGGTCTGACGCGGATAAATTGGGAGATCGATGCCGGGAGCGATTCACGATCACGAGTTGGTGCTTGAGGAGAAGCGACTCCGCAACTAGGGAACGGACGCCGCCGGGACCGAGCAACCGGGCCAGGGTGGCGATGAAATGGACGAAAAGAACGAGCAGATTGCGCATTGCAGAATCGTAGCAAGACGGGGAATCCCGAGGAATCATGCGCGAATTAACAATTCGCCAGCCACACGCCGTCACGACAGTGAAATGGAACCACAGGAAGGAAGAAGGATCTCACCGTTTCGTGTAACGACAGAAGCGCGATAGTACGTCGCCTGAGCAAGACCACTCGATCGCGAGTGCACGTTCAAACGGTTGGGCTGAATGCCGAGACAAAAAAAGTGTCGGCACCGAGCCGACGGAGAAAAATGTCTCTTGACATTCCCTTTTATAGGACTTTTCCGGTTATCGACTAATCGGGACTTACGGCAGACCTACCAGCCCTTGTCCATCAAAAACTCAAGTTGTGGCTTCTCTCTCGCAAATCTAAGACGCCTTTCGCTCGGGTAGACAACGATGTCGAACATTGCTTCTGGGCTACCATCCGCAGGAAAAAACGTTAGGCTGCAAAGAACTGTCGCCTCGGGCAAACGCTCCAAAACAGTATCTGGTGAGCACTCCGGGGCGAATCGAATCGCAAGCAGTCCCTCAGGATGCTTAAGAAAGAAATTGTTTGTCTGTTTTTCTCGATGATGCAAGCTCTCCCACTCGCGACTGTCGGTGAACTTATATGTCGAGCCAGTTTTCAAATCTAGGTCGCCCAGCCAATATTTCATTTGGGGTGAAGGTGGAGTGGTCATCTCAAAACCACTGCCAGTAACTGCTTGCAGTGCCTTGTTGGATGTTGCCGTCAGCCAAAGCACTCGTCCACCGTTCATCTGAAAACTGGCGAGTCCTCCGCTAAACGTCAGCACTCCGGCTCCTACGTCCCATTGCAGGATGCGAAGGCCGGAGCCCACGTCCCGACCTGCGCCGAAGTGCCTGACGATGGCAGCCTCTGCTTCGTCGCCAAATTTATCCCGAATTTCCTCTGCCAAGGTTTGGATCGACGCCGGGGAGCTCCTCAAAGCCAGACCCGCGGACTGCTCGTTTGTACGGCCGCAATTAGACGGATATGACGCTAATGGCTTTACGATATACTCACTTATTGACCACTTCCCGCCAACGTTCTGAAACGAGTATTCGCCATCTTTCAGCAGCAAGGCAAGGTCTCCCTCTCCATTGTTAATTTCACGAAGGTCGACGACCTTTGAGCGGACTTTGATGCTCCGCGACAGGTCGAACTGGGTGTACTCAAGTTGAAGCTCAAAGCCGCAGTTGAATTTCCTGGTCCACTCCGCCGAGCTACGCACGTTGAAATTTCGCTGACGAAGAGATTTCACCAACTTCGCCGAAGGGTCTAACCCATTGACCGAGAAACAAATCAAGTCGGACTTCGTCCAGTTATTGGCTTTGATTTCGGAGGTAAGGACTATGGAAAGAACCTCCACCTCTTCTTCACTCCTTGGGATATAGGTCTGCTCATTCGCTATGACATTCCGAACGGAACCGTACAGGAACATGCCCAGACATAGCGCAGCGGCAACTATTCTGAAAGAGAAAAGACAAGCCATATCAAGATTCTAGCCTTGAGAGATGGCTTGTGGACTCACCCGTTTTCGTTTGCCAACTCCTGGTAAACGCCTTGATGCGGCAGCTTGCCGCTAAGCCGCTCGCCACGGACTTTCACATGTTTTTGATGGAGGGGCGCCGCGGGAGAGCCGATGCACAGTAGTCCACTCAAAAGAAGATTTGATAGAGTCGAAAAAACTGGCTGGGTATCTCCGGCCAATAGTCGCACTAGATATTTCGATTCGGGGCGCCATGAGATAAGTCCCGGATGGTCAGCCAACGGGGAAGTTGGCCTCGGTTCGAATCGGTACCGGAAAGTCGCGAAGGGGCGAGTAATGCTTCCGCCCCCCCAGGCGCCAGCCCTGCTGTAATAATTCCCATAAGCCAACAATTTGACACGCTACCCATTCTTCGTGTGTAGTACGAAGTTTATCTTCCTTTCTCCGAGGCAAGCGGTGACTCACGCTCAAGCACCGCAACCCTTTTCCCGTTTCTCTCGATTTCCCCGCGCCGCGCTTCTTGGCGCCATCCTGTTCCTATCCTTCTTTCCTTCGGCTTTCCCGGAAGAGCAAACCTCCCCCGCCTCCCGCCCCGCTGCCGTTCTCGATTCCATGCCCCACTTCAAGCGCATCAGTGAATTCGCGCTCTCGCCCGATGGCGCCCGCGTCGCCTACATCGCCAATTTCGCCAATCAAAAGCGCATCGTTGCTCCCGTCGACAGTGGTCACGCAAAGCAGAGCAAACAAGTGCCAACGTATCTGTCAGATGGGAGCTGGATGGAATTTTTTGCATATCACAGGCTTCTTCGGACCGATTATCCTCATCTAGATATTACTTCATCGGTAATATTGACCCGGCCTTTGGCAACAGTTGTGCAACGATTCGGACGGACAAAGGGCGTAAGTGATTGAAAATATGGCGGGGACGACGAGACTCGAACTCGCGACCTCTGCCGTGACAGCGCCCATGGCTGATGTAACTGATTGATATCAAACGGTGTCGGCGGACATCTTTTGATACCACAAGGTATCGTTTGTCACCTCTTATCGTCCCCTTATTGTACCCAGATTTAGCCGAGTTACCGAATTTCTCAGACCCCATTTCAGAATAACTTCCGGTTTGACGAATCGGGACTTGAGGAGCATCGGTCTAGCCGCGACTGTTTACGGAAATGACGCCAAGACGTTTAACCACGTTTCAAACATCTCAGAATCTGTCAGCAACGGTTCAAAGTTCACCTTTGATGACTGAACGAGCAGTGCTGTGTATTGGTGGCGGTCTGAGCAAGCAACTGTGGTGGTGACGACGCAGGCGACTGAGCTCCTACCTCATCTGTGTGAGCTCGCGTGCGTCGAGATAGGAGGTTATCGCAATGGCGCTGCCCGCAGGATCCGCGAGGGCCACATAGCCGTCAGGCCGTACCAGATAAATGGCATTGCGCAGCAGGCCCGTTCGACCCACCTCGGGACGCCATGGAAAGACGCGCAGCGGCAATTTTCGCCCATCACACACTGCCCGGACCTCGGGTGCGGCGTCGCCATACACGTGGACCTGCCAGTCCACCGAAGTCAGCGGCGCGAAGTTGTCGGTATCCACGCCGTTCAAGTCCGTCTTCACCCATGGCAAACGGTCACCGCCGTGAACCGTTCCCGCTCGCCCCTCACTCAAGCTGCTTCCCCGGTAGTTCACGGCTGTCTGTGAGACTGTGCGAAATAGGAAGCGCCGCACCGTCTTAAGCGCGAAAAAGGCCGGGATCAAGAGCGGCACGATATGCAGTCGCATAAGCCGCGCCATCGCCCGGGAACTCGTAACGCCCGTGAAGGCCTGATCGGTCGTCGCGACCAAGCGTCGGGCGAAGGCGATTCGTTCCGGCTCATAGCTGTCAAGGAGCGACGCATCCGCACGCCCGTGCACCACGGCCGCGAGTTTCCAGGCGAGGTTCACGGCGTCGCCGATGCCGGTGTTCATACCCTGTCCACCTACGGGACTGTGGATGTGCGCGGCGTCGCCAAGGAGGAACGCACAACCCTTGCGGAAATGATCAGCTACCCGATGGTGTACGCGGTAGGTCGAAAACCAGTTCACGCGCTCGACGTCGATGCGTATCCATTCGATCACGCGCTTGCTCACGTCGTTCCACGACAGGTTTTCTTGCTGGTGTTCAGCTTCCTCGCGCACTGTGCCGATGAGCCGCGCGCGCCCCTCGCCCTTCAACGGAAAGACCGCGAGAAAATCGGTCCTGTCTAGCGCAACGTGCAGTTCGCCGTTCATGGTGGCTCCGCTAGCCTCCACATCGGCGACATAAAAGAGATGGTCGTACGTCCCGCCGGGAAATCCGATCTTTAGCGCCTCGCGCACGGCGGAATGTGCCCCGTCGCACCCAGCAATGTAGGCAGTCTCGCACGTCTCCGATGCTGCATCCGTCCGTTTCAGGCGGGCGAGAACACGACCAGCCGCAGCCTCGAAGCTCAGGAGCTCCGTCTGGTGCTCGATGTGGACACCAGCCTCGGCCAGGCGATCGATTAACAGACGTTCGTGTTCGTCTTGGGGAAAGATCAACGCGTAAGGAAATGGGCTGAGGCCCGCGCCCATGTCGCCGAAGACTGCATGTGCCGCCTTCTTGCCGGCCACCCAGAGATTCACGGCGATGGTCTTCCACCCACGCTCGATGACCGCGTCAGCGAGGCCGATCTGGCTGTACAGCTCGAGCGTCCGTGCCTGCACGGCAACCGCGCGCGACGTTGTCCCCGGCTCCGCCGTTTTGTCTACGATCCTCACGCGCACGCCCAGCCGCGTCAGCCACAGTGCCAACACCAGGCCCGTCGGCCCTGCACCGACGATGAGCACGTCTGTGTCGCGAGTCGCCGCTGCATTCATCGTCTAACCTCGTTTTCAAACCTAACGCTGGGAATTGAAAAGCTAATATTCAGCGCCGCGCTAGCTTAGCGTAGTCTTGAGAAGTTGCGACGAGGATTACCGGGCAGGAGGAGAAAGCACGGGGCGTTGCTGTCGGATCACTGGGAACTCACAGAATCTTATAAGGGAAGAGTTGCCGACCATCCACTCAGAGCCGCCCGCAAACACTGCGGATTTTCGAATGCTACACTGCTGTGGTGGCAAATTCCGACAAGTCGAATGGCTACGAAGAAATCGCATCGATCTTCATATCCGGGCGCGGGCGGAACCATGGAGGTATCGGAGCCTCGGTTGTGTCAGATTGGTCCCAGATGCTGCCGGATGGTGCAACCGTCCTTGACCTGGGATGTGGGACCGGCGTACCAATTTCGCTAGCTTTGATTAAGCGCGGTTTCAATGTATACGGAGTTGATGCCTCATCCACGATGGTCAAAGCGTTCCGAGCCCGCTTTCCGGCGGTCCCCGTTGAGTGGGCCGCCGTAGAGGATTCAGACTTCTTCGGTCGAACTTTTGATGCTGTGGTCGCCGTGGGCCTTTTCTTTCTGTTGGACGCGGGAATCCAGCGCAGACTGGTGGCCAAGGTCGCCGCCGTTTTGCAAAGCGGAGGCAGACTGCTGTTCACTGCCCCGACTCAAAGCTGTTCGTGGGCCGATGCCATGACCGGAAGAACTTCGAACTCACTCGGCCACGAGGCCTACCGAAACGCACTGGAGGCCGAAGGCATGTCGCTCGTTGGAACGCAGCGTGATGAAGGCGGAAACCACTACTACTTCACGCAAAAGACGTAGGTCGCGCTGATCTCTTTGGCTCGGGCTAGGCTTGTGGATCTAAGTAGTAATCACCCAGTGAGGTATTCCCTTCAAGATGTCCGTAAGGATCGAAGATGGCTCGAGCGATGGATGCTGGTATATCGAAGTATACGCCGACAGTTGTTTGGAATCGCGGCGCGGTCGCGGCCGTGCAGGCGTTCGGCGTCGCGCTGGTCGCCTGGTGCGGATTCTTACCTACCGCGAGGGCTCAGGAAGCGCCGCAAGACGCCACGGCCGCGAAGACAGATGAGAAGCAAGTCACGATCCGGAAAGAGAGCAATCTGGTGATGGTGCGTGTCGTGGTGCGGGACGCGCAGGGAAAGCCAGTGGAAGGGCTGAAGCAGAACGATTTTCAGGTGTTAGATGACAAGAAATTGCAGATGATTTCGTATTTTTCCGTCGAGGATGCGGCAGCGGGCGGGGTTGGCGCCAAGGGTGAAAGAACCGGCAAAGGAGCTGCTGAAGCGAGGGAACAAGCCGCGATGCCGCAGCGGTACGCGGCGCTCTTTTTCGACGATTATCATCTGGAGTTCGCCGATCTTGTCCAGGTTCGCGAAGCGGCGAGGCGCTACTTGGCAAAGAACCTGGACCGAGGAGCGCGAGCGGCAGTATTCAGCGCCTCGGGGAATGTCCATAGCGACTTCACGAGCGACCGGGACAAGCTCGATCAAGTGCTCTCACAGTTGCAGCTTGAGCCTCGGTTTCAGCAAATCAACGAATGCCCCAACCTTACAGGTTACGAAGCGCAATTGATAGACGACGGCTTGGACAGTGACGCATTGGCGGTTGGAATAGCCATGACCGTAGCGTGTCGTTGCAACAATGACCCGAGGTGCCCGGATGCCGAATCTTATACAAAAACGAAGGCGCGGCAGATCGTGATGAACAACGACAATGCCGCGGCGAACACGCTGGGAGCGGTCGAGAGCCTTGTGCGGCGCATGGCGGAGACGCCCGGTGAACGAACCATCGCGTTGGTATCCGACGGTTTCCTCAACAAAAACAAGCAGTACCTGATGGAAGGACTTATCGATCGCGCTCTACGCGCAAACGTAATCATCAACGCTATGGACGCGCGGGGGCTATATACGACGACTACCGTAAGCGGGAGGCCAGTCGTTGTGCCGGACAACTTACAAAGCAAATTGTCCGATATGCGGCTGACCGGCATGTCGATGAATGCGGATGTGCTGAGCTACGTTGCGGAAGGCACGGGAGGGACGTTTGTCCAGAACTCGAACGACTTCGAAGGAGGATTTAGAAAGATCGCGTCGCTGCGCGAAATTACGTATGTGATGGGATTTTCTCCGGAGAATTTGAAATTCGACGGGAAGTTCCACAATTTGAAGGTCAAGCTGGTGAATGGGGAGCATTTCTCGGTGCAAGCGAGGCGAGGGTATTTTTCGCCGAAGCAGGCGGAGGATGCGGCGACGCTGGAGAAAGAAGCGATGATGCAGGCGCTGTTTTCCGGGGAGGAGATGAAGGGCATACCGGTGAAGATCAGCACGAAACTGTTCAAGGCGGACGCGCAAACGGCGAAAGTCACCGTGATCGTGCACACTAGTCTGCGTTCGATGCGATTTCGCAGACAGGACGGCCTCAACTTGAATGATCTGACAGTGATGATCGCGCTCTTCGACCGTGACGGGAACTATGTGGCCGGTCAGCAAAAGACTATCGGACTGCGGCTGACGGACACGATGCTGGCACAACTGAGAGTCGGCGGGGCAACGATTTCAGAGGAACTAAGTGCGAAACCGGGCAGCTACCTGATTCGCGCCGTGCTGCGGGAGAGCGAGTCGCAACAGCTGGGAGCAGGAAGCCAGAGCGTGGAGATCCCATAGGGGTGCGGACGGCAGAGAAGGGCACGATTGACTGTCCCTACCGAAAATGCCATCCGGCACGTATGCCTTTGAAATCAGCGACATACAAGAAGATCAAGCTGAGGGCTGTGCCTCGCCAAAACGTCGTACACCAGCAGAATGAATGACTTGGCGAGAGACTGGATTCGGATTTTTCCGCTAGAATCCTTGCCATGATCGTGTCGCTCCGACCGACATTTCTTCGGCTGGTTGGTGGGCGCTTTCCGTTCCCGGGAGGACCTCGTCCTCGAAAACCTGGCTCTCCGTCGGCAATTGCTGGCTCTGCACACGCAACAACCTCGCCGTCGATTGACGGCCCAGCACAAGCTGTTCTGGGTTGCGTTGAGAACGCTCTGGTCTGGGTGGACCAAGCCTCTCATCTTGGTCACTCCTCGAACCGTCGTGAACTGGCATCGAGCGGGATTTCGTTTGTATTGGAGGTGGGTCTCCAGAGTCAGCCAGATAGGAGGACGGAACCGTGTCAGCAAAGAGGTGCGGGCCTTGATCTTCCGTATGGTTTCCGAGAATCCGACCTGGGGAGCACCGCGCATTCATGGCGAGCTGGTCAAGCTGGGTTTCGATCTCTCGGAAAGGAGCGTCTCGCGGTGGATCCGGCGAGCTCCGAGAGATCCAGATTCCGCGAAGCGATGGCTGACGTTCCTCAGAAACCATCGCGAGGCCATTGCGGCGATGGATTTCTTCACCGTCCCAACGCTCACGTTTGGTGTTCTGTACTGCTTTTTCGTCATCGGCCACGACCGGCGTAAGATCCTGCATTTCAATGTGACGCGAAATCCCAATGGACTTTGGGTTGTACAGCAACTGCGAGAAGCATGGGCCTACAAAGAGCCGCACAGATTCTTGCTATTCGACCGCGACGCGAAGTTTGGAGCCGAGGTGGTTTCGGCTGTAAGGGACATGGGAAGCGAGCCAACTCGCACGGCCTTTCGCAGTCCGTGGCAGAACGGTGTTGCGGAGCGCTGGGTGGGAAGTTGCCGACGCGACTTGCTGGACCACGTGATCATCCTGAATGAGCGGCATCTCAAACGGCTGATGTCTTCCTACGTGCTCTACTACCATGAGGACCGGACTCATCTTGGACTCGCGAAGGACACGCCCGCAGGTCGGCCTACAGCAATTCGCTCTGAGCGTGAAAACAAGATTCAATCCTTTCCGAGACTCGGCGGGCTACACCACCGTTATGCGGTGGCAGCGTAGATTCAAGAGCCATTTTCTGATGACCAAACGCTTTTGTTTGTAACCCGGCTGAGGGCGGTTCATGTCTTTTGCGAGCATCTTTCGCCGGTCGACGAATCAGCCTGCAATCCCAGACCGAAGAGCGTGCGCCAAACAGGAAGATATCCTTTTAATGCGGGACACAACGATTTGGCGAACGACACCTCTAGTCGCGACCGTCGCCGCGATTTCGTTTTGGGACTTCAGGGGTTGCAGCGCTGGTCTGATCGCTTCCGCCTCGACTCTCAACCCGGGCCAGACGCGCTTCGAGAGCCGCCATCTGCTGCTGCATCTCTTGCAAGCTCGCCCGCTGTTCTTGCGCACGGAAGTGCTCTTCCCATTGCGCTTCTTTCGTCTTCAGTTCCTCTTGAAGCTTCTCGTTTTCTGCTTTCAGTTCCCGGATCGCCTGAAGCATCAGCAACGGCAGTTCGCCGTAGTTCACGCGCTTGTAGCCCGCTTGGTCGGTGGAAACCATGTCCGGAAAGACTTTCTCGACTTCCTGGGCTATCAGGCCGATCTCTTTGCCAGAAGAGAAGCGGAATTGCGGATACTCCTCCGTTCTCCAGTTGTAGGAGACAGGTTGCAGACGGACGAGGTTATCAAGCACGGCCGGGAAGGTTTGGATGCTCTTCTTCAGGCGCACATCGGACAGACATTGGCCAAATTGGGCGTGAGCCGTCGTTCCCGGCGAAACGGAGAGACAACCGGTGACCTCAACATCACCGTGAAATTCTCCGGCACGCGCCAGCGAGCCATCGCCGTTAAAGCCACCAAAGGCCTCAACGCCAAAGCCGCCTAAACCACCGCCCCCTGATACGGCATGGCCGCCATGGACCTTAGCGCCTACCCCGCCAGGCAAACCGTTTGATTTGGCGCCACCTGCTATCGCTATTAGACCATCACCCCCACCCCCAAGGCCAAAGGAGACGCCGCCAAAAGCTAAAATGCCTACACCTGCGGCCGCAGAGGAGGAGTCCGCACCGACACTCTCGAAGCCGTGGTGGCCCGAGCCCGAGGCAGCCTGCACGGTTAACTGTGCGCTGGACGTTGCCGTCCCTATGCCGACCGTGCCGTCCGGATTGATTTGCATGTCCGTCACGCCGCTACCAGTTTCGGAGAGTCCTATGAAAAACACTGTCCCGTTCGGCGGTTTGCCAATGAACGTGTTAGTGCCGTCTCCGGCCAACGAATAGTTCGTGCATCCGCCGAATGATGGGGCAAATGCAATTTCGGCGTACTGGGAGCCGCAGCCCACATCCCCGAGGAACATACCTTGCCCGCTGCCAAAGATGCTCTGCGTGCCTGAGAAACTGTTGGCACCGTGAGTCGCAAACGAACTGGCGGGCATGCCACCCAAGAAGCTGGCGTTCAGGTTGGCCACCTGCGTGGTGGATTTGACGACGAATGGCGCGGTTCCGGTGGCAACGTTGGATTGCAATTGATTCGCGCTCACGTTTCCGGTGACGGTCTCATTCCCGGTAATCGCGGGCAAGGTCTGTCCGGATGCGAAACTGATGATGCCCTTGTTGTTAATGGAAAGCCCGGTCTCAGCGGGCGCGGCGGTGCCTGCGGCGTAGAGTAGATTCAGTTTCCCGGAAGGCGAGGCCGTGTTGTTGCCTGTCGGCTCCGCCTGCCAGCGGAAATGCTGGCTGACTGCAGCGTGCGTGTTACTGCTAAAGGTCGAACTGAGAAGATCAAGCGGCTGGGAGTTTGCGCCCACCGTGGCAGTTGCGGCTTTCAACGGCGGCAGCGAAAGCGAGCCGTTCACATTGACGTTGCTGGTTGTGCTCTGGAAGAGAATGGAACTACCGAGAGTCGTGCTATTGCTCCATAGCGGAATGAAGTTCGTCGTCCCGCCGCCCGCTAGAACTGCGGTCCCTGCGTTGGTTGTTGCTTCCGGTTGGCCGACAGGCGCAGCCAGCAGGACCCTTGCGACCGATGAGGAAGGAGCGTTTGCAGGCGTGCTGAAATTTGCTGGTGCAAAGGCCGAGGGCGGAAGACCGCCAAGGGTTTGCGCATCGCCAGCCTTCAACGCATAGGGCACACTGACCAGCAGGACTCGAGGCAGCTCGGGCTCGTGCTCCGGCTGCACACCGAGCCAGCGCGCCTCTCCGGTGGTGAACAACTCGATGGGCAAACCTTCCGAACTGTTTGCTCCCAGCAACACGGAATAGTGTCCGTTATCCTCGAGGGGAACATTCTGGGTTTCCAGCCACAGCGCTGCGCCGCCCTCCTGGTCTTTGTACAGGGCGAAGGTAATACCCATCAGTGGTCCAGCGGCGGTGTCTTTCACGGTGCCGCTGAACTTCACCAAACGGGGCAGGGAGGCCTGGCTGGCCCGTGCGAAGGCATTGGCAGCGGACGGTGACTCGGACACAGCGGCTGGAGTTCCGGCAGCCTGCTGTGCGGAGAGCCGCAGCGCAAAGGATAAAAACAGAACGAAACACACGGATAGTCGATGGCCCTTCATAGTGACCTCCTAAAGGCGAACTGTCGCGCCCGCCAAGTTGAGCCTTGGGAGGCTTTCGATTTCGCGTCCTGCTAAGTAAGGCGCAATTCGCGGGCAAGAACTATCAGGCACTCCAAACTACCCGGCGGGGCGTACAATACGGGGCACTGCCGGGGCGGTGCGGAGCCGGCCGGCGAACTGCGAGACCCGAACTTGCCTCTCCCATCCCATGAGCAAGCAAGCCTACTGCTGCGCGCCTGGGCGAACGGCGATGAAGCCGCGCTCGAAAAGCTCACTCCCCTCATTTATGAAGAGCTTCGCCGCCTCGCCCGCTACTCCATGAGCCGGGAGCGCTCCGGGCACATCTTGCAAACCACCGCCCTGGTGAACGAAGCCTACCTGCGCCTCGCGGACTGCAATCGCATGAACTGGCAGGATCGCGCGCACTTCTTCGCTGTCTCCGCACAGATGATGCGCCGCATTCTTGTCGACCACGCCCGGCGTAACAACAAAAAGCGCGGCGCAGGTTACGAGCGTGTCTCCCTGGAAGCAGTGAGCATGGTCAGCCGGCGCCCGTCGCAGAACCTCGTGGCGCTCGACGACGCGCTCGAGAGCTTGTCGCAATTCGACTCCCGCAAAGCGAAAGTCGTCGAGCTGCGTTTCTTCGGCGGCCTGAGCGTTGAAGAGACCGCTGAAGTCCTGAAGGTTTCTTCGATCACCGTCATGCGCGACTGGAATACCGCACGCACGTGGCTCTATCGTGAGCTCAAGCGAGATTCTGCCCATGAATCCTGAGCGCTGGAGACAAATCGACGAGCTGCTGCAGTCCGCGCTGCGCCTTCCGTCTGGCGGGCGCACGGCATTTCTGCGTCAGGCATGCAATGGAGACGCGGCCCTCGAAAACGAAGTGCAGTCCCTGCTCGCCGCCCAGGGCGAAATCGACGGCTTTCTGGATCGCCCTGCTCTCGAGCTGGCCGCCGAGGAAATGGCTCGTGGCGATCCTGCGCAGCTTCTCGCTTTTGACGCGCAGCCCGGCCAGTCCATTGGTCCCTACCGCCTCATCGAGCTGTTGGGCGCGGGCGGCATGGGCGAAGTCTGGCGCGTCGCGCAAAGCGAGCCCATCCGCCGCGCCGTGGCTCTCAAGCTCATCAAGCCCGGCATGGATACTCGAGCCGTCGTCGCCCGCTTCGATTCCGAACGCCAGGCTCTCGCGATGATGGACCATACCAATATCGCCAAGGTTTTCGACGCAGGTGCCACGCCTGCTGGCCGCCCCTTCTTCGTCATGGAGCTTGTGCCCGGCGTTCCCATCACGGCCTATTGCGACGAGCACCGCCTCACGATCAAGCGGCGCCTGCTGCTCTTCCTCCAGGTTTGCGACGGCGTACAGCACGCGCATCAGAAAGCCATCATCCACCGCGACCTCAAACCCTCGAACATCCTGGTCGAAGAAGTTGACGGCAAGCCGGTGCCCAAGATCATCGATTTCGGACTCGCCAAAGCCGTGACCGACGAGGGCGCCGCACGGTCCACGTTCACCGAACTCGGCATGATGGTCGGTACACCCTCCTACATGAGTCCCGAGCAGGCCGGCAGTCAGGACGCAACCATCGATACGCGCACCGATGTGTTTTCCCTGGGTGTGGTTCTTTTTGAGCTTCTCGTGGGCGCGCCGCCCTTCTCGTCCATGGACATACGCGGGTCTGGAGGCGAGGCGACGCTGCGCCAGATCCGCGAAGCTGAAGCTCCGCGTCCGAGCGTCAAGTTCGCCGCACTAGGCTCGGCCACTCAGGACGCTGCCTCGGCTCGCGGTGAGAAGGCCGCGTTTCAGCTTCGCCAATTGCGCGGCGACCTCGACTGGATCACCCTGAAGACCATCGAGAAAGACCGTGCCCGTCGATACTCCTCCGTTTCTGAACTTGCCGCCGACATTCGCCGCCATCTGGAGTCCCAGCCCGTGCTGGCCCACGATGACAGTATCGGATATCAACTCACGAAGTTTATACGGCGTCATCGGGGTGGGGTAGCGGCCGGGTCACTAGCCGCCTTAATGTTGATGGCCGGCACCATTACGACTACCTTCCAAGCGCACCGTGCCCGAGTGCAGGAACAACTGGCGAGAGCAGCAGAGGCGAAGGCTGAACGTCGCTTCAACGAAGTTCGCAAACTCGCCCATTCGGTCCTGTTCGATTACCACGATGCGATCAAGAACCTCCCCGGTGCTACGCCAGTGCGAGAACGGCTGGTGCGCGATTCCCTCCAATATCTCGACGGGCTGGCGGGTGAGGTGACGAGCGATCCTTCTCTGTTGCGCGAGCTTGCCAGCGCGTATGAGCGTGTGGCTGACGTTCAGGGCGGAACACTGGAAGCGAATCTTGGCGATACCGCCGGAGCCATCGAAAGCGGCAAGAAGGCCTTGCACCTTCGGGCGTCGTTGCTGGCCAGCAATCCGCAGAACACCGGCGTGCAGCGGGAGCTCGCGTCGAGCTACTTCAAGGTCGGCACGCTGCTTTGGGAGACCGGCGATATGTCAGGCGCCGCTGCCTACCTGCGCCAGGCCGTGCGCCTTCGCGAGGATTTGGTTAAGTCAGAGCCAGCGAACGTGGAGCGCCAATATGAACTATCGAACGCATGCGATCGTGTGGGTATGCTACTGCTCGAACAGGGAGATGCGGCCGAGGCACTGAAATACTACCAACGGAGTCTCGCGATCGTCACCTCAGTTCCTGCTGCTGAGCAGGCTCGGGAGAGTACGCGTCGTTCTTTGTCAGTGGAGTATGAGCACATCGGATCGGCTTTTCTGGATCTCAATGATCTGCCTGGCGCCCTTGAAAAGAATGGCCGTGCGCTGTCGATTCGTGCAGCGCTTACCAAGGATTTTCCGCTGAACGCAGATCACAAGCGTACTCTTGGGGTTAGCTATTATAACCAAGGTGAAATCCTCGCCCGGATGGGACGCACTCATGGCGCCCTCGGCAGCTATCGTGAGCAGGCAGCCATCTGCGAACAGCTCCATCGCGCCGATCCGAGCAATGAGCAGTACCGGGGAGACCTAGCTTACGCCCTGATTCGAGTCGGCGACATGTTGTTCAAACTGGCCGACTACGCGGAAGCGCTGGCCAACTACAAACAGTCGGAGGATTTTCGTTCCGCAGACGTTAAGGCCGACCCAGCAAACCTCTGGAAACGCAGTTCGCTGATCGAAGCCAAGGCGAAAATCTGCAAGACTCTGGCCGCTGCTTATCGAAGCGGCGAAGCCCAGGAACCCTGTTCGGACGCGCTCACGCTGATGCAGACCACGAATCTCGATGCGGGCAATGCTGCTATCCGCACCTTTTTTGCCGATACATATTCCGACCTCGCGGCGGCCGAGGTAGCGCTTGCCGCCAGCGAGTCAAGGGCCGCCGATAGGCGCAGGAAGCGCTTGCGGGCGGCGCGCAGCCTCTACGTGCGGAGTCTAGAAATCTGGCAGGACCTCCAGACGCGGAATATGCTCGCTCGTGCCGACCGAGACAAGAAAGATGCTGTGTCGCGAGAAATTGCGGCATGTGACGCGGCTTTGCACTAGAATTGCCCTGTCACGGAGAGCCCTGTCCCTTGTCAAAATGTCGTCCGCGCCGAAATGCACTACATATATTCCTTTTTCTTGGTTGTGATGCACCGATTCCGCGAAGCCGTCGCAGGGGAGAAAAGGGACGACCGAAAAGGGACAGAAGGAACGATCCTTCTTTTTTCTACTATGACGAGGACGATCAGACGGGAATCCATGTCGCATTAGGAAGAATGGCGGGGACGACGAGACTCGAACTCGCGACCTCTGCCGTGACAGTGAGCGGTTCATAAGTACTTGCAAGGACTTACAAGAGCACGGACGGCATCCTAAGTCATTGCAAGACAGTCTTAGACATCGCTATTGTGTACCACGCTGTGTACCGCGCGCCCCTAAATCCGGCTATTCTCATCTTGATCGAAACGCAAGCTTCGGACATGGGTTCGGTTCCGAATCCAGGCAGCAGGCTCCCTAGCCCACTCAGAATGTGCTCCCATCAGTTTTTGCAATAAAGGGCTTACACGAAGCATGGCCAACGGCACGATAGATAAAACAAGGTTCTTCCAACTGGTAGACGCTTATGCCAAAACTCGACACCGATGCTTTTTGGCAGAGATGGATCTCCGCACAGAAGAGCTCGGCTATTTCCTGTGCTTTCGCCCACTGGGCGCAAGCGACGCCTATAAGTATTTGATGGTCTCAACGGAAGACGTAGTAGCGGCTGCCAGTCGGCGACAGCTTCCGACTTCCTTGGTAGATCAACTGGATGCCGAACTCCCAAAATTGAAACAACAGATGTGAGCTATCAATTCTGGATACATCCGTCGTCATGGAAAGCTTCAAATACGACCCCTTCGGAAGAAGAATCTATAAATCCTCGTCGAGCGCCACAAGCATCTACGCCTACGATCGCGGTAACCTCGTTGAATAAACAAATGCCTCCGGCACTGCTGTCTCCGGTTACTGACAGGGCCTGAAAATCGATGAGCCCCTGGCCATGCTGAGGAGCTCCACGACAAGTTACTATCAGGCAGTCGCCCTTCTCGACGTTGATTGAACCTATGTTTCGGAAGCCCCGTTCGAGGCCCTCAGTGGACGTATAACGGGGTAACGGTCCATATGCGGAGGAGAGTCGTGACTGTAACGGATAAACACGCGTGAAGGGGGCATGGCGAAAGACAATCGCCCTCGGCCGCGTTCGCCAACTTCGAGCGTTACCGCCGAGGGGTGCGTGGAGCTTCCACGGTCGAAACTTTCATGGCCAACCACAACCGCCGTTCGTCGCGCACCAGCCAGAATTCATTCTCATTTTCCACGTAAGAATCTTACCATCAGCATTCGCTCGGGGTAGTGCTGCGCCAACCACCTGAACACAATTAAGGAGGAAAAGACTTGCGGCACAAGTCTTTATCGATTGTAGTTGCCACACCAGATTTTCGATCGCTGACAGGGCCAACGCAAGTTGAATGACGGGATCGACAGTAGGAGACGTATGCGTCAGTTTTGGTTCATGGCAGTGGCCGGAATGGATTTAATGCGCTGGTCGATCTTCGCGGCTTCTTCATTGCGACCGATGGCGCGGAGGGCGGTAGCTTGGCTGGTTAGTGTGGGAACGATGATGGGATTCTCCGAGCCATACTCCCTTTCCAGGATGGCGAGGAGATGACCCTGGCAGGGAGCGGCTTTCTCTGGCTCAGCCAAACGATCGTAAATGCTGCACAGTACCGTCAGATTCGGTAGAGCTTGGACACCATCGGGACCGTAGAGCGTTTGGTCGATTTTCACCGCGCGGAGCAAGAAAGGTTCCGCTTTCGCAAAATCGTTTTCAACAGAGTAGACAGTTGCCATCATGCGGAGGCTGGTAGCCACGCCGGGGCTATTTTCGCCGTAGGCCTTTTCATTCAACTCGAGAGCGTGGCTGAGGTAGCTCTGCGCGGAAACAGAGTCGTGCTGATAGGCGGCCATCATGCCGAGATTCTGAAGCGGATCACTGAGCATGGGAGATTGAGCGCCGTAGACTTCTTCGGTGGTCTTCAACTGTCGGTGGAAAAGAGCATCCGCCTCAGTGAAATTTTGCAGACCCATGGTAATTCTGCCGAGTTCGCCGAGGGCAACGGCCAGACGACCGTCGCGAGGCTGCAGCTTTTCGCCTAGCTCCACTGCTTGCTTGTAGCTTGTGATCGCGACCTGCCATTGCCGTTGCATGAGCGCACTGGAGCCGGCTTGCATGGCTGCATCTATTTTTTCTGAGATTCCAGAGCCAGCCTGTAAGGTCGCAATGCTTGATTCGAGTTTCGCGGCTTCAGCGGACTTGCCCGCGGCCTTGAGGGATGCGAGATGCTGGACGAAGCGTTCTTGAGCCGATTTGTACTGGAGTGGCGGGTTGGGGGAAATGACTCGAAAAATGCCGTTTCCAAGCGGAACGTTTGAACCGGCGAGCGAGGCCCGGCGATATTGGTCAAGCGAGCCGGCCCAGTCGCCCTTCTTCTCGAGCGCGGCGGCGAATCGAAGCCGGACCTCCGTATTTTGCGGATCAAGCGAGAGGGACTGCTTGAATTCGGCGATGGCAGCGTCGGTTTTTCCGGTCTCCTGTAGGGCTTGAGCGTAGACATCGTGATCGGCCGCGGCACTTGGTTCCAGCTCCGAGGCTTGTTTCAGTTCGGTAAGGGCGTTGGCAAAATCTTTCTTGGCGAGCAGGGCTTTTCCGGTGCCGAAATGTGCCGCGGCGGAATTTTCGTCCAACTGCAGGGCGAGACCGTATTCCTGCAATGCTGCGGCGTAGTCGTGCTGGAATGCATGGAGGTCACCGAGATGAATGTGCGGTTGAGGATCGGAAGGATCGAGCTCAGCCGCAACGCCAAGTTCCTTCTCCGCGCCTTTGAAATCTGACGATCCGTACAGTGCGGCGGCGAGGCAGAGGTGACATATTTCGGAGTCTGGGGCAATGGCCTCCAGCTCGCGGAATTCGATAACAGCTTGGGCGCTGAAATTGCCTTCGATCAGGGCGGAGCCAAGATTGCGGCGCGCGTTGAGATCCTTGGGGCTCAGGCGCTTTGCTTCACGATACTCGTGAATAGCCGAATTGATATCGCCCTTACTCTGGTATGCGTTGCCGAGATTGTCGTGTACGTCCGCGTCGTTCGGGTCGAGAGCTAAGGCCTTCCTGTACTCCGCGATGGAACCGTCCAGATCTCCCTTGTTGTAAAGCAGCATCCCCAAGTCATAACGCACAGGTTCGTAATCCGGCTTGAGGCGAAGAGCTTCCTTGAATTCATCGACGCCGGCGTCGAACTTACGCATGTCTTGCAACAAAAGGCCTGCATTCTTGTGGGCTTCCGGGTTGTCCGGAGTCCGCGCCAGCGCCGCTTTGGTTTCGCGGAGGCCCTCCTCTGACTTACCCAACCGGTACATCAAGAAACTCAGCTTCGTGTGCACTTCGGGAAAGATTGGATTTTTCTGCAGTACCTCTTCGTAAACGGAGGCAGCTATGGGCCATTGTTCCTGGCGACGCAAGAGTTCTCCCATGACAAAACCGGCTTCCGGACCATTGCCGAATTGCAGGGCGCTGTCCAGTTCCTGCGCGGCCTCCTGGTATTTCTTGCTTCGCATCAACTTCCCGGCCGCCGAAAGATGCTGCAAGAATTCGGACGATTCTTTGGTTTCGGCGGCTGCGGGCTGATTGGAGACCGTTGCTTTACCCAGGGCAGCAAGGACACGGGCGTCAGCGCCGGCATCAGTAAGTTGTGAACGATATCCGTCCCTGGGATGAAATGCCAAGCCGCGCGACTGGATTTCATAGACGATGTTTTCGCTCAGGGCGTTCCCGGCCACTAACGCGAGCAATTCGCAATCGACCAGAGGCTTCGGTTTTTCTTGAGCGGCGGCCAGCGTCACGAGACCGAAGACAAGAATAAGGAGGGCTAGGTGCCGACGAACGGAGGAAGTCATGGGGTCTCCTAAAGAAGCGCACTTCCAGTTTAGAGAACGGATCTGCCGAAGAATGAAATACCTGGAGGTAGTTTCGGAGTCGGTACCTGACCGCATGGCCAGTTACCGTGCGCGATGACGTGGGTCTCCCAAGCTTCGGACGTGGGTTCGATTCCCATCGGCCGCTCATCGATGACTCAGTTCACTTTACCCGGCTAAAGCGCTGAAAAATCGACAAATCCTCTGTAGATGCCTGTTTTGATGGGAAGTTGGTGGTGAGCCCATCGAATTGGTTGGGAAGCTTTCTCGGCGGTAATTGGCGCGATTTTCACGGGTGGATGGTCAGCGCTTTCAGGCACTAGCGCGAAGTCGGGATAAATTCGGCTTCGCGATCCGCTCAGTCGTATCCCCTCATTCGTAGCGAATCGCTGTCAATGGATCGACCGTCGCTGCGCGATGTGCAGGAACCAAGCAAGCCAGCGTTGCGATGCCGATCATGACCAGCACCGCGATTGCGATGTTTAGTGAATCCGTCGCTGTGAGGCCAAACAGCAACTCAGACATGGCTCCGGCAGCAAGCCGCGTTCCAGCTATAGCCATAATTACACCAACGGCCAATCCCACGCCGAATAGCAAGAGGGTGTCTCCGAGAGCTTCGAGAACCACGTTCCACCGGCTCGCCCCAAGCGCGATTCGGATGCCCAGTTCGTTTGTTCGCTGGGCCACGGTATACGAGGCGAGGCCAAATAGGCCGACACAAGCTAGGACGAGCGCAAGCGTGCTGAAGAAGGCGCTGATTGCGGCTACCATCCGCTCTCGCATGATGGACCTATCCATTTCCTCTCGCATAGTGCTGACGCCCAATAGCAGCCTGGGATTGACGCGCCGCACTTCCTCTTGGACCGCGCGCGCCACTGTCAACGGGTTCCCAGCGGTTCGGATCTCGATGGCATTAAATCGGCCAGGATTTCTTGGTTGGGGAAGATATATCGGCGGACGAGGATCTTCTCTCAGACCGGAAAACCTCGCGTCCTTGACCACTCCAACTATCACCGGGTGTTGCCTCAATGGGTCAGGCAGAGGGTGGCCAACTGCATCGCCTCCCGGAAACAGCTGCTTCGCAAGAGATTCGCTAATTACGGCCACCATGGGAAGGTTCACCACGCCACCGCCAGGAATCGGGAAGCTGCGGAAACCGGTCGTATCGTCTTCAACGGTGAAAAAGCGTCCTTGGAGCAATGGTATGCGCATGGTTTCGAAGAATTGTGGTCCTACCTCCACTTGCTCCACATCCTCCCAACCGGAGAGCGGGCCACGCATGATTTCATTCCTACTGCCGCTCGCAGATCGCACCCCGGGAATCGCAGTTAGCCTCCGGATCAATAGCCCATAGACTTCGCCAACCTGTGCCTGTTGATATCCGCTACTCTCAGTGTCAACCAAAACCTGTAATAGATTCCCGGAATCGAAGCCAGGATCGACTCGGTCCAGGTTTCGTAATGTCCGAAGGAACAGACCTGCGCCTGCCAGAAGAAGAATCGACAACGAAACCTGGCCGATCAGTAGCACTCTCGCCAACCACCGGGCGTCGTACCCCAAAGTGGATCCCGAACCAGCCTTGAGCGCCGCTGCGACATCGAGCCTCGTAGCGCGCCTAGCTGGCGGCAAAGCAAAGCCCGACACGCAGCCGCGTGCAACGAGCACAGCCAGCGCGCTCCCGGTCCCGGCCAGTATTGCGTTTTCCACGAGCAGTTGCGTGATGAGCCGCGAACGACTCGCCCCTAAACAAACCCGGACCGCCAACTCGGAGGATCGCGCGCTGTTCCGAACCATGAGCAAAGTGCCGATATTAATGCACATAATCAGCAGCACCAGACTGAGCAAGACCATCAACGCGAGTAGCGGACGCGCGTATTGACCCCGCATGCTGGAGAGTCCCCTGCCCGCGGGCGAAAGCCGTACTTGCAATCGCGCTTCGCCTGTGTCGTGCTGATCGATGTGCTGGAACAAAGCCTCTAATGCTGATCGTGCATGCTCCGCGGTGACATTTGTCTTCAGCCTGCCGACCATGTTGTAGGAAACGGGAGGCGTCTTGGACTCAAACCAAAAGTCCGGCGAGTTTTCGAGCTCTAACCCGAGGAATCGGGGCGGAGCGACTCCGATGATCGAGTAGGAGTCGCTGTTAATCTCTACGGTGCTCCCGACTACATTCGCACTGCCACCGAAACGGGTCTGCCAAAAGCGGTAGCTGATCACCGCACCGGGAGCATCGCTATCTGAAGCGCCAATCAGCATCGCCACGCCCAAGGTGCGGAAGAAGGCGTCGGAAACCTGCTGCACTGCGAGCGGAGACTCGGTGACACCGCCGACCTTCACCACCGGACGGTCGAGGTTGGAGAAACCCAGCACATTCGAGAACACGGTCGTGTTGTGTGCCACGAGTTCGAGGTCATCGGCCGAAAACCCAAGCAGTTTTGTACGGGCACCTCCTATTTCAAGGACTCTTTGCACGAGAACTAACTGTTCTGGATCTTTTACTGGGAGCGACTGGAGCAGCAGATCGTCGACCAGACTGAAGAGGGCCGTGTTGGCACCAATGCCGCAAGCGAGCGAGATCACGGCGACAAGAGTGACACCCGGCCTTTTCAGCAGCGTCCGAAGACCATAGGACACATCGCGCGCGAGTGTGGTTAGCAAACTCTACGTAGGTTGCCACACGTGACAGCTTTCGATCAATGACAACTAATTCTTGATTCCGAGATTATCCGCAAATCCCATTCCCTGTGATAAAATCCGACATCATTTCGGCCGCCGTGTTGGTTCCGGAAACCCAGTTGTATGTCTTCCAGAAGTATCGAGGTAGCTGCCAGATCTCGGGCCACAACCCGAGCGGATCATTGCGGGTTATTGGATTCGCAGCCGCGTATTGATATTGGCTGTCGCTGAACACCAACTGCAAAGGGTCCTCGGAAAGGAATCTGCCTGCGGTTGGATCGTAGTATCTGGCGCGGTAGTAATAAAGATTGGTTTCCGAATCGAATTCGCGGCCGGTGTAGCGGAAGGAATTCCAATTACCGTATGAGTCGTAAGCGTAGGTGTTCGCTATCGAACCAGCAGAATTACTCAGCGAAGTGACCGAGCCGAGACCGTCGGCGTGAAAGTAGCTGGTTGCGCTTGAGCGCAGCATCGCCAGCGGCTCATCGATGTTCTGGTTTTGCTCATAGCGGGCAACGACACCCGTATGGTCAAAAATCTCAAACGCATTGAAAAGGCTTGGTTTCCGGTCTCGTGATTTCCGCGCATCATCGAACATCGAACTCCCCACCGGTCCCTACCTAAGCTAGGTGTGCAACCTCAGCTTCAAAGCCTCGCACTGAATGGTCAGTAAGCAAGCGCCGCAGTTTTCGTGAAGCCAGTAATATTGGATGGGGTCGTCCTACTCCACCACGAACACCCACCATCTCCTTTGTAACTGCAAGATCGCTTCCATCCCAACTAGCACGGGAAAGAGTAACCTCAGACAGCACGCCCAGGCCAGCTACGTGCCCGAAAGGGCAACGGTACTTGCCTTCGAAATCTTCGTCAAAAGGCTCGAGTCCAAACTTAGTCGGTGGCACCACCGAGACGGGAACTGAGGTAATCAGGAGCTGGTACCATGTGGAGAAATTTCGCCTTCCTCCTAGTTCCCGTTTTTGTAATCTTTCTCGGTTTTCCTGCCATGCCTGCTGAACCAAGTCTCTCTGCTCGGCCCGGTTTAACCAGACGTCAAAACCCCATGAGTTCTTCGATATTCCTGGCCTTTCTGCTTGGCTGAGAAGTTGGCGACCTGCCTCGAGCAATTCCAGTCTCATGGGGTCATCATCGAAGAACGCTCTGTGTCGCACTGCACCCAATTTGAAGCCGGTTATCTTGGCATCGGACAGCACTTCAGCGAGCCTTTGCGAAATGACGTACTCATCCGCAAGCATCCGCGCAAGGTCCTTACCTTTCGGAATCTTGCGCAGGTCCAAGAAGAGGTCTGATACCTGCTTTGCACCCACTCCGCACGTCCGGCCTTTGGAAAACACATGAGGACAAGCGCATGACTCATCGTAGATTGTTTCTCATTCTTCGCCTGCCGGTTCAAAGACTGGTACAATACCAAGTGTGAAGCATTCGGCTGACTCCAGTTCTTGCTGGGTGTACTTCCGATGGTAAGTCCACCCGGCAAACAAAAAGCTGTTGCGGCTACTCCAATACCTCTGTAGTTCAGCGATCTCGTTCATCCTAGGGTCGCTCGTCGACAAGATCACCTTTCGAACGTAATCCCCGAGCCGCCTGCCCTCATTGGTTCGGAACGGTTCTCCAAAATGGTCTTCGTTAACTCTCAACTCCAAAGTTTCTATCATGTCTCGCGGGCGCCCACCCGCAGCCAAAACCAAGAGAAAAACCCTCCTAACACAATTTGTAGCTTGACACGCTCCGCGCTTTCCTGCGGCTCGTCACGCGCGACTTGGTTCGCCACCCGCCCAGAAATAGAGCTAGCCGACAAATAGTCGCCCGGCCCATCTCAGGAGAGTAGGTTTCGGATTTCTCTCATTCGATTTCGACCCATGCGTATTGCTTGGCGATCACGAGTGGCCCGCGCTGAACAAGCTCGTATTTCTTTGAGCCGACTCTTCTAGCACCAAAACGGGGGCCTCTGTGTTTGCCTTCGAGAATTCAGAGAAGATCGCAGCGTGAAGACCAACCGAGAGCGCAAACAATAACGCAGACCTTCTCAGATGATGAGTCGTCGCCACTGTCCCCTTCTCTCTCAAGCTGAGTAAATACCAACAGAGAGTACTACGCTTCCCTCGCAATCAACCAGGGCCTCATGGGGAGCGCAATTGCCTCCTCTACTCGGAGGGTGCCGTGTCCGTCCAACTCCCGGTGCCGAAGCCACGGCTCCTCTCTTGGTCGGCCAAGAACCGACTAGCCGGCGCGAAATATCGCCGTTCCGCCAGGAATCTCTCCAGGGTGTGCGATGTGGGGCTAATCTGGTCGCGTCCTATTTTGGTCGTGAGATAATGTTGTTTATGACAAGCCCTTTATTCGTACTGCTGGCAGTCTTTCTAATATGCACCGGTGACTGTCAGGCGCAGACCGAAAAGAATTCTGCAGAGTCTCGCAACAGCGTGACAACGCTCACTGGCATTCTACTCGTGAGCGATCGTCGATGTGATGAGTGGCCCGCCGACGTGCCTAAAGACGAGTGGACTTGCCCGCAAGGTTCATCCCAATGGGGATTGATTACTCTGGGCAAGCAATATTCCGTCCATGGAAAAACGAGTGAACTCAACCAATATGAACGCCGCCGTGTAACCGTAACCGGAAGCGTTTCCCCGGGTCCGGAAAGCTTCATGGAAAGGCTCGACGTCCAGTCGATTAGCTCGAGTGAGATGCCCGAAATGCAGATTCGCGGGTTAATTGAACAGTTGAGATACAACCAGTGGGCCGAGCCCGAGAATATAGCCAATCCAACCTTTTGGGTTTTTAACTTCACTCCACCAATGCTCCAGATTCTGCAAGCTGGACCTGCTGCACAGGATGTGTTGCTGGGATACTTGGACGACCCGAAAGTCAAGGATCAGATCATTATTCTCTTGGGAGGGCTCGGAGACCGAAAAGCTGTCTTGCCGATCATCAATGCCATGGCTGATAGGAACGAAGTCCGCGATAACGACTTCGCAAAAAAGGTCAACCTTGCAGCCAACCTCGCTCTCACAAATATTACGGTCGGCGATGTCATCTGGCATCACGGCGGTGGAATTACTAGGGACGCATGTCCGGACGATCCGAAGTCCTGTTGGTATACGTGGTGGATTCAGCATGAAGACACCTTTGACATCTCGAAAACGGTGAGCCGCAACTATTCCAATTATCCAAGTTATGGCATCTATCAGGACCCCGGCCTTTTTCGCTCTGAATCGGGCCTTAAGGCGCGTTGATCAACTGGGCGGCAAAATTGCACTACCTTGTGCCATTCCGTAACGGCCCTTCAAGGATTCCCAATATACGCGTATACGCACTGTTACCCGGTCGCGAAGTCGGCTGCCATGACTGACAGAACGTACCTAGATATCTACGTATTTACATACGTACATAGATATGTACGCATGTATGTACCTCGGTAGAGACGTGGAATCCGGAACGAAATAGAACACAGTGGAACAAGCGGAAGTCTGCAATCTCTTGTAACCGTCCCACGATTCCAAGCGTGCATGAGGAGGTTCGAGAAAGGGGAATAGCCAAGCCAGAGTTTGCGACGTGGCTCGGCTTGAATCACGACTGACGTAGCACAGGGCGTTCTCCTCACCTCGAACTTCGACTAGCGCAAGGTTTGCGGTCCGGACGTATCGTGTTCTTGGCCTTGCTTGGCCCCGTGGGTGGAACAAGCCGGAAGTGATAGTTGTAACCCTAGGTGGTCTTGATGAATGCCTTGACCGCTGCTTCTTCGTGGTTCGTAAGAGGAGAATGTTGGGTCCACGGTTTGGGTGCAGTCAAATAACATATGCTGCGGTCTCCCGATTGTTTACTCCGCTTCATTGCTGTGGCTGGTGTTCTGCCTGCCACCACTCACGACACCTTGCCGCGTAGTAGTTGGGATTCTCGCGGAACGCCGGCAACGGTGGTACCCAGTCGATAGCTCCGCCTCCTGCCAACTCGATTAGGGCTTGCATAGCTATGAACGCATTATCGGCATGGGGGTCATCGAGCATCTTTAGAAGGGATCGTGCACTCTGTGGGGAGTTAATGGCGCGCACGGCTTGCAGAATTGCTTGACGTGCAAACGGACTTGGGAGCCGCAGCAAACGAAGCAGGATTGGGAGCGTGGAGGGGTCGCGGATCATGGAAATCTCCCCGGCTAGCCGACCCTGCATCTCGAACAACGCATCCCTGGGCAGAGTCAGAGATGGAGGGGATGGCGGTTG
>Ga0207087_1037_pt1 | contig 28695 bp, 35 predicted proteins | sample Alteio_BWMinHeat_51_FD_153544 | JGI IMG/M metagenome (GOLD analysis project Ga0207087, IMG submission 153544) | Enriched cells from forest soil in Barre Woods Harvard Forest LTER site, Petersham, Massachusetts, United States -... | ecosystem: Environmental > Terrestrial > Soil > Temperate forest >... | reverse complement strand
AAGTGGAAAGACATGCCATCAACACGGCAACAGCAATAATGGCTGCGCCACCGGTGCCCATCACGTTAAATGCGATAATGCGGAACAGTTCACCTGAATTTTCTACTTGTACCCCTGCTCCATAAAAATAACCCAGAAATGTTAATCCGGCGTAAAAAACTGCCAGCAATGCTGCGCCGATCAAACTCGCTTGCAGACCAATCAAGGCAAGTGCATTGCGCGAAATGTTCATGCCGCGTGTATTAACTTTGAGCAAATGCAGCGTCATTGAAGAGAAAAAGACTGCGCCCAACAGATCAAGCGTGCCGTATCCTTCCAAAAAGCCGGCCTTGAAAGTTGCAAGGCCACCCATACTGCTCGCCGCCGTTACGGTAGAAGTAGCATACAGGCATCCTTTGATGATAATAAATCCTAAAGAGATAACTTTGATCGGTCCTATTACATTACCCAGCAACGAGATAATACCCGTTTCCCTGAAGGCCCCTAAATAGGTGATACCTAAAAAAATTAATGCAAAAATAGTGGACGAACCCAATGTAATAGCCTGCAAATACGGAATCGGTATAAATGGCGCCACCATCACGTGTGAAAGCGTTACGATGCGCGGTATGGCAATCACCGGCCCGATAATGAGCATCGCAATAAAAATCGCAAGCCGCTTGGCATAAGGACTACCCAGACGCGCAAAAAAGGCTTCATAATTACCATCAAACAGAATCATGGCTATTAAGCCGGCAAGTGGCAAACAGACAGTGGTGACTAAAAAACCGAGCAAGCCCACAAGCACTTGAGAGCCTGAATTCATGCCGACGGCAATCGGATGCACTAGATTGCCTGCCCCAAAAAACATGGCAAATATAGCGATGCCTACGGTAATTATTTGAAAACGCGAGAACTGCTGCTGGATCATGAGAATCCTTAAAAAAAGAAAGTGAATACGATCATCGCTTAGATCGGCATAAATGGAAAATACGTGATAAGCTGATATGAAAGCAAGTTTAACGCAATTTGAACAATCTGACAAATTCGCCAGAATTGCGTACAATAACCTTCAACGATTAATCATTAAAAACTGTTATATTTAACTCATAGAGCTAAAAGTAATTTTTGGGGAAAGTTGATTATGAATCAGATAGATTTTGTCCGAACTAAGGATTTTTTTGAACAATTAATTCAGTTGCCTTTTATAGAACGCATCTTCCTTTATGGCTCACGAGCACGTGGCGATTATTCTGAAATGTCTGATCTTGATATTGCCATAGAATGTCCTCATGCCAAAGATAAGGACTGGCAAATTATTCTTGATATTATAGAAAAAGCCGACACGCTATTAAAAATAGATTGCGTAAGACTAGATAAACTTGATGTAAATAATCCATTAAAAAAGGCTATCATGAGCGAAAAGAAACTATTATTTGAGCAAACATTTACTCCTGAGGTAAAATTTCGCCGTAAAATGCTCTCGCTCAAAGATGCTCTGGAGAGATTGGAAGAAGCAGTAAGCAAACAGGTAGATCCTTTAAGCTTAGAAGCTGATGGCACCATTCAACGATTCGAATTTTGTTTTGAGCTCTTTTGGAAAACTGTTAAACTTTTTTTAGAAATGCAAGGCCAACAAGTATCACTCCCTAAAGAAGTATTGCGTACCGCCTATCAGGCAAAACTGATTGATGATGAACAACTTTGGTTGGATATGCTCAATGATCGTAATCAATCATCGCATATTTATGATAGGGCTGTGGCAGGGCAAATCTACTTAAGTATTAAGAAATACTTTAAAAAGATGATGGACACGTATAAAAAGCTCAGTAATTATTCTTCCAAATAAAATATCATCAGGAATCAGGACCGCTCATAGGGCACAAAAGATCGCGCACTCTGCTGTTCTTCTTCATTTGAATAGTATGCACTTCACTCTTATTTTCTTGCGCCATTATCAGTCGCACACATTCGTTTACTACTGGTTTTGATAAGTAAGGCACTAAAATTGAACTGCTGGATAAGTCACTATTAAATTGAGCACATTGGAGCGCAGTCCTGCCTTGAATATCTGTTGCGGTGGTACGTGCACCGTTGGCAATAAGCAGCACGATCAGATCCCTGTGCCCTCCTCGAGCAGCATGCATTAATGGCGTAGAACCATCTCGCGGATCTGACTGATTAACCAGGTGTTTATTTGTCATGATCAATAGTTCAATCTGCTCAGTTTGCACAGCAACTAAACGATCTATTTCAGTGCGCACTTGTTCTACTGTTTTTCTTGACTCGAGATAGGATATCGCTTCCGCACACTGTTGAGGAAAACGAGCAACTCCTTTTTTGGTGAAAGCATAATCATCGCATATTCTAAAGACTGCCTCATTCAAATTATCAAGTGCTCTAATAAGCTCGTTATTGGAAGTCACTTTCCCGCATAACTCAAACCCATCCTCAACTGATCCTGAAAAGCTTTTACTCACCAGCAAGATGGCGCTTAACACGAATTGATAAAAACGCATTACACTGCCCTTTCTGCAAAAAATAACGTCGGCAACTATCCGCATGCACCCCCACCTGCACCATATCCGAGCATCTCATTTCTTGCAATAACAGATATATCCTACCACACTAGATTCCTCTCAAAACAGAATATATTGTTTCTATTGAGAAATAATGACTCTGTTTGAACAATCCTAAATAATAGCCATACTATTTCATATGAAAATAAACATGATCCGCCTGTCCAACTCGAGAAGGAAAGCAGATGAGCCATAAAGAACCCATACATACCCTGGCCCGTGCCGTAATTGTCGACCAAGATCACATTTTAATGGCGTATCACCCAAACCATAAGCCACCTCTCTATTATTTGCCTGGCGGCCACGTGGAGCATGGCGAAGGTGCTCAATCAGCACTCATGCGAGAGCTTATCGAAGAAATGGGGGATAAAAAGTTTGTAACAGATCGATTTTTAGGCGTCCTTGAGCATGCTTTTATCAAAAATCCTCAATCAACCTGTTGCCATAACCATGAATACAATTTCTTATTTCAAATCAGCTCGAAAAATTTAACCATAGCGGCTACACCACAATCGCAAGAAGAAGATCTTGCCTTCGCATGGATTCCTTTGAGCGAACTAGCAACTATTATTCTTTTGCCGGAAGTACTTGTCACTCACCTGCCTGCATGGCTTGCGCAGAATCACCCAACTGCGTTTCAAACGAGCATGAAGTAGACAGATATACATATACGATATACCTTTTTTGAAAACCAACATTTCTAAAAAAGGAACTATAATGAAGCAAACCAAAACGTTACTCACGCCGGCCAACTGCGCCCTCTTACTCATCGATTATCAACCACAAATGATTTTTGGTGTTCAATCAATCGATCGACAAACGCTGGTCAATAATGTAACCGCACTGGCAAAGGCCGCTAAATTATTCAAAATTCCCACCACGTTGACCACCGTAGCCGCAAAGACATTTAGCGGTTATATTTTCCCTGAAATTCAGGCAGTGTTTCCTGAGCAAAAACCAATTGATCGCACCAGCCTGAACAGCTTGGATGACGCACGTGTTGAAGATGCGCTTAAAAAACATGGGCGCAAGAAAATTATTATGGCAGGTCTGTGGACTGAAATTTGCTTAGCATTTCCGGTGCTTTCCGCGCTAGAAGATGGGTATGAAGTGTACATCGTTGTTGACGCGTCTGGAGCATCGACAACCGAAGCGCATCAAGCCGCTATACAGCGTATGATGCAAGTTGGCGCAACGCCCGTCACCTGGTTGCAAGTACTTATCGAATTCCAACGCGACTGGGCGCATAAAGCAACATATGATGCGGTACTCAAGATTTGTCAGGATCACGGTGGTGCATATGGCATGGGCATCAACTACGCGCATGATATGCTGCCAGGTGCAAGCGAGTAGGTTCTACTTACTCGTCAATCGCGAAACTAAGATCGCGCTCAAAATATTTGCCGCATAAGCAGGTACCATTGCATACACGCTCACCGTCGTAACAAATGGCGCAATCAGATCCCAACTAACTGCTGTCAAACAACCGGCAAGCATACCGGCAATAGCACCATATGCGTTGATGTTTTTCGTGTAGAGTGCAAGCAACACCAGCGGTCCAAATGAGGCGCCAAGCCCTGCCCACGCATATCTGACCAGCGCCATAATGGTACTTTGTTCGTCCCATGCAATAATAAAACCGCCAATCGCTGCAAGGATGAGGCCTGCGCGATAAATACGTTTGAGTTCACGTTCAGCAGCATGAGGGCGAAATATTTTTCGGTACAAATCGTGCGTAACAATACCGGCTACCACCAACATTTGTGTGTCAACGGTTGAAATGGTAGCAGCAAGAATGGCACATAAAACCCAACCAGCAATCCACGGATTAAATAATCCTTGCGCCATGGCAATGAAAATAAATTCAGGTTTGTCCGGTACGCCCTGCACAAAATATGCAAGCCCAACAATACCGACTGCAGCCGCTGATGCCATCGCCAACAATTGCCAAATCAGACCAACATACTTACCTTTGTACAACTCGTTGGCATTTTTAGTGCCCATAAACTTAGTCAAAATATGCGGCATACCAAAATAGCCAAGTCCCCACGCAAGCGGATCAAGCACTATCGAAGCAAGTGATCGCCAATCAAAATCAGCAATCAGCGAAAGTGAAACGTGGCGTTGTGCTGCCGCCGCCATAATTGGCGTAAGTCCGCCAACCGTGAAATAGGCATACGCAGGCACCACCATGACCATGGCAAGCAAAAAAATTCCCTGGAATAAGTCAATCAGCGCAACTGAAGTAAAACCGCCCACAAATGTGTAGATAATTACCACGGCCATCGAAAGCGCAATGCCAACATGATAATTGAGATGAAAAGCTGATTTGAGCACAAAACCCATGCCCTTAAGACCGACCGAAAGATATATCACAAAAAAGAAGAGTGATATAACGGCCGCCACCAGTGACAACATCCCTGAACGATCGTTAAAACGGTTACTCAAAAATGAAGCAAGCGTTACCCCATGATGTCGCTCTGATTCGATGCGCAAGCGTGCTGCAACAAAATGCCACGTCAAAAACATACCGATTAACAAACCGATAGGAATCCAGAGAGAAAACCCTCCCGCTAAATACACCGCTGCAGGAAAACCCATAAAAAGCCAATCGCTCATGTCAGCTGCATGGGCAGATAAGGCAGTCAAAAACCAGTGTGTCGAGCGACCACCCAAAATAAAATCGGACGCTTGTGCACCTGCTTTTGTCGGCGAACGTTGATGATGAGCAAATAATCCTATCACCAAAATAATAGCCAAATACACGATGAAAGAAACTAAAAGCGCACCATAATCCGCACATGTATGCATAAATGCAGTCAATGCATACGGGGCTAAAAAATCACAAAAAGCTTGCATAAAATCCTAACGAGCAAACTTACCACGCTTGTCTTTAGACAATCCTAAATAACGCATGGTAGGCACAAAGTAAAAGTCGAGCCACAAATGAGAAAAAGCGCCGACAATAAAAAATATCATATCAAAAAACAGTTGATCAGAAAGATGTGGCATAAACCTGCCCACTAAAAACCACACCCCTATGGGCACCAGCGTTACAAACCAAAAGTGGTGGAAAATACCGCGATGTTTTGAAAGAAGTGGTGCAAGCGCACAGATAGCCAAAACAGCTAACAAATCAAGGCGTTCTTTAATAATCAGTGCTATAAAAAGACACAAGATAACGCCGTAAAAATATTTTTGCCCGCGACTTTTGGTATCTATGTCAGGAAAAAGTGCACCCGCAAACGTGCACATAAACCACTCTACCGCCAGAAAACCTGAAGTACAGTAACTATTTAATGCGGCTAACGCAATACAAAACGCTATACACCCACCTGCTACATGTCCACGATAGTTTGGCATCTAAAGTTCCTTTTAATTCGTGATAAAAGTAATTCATAGGTGCCGATTCTAGCAGAGGAAGATGATTTCGTCTATGAGTGATCGCGCATACTTCTTCTACACCCCACTTTTTTGTGCAATCCATTGATCAATTACCTTCTCAAGGACAGCGAGCGGCACTGATGCTGTTTTGAGTATTACATTATGAAATTCGCGAATATCGAATGCATCACCCAGCGCCTTTTGCGCCCGCTCACGTAGTTCAAGAATTTTGAGTTGCCCAATTTTGTATGAGCATGCTTGACCAGGTAACACAAAATAACGTTCTACTTCGGTCACCACTGTATCTAAGTGAAAGCCAGTCGCTTCTTGCATATACGCAATAGCCTCTTGCCGTGACCATCGCTTGTAATGAATGCCTGTGTCGACTACCAACCGCGCAGCACGTAGTAATTCATCTTTAAAATGACCAAGTTCAGAAAATGAAGAAGAATAAAACCCGTGCTCATAGGCAAGTTTTTCAGCATACAATGCCCATCCTTCAACATACGCATTGTATCCTATATACCCTTCTACTTTGCGCAACATTGGCATATCAACTTCTTGTTGCAGCGCTATTTGAAAATGATGACCCGGCTCTGCTTCATGGATTGCTAATGTTTCCATACCATACGTAGCAACTTCGTCCATGTTGCGTAAATTCACAAAGAACGTGCCTGGCCGTGCGCCATCCATGCTTGGTCTGGAATAGGCGCCACCTGGCCACCCTTCTTCCATATGCTTGGGAACCGCTTCAATTAAGACGGATGCCTGCGGTTTTACATCAAACAGTTTGCCTAACTCTTTGCTCGAACGTTCTACAATGGCTACATAATCAGCAAGACACTGCTGGCGTCCCTCATCCGTATTCGGATAATAAAATTTCAGATCTTTAGAAAGTTCTTGCACCAATTCACCGACCGATTTATTTGGATCGTTAAGTCCTTCTCGTGCCAAAATAGCCCGCATCTGCTCATGAATGTAGGCAACTTCTTTCAAACCTAACGCATGGATTTGTTCTGCAGATAAATCAGTTGTGGTGTGATGTTCGAGCATGTAGGCATAATACGCATCACCATCAGGCAGCGCCCACACCCCATGGTTGTCTCGCGGTTGTTCACTTAATCCTACAAAAAATTCACGCACTTTCTGCAATGCGGGGTACACATGTTCTTGAATAAGTTTTTGTGCCGTAGCAAGCAGCGCCTCTTTATCGCTGGAGCCAATTGATTCTATCTGTTTGGCCAAATGAGTATACAAGATAGAATCGGTAACATTGGCAGGCATCAGCGCATCGATGCTATGAATCACTTTTTCAATAGTAAAGGCTGGCGGTACAATGCCATTATCTTTCTGATACTCAAGCAGTTCAACTGTCTGAGTTAATTGGTGCGACATATGGCCGAGTCGTGCGATGTAATGATGCATGTCCTGCTCAACCGCAAATGGATGATAATGCGTTAAGACCGCCATTAAATCATGTAACACACCGGTCATCTGATTCACCATATACTCATGAAACAAAAATCTTTCCCCTGAAACCGCATGCTCAAGGAGCCACGCAAAAATTTCATAAGAAAGTTTTTGCTCCTCAGTAAAGGTAGAAGGATCATATGACTTCAATCTTTGTAAATGAGCCTTTTTATTGAGTAAGGCATTCATCATAAATGCAGGACTTACATCATCCAGATAAGCATTATGCTCACGAACGCCGATAGATTCAAAAAGCCCTAACTCCGTAAGGCGCTGTGGATTATTGATAACGTACATTAAAAAAAGATCATCAAAAAATGCATCAATGGAGTTATCATCAGATACATATTGATCAGCATAAGCATTCTGCTCATGCGCCATGCTCATTATTTTTAATGCTTCTTGCTTATTATTCCTTGCCGCCTGCATAAGCGCATGCCAATAAAGCGTATGTGGTTTGAAAGTAGCAGATTGTTGACTCACCGATATATCCTCATGCGCAGTACTATACAAGACTGTTAATGCTATGGTAGAAAAAATGATACACTTCATATTATAAATCCCCTTGCACACACCCATTCATTTTTATGCACAAGGTAGCCTAATCGTAACACAGTTAGGGATAATTGGCGAAAAGAAGGCCTGAAAAGGCTAATAGAGCGCTATTTTCCGTTATGCATCGCCAATCAAAAAACCATCACCCTGTCATTAAATTTTCAGTTTGACACTTTTTAAAAACGACAGTATCCTTATAGAATAAGCTTATACTATAAGCTGACACGAAAGTCTGACTAGAAAAATGGAGTTTATTATGATGTCATGTCAAACAATATACACAGAACTTGCTAAGCATACGCTCAGCCTCCTGGCACTTACGTCACTCGGACTCTGGCAGACACGCTATACGGGTGATATCGATAATAGCTTTGGCAAGCGAGATCACTTGTACCCACATTATGTAGAAACGGTCTGTAAAGGACTCACCAAAAATGGTCTTGCCGATAGCAATGCATCTCTTGGGTTGAAAGATCTTGATGTTGTCAGCGCTGGTATGATTAAAGAAATAATTGACACGTTACCAGAGCTGCCGTTTGATCGTGCTACAATACATCTCAAAGTTTTCAATCAACCAGCAGACGGCGCTGCCGCAGGCACGAGTGAATTTAAAACTATTTTCGGCGAGCATATCCGCATTTTGTACATCAATCCTGCTCGCTGTTTTGCTCATCTTGACGACCCACAGGCACTGCAGAAATTATACTTTATTATTGCTCATGAAATCGCTCATCTGGTTAAAAATCATGGCCTCTATAATCGTAAAAATAACCTCATCATCAACGATGAGCCTGACCAAGAGCGCAAGCAGCTCTTACAGCAACAATACCGTGAACTAACCAAATCATACGAATTTGAGGCTGATGAATGGGCTGTCAAAGCCCTTTTCAGCGCCCAAGGTGGCATCGCCTTCTGCAACGAAGCCTTAGAACGTTCTGGCGGCATAGATCTTGCCCCAGACGCCTCCCATCCACCATTCCAAGAGCGCATTGAGCGCATGCTGGCCGCCCAGGCCTTAATCAGCGCCCTGGCCTAAACAACCCCCCATTTCACCGCCCCTTTTTCTGAAACAAATACCGGCCTAATCGATACTCTGCCCCTATTTCTTGCTCCCTCACGCCCTTATTGACAAATAGTCAATATTTGATATGATGAGAATAAGAGGTTTAGAACAGGCCCACGCAGGGCCATAAATGGAGGAAAAGGTCATGAAAGCAGTATTTTCACTTATTAATCAGTATCGTTCTCTCTTATTATTCGCTCTTGTGGCGCTCACTGCGTGCGGCAAGATCGTTGCGGGTAGTGGTTCTCAAGCGAAGAAGCCAGTTAAGGCTATTTATTCGCTAGAAGAATTCAGCAACAAAGAAGAAGTATTACATTTTGAAAAACTCGTCCAAGAGCTCGACCCGGATTTTGGCGAATTTAATCTTCGTCGTTATAAGCTAGATCCAGTAACTATGCCATCTTTAATAGATTATCTTTTATTTGAAGGCCTAGTGGCTAAAGATCTAACCGACATAGCTTTTGCTGTTGCTGCAAACAGCTATCACTACTTAGTTGATTATGTAGCAGCGTCAATACATAAACAACTAATATCCGGAGGCACAGCAGCTGTCGAGACAACAATAAAAAAGAACTCAGCGGGCGAATGGCATAAATCTCCTACCGCCCTGCCTAGCATCTATGTAGCAGAAGATTTGTGGCGACTGCCGGAAGATCAGCAATTGTTCATCCTTGGCCACGAAATAACGCATGTCCAAAAAGAACATAGTGCAGCAAAGAGAATTCTAGCTGAAAAACATAATCAGATGAACTGTTTTCTGAAGATACTCCTCAAGCCATATTTCGCGTATCGCGAAGCACAACTCGAACAAACACATGAATTTGATGGTGCTATTAAAAATCTTGAGAGCCGCAGATCAGCAGTGCTCTCTAAGTTATTCTTAGTTCTAGACCCCTTAAGTTTGATCACTCAATATTTTGAATCACATCCATCACCTGAAGCACGCATAGCTAATCTGGAACGATTACGGCCAGCAATTGATGCAGCTGTAGCAGCAAAAAAAGCTGATTACGAAAAACTTATGGCACAAGCCGATTACAACACCCTTATGGCAGAAGTTGATTAAAATAATGGAGGTTATTATGAAAACAGTATTTTCAATTATTAATGCTATTAATTGCCTTGTCTTACTCAGCGCTTTAACGCTGGGTACCCTCACTCTTGCACAAGATTCAAAAACACACGTCATTGGGACTTTCAGAAGCAAAAATGCCGGGCTTAGCAAAGAGGAAATAGAACATTGTGAAAAATTAGTGCAAAAAATAGCTCCAGATTTGGGAAGCTTTAGACTTCTTAGATATACCGAAAAGGAGCTTCCATCATATATTGCAAGCATCATCAAGGACCTCGATGGCTTAGAAAAAAAAGGTGGTGTGCCTGCTCAAGAACTATTGCCAAACATATTCCTTAAATATCTGTGTGACAAAGTATCAGAAAACATATCAGCGCTTGCGGCCATTGGAGCAGCCGTAAATATAGGAATAATCGAAGATCGTAATGGGGAATTGCACAATGATCCTAATGATTATCCAACGCTTTATGTAGGCAAAAAAATTTGGAAATTACCAATAGAAGAACAGATGGCGATCCTCAGCCACGAAATAGGGCATTTCATAGAAGAACATGGAGCACAACATGCCCAGCTCACTGAGCAACAAAATAAGATTAATAGTATCTGGAGAACCATCTTGGCATCTTATTTGAAATATAAGCGGGCCTGCCTTGAGCAAAAACATGAATTTCAAGCGGATGACTATACGGTGTTAACAGGGACCAGCAATGGCCTTATTAAATACTTTGAGAGAATTAAAAAAACAACATTCTCAAACCCTATTGACCGGATCGGAGAGTATCTTTCTAGCCCCTTCCACTCGCATCCATCGCCCGATGCTCGCATAGCACATATTAAAGCAACGGCACAAGCTGATTACGACACCCTTATGGCAGAAGTTGATTAAAATAATGGAGGTTATTATGAAAACATTCATCAAAAAAATTATTCTATTCAGTATCGGTCTGCTTGCCCTGAGCGCAAGTCAGCACGCGTTGGCAGAGACGTGCAATGCTGAGCAACTGATGGAATTCATTCGAGAACACAATTTGGAGGCACGTTGTATTGAAGTATCTAACCTGACCTTAACTAATATCAATTACAAGGATTTGTCTACCGAGCACGAACAGTTCATACGCTCAATCATTGCAAACCTTCCGGGTATTCCATTCGATATCAATACTCTTGAGATCAAAGCATCGAATAAACCACAAGATGCAGCCTCATGGCAATATATTGATCCTGCACCTGCTCAACACTTAATGGCAAAGCGCTTTATCTTTATTAATGAAACTTATTTAGCTACGGTAATTAACCATATCCACGAACCCAAATATTACGAACAGTTGCGATTTATTATAGCACATGAAGTTGGTCATCTTGTTCTTAATCATGCCTTGTTGGGCATCAAAAGATATTTGCAGCTTAAATTTTTAATATCTGATGAGAAAAACCGAGAATTGTTTCGACTTAATAATGCATTCCGTAAACGCAGACATGAAATTGCAGCCGACCGATGGGCAATAGATGCACTCGGGAGCAAAGAGGGCGCAATAACATTCTTTAATGATCAATTAACAACGCACAACTTTATCGATATAGATTTAGTCACCGCTCCCAATTCATCACACCCCTCACATCAATACCGCTTAGACTGCATCCGCTATGACCACATCGAATTACCATGGTACAACTGGGAGACATCATGAAAACATTACTCAAAAAATTAGCTTTCTTAAGTTTCGCGTTCCTCGCATTGAGTGCAAGTCAGCACGCGTTGGCAGAGACGTGCAATGCTGAGCAACTGATGGAATTCATTCGAGAACACAATTTGGAGGCACGCTATACAGAACACATAAACACCTTATCAGCCGCTCTTAATATAAATCTGAATGCACCTATGATTACGGATATAAGACCAGATTATGAGCAGATAATACGCTCAATCATTGCAGATCTTCCTGGTATTCCATTTGATAGATCTACCATTTGTATCAAACCCTATGTCCTACAAGCAGCATCGTTGTGCTACGTTGAACCATCTATGATTTCTTCTGCTACTACTCAACAGCCAATTCTGAGACGCTTCATATTTGTTAATGAGGATTTCATGACAACGCTCTTAAGCCACAAACAGTATCAAAAACTACGATTTATGATAGCGCATGAGGTAGGACATCTCGTATCCGAACATTCTTTGATCAATACCAAAAGAAATCTACAAATAGATTTCTTAATGCCCGATGAAAAAGTTAAAGAACTGTTTTGCCTTAACAATGCATTCCGTAAGCGTAGACAAGAAGCTGCTACTGACCAATGGGCAGTGAACGCACTCAATAGTAAAGAAGGCGCACTGGCATATTTTACCGATACGATAACTCAATCGAACTCTATTTGTCTTATAGCAGATCCACATGATGCACATCCATCGTGCCAATACCGCTTAGACTGCATTCGCTATGACCATATCGAATTGCCATGGGTCAATTGGGAGGTATCATGAAATTAACTATTAAAAAAATTACGTTACTGAGCATTGGATTATTCGCGATGGGCGCAAGTCAGTATGCATTGGCAGAACAATGCTCAGCAGCGCAGCTCATGGAATTTATACATCAAAATAATTTAAGCGATGCTTACACAAGCACCGTAGCTGCAACAATAGCTAATACTGGTGTAGCTGACCCGAATGGTTCTGACTATCTAAAAGATCTTGCACCAGAACAAGAACACATTGTTCGCACTATTCTTTCCAATTGCGCGACAAAGCAGAAGAATATCGTCAACAAGAATTTGAAGCTGATGAGTGGGCAGTGAGCGCATGTAACTGGTGCACACTTGGTGCGATAGCAGTCTTTAGAGCAGAGATCATGAGGAACAATCATCAGGATATTGATCTGCACATCAATCCCTTCTGCTTACATCCGCCATCCCAGCAGCGTATTAACAACATCGTGCAACAATAGGAACAACCCATGAACACACTTAAAAAAATTATCTTTAATACATTTGCTATTGGCATATTTGCCTTGTTTTGCGCAGGTACCATCTATCCGTGCGATGCCCTTGAATTAGCAGATTTTATTGATGCTCATAATTTAGCAGATGTTTACCAGCATGACGTGCGTCACCGACTAACAAAATCTGGTATTCCTGATCCGTACGCACCATTAGGTATGCAGGACTTAGATCCGCACCAGGCACACATAATACGTTCAATCATTGCAACGCTGCCTGGAATTCCTTTTGACATCAATACCATTGCGATTAAAGCAGCACGTGATCCTGATTATACAGGTGATGCATTCAGCTGCTTTGGTATTAACAGTACGCAATCTGGTCAATTAGAACTACGGACTACTCGTGTTATTTTTATCGGGGCCAGGCACATTGACGCGCTTCTTTCAAACAATGACAACGAATTATATGAAAGATTACGTTTTAGCATCGCCCATGAGATAGGCCATCTCGTTTTAGATCACATCTTTTTCAATATAAAAAAAGATTATGAACAAGAACTCATCCAAGATCCTGCTGCTCGCGATACATTTGCATTACAACAAGCCAAAACGAGACGTCTGCAAGAACTGCAAGCTGATCGTTGGGCAATGCAAGCACTTAATACAGCAGAAGGCGCTATTACAGAGTTTAGATTTCGGCTCCTGTCCCAGAACGGTCAAGACTTAGACATCGGGCAAGATCCTTATCTGAAACATCCACCACTGACGTATCGCCTCATGCAAGCACTCAAATTTGCCTAATCAGCTAAACGCGCCAATCCTTTTTGCTTACTGCACGCAAACATGCAGACGAAAAAAGTAAATCCGAGCACGCAGTACAGCACTGATAGCACAAAACTGATGCCGAGCAAATGATACGAAAACGTACCCACGCTGACTAACTGGCGAATACCTTCGATGGTGTAATGTATTGGCAATATCTGCGCAATCAACCGCAATCCGATGGGTAAAATGGTTATCGGGTAGAAAGCACCGCTAAATGGGGCAAAAAACCATCCTAACATATAAATAATGCCAAGCGTCCGCCGTCCCCAATAAATTAATAACCCGGCGCCCAAAAATCCAACCGCCAAGCCACCCAGCATGAGATTGAAAATAAAAGGCATAACCGCAAGTCCGACCGCTGCAATATTTAGGTGATATAACAAGAATACCGTGCTACTGCAAAACAGCATCAATGCGGCGACATTGGCAAACGTGAGCAAAAGAATACCACCCGCCCATTCAAACAGCGTCAATGGTGACGCAAACAAATTTACAATATTTTGATCCTGAATGTCTTCCAACAAATGCGTAGAAACATCCAAATTGGCGCGCACAAAAAGCTGCCAGGCAACGATTGCAGCCAACATCGTCAATGAAAAGCGCGCATCGTCGGTATAGCGTTGTTGCACCCACTGCGCGGTAAAACCCCACAGCATAATATCCAAAAAGGGCCAGTAAAAAACGTGAATTAAGCGCGAAACATCTTTGTACATTTGGCGTAAATGCCGTAAGCTGATGGCCCACATCCGCTCATAGGAGTGACTTACTGAGGTAAATAATGAATAGTGCATTGTAATAAATCCTTAAAAAATCAATCATTCAAACGCATAAGACCATGCTGTTTGCTGCGCGCAAACATACGCAGAAACAGATAAAAACCACCACCTAAATAGAGCAGTGACATCAAGACACTGATTGCCAATAATTGCCATGAAAAAATCTGATGCATCATCAATAGCCGAATAGCATCAGTCGCATAGCTTACTGGAAACAATCGCGCAACGCCTCTGAGCAGCAACGGCAGCCCTTCGACTGGGTAGAGTGTACCGCCAATCAACACGGCAGTACGTGCCAACATAAAAATTACATTAAAAAACCGGCGCCCGGTACTGATCAGCAAACTTGCCCCACACAAGCCGACACCCAAACCGGAAATAAAAATGGTCAACCAGAATGGCACTACCGCAAGCGGTGCATGCAAAATATTTATCTGGCAAAACCAATTACCTATCAATACTGCCAACAAAAATACCATCGGTTGGTTCATCAGTGCCACCAAAAAGGTACCGAGCACATATTCAGCGGCAGCCAGTGGGCTGGCAAATAAATTGGCAATATTGCGATCACTAATATCAATCAGCAACGTCCCCATCACATCCAAACTTGCGCGCACCATCGATTCACTGGCAAATAATGTTGTCATCATCGCCAGTTGTAGCAGTGCATTATCAGTGTACGTAGTATGCAGCCACCTACCCGCAATGCCCCACAATGTAAAATTAAACGCTGCATAAAAAAAAGTTTGCACCAAATAAATGGGATCATTATGCATTTGCCGAACGCCCAGCAGCATTATTGCCCGGATACGATTCCAAGAATGCGCTAAAGACAAAGCAATTGATTGATTAATATTCATCACATTCACTAGCGGTTTTTTGCAAGATTGATGAAATAATCATGCAGTGTTGGCTTTTCCACTTGCAGATGCACATAGGTAACCTGCGCTCGTGCAAGAGCAACCAAAATGCCTGCTATTTTTTCTTCATCGGCTTCAATCTTGAGCTCTTTGCCGTCAAGCGCCTCGTACGGAATATGTTGTTGATCAAGATAAGCAAGTGCCGTATCCATCCCTTCAGATATCGTAAGCGCCAAATGCGCTTTTTTCACACTTGCTGCCAATGCGCGTGGTGATTCATTTGCCACGATACGGCCATCCTTAAATACCAGCACGCGATCGCACAAATAAGCAACTTCATCCATGTTATGCGAAGTAAAAATGAAGGATACCCCACGCCGCTCTTTCTCTTGCAACAAGAAATGACGCACTTCCTGCGCAATTTCAGGATCCAATGGGGCCGTCGGCTCATCTAACAGCACTATTTCAGGATCTGGCAAAAAAGCTTTGGCAAGCATCAGTCTAGCCATCTGGCCAGCCGATAGAGGGCCGGTTTGCCGATCTTTTAAATGCGCTATACCAAAAATGGCAAGCACTTCTGCAATTTTTTTGGCACGAATTGCAGCCGGTACATTGTACAAACGGCCAATAATATCAAGATTTTCCTGCACCGTCAGGCGCGCTGGCAGTTTAAAGTAACCGCTTGCAAAACTAATCTTTGAAAAAAGTTGCGATCGATAGCGAGCAAAGTCTTTACCAAAGTAAAAAATCGAACCGCTGGTTGGCGTCAATATGCCGAGCAGCATGGAAATGGTAGTCGTTTTACCGGCACCGTTAGCCCCCAAAATACCAAGCAGTTCACCACGTTTGAGTTCGAATGAAATATCATCAACCGCCGTCATTACTTCTCGTGGCGCAAAGCTCAACCACCGTCGCCTGCCCACCGTAAATTTTTTAGTTAATCGTTCAACGTTTAATAACGACATGCTTTAAGAACTCCGCACAAAATAGTTTCAATCACGATAGAAATTAAAATAAAAACGCTTATTAATAATAACACGAAAATAATTAATTGGGAATGCAGCGTTCTGCAGCCTCTGTATGCACGATAATGCTCTTGACACGGTCATACAATACTGCATACTAACCGCAAAACTAATCAAGCACCCAGAAAAGAATGGTATGAAAACTTTCTTAACAGTATTATCCACCATCTGTACAATGCTACTTTTTACTGCGCATGCACCGCTCTACAGCTGTCAAAAGTATATTACTAAGTTTTCAATAACCATTGATCCATCAGCCACATCGGCAGTAGTAAAAAAGCGTAAAACTGCCCTTGAGTCTTATATTGTTCTCAACTCGTTTAGTTGTGAGATTGATGGTCAACGATACGTCCAAGCTACACCGGTTGCCTGTGCTAACCCGGATCAGCTCTCAACCTGGCTCACCCTCTTAACGCCAGCTCATAACGCGCAACAGGAAAAAAATCGGCAAACACTGTGCAGTGCCGTCCAAAAAGAGCTCACCAGCATGAACATTGATAAAAGTATTATTGAAGCTGTCGCAAAAAAACTTACCTGCGAAGCTGAATTGCTCAGACGTAAACTTTTTGCGCTCAAGCGAGATCCTGACCAAGTTGATAGCTATTACCAACCTGCTTGGCAAAAAATTACAGAGTTTGAGCTCGGGCGATGCCAAACACTTATAAAATTGGATAACGGCCAAATAACTATTCCTAATCTGATTGATTTGTTCATTAAAGAGCGCATTCAGGGGCTGGTAGCACCAAACAGCACCTCATTTGAGTGGAACTTTATTTATAAGGAGTAACATGAAAAGATTTTTTATTGTTGCATCGTTAACAGCGCTTACTGGCCTGTGCCAATCAAGCCGCTGTTGCCAAGACCAGACTGATTACAGAATAACAGGTCACAAAGGCAAGTATCTAGCAGAGACGGCAAATCCAAATCGTATGATTAACCCGCATGATATAGCCACGTGGATTACCGCTTTAACGCCTCATGAGACTATCGAGGCTGAACAGGCACGCTCTACCGTATGCAGCGCACTCAACCAATTGGTAGGACAGATAGATGCACCTGTTAATAAAACAGATCTGGCACAAAAACTGGATTGTGAGAAACAACTCATCACGCGCAAAATATTTACCATGCGCCAAAATAAATTAAAAGATCCGTCGCTCTATAATCTCCATTCGCGGCTCATCAAAGAATTTGAAGAAGATCGCACTCAAACGTTGAATACTTTCAACTGCTGTGATGGCAACCTAGAAAGCCTGATCACGCTCTTTATGGCGGAAAAATATAAGACTTTTATAGCGTATCCCAACACACTATATCACTGGAAATTGGGCACTAGTTTTGAAGAAACTCACTAGTGGCAGTCACTCGAAGCAATTGCTGGGCAATCATTTAATAACCAAAAGGAGAATTTGTGAACAAATTTTTTATCATCGCCTTATGTGCGCTCATGAGCAGTCAATATAGCAGGTGCTGCGACGATGGCAGCGTAAAAAATGATGTGTCTACGTGGCTTACCGCACTTACACCGACAGAATACATGAGGGGGGAGATTGCACGGCAAAAAGTGTGTATCCAATTGAAAGCCATCGTAGCACGCGATGATACGCTCACAGAAAAATCCGCACTGACCAAACTCTTATCAGATGAATTACAAGTATTGGACCGCAAAATAATAAACTATGAAGGATGCACCCTCGACGAACCAACAGAAGAAGAGAAGATAAAAGAAGAAAAACGCAAGGTAATATTGACCACCTTTAAGCAAGGAGAACAAACTATCACTCGTTTTCACAAGCTATTGTTAGGTAAAGAATAACGCTAGAAAAAGGAGAATTCATGAATAAATTTTTCATATTTATTCTCTATGCGCTTACTACTCACACGCATATGCATTGCTGCCAGGAAGAGAGGATAGTAGCTATTGAAAACGGAGGCGCTATTTCTAGCAAACCTCTCTATGAAGAGGATCTATATTTGTGGCTCATTGCATTTACTCCACATGAAAATAATTCTGAAGACAATCCTATTTTCAATAGACTAGCTGTCTGTAAAAATTTACACAGTATGGCAGCAACCGACCGGCGGCATGCGATCCCTGATAAAATACAAGACTTATTAGCAAAAGAAATAATTTACCTAGAACGTCAAATGAAAGCTGATGGCGATTGCACCTGTGAACGCTCAACTCATCTATCACCAGAGTCAATACGTAAGAAGGCAATACGTCAAGAAACATTATCAGCCTTTGCGATAGGACATCAAACTGTCGATCGGCTACATAAACTTCTTATCGATGAATCACCATCAGGAATGAGCAATAATATTTTTAGTCAACTAGCGGACCAGCCGACATTATAAATATATTTTTTATCATTTTATAAACCATATAGGAGACTATCAACTAACTACATCAAATTTTATCAAAACAAAAGAGTACGTTTATACATAAGGAATTAGCAATGAACAAATTTCTAATTATTATTTCATTAGCTCTGCTAGCCAGCCAGCAAATACGCTGTTGCGAGGTTGAACAGTCTACCGCTGTGGCACAAAATGAAGATTCACCAGCTCAAGAAAAACCAATAGACATTAACGATCTTTCTACGTGGATTACCGCATTGACGGTCAGTGACAAAACAGTGCCTACAGACGAGCACTGGAAGAAAGAGAGGGCGCGAAAAGATATGTGTTGGCAGTTACGTGAGGCCTTAAAAGAAAACCATCTTGAAGAGATGGCAAAAGCAATAACTTTGCTACAAAACTATCAGCCCTCAAAAAGTATTTTTCCCGCACTCATAAAAAAGCTAAATCAGGAATTAGAGATTCTTGAAGGTAAGACGATGAGTATCACCGCCAAAGACGAAACATGGACACCATATGCAACATTTGATTTGAAAATTAAAAACTATGAAAAGCAACGCACAATTACACTAAACACATTTAATGAAGGAGAGAGAACATTAACTAACTTACAGCAACTTTTGCAGAATGAAGGCTTCGAACCAGCAATGTTTGGATTGGGATGACGATCTTATCTCATCAAATGGTTTCCATAGCCCTTCCTCCAATTAACTAAAAAGGATTGCCCATGAACAAATTTTTTATATTGATTTCATTAGCACTGCTGACCAGCCAGCAAACGCGCTGTTGTCATACTCTTGAATTCTTGGCTGAGCACGCAGAACGAGTAACGACCAGTAAGGATCTTTCTATCTGGCTTATCGCATTGACTATCAGCAAAAAATCTCTAGATGACAAGGGAGAATGGGAGGATCAAGATGCTATGAATGAGCATTGGAAGAAAGAGAAAAATCGGCAGAAGTTATGTAGCGCATTATTGGCTGACTGGAGACAAGAGCATCCTAAGGAGAGTATTCCAGACGCCTCTTGGTCTAAGTCCGTACTAACCTCATCTGGCATCACCAGAACGCTTGAGCAAGAAGTAGTATATCTTAACAATAAAACACTGAGTGGAAGAACGGATACATGGGATCGAATTCCTGAATTTGACTTTACTATTCAAGAATACGAAAGACAACGCGCGAGAACGCTAGAACAATTCAGTAAAAGTGAACAGACGCTATCCCAATTGCAGCTTCTTTTACAAAAAGAACATTACGTCGGTTGAGCCGCATATCTTAAAATCTTAGAAAGTCATTCTGAGCGATAAAAACTCATATTAATTTAAAAGGATATTCATGAACAAACTTTTTATACTTACTTGCTTAGCACTCCTGACCAGTCAGCAAACTCACTGTTGCGAAAGCAACAATGTAGATGTCACCAGTTTGTCTACGTGGCTTAAGGCATTAACAATTCCTAATGACAGAAATTCACCGTTGGACAAAGAGCGATGGGCTTTATGTGCTCAATTGCAAACTATTTTGATAAATAGTAACCACACATTAAATAATAGCGCGCTTATTAGATGTCTCAGAAAAGAATGTGAAATGATCCATTTAAGACCACAACTTGCTGGACTTGAAAAGACTAATAATTCTGGCACACTATTGAACTACAAAACATACTTAGGTTTTGTTGAAAGCTATGAGCACGTACGCGCCCAAACATTTACTCAGTTTAAAAACGGTCCACAAGACTTAACTAAGCTTCAAGACCTTTTTACCCAAGAAGCCTATTCGTCTCCGAATGGGGCACCAGATTGCTGTATATCGTAACACCAAAGGAACCGCCTATGATAAAATTAATAAGTCACTCATCACTTGCACTCATTAGCGATACCTCATCCGCAGAACCCACTGCCCAACCTGCCTGGATTGACAAAGTGGCTGAACTTGTTACTTTAGAGCAGCTCCAAACGGCATTTGGCCCGTTAAAAGGGTTAAACAAAGAGCAGACGCGGACTCATCTTCTAGCATGTAACATGCTAGAGAATTTATTAAGAGAAAAATATAACGATGAGTACAGGCCCTTTGCTCAAAGGACAATCGTGGAGCAGAATTGCCTCATAAATGCTACTCCTACTCTTAAGGCAGAAACTCCCTCTAAAATTTGTACTGAAAAAGGTAGAGCAATAATAAAAAGCTATTGGAAAGAAGCTTTAGAGAACCTACAAAATGCTAGAGAACAAACATGGCAATCTTTTAAAGATGGTGAAAAAACACGCCAGCACTTCATAACATTATTACTTAAAGAAAAGGTTGATCTTGACTTCGAACAGCTTTTTATCTCCATTTTGGCAGCTGATGGCATTCAAGAAGAGTTCAGAGGCACAGCCGAAGTGATAACACATAAAGTGTTCGCAAACGGAAGTTGGAAATAATGATGATAAAATTAATGAATAATATATCACTTGCGCTCATTACAGCTATGCATTTATCTATCTTTTGCTGCCAAAATGATAACTCATCAGCAGAACCCATTACCCCACCTGCCTGGATTGCTAAAGTAGCTGAAATAGTTTCTTTAGAGCAACTTCAAACGGCATTCGGCCCATTAAAAGAGTTAAACGAAGAGCAGGCGCGAAACCAGTATCAAGCAAATAAAACTATCGGAGCTCTACTAAAGAAAAAATATAAGTTGAAAGACACAACTTTTGCGAAAAAAATGTCCCTAGAGTTAAATTGTCTTATGCATATTACACCCGCTCTCAAAACAGAATCTTTAGAAAGAATAAATACGTTTAAAAATATTGCAGCACCATACGGACTATCTAATCAGTCTATGCTTACCGAGAACGGTAAACAAATAGTAGAAGAGCACTGGCAAAGTACTATAGCAAACTTACGAAGCGCTAGAGAAAAAACATTGCAATCATTTGAAAATAGCGAAAAGACAAGTGAGCAATTTATAGCACTACTCCTTGAAGAGCCTCTTCTGCAGGAAGAGAAATTGAATATTTCTCTTCTGAAAGGTAATGGAATTACAAAAGAATCTAAAGAACAGTTTCAACAGACATTGATGTATGAAAAGATACAAGACTTACTTAAAAAGCTGAAAGATTAAAAGAGCACACTAACATTGAAGGACTATCTATGCATAAATTCACTATTCTATTAGCATTGCTGCTGACAATTCCATACGCGCCAGTCTTTTGCTGCCAAAATGATAACTCATCTGAACCCGCTGCGCCACCCGCCTGGATCACCAAAGTGGCTGAACTTGTCACATTAGAACAACTTCAAACAGCATTTGAGCATTTAGCTCAACCTAAAAATGAAACTCATAGAACTACAATCGACAAACTCTTTGCAATTGAAGAAAAATGTAGTTCAAAGGATTTCTCACTATTCAAAAAGAAGCTCAGCTTAGAAATTAACTCTCTTGCCGCAGAGGTGCGCCAATCACCTGCTTATACGAGTTATATAGACAGTAGTGAGGAAAAAGTAGGTGCAACAGCACAAAAAAATTGGCTCAAAACTGCTACGATGTTAAGAACAGCCCGTACTAAAACTTTACAGGAATTTGCACAAGCAGAAAAAACAGCATCACGTTTTATCACGCTGCTCATGGCAGAAGGAGTAGAATCACCTTACTAGACCATGTTTGATTAATGCTGCCTGAAGCGCTATACTTGAAATAATTATGATTTAAGCAATCAATTTCCACCATTTGTTACCAAAGATCGACCATGAAAAAACTCTTTATATTATTTTCACTTACGTTATTAACAAGTCAAGTACATGGCTGCCAAGAGGAAGCAACAGCTGCGCCTACACAAAAGGATGATACCTCTGCAATCTCACAAGAAAAGCCAATCAACCTTAATGATTTGTCTTTGTGGCTTAAGGTTTTAACGGTAAGCACAATCGACAGAACATTACACCAAGATGAACATTGGCAAGCAGAAAAGGAGCGGCTCACTCTTTGCCAGCGTTTATTTAAAAGATGGCAGGAACAACATTCTGAGCCTGATTATATTGCAAAGTCTATTTATAGGCCACAAGTAGGAGGCTTTATTCCTATAGCCAATCCAACTATCACCCAAAAGTTCAAACATGAATTAGCTATTCTTGAGTGCAAAACAAAGAGTAGTGACAAAGACAATAAAAAATGGATACCGTATCATTTCTATGTTTCAGACGTTCTTTGCTACGAAAAAGAACGTGCTGACACTCTGGCTCAGTTCAATACACTCAATCAAGAAGAAAAAACGGTGCCTGCATTGCAAAAGCTTCTTCTAGATGAATACTTCCCACCCAATGTAAGTTGGGAGAGAATTTCTTAGCAACTATATACGGTTTGATTAAAGCATTTTGACCAAGTATACTTGGTCAAAATGCTTTAAAACATTAACTGGTGGACAGTGCATGGCCCAAACTTCTAACAAAACCCAAAGCTCCTTACGACAAACAATTGAATTCGTTGTTCTGCTCTCCATTGTGTGCATCGTCAGAATTTTTATCATCGGTTTCTACCAAGTGCCAACCGGTTCCATGGAAACCACCATGCTGGTGGGCGAACGCTTTTTGGCAGACAAACTTTCTTATTTTTTCCGCGCACCACAACAAGGTGAGATTGTCGCACTCATCGATCCGACCTACACGATGAGCTCCAACAAAGTAATGGAAGCATTTGAACGGTACGTATGGGGGCCGCAAAATTGGACTAAACGAATTATCGCGGTACCAGGCAATCATGTGCGTGGCGTGATAGAAGATGGCAAACCTGTCGTTTATGTTAATGATAAAAAATTAGACGAACCGTACTTAAATAAATATCCGCTCATCGAAACAAAAGGACCGAACGGTCGTTGCGTTCCGCGCTCATTTGATCCAGCGTTTTCGTATGCACAACAGCCGTTTTATCATATTAATGAAAATGCAGTCATTAAAGATGCTGCAGGTTCTGCATGCTTGGTGTATCCGCATGACTTTCAAGCATCAACTACCAACATTATGTTGCGTGGCAATCGCTTTTGGGATGGCTCCGATGAATTTAGTGTGCAGCTCGCACCTGATGAATATTGGCTAATGGGTGACAATCGCCGCGGTAGTTCTGACAGTCGTGTCTTCGGACCCGTCAAACAAAAGAATATCTTCGCGCGCATGACCTATTGCATATTTTCCGTTGACAGCAATAACGGTTGGCTCGTGTTAGATTTCTTACAAAATCCGATTGCCTTTATTAGAAATATGCGAACAAACAGATTTATTAAAAAACTTGCTTAAGAACGTATTTGCCATGAAACAAACCAGCTCAAACAATTCCAACGCACGCACTAACAATCAAACGTTCTTGCGCCAGTGTACAGAATTTATCACTATTCTCTTTTTTGTTTTCCTCGTGCGCACCTTTGTATTCGGTCTGTATCAGGTGCCTACCGGCTCCATGGAAACTACCATGTTAGTTGGTGAACGATTTTTTGCTGATAAATTGTCTTACCTTTTTAGAGCGCCGCGCCGCGGTGAAATTGTCGCACTCATACAGCCCACCTACAAATTTAGCAGCAATCCGCTTTACTCATTTATTGAACGCTATGTATGGGGTCCGCAAAATTGGACCAAACGTGTTATCGGTATGCCAAATGAACTGATAGAAGGCAAGATAGAAGATGGTAAACCAGTCATTTATATTAATGGAAAAAAATTAGATGAACCGTATCTGAATAAATCTCCGCTCATCGTAGTCAAAAATGCACGCGGGGAATATATTCGCAAATCATTTGATCCGGCGCATACCTACCAGGATCAACCATTTTATCGCATTAACGCAGAGGCGGTATACAAAGACATCTTGGGTAATCCGCATCTGATTTGGCCAACGCAAGCAAAAGCATCGTCATCATTAACCGCTGCTGCACTGCGCGGCAATCGCTTTTGGGACGGCTCTGATGAATTCTCAATTCAATTAGGACCGGATGAATATTGGGTAATGGGCGACAACCGCCGCGGCTCACAAGATAGCCGCTATTTCGGCCCCGTTAAACAAAAAAACATTTTCGCTCGTATTACGTGGCTAATCTTTTCGATAGATAGCGATGATTCCTGGATTATATTCGACATGCTCACGCATCCGATTGGTTTCTGGAGCAAGATCCGTACCCAAAGAACGTTAAAGCAGTTGGTATAGCTGATAGTGCTCTAACCATCACTGTGATTTGCAATACTAGTTAGTTATAATGATATTCTCTAGAACCGTTGAAAATGCCCCCCTCCGTCATCCTTGCGTAAAGCGAGGACCCAGTTTGATTTTATTTTTCAACTTTCACCAAACAATTTCGTTATCAGAAAAAAGAAAGTGAAAATCTTCTGTTAGTTATAGACAACTCGGGATAAGGTTTGAGAGCAACGACAACTGGAAGCTATATCAACTACCTATTATCAAATTTTTCATGTTGTTTTTCTTATCCCGAGTTGGCGTTAATTATAGATGAGGACTAATATTAATAGCTTCAAAACTGGGTCCTCACTTTCGTAAGGATGACGGAACGGAGAGCATCACTACTCATCCCAAAGCCTTTGTCCGCCGACTTGTCCGTCGTAGTTTTAGTATCGAATGAGCGAATCAAGAAATAATGTTTCATAATACATCTTGTTAGCGTAAACACTTCTTGCATTACAAACCGCAAACAGTTTCTACCTCATGCAATCTGACTCCAAGCACACATATTCAATGCAGTAGCAACAATAAAACCTAAAATAAAACAGTACAGATTGCAGCCGCATTCATCGCGCAGTATTGACTGTACCTTTTCCGAATATTTCTGGCAGTTAGGGCATTTAGCATGCACGGAGTCAAGACTTTGCACAAGGCGGGTGTGCGTGTCTTGCGATGTATCATTACCCTCCCCCTCTACAGCAATAACACTCATAAATCCGGTCAACATTAACAAACCCAACAAATTCTGTTTTGCAATCATAGACATATCCTTTTTATCTATAATTACAAATTTAACTTTGCAAAGGTAGTTCCCGGGTAAAAAAATTGTAAAATACGCTTGTAAGACCAATTATCGCGAACCATTTCGCGGGCACCCCATTGACAGAGGCCAAGATGATGGCCATAACCGCGTCCAGAAAAGATAATTTTGCCTTTTTGCTTACTAATATCAAAGCAAAGACTTTTTGCTTCTTTGATGATTTTATGGACCTCTTGCCCGGGCACTGTATGAGTCGACCACCGTTTGCCCGTAATGGACAGCTCTTTGACCACGCCGGCCTTATCTTTTTTGCCTACGCTGACATCATACACAACACCCACATGCGGAACATGCTTAAGAAGATGTTGATACAATGCGGGTGGCTCAAATTCTGCCTGCCAGCGGTAAATTTTGCACTGTTTGCAATGTTGGCACGCATAGGTACGTGCTAGATACGGCGCATTTTCAAAATCAACACCTTCTAAATGTGCTGGAATTATGCCGCCGCAACAACAATCGAACATGGCAATAATCGGCTTGCCCTCATGCACTAAAAACATACCGCGCGTTTGTGAGACTGCCTCTTTAATAATATCGCACCCATGAACCCCCTTGTACGTTTGGTGTTGATTGGTGCTCTTTATGTGGTAGAGCTTATTTTTTTTAGCCGCTCGCTCCATAAGTGCCAACACATATGAGCGGGATGCTATCGCAAATACTTTATTCACTTCTAACGGCCAACCGGGCCAACTTTCGGTACGCAAAACACTGGACACATATTCTTCGAGCGGTACCACGTTAATGAGCAGGAGTCGTTTTTGATCCGACAACAGCTGACAAGAACCGTGATACGTACGCCCTTGAAAGACAAATTCATGGTGGCCAGGAATAATAGTGGCACTATTTCCTTTAATGCGCGTGTCATTAACGAAAAATAGTCCATCATTGGCTTTAATATGCACCTCTGACAGTTCATTTTTCATGATAGTACCACCCTGCGCGTTTTTTACGCAAAAGCCGGCCGGAGAAATAATAGTAAGATTAGCCACACCGGTAACAGCAGTCAGCAAAACGCGCACCGATTGATAATCATTTTTAGGCACTACCGCAGGAGGCAACTTTGGCGTGTTTACAGGCTTTTTTTGGGGCGTTGTAGTCACTGCCTCTGAAGGTGTGGATAAAAGTAATAGACTTAGCAGAAGTGCTAATTTAGTAGGTGATACCATAGCGGCTCAATTTTTCTAAAAATTCAGGTGGAGGCAGAATTTTTAAATCTATCCCCTTATTAGCCATTCTATCTGCTTCTTTATTGGCGTGTCGCAACGTATGAGTAAGCTGGGCATTTAAACCAATGACTTCCTGCCGTGCGAGCAAATGCAGCGACCGTAGGGCTTCATTTTTGACTTTGTAAAGACCTTTCAGCTGCTTTACCAATAACTCAGAATCGGCAACTATTTCGATTTTGTCCTGCGCATTGACTAACGGCTCAAGAAAAAAAATGCCCAGTAATAAGGCAAGATATTCAGCTTGGTTATTAGTTTTTTTGCCTAAATAAAAACCGTGCTCACCTACCAGCACACCATTTTTGTATATGCATAAACCGGCACCGGCAGGCCCTGGATTATTGCGAGAGGCACCGTCAACAAACAGTTTCCAACTCGCCACTTCACGTGGCAGCCCTTCTTTGGTTTCCGGTACAGTAACAGCGGTAGATTCCGCATCAAAAAGAGAAAGTTGTTTCATAAAAGGGAGTTAGCTATAAGATTACTGTTCATCATGCATTTCTTTCATTAGCCTTCATGGCAGCCAATCTTTCTGGAGAAAAAAGAAATCGAAAACATCCTTTACATTCAATTAAAGCATTTTTGGAAAGACGAACCAGATCCTGGGTGGTAATGATATGCGAACAAGCGCTACAAAAACCATTCCGTGCCGGTACCACCGGATTCTTAACTGACTCACGCATCTTAATATATTTACTCATCCACTCTTCAGGCACGCTAACCGCATCTTTGAGCCGTTGCGCTTGTACCGCCTCAAATTCCTTTTGTACCTGTTCTAATTCTTGCTGCTTTTTTATTAACTGCTGCGCATTCTCCTCTTCTTTTTGCTTAAACTGATCCTTAATGCGAGCGCTATCAGCCTGATTTTTTTCAAGTAGTCGCCATGCCTGCAACACTACCTCTTCCTGCGCTAGCTGCTGATGCTGTATCGCCTCAAGCTCTTTGGTCAGCGAAAAGAATTCTTTGGGGTTTGCTGTGTTTTCTAGCTTACGAGCGATTACCTTGGCCTGATCACCTAAGGAATTCATCTGCAACTCCTGAGCGTCAACTTCTTTATGCGCGTCAACGATGGCTCGTTCTGCTTTTTCAAGAGTTTGCTGGTGCTCCGCCTGCTCGCCTAATAATGACGCTATCTGCGCTTTGAGCGCTTCTATCTGACTTTCAAACTCGACAATAAGATGATCATCTTCAACGAAATTAATAAATAAGCGTAATGGATGTTCGGTCACGAGCTTAGTGCACTCCCTTTTTATAACAATAATGGTACTTGCCAGGCAACCCAGTTATTGCGACTTGATCAGATTTGTTCCTCATAAGCCTTTTAGTATGCAATCTTTCTTGCACGAGCGCTGCGGGTATTAATGGTGGGCCCACCAGGACTTGAACCTGGGACCTTTCGGTTATGAGCCGACTGCTCTAACCAACTGAGCTATGGGCCCGCTTTTTTTAAAAGAACTTAGTTGATAGGATACGGTAAATTCGCGTGGTTGTGAAGTAGTAGACGCGCATAATTGTCGCCAGTATAATTGATCGGAAAAGGGAAATATGCCGTACCTGATCTTA
>Ga0207087_1006_pt1 | contig 29007 bp, 22 predicted proteins | sample Alteio_BWMinHeat_51_FD_153544 | JGI IMG/M metagenome (GOLD analysis project Ga0207087, IMG submission 153544) | Enriched cells from forest soil in Barre Woods Harvard Forest LTER site, Petersham, Massachusetts, United States -... | ecosystem: Environmental > Terrestrial > Soil > Temperate forest >... | reverse complement strand
TATGAATGGTCACGTGGAGATGGCGAAATGGCTTTGCGAAAAAGATCCCTCTCTGCTCGGAAAATTCATGAACGATGGCCAGACTCCGCTTCATTTAGCTGCTGAAAATGGTCAGGTGGAGATGGCGAAGTGGCTCTGCGAAAAAGACCCCTCTTTGCTCGGAAAGTTTACAGACGATGGCTGGACCCCGCTTCACTCAGCTGCTCGAGGTGGTCATGTGGAGATGGCGAAATGGCTTTGCGAAAAAGACCTCTCTTTGCTAGGAAAGTTTCCAGACGATGTCACAACTCTGCTTCATGCAGCCGTTAAAAATGGTCATGTGGAGATCGCGAAATGGTTCTGTGAAAAAGACCCCTCTTTGCTCGGAAAGTTTACAGACGATGGCACAACTCTGCTTCATGCAGCCGTTAAAAATGGTCATGTGGAGATCGCGAAATGGTTCTGTGAAAAAGACCCCTCTTTGCTCGGAAAATTCATGAACAATGGCTTAACTCCGCTCCATAAAGCTGCTGAACATGGTCGTATAGAGATGGCGAAATGGCTCTGCGAAAAAAACCCTTCTTTGCTCGGAAAATTCATGAACAATGGCTTAACTCCGCTCCATAAAGCTGCTGAAAATGGTCGTATAGAGATGGCGAAATGGCTCTGCGAAAAAAACCCCTCTTTGCTCGGGAAGTTTAGAAACGATGGCTGGACTCCCCTCCATTCAGCTGCTCAAGCAGGTCATGTTGAGATGGCGAAATGGCTCTGCGAAAAAGACCCCTCTTTGCTCGGGAAGTTTATAAACGATAACTTGGTGACCCCGTTTCATGTAGCTGCTGCAGGTGGTCATGTGGAGATGGCGAAATGGCTCTGCGAAAAAGACCCCTCTTTGCTCGGGAAGTTTATAAACGATAACTTGGTGACCCCGTTTCATGTAGCTGCTGCAGGTGGTCATGTGGAGATGGCTGAGTGGCTTTATAAAAAAGACCCTTCTTTGCTCGGAAAATTTACGAGCGATGGCTTAACTCCGCTTCATGCCGCTGCTGAAAATGGTCATGTAAAGATGGCAGAGTGGCTCTGCGAAAAAGAGCCCTCTTTGATCGGGAAGTTTATAAGCGATGGCTCTACTTCTTTTCATGTAGCTACTTTTAGTGGTTGTATCGAGATGGCTGAGTGGCTTTATAAAAAAGACCCCTCTTTGCTCGGAAAGTTTAGACATGATGGCTTGACGCCACTTCACTCAGCTGCTTTTGGTGGTCATGTGAAGATGGCAAAATGGCTCTGCAAAAAAGATCCCTCTTTACTTGAAAAATTTACAAAGGATGGTTTGACTCCGCTTCATTCAGCTGCTTTTGGTGGTCATGTGAAGATGGCAGAATGGCTCTGCAAAAAAGACCCCTCTCTGTTCGAGAAGTGTAATAGTGATGGCCTGACGCTGCTTCATGCAGCTGCGGGACAGGGTCATGTGGAGATGACCGAGTGGCTCTGTAAAAAAGATCCCTCTTTGATCGGAAAGTTTAAAAGCAATGGCTCGACCCCGCTTCATTCAGCTGCTGAAAATGGTCATGTGGAGATGACCGACTGGCTCTGTGGAAAAGACCCCTCTTTGCTCGGAAAGCTTAACAACGATGGCTTGACGCCACTTCACTCAGCTGCTTTTGGTGGTCATGTGAAGATGGCAGAATGGCTCTGTAAAAAAGACCCCTCTTTACTTGGAAAGTTTAAACATGATGGCGAAACTCCGCTCCACACAGCTGCTGAAAATGGTCATGTGGAGATGGCGAAATGGCTCTGTGAAAAAGACCTTTCTCTGATCGGAAAGTTTAAAACCGATGGCTGGACTCCGCTTCATGCAGCTGCTCAGAGGGGTCGTCTAGCAATGTCAAAGTGGCTTTGCTCTCAAGACTCTCAACAACCTATTGCCAAATGGTGTGGAAAAACTCCATACCACACAGCGATAGAAAATAATCAACTCGAAGTTGCCAACTGGCTTAAGGAAACATTTTCCTAAAGGATGTAATACCTCTAGTTTCTTGCCCACTTTCTCAAGTATAACTGATGAAGCGGTACCCATGTTTGAGACAAAAGCATTCTAAGCTCTACAGCAACCCTCGACAATATGGTCATATGATTTGAAGCACCGATTCGCCAGATACTGGTCTACCTGCCGCACTTGTTCTGTCGGATTTATACTCAAAAAACTTCGAAAAAGCGCTAGCTATATTTCTGACTGAGTCTGCCAAGAGCGAGCGCCGCTAAGGCAAGGCCCACATCGCGAAGTGCAATGTCAAAATACATTCCCGTGAGTAAAAGGTTACCCACAATCGCGAGAAGCCAGACAAAGACAATGTAGGCAAAGACCTTCGGTTTAAAGATCATCCCGACCCCCGCCGTAATCTCAATGACACCGACAACCATCATGAAGAGACGTGCGCGACCATGAACTGCTTGAAGAGCAAGGGGGGAGAGATAGGCCACCCAGTTGGTGAGGAAATAAAAAAATTTGTCAAATCCCGCAACAATCGGTGCCACGACAAAAGCAACTTGTAAAAGACGAAAAGCTTGGTAGCCCTGATCTCCTGGGTATTTGGACATAATGGTTCCTGGGGTAGAAAGGTTGTCTATTTTTTATTAACAACTTAAGAGAAAAACAACAAGGAGGAACAGCAAGATTCTAGTGCCCAACCACGAAAGTCTTTGCTATTTCGGCTGCGTCAAAGCCCAAATGGTAAAGACTTTCGTGGTTGGACACTAAGAACAAGAGGCGAAATTGAAGAGAGCCCGCCCTATGCTGGACTTTAGCCATTTGAGGACGATGATTTCTCTCTTAGAGGGCCAAGTTTTTTAGCCATTTCCAAAAGGTAGGCTTGAGAATTGCCACCTTTTGGAAATGGCTAAAGTCCAGCTATGCAGAGCGGGATATTGATCGACAGAACGTTGTGCCTACGTAAGAGTAACTTCCAACCTTTTTGGCTGGACCGTAATTTGGACAGAATCTGTTGTTGCATAAGCTCGCACAGGCATTAACTCAACGTTCGTTTCCTTATCTACTAATACAAGGTCACAGGGTTTAAATTTTACATTAGGAAAATGGCTCTTCGCAATAGCTGAAAACCGATCGACCACGTTTTGATCAATGTAATGAGCCTTTCCATTTAAATCAGAAAAGAAATATTTTTCATTTCTTGTTTTATAAGACCAAGAATAGTTTACCAAATGATCTCGTAACGCTTTATCAATCATCAGTGGTGTAGCTGGCAGGTCACTATGATTGTGAAAGTCCAGACCCTGCCCTCGATTTAAATGGATTGTTAAGCTTTGAGTTTGAGCAAAAATAGCATAGGCCATCTGGGCCAATTCTTCACATCTTTGATCCGATGAGGAAACGGGACTATTTTCAACTGCAACCGCTTGCCCAGAGGGAGGAGCTACACTCACAGGAGGTGCTACAGAAGCTATAGAAGTATTGGCAAGGGGGGACTGATGAGCAGGCATCTGAGAGAGCCCCGCTCGCGTCTCTTCTGGGATCTTTTGCCAGGCCGCTTTTAGATCGTTCATCGCTTGCTCTGACTCTATAGCCAGCGCCCGCAGCTTTTCTATTCTAGCGGGATCCGTGAGACTCACCACTCTAGTGATTTGCTCGGAAATCTGCTTCTCTTTAGCAGCAGCAGTAGTAGCTAGTTGGACTGAAGGTATTGGGCCCCCTTTGTAGCGAGAAACATCAATCTTTCCCATTTCCTCTTTAAATGTTTTCGCGGACAGCTGGAGAGAGTCTTTTAGTCCATTCAGTCTTGCTACAATTGCCCTTTCTTCACGATCTACCGCTAATCCAGCTAATTGAGCTTGATATTCCTCCTGCGTTTGAGCTGTCGGAGTAGCCGGCTGCTGCTGGACTTGGGGTTGGGATGCATTTGTAGAGGAATGGGGTTGTGCTGAGGTTTGCGTACCACAGCAGTTCTTGAGCCATTGCCAAATCGAGCTTAAAACCCCCGCGATTTTCTCCCAGAGGCTCGAAAAGCAGCCCTGTGACTGGGTTGCGCTTGAAGGGTCGATAGACGACTGACTATTTTGTGAGTAACAAATAGTTGAGGGTTTTGCAAAAAATATTTGACTAGATTCTTGAGTTTTTGAAAGGTTGCTTACTGGTCCATTGACTGTAGCCATTTTAATCTCCTAGTAAAACATTAGATTTTATCAAAAAAATTGCTAAATTTGCAAGGAGAATCGAGAACTTGTAGGAGAAGATCAGAAGAGGTAAAATATTTTATTGCAACCGAGATAATGCGGAGTCCAGTATAATGGAAAAATTACCATCCTCAAATCACTAAAGCCCAGTACAAGGAGAAGCCAAATGAAATGGTTACTATGCGCTTGTTTACTCACAGCAACAACCGCTTTTGCCGCTCAAACCAAGGTGCTGGCACTCGCCGGCAGTAGCAGAGCTGATTCTTACAATAAGCAGCTTCTGCAAGAAGCGGTCACAATCGCAAGGCAAATGGGTGCTCAGGTGACGGTGATCGACCTTAAAGACTATCCCATGCCCTTTTATAACGCCGATCTTGAAACGAGCAAGGGCCTGCCAGAAAATGCCAAGCGCCTGCGCAAACTCATGATGCAAAGTGATGTGATCATCATCGCCTCTCCCGAGTACAATAGCTCCATCCCCGGAGAGCTCAAAAACGCCCTCGACTGGGCCTCGAGAGATGAGAAGGGACAATTTTCCAAAGAGGCTTTTCAAGACAAACGCTTTGCCATCATGAGCGCTTCTCCAGGCAAATTAGGTGGCGCTAGAGCTCTTGTCCATTTGCGCTCGGTCATTCAAGCTGCAGGAGGAACAGTCATTGAGCAACAGGTTTCAATTGGTTCTGCCCATGACTATTTTGGCAAAACAGCGCGACCTGAAAACCCTGAGTTAAAAAGCGAGATCGATGCGCTTTTGCATCCTCAGGCAGTTCCGAGTAAAACATGATTCTCATTCGGGTTTTCTTTCTCTGCCTGTTTTTTAGTAAGGCTCTAGCAGGTACAGCTGAAGAGCCTTCTCCCCACGTCATTGTCATTTTTGGTTCGACAGGAGACCTGACCTCCCGCAAGCTGCTTCCTGCGGTCTACAACTTGGCCATGGAGCAGCAGCTGGGAGAGAGGCTCTCCGTTGTGGGATTTGCACGCAGAGAGGGCTCTGACGACTCACTGCGTGAGCAAATGGTCCAAGCAGTCGACTCTTTTTCAAGAAATAAACCGATCGATCAGCCCTTTTGGGAAAAGTTTCAAACGCGCCTGTTTTACAACCAGGGCGAGTTTGAAAAGGATGAGGGGTATGAAAAACTGGGCAAGCTTCTTGCAAAACTAGACAAACAGTTAGGCGCGCAAAACCGTCGCATCTATTTCCTTGCCACACAACCGAGCTATTTTCCTACAATCATTGAAAAACTCCATGAGCACTCTTTGATCAATCCGGAGACAAAGGTGATGATCGAGAAGCCCTTTGGCTCGGATCTAAAGTCTGCGATTTCCTTGCAAAAAACTTTGAGCAAGTATCTAGAGGAGAGTCAGATCTACCGCGTTGACCACTATTTGGGAAAAATAGGGGTGCAAAATATTTCAACTCTGCGGTTTGACAATGCGCTTTTTGAGCCTGTCTGGAACCGCCACTTCATCGATCGGGTCGATATTACAATTTCTGAAGAGATCGGGATTGGGACACGTGCGCGCCTCTTTGAAGAGACGGGCCTTCTTCGCGATATTTTTCAAAACCATTTGCTGCAGCTGTTTGCCTTAGTCGCCATGGAGCCACCTGCCACAAGAGATGCCGCAAGCATGCATAAAGAGAAAGCCAAGGTGCTGCGCGCTACTCTTCCTTTTCCTCTCAAAGACCTTGGTCGTTCTATCATTTACGGACAATATGGACCGGGAAAGATCCAGGGAAAGGAAGTTGTGGGATACCTGCAGGAGAATGGAGTAGCTCCTACCTCCACTGTGGAGACTTTTGTCGCTGCTAAATTGCTGATCAATAATGAGCGCTGGAGGGCAGTGCCCTTCTACCTCCGAGCGGGAAAGAGACTCTCTCACTCCTTCGCAGAGATTGCCATGCGATTCAAAAAGGGAGAGGTACTTTTCATCCGTATCCAACCGCAGACAGCTCTTGATCTCCAAATACTCTCGCAGGTTCCCAGTATCGAAGCGAAGGTACAGCCGGCTCTTTTTGGCTATAATCTGAACCAGTTTTTCCATGCAGCCTCACCAGAGGCTTATGAGAAACTTTTTTACGAGTGCATGCGCGGGGACCAAAGCCTTTTTGTCACAGAAGAGGAGGAGCTCGCCACCTGGCGGCTGCTCACCCCTGTACTTGAGTACTGGAAGGCCCACCCGGAAGAAAAACCTCTACCCTATGAAGCGGGAACAGACGGTCCACTTCTCAAATGATGCTTTTTTGTTTCTAGAAAAATCTTAAATCGCATAAGGTCACTTTCGATGAGAGATCACTCTCTTTAGGGTCGCTTGCTATGCAAAAATCGTGGGGTTTTCGTCATCTTTTTTTCCCGTTTTTGTGGGCGGGTACTTTCCTCTCGGCTGAAGATACTGGCCTAGAAGCGATTGCTGATCTCGAAGACGTTGCCCAAAATCAAGACATTGTCGCCGCAGATCCCGCTTTTGCTCTTTTTACATCTGCAGAGAGCAGCGACACCTACACGATCAAATTCAATAACATCGCCATTAAAGAATACATCCACTTCATCAGCAAGATCTCGGGAATCAGCTTCATCTATGATGAAAAAGAGCTCGATTTTTCTGTCACGATCCAGTCAGAAGAGCCTCTCACCCTGAAGAGCATCCTATCGGCTCTTGTCCAGACCCTCCGCATCAATGGCCTGAACCTATTGGAACAAGAGAATAATATCTTGATCACGCGCAGTAACGCTGTCTCCCAAGTAGCGCCACTGCGCCTTGATGGAAAGAAGGTCAAAGGCAGGCCACCTGCTCTTGTCACCCGTTTTTTCCGCATTAAAAATGCGAGCTTAAACTCGGTGATGACTGTCATTAAACCGATGATGTCGGAAAAGGCGCTTTTAGAAAGCGTGCCAGAGTCACGACTTCTCATCATCACAGATACAATCAGCAACGTCGAGCAGCTTGGCACGCTCATTGATGGACTTGATTCTTCAGAGTCGCCTCTAGAGACCGAAATCTATAAAGCCAAACACATGCCTCCCCCCACCTTGATTGACCTGACACGGCAAATTGTTTCTCCTTTTGCTGAAGATCGCCCTCTCATTTTTGTTCCGCAGCAAGACAGTAGCTCGATCTTTATTGTCTCCACCCCCGCCCTGATCCAGCGGGTTGTTGAAACCATGGAGGATTTGGATACCTCTCCAAAATCTTTTTCCGCTAGCCAGCTCACACGCGACCAGATTTTTCTCTATAAGATCCAGAATAAATCTCACACCGAGCTTGTCACGGCACTGAAAAATATCAGCCGGGAGTTGCAAAGCTCAGGAGCTCACTCAATACGGCTCATCGATGCTCTAGAAAATGTCAAATGGGTGCGAAGTGGCAATGCCCTGCTTTTCATCACAGATACTGAGACGCAGGGTAAGGTACAAGAGTTACTCAAAACTCTTGATTCGACAGCCGGAGCGCAAAATTTCTATCTCTACAAAATCGCGCAATCAGGAGAGTCGCAGATCCGCTCCTCTTTAAGTGCACTGATCAAAAGCTTAAAGAAACAGGGCTCTGACCCAGAACTTGTCAATGCAATCGAGACAATGCGCTATATCGAGGAAACCCATTCTCTCATTTTTACAGGAAGCGATGAGGCACTCCAAAAACTGACCGCTCTTCTTCCTACCTTTGACACCGCTTTATCGGAATTTTCCCCAAGTAGCCACTACTGGCTCTACACGCCGCAATACCTCAGTGGCAAGGAGCTGGAAAAAGCCCTTGAGGCAATGGAAGAAAATCTCTCTTCTTCAGGGCTCTCCGATCAGTCCCTACTCCATGCGATTGGCTCGATGAAATGGGTCCCCTCTACCAACACCCTTCTTTTCACAGGCGATCCTCCCTCTTTGACGCGTATTGAATCGATCATCAAACTGATCGATATTCCATCAGGGGCATCAACTAAGATCTTCATCTACCAGCCCAAAAACATCTCCAACACGCAGATTGAAGATGCCCTCGATGAACTGGCCGATAAACTGGATCATCACAATCTCTCCGATCGCAACCTAGCAAGTGCCATTGACCATATGACTTGGATCTCCGAGAGCCAGTCTTTCCTCTTCAAATCAGATCCCGCCACCATTGAAAAAATCCAAGGGTTTTTAAAGGATCTCGACAACCCTCAGGAAGCAGAATCCATTGCGCCAACCTACTACCTCTACAACCTGAAATATGCGCGTGGAGAAGATGTGATCGCCCACCTCGAGACCATTGCGAAAAATCTGCCGGGGAAAGACCATGCCCAGCAAGCAGTTGTCTCTGCCATCGACAAGCTCTCTTATCTCAAGCAGACAAATTCTCTGCTCATCACAGGTTCGCAAAAAGCGGTCGAGGATGTGAAGACCTTGATTGCCCAGTTCGATGATCCAGCAGCCATCCCATCATCTCTTGAGAAGACCTCGTTTTTCATCTACAAGCCCCAGCATGTCGATCCAGAGGAGCTAAAAGCTGCTTTAGAAGAGACAGCTTCCGACTTAAAACAGGCAGGGCTTGTTGATCCTGTGCTCCTTAGTTCCATCGAAACGATGCGGATTGTAGAGGCAACTGGCAATCTTGTCTTTACAGGATCGAAAGAGTCTCTGGATAAAACCAAGGAGATTCTCTCCTTTGTCGATAGTCCCACCACCGGTAAGGGAGAGTTGCTCAAAGGAGAAACCTTCTTTATCTATCACCCTCAAAATGTTCCTCTCCATGAGCTACACTCCCTACTTCTTCAACTGGTTACAGAACTTGACAAGGAAACCCCAAATAAAAACCACGATCTTTTGAAAATAGTAAAGAGCGCAAAAGAAATCAAAGAAACCAATTCTCTTGTCTTCACAGGTCATTCCGCCACTCTGCAGAAAATTTCTGAAATCCTCGCCCAGCTCGATGCTAGAGCCGGTGAAGAGGGAGAATCGAACGAAAACTATGCGATCTACCACCCACAGTATGTCAGCGGCCCTGAGCTGATCACAATGATGGACGAGTTCGAGCAAAACCTCACTCTTTCAGGGGTGCGCGATACGGGTCTCTTTCACACCATTGAGCATCTCAAATACATCGACAAGGTAGGATATATCCTTGTTTCGGGAGATACCCTCTCGATCAATAAGGCACAGGAGCTGCTCAAGAAATTTGACGTCCCAGGACTTGGCACAGGAGTGACCACCCTCTCTCAAATGGAGACAAGCTTCCTGATCTACAAGCTGCAGTACCATTCGGGCGCAGAATTGCAAACAAACCTCAAGCAGATCGGACAGGATCTGATGAACTCTGATCCCAATATCAACAAGAATCTCATCCATGCGATCAATTCAATCCAATGGATCAAAAACACCAACTCTCTACTGGCCACTGGAACGCCTGATGTGCTCGTCAGACTGCGCGAGCTGATCCAAGGGGTTGATTCGCCACTCAGACAGGTCTTTATCGAAGTGCTCATCATTGAAACAAGCCTTGCCAACAACCAGCAGTTTGGCCTGCAGTGGGGGGGCAAGGTGCAGTACCTCACTCGCTTTGCAGGAGGCCTTGGCAACTTCCCCTCTCCGAACCCGGTCACCCAAGGTGGTGCGAACCAGACACTTGCCTCTCCCCTCTCCTCCATAAACGCTACCACTACCCCTACAGCCTCAATGATTCCTGTTCCCAATAGCAGCGCAGGAGGCTTTGACCTTGGAGTGATTGGAGACATCATCCTCCATAAAGGCCAGACCTTTATTTCCCTTGGCTCGCTCGTCAATGCCCTGCAGCAAGACAATGACTCAGTTGTCGTGATGAACCCTAAAATCATCGCGCAAGATGGCCAGCTCTCGACCATCTTTGTCGGCCAAAACATCCCCTTTGCAGGCTCTGTCGTCAGCACGCTTGCAGGCACAGGGCAGCAAACTGCCTCCAACATCGAGTATCGCGACGTCGGCATCAACTTGACCATCACCCCCTACCTTGGGACCAATAGCATCATCACCATCGACATCACCAATGACATTTCCGCTCAAGTAGAAAACACCACAAGCGGGGTCAACGGCATCCAGGGGCTGCAGACAAGCCACACCAGCCTCTCGGCACGGGTGCATGTTCCCAACAACCACTTTGTGGCGCTAAGTGGTGTCCTACAAGATGAAAAGACCCACTTCAAATCAAGCATCCCCTGCCTGGGCGGGCTTCCTGTCCTCGGCGCTTTCTTCAGTGAAAATGACCGCTTCAACAGCAAACAAAACGTGATCTTCTTCATCCGTCCTTCGATCATCGATTCTGTAGAGGACTTTGAAAAGATCACATGCAATCAAGAACTACTCTACAAAGAACAGGCCGTTAAACAAATTGTAAAAGAAGAAATTGACGACGGCATCGACTGGGTAAACCGAGACGAATAGAGTTTTTCCATAGAGGAAGTATCTGCAAACAGCAAAAATGGCGATTTGCGGATAGATTTTTAGGAGCAAAAATCCATCCGCAAATCGCCATTTTTGCTGTTTGCAGATACTTGTCCTATGGGAAAGGGATCTTGCGAATCGGTTTTTTCTGCTTTTTGCACTCAAGCAACTGAAAAAATCTTCCCTGGATCTACGCAGATAACGCGAAAGGCAAAATATTTTTTAATCCTCTGCAATCTGCTTTTTTCTAAAAGCTTCTCTCTGTACACTTAAGGCATGCACTTTTTTCCTAGAGTCTTGGCTCTGCTCTTCCTCCTCCTCACAGCCAGCTGCTCGCGCAGCTGCGAGAATCTGCAGCCGCAAATCTGCTACAGCATCCAGGACCGTTACCTCAAACAGCTCCCCCCCCCCTTTCCTCCGCTTTCAGAGGAGGAAAAAAGGGCAGCCTGGGGACGCGAGTATGCCATTGGCCAGCACTTTGCACGCGACTTAGATTTATATAGAGCCATCACTGCATTTAAACGGGCCTCTTTCTTGCTCCCCAAAGAGGCAGACAAGCGACAGAGCGAAATCGACTATGAAATTTTGCTCTGCTATTACCTAGGTAGACGCTATGAGGAGGCAGAGGCCACTTTTCGGCAAAGTGGGCTCTCGCAGGTGGGCCCCGATTTTCCCGCCTACCGCGATCTGCTCACGATTCTTTATGAGGTCTATGGCAAATTGGGTCTTCCCGAGCAAGCCGCTCAGATTCTCGAGCTGCAGAAACAGCACGATCCCACCATTTATGAAGGACTTGTCCTCTCCTCTGCTTTAGAAAAGGCAGATCTTTCTGCCCTGCGGTGTTGGAATGGGGAGTCTGCCTATAGCCCTTCTCTCCAGCAGATGCTCCACTGCTACGATGCGAGCAAAAAATCCCCTGCTCTTGCCCAGTGGCTAAACGGCATTATCCCGGGCACGGGCTACCTCTATTTGGGGCAAAGACAAACCGCTATGACCGCTTTTCTTGTGAATGGCCTTTTCATTGCCGCTTCGGTCCAATTTTTTAGACATGGCTACACAGCCGCCGGGATCATCACGGCCAGTTTTGAAGCAGGCTGGTACTTTGGGGGGATTGCAGGAGCTAGAATCGAGACCACGCGCTATAACGAGCGGATGTATGAGCGGTGCGCCACCCCCTTCATGAACCAGCGCGGGCTTTTTCCCGTCTTTATGTTGCAGTATAGTTTTTAAATGGTCAGTTTTTTAGTCGCATTTTGTTTGCTTGGAGAGATTGGCTATGTGGAGCCCTGGGGCAAGGATGCGCATATCTCGGGAGCAATTGCCCAAGAAGAAACGAGGCCTACGCTCTCTCTTTTTGCCAAAGTGGCGGAGCAGTGCATTCTCTTTCATCATAGAGTGCTCACCCATATCGATGGGCCGCGCAGCCACTTCAGGCCCAGCTCCTCCACCTATATGCTGGAGGCCATTTATGCCCACGGATTTTTCATGGGATACATCCTAGGCTGTGACCGGCTGCTGCGTGAAAATAGCGATCCCTGGCACTACCGCACAAAGCTCGTGGATGGGCAGCTCTATAAGTGGGACCCGCCGCCTCGCTCTGATACGCGTAGAAACCTGAAAAGTTGAGGTTTAAATTGATTGAGCCTCTTTCTTTTAAGAAATGATACATGAATCGTTTTTACAGCTTTCAGGAAAATCTATCCTGAGCCAATTCGCAACTTCAGTTTGACCAGATTTCATGGCTGTCAGATAGGGGGACTCAACATACCATTTACCTAGACATAGCTCAGGACTTTTAGAACACAGCCATTGAACCATCTTCATATGACCTTTTGCAGCAGCTCCATGAAGCGGGGTATAGCCATCTTTTCTAACTTTCCCAATCAGAGTAGGATCTTTTTTGCAGAGCCCCTCCGCCATCTCCACATGACCACTATAAGCAGCTGCATGAAGCGGAGTGTCGCCAGAATCTGTAAACTTTCCGAGCAAAGAGGCGTCTTTGTCACAGAGCCACTCCACTATCTCCACATGACCACCCTGGGCAGCTACATGAAGAGGGGTGTAGCCATAATCTGTAAACTTCCCGAGCAAAGAGGCGTCTTTGTCACAGAGCCACTTCACCATCTCCACATGACCACCTTGGGCAGCTACATGAAGCGGCGTCCGGCTATTGCTCGTAAACTTTCCGAGCAAAGAGAAGTCTTTTTCCCAGAGCCACTGCGCCATTTCCAGATGACCAGCTTTGGCAGCTGAATGAAGAGGAGTGAAGCCATTCTTTGTAAACTTCCCGAGCAAAGAGGCGTCTTTGTCACAGAGCCACTCCGCTATCTCCACATGACCACCTTGGGCAGCTACATGAAGAGGGGTGTAGCCATAATCTGTAAACTTCCCGAGCAAAGAGGCGTCTTTGTCACAGAGCCACTTCACCATCTCCACATGACCACCTTGGGCAGCTACATGAAGCGGCGTCTGGCTATTGCTCGTAAACTTTCCAAGCAAAGAGAGACCTTTTTCGCAGAGCGATTTTGCTAAATCTAAATTTCCCAGGTAACAGATCAAAAAGAATGGGGTTGGGCCAAATTCATCAACTTCCTTTTCAAGAAGCTCTGGACGTTTTGCGTATAGATATTTAAGAGCCTCTGTTTGTTGATAAAAAGAACTATTCCGTTCGGGGATAAGCGAGAGATTTTTATCTAAATAAGCGTCAAAAGCTGGAAGCGTGTGTAAACCGCTCGTCTCATTTAGACATTGAAATCCAAGCCTGAGACTTTCTTCTGATGAAGAGTAGGAGTAGCCAGTCCAAGGTTCATAAAGAGCTTCAAAAAAAGAGGGAATCGCTTGAGGGGTGTTTTGAAAGATGACCCCACACAAAAAGGCTAAAGCCTGACGATATTGAGGGTTATCTCTATGAGTCAAAATAAACCCCCTTTGCTTCTCCGAAGATCTGTTTGCAAAAGCATAAGCAATCAAGTACTCCTGAAAGCTTAAATGGAGAAAAGCATAACTCTTGCCCTCCTCCAACTCCTTGAGCAAACCTGTTGTCAAAAGATCCTCTTTTGTATAGGTAGTGTTCTTTAACCACTCCTCTATCTCTTGCTTGGAAAGAATCAACTGGTTTGTAGAAAGACTATAATGGGCAATTCCTCCGAGCAGTTGCAAAATTTCCTGTGGATTGGAGAGTTTGAATTTTCTGCCATTCCAAAGAAGGAGCCGATCGACCATCTGTCTATAAAGGTCTGTTAAATTAGAGGCAAACCCTTCGCTCTTTTGTTTCCAGAGAGCGCAGAGCATTTGGAGCTGCAGTGGGATATGAGCTAGATCAAATAGACTCTTGTTTTTTCGAATCAGTTGCAGAAAGGGCAGGGGATGTTTGTTCTCTTTACCAAGAGAAAAAAATAGCTTGGCATATTCTTTAATGTGATCATTTGAGAATCCCATATTCTCAACCCTGAGAGTGAAATCAGGATTTAGATCATCCGTCGTTCCAGGACGAGAGGTTAAAAGGATCTTGTACCCTTTTTCTTGGATCAGTCCAGCGATGACCTTTTTGAGTGATGCAGAGGCTTCATCATATCCATCGAGTAGGATCAAGCTTTTTGATCGATTGCTTTTGATCAGCGCTAAAGCCTGAACAGGAGTTAGCTCCTCTTGAAAAATCAGTGCTGAAAGAGCACTTGCCAGGAATAGCTCTAAATTGTCTACAGTCAACTCTTTAGCGTTTAACTCTCTCAAAGGGAGCCAGTAAACAGCATCAAACTGATCGTTCCAGAGTCTTCCCGAGGCCCAATCATGGGCGATTTTTTGGCAGATCGTGCTTTTGCCAGTTCCCGCTTGCCCTATGAGGAGGATTTTCTCAGTAATTTGATTGGGATGAAAGAGCTCTTCTAGTTTTAAGAAGCACATTTTAGGTCCAAGGGAGAGCCAACTGCCCATCGAAGACTTTTCCTTGCCTGGATCGACTTTTTCTTCCTTGGCAATACGCAGATGTGTAAAGAGCTCTCGAATTGGAAAGGTTTCCTCTGTCATAGGCAAGGAGAGCTCTCCCCATTTGTCGATGTAGTGAACTCGGATGAGCTGGTCGGGATGGGACTGCTTAAACTCCTTAAGATCACTTCGATAAATCTCGAGCTGCTGATTTATCCATTGTTTCATGTTCATTTCTAAGTGACTGGCAATTGCTTCAGGAAGAAATTCTGTTCCACCGCGGTTGAAGCTCCCTTCGCGGTAAAAAAGAAAATGGAGTATCTCTTTTGATGCTAGGTAGCGACTGGAGTTAAAGAGCGTGGTGAGAAATTCTTCTTTCTGAGAAGGTGTTAGAGCATTCCACTGGATGACTGTCTCTCTATTGAGATTAGCTGTTTGTAGATCGCGCAGATCAGATAAATGAGCGTCAGGATGACCGAGGAGCTCTTTGGTATTGACGACCCAATTGATGGAGATTTTTTCCATTGGATTTCGAGTAAATCTAAAAGACTCTCCTGGATCTATTTTAACCGCCTGCGCTGCTTGAATTCCGGCAGCATTCTTGATCCAAATGAAACCAGCGTTCCCACCACCACCTCCTAAAACGTCTGTGTCGGCAAGACATCTACCAACGGCAAGGAGACTCATCAATCCTTTCAAAGGAACTAAATCCCCATCAGGGCTAAGGATGGCTTCAGGGGGCCGGTGATGGCGTTTGATATAGTCTGTGAAGGAAACCGTCTCTCCTCTATCGAGAGTTTGCGCCTTCTCAAAGTCTTGGTAACCCTCTACGAAACGGCACATGATTCTTAAGGTGTCCCGAATCCCCAAGCTGACCCATTCAGTTGCAAGATAGTGTGTAGTATTGAAGCGATCCATAACTCGTTGCTCAGATAAGTGAGTTTTAGGGACAAGAAAAAGTCCCCTTCCCAGCTCTTTGTATAGATCATAGGCAAGCTTTTCTTGGATCGTGCCCAAATCGATATCTTTTCTTGTGCGGCTCCGAGTCGAAAGAGCAGAGCTGCGTAAAAGACCAGTTGGGTCCCCCACCTTTCCCAACCAGAGTTTGTCTGACTTTTTAAAGATTGTTCCAAGAGCAGTTCCTCCTGTCTTTTTTGCTGCAGGTTCAAAATCAAGTGGTTTGTCGTTTTTCCCTGTATAGATACAAAAAATCTGTCTTTGGTGGGTCTTGATCCCTAGAACCGTGATCGGTTCTGGGTTCACGAAAAAAGGTCTCCGCTCGACGGTCATGATTTGCTCATTGCCTCCCAAATGAAAAGATCAATTGCAGATAGTATCACAATCCACAGAACGTAAAGTCAAGACAAAATGCAGCGTTTTTTTTATTGTTTTAATTTCTTTTGGAGGGCATATTGTCGACCATTAAGAGGCGACGATGAAGAACTTGGGATTTTTACCCTTCGTCCAAATCACTTCCCCGGGGCAAAATAGTCCTGTTTTCGAGGACGAGGAAGACTTTATCTCTTGGGCCAAAGAACATTTGCCTACGGCGTCTTGCAAAGCCTCTTTAGACTCGGATTCTGTTTCCCTATCTGTGTGCTCGTATTCAAAGGCTTCCCACAGGCTTGAAATTTTCTTGCTCGATCTTGTCAGAATTTGGTTTCTGACCGACCTGACACAACTTCGATCTTTCGAATCTACACCCTTCGTGTTAGATAAGCATCCTGATCAAAGCTTCTTATTTGTTAAATTCCAACTGGTTATAAAAAGAAAAAATGATGTTGAGAAAATCCAAAAGACCATTCCTCTTCTGCTTCAGCTGATAGAACTATTTCACAAGTGGCCGGAGGACTTTAGTCACTTCATGCAAGACTACCAACACTTCTTAAGCCTTGCGGAAGAAGAATTTCAAGCTCACCGCTCTCTACGTCACCAATTGCGTCTTCTTTTTCATCTGCATCTAATGCGTAAAAAGCTCTTGCACAAATATCCCCTTGCTCCGAGTGAACCACATGTAGAGATGCGCCTTTTGCCGACCTATCTGAAATACCCTTTTAGTCAAAAATTCGTCATTGGCGTTGCCGTGGCAATTAGCCTTCCCAACCCGTATGACCGATTAGAAGATCGCCATATTCTTTTGGCAGTTCAAAAATTGCTCCCCTGGTCTTGGGCTATTAGAGAATCTTTTTTGGTCTTTCAAAAACCTCACTCTTCTATCCGATTGCTTTATCTTGAAATAGAGAAAAATAACGGCTCCCATCTTTCATTCGCAGAAAGAGCTCTTCTCCAACAACAGCTGCAGTTAGAGCTTAACCACTGCGTCGAGACTTTGTATCCCTCAATTTTTGGAAATTGTGATGTTGAAGAAGTCATGCGTAATATCCGTTCATTGGGTCACGAACTAAAAACCGAGGAAGACTGCCCCCAAGTGATGATTTCTTTTGAAGGTGTTTCAGTAGCCACTTTGATTTTTCGGGTGATTGTCATACGTCTATTAAGCGATCAATCCAAACCTTTGTTTGCCTATTTTCAAGCATTAAACGACTCTTCTTTTGAGTATGTCTCTGAAAGGAGCTCTCAGATTGGACATATTGGTAAAAGAGCCAAAGAAGCAACGGTTTTGCGCCTGCACCTTTCTAAAGCCTCTTTTCTTTTTCGTTCTGATTCCTCTCTTAATCTCTATCGTGCGAGGCAACGTGTCCATTCTCTTGTCGTCAGAGCCTTAGGAGAAATCCGAGATTTCAATGGGGGAATTTTTTCTAAGCAATTAGAGCATTACTTTGAGTTTCAAAAATTATTCCAACAGCACGATCCAGAACTTCTCGAAGACTTTTTTCATGCTCTACATCCTCCAGAAATGCAGGTGATCCTCCCCATACCCTCGATCGCTACTCTTTTTGATCTCTTACTTCAAGTTCTTGCAGTTGAAGCTCCTAAGGAAGAAAACTATCTCTTGCGCTTTCAAGAGAAAGAGACGTTTCAATTTACAATTTTGCGACTCAAAGATGGTTCTTTTCAAGAGCGGTTAACCCGAGCTCTAACGGAAGCCGAGCTTTTTAAAGATATCAAGGCCTGGTGCGTCTTAAGTCGTTACGATGGATTGATTCTGGGCTATATCACACAATTTTCCCCTGAACAAAAATATGGTTTTAATGAGGTCTTGAATCGGACTCTTCAGGCCTGGTCTTTAGAGAGGAAACGTCTTCACGTTTTTCGCTTGGATATTCAAGATTTTCCAGTCTCTCTCGATCCACGATTAGGAGGAGACGATATCTCTGGAATTCTCCTCAAACTCCTTTTCGAGGGTTTGATGCGCAGAGACTCTAGAGGCAATATCACCTGTGCAATTGCTAGCGATGTAAAGATATCAGCCGATGGGAAACGTTATACCTTCCTACTGCGGAAGTGTTGCTGGAATAATGGAGATTTAATCACGGCGCATGATTTTTGCTATGCCTGGAAAAAAGTTTTATCTCCTGATTTCTCCACTCCCTTCTCTTATCTTTTTTATGCGATAAAAAATGCGGAGCTAGCCAAGAAGGGTCTCATCTCCTCAGATGAGATAGGGGTATTTGCCCCTGATGATCTTACAATCATTGTCGATCTTGAGTATCCATGTAGCTATTTTCTGGAACTCACAGCCAACCCTCTCTACTCCCCTGTCAACCATCGTCTAGATCTTTTGCATCCCAATTGGTCTCTTCAAACAGGACAAGATTATGTCTGTAACGGTCCTTTTTATTTAGAGACTACAAACTCGCGAGAAATCTATATTTTGCAGAAAAATCTTAAATATTGGGACGCATCTACCGTACAGCTCAATCGCATTCAGATTTCCAAAGCCACAGCCCATAAGGCATGGGAGATGTTTGAAAAGGGTGAAATCGATTGGCTAGGCCGCCCTTCTAGACCTTGGGCACCTTTTTTTTCTAATTCCTCTCAAAGATCGGTTGAAAAATTATCACCCTCTGCTGTCTTTTGGTGCTCCTGTAATGTCCAGCAATTCCCTCTACAATCTTCAAAACTGCGGCTGGCTTTAGCTTATGCCATCGACAGGCAAGCTATTGCTAATAAACTCCCCCATATCAGGGTCCCTGCATTCACTCCCCTACCTTTTGTCCACGCAGAGCAACAAGATAGCTTGGCTTGGAGTAGTGAAAGAGCTGTCTCTCTTTTTGAAGAAGCCCTGCAAGAACTGGGATTAACCCGAAAAACTTGGCCCTCTTTGAAACTGATTCACGCCAACAATGAAGTCAGGAAGGAGATTGCAACTGATATCGTCTGTCAGTGGAAAGAGGTATTAGGCATACAGATTCATACAGAAGCTCTTGAATTCCGGGATCTTTTTCATCAAATGACACAAGGGCATTACCAATTAGGGCTGATCATCTGGCGTGCTTTGGTCGATGATCCTCTTTACACACTGAATAGTCTGAAATCTGCAAGGGATGAAATTAATTTCCCAAAATGGGAATCTACTCACTATCAAGAGCTGATCGAGCGGGCTTGGCTAGAAACGGATAGGGAAAAGCGGCATCACCAACTGGCAGAGGCTGAAGCTTTTTTAATTCGGGAAATGCCAATCATTCCGCTGGTGCATGAAGTGGAGCTGTACATGAAAGCACCCGGCGTAGAGGGAGAGATCGTGTCAAAAACAGGCAACTTTGACTTTAAATATGTTAAGACAAAAAATTATTTTAACTGGACTTTAGCCATTTGAGGACGATGATTTCTCTTGTAGAGGGCCAAGTTTTCTAGCCATTTCCAAAAGGTAGGCTTGAGAATTGCCACCTTTTGGAAATGGCTAAAAAAAAATCGGCCCTCTACGAGAGAAAGGGCGTCCGACAAATGGCTAAAGTCCAGGTTACCTGAAAAAATCGATGATTTTTTCAATCTTTTGATCCTCTGCTGCGAGACAATACTTTAAATAAGTAGACGATGCAGCAGAGGATCAAAAGATTGGAAAAAGGGCGATTTTAGCAGGCAAATGAGATTATGCAAGAGGTCTATTATATCTCCAGCTGAAATTCGATTTCCAAACCATCGTGGGCCAAAGTGTGCCCACTTGGCAATTTAGCAGAGGTCTCCTCATGCTCAATCTCATGGGCAATATGGGTGAAAAAGACCCGCTTAGCCCCCACCTTTCTACCAAAGTCAATTGCCTCGTCAAGGGTGAAATGGACCTCGGACAAGGTGTAGCGCAAAGCGCTCAGCACCAAAATATCGACCCCTTTAAGCGCCTCTAGGACTTTCTCCTCATACTTTCGAATATCGGAGATATAGGCAAAGCTGCCCACGCGAAAACCGGTCACTTTCATCCCTGCCTGGTAATAGGTCAAATACTCGATGGGAACCCCCTCAAAAACAATCTGCCCAAAATCGCTTGGCAAAAAGGTAAAATCCATCTGGCTGCACTCCTCACCACTGCGTTTGCGAAAAAGATAATGAAACCTGTGATGAATCTCATCGAAAGTTTCCTTTGAGCAGAGGCAGGGAAGTCGTTTGCGGTGCAAAACATGAAAGACACGCACCTCATCCAAGCCCCCAATATGGTCATAATGGGTATGGGTGATCCAAAGGCCTGTGATGTCGTTTATGCCATAGCGAATGGCCTGCTCGCGAAAATCGGGACCCACATCGATGAGAAAGCTCTTTTCTCCAATGGTCAGTAGCCCCGATGGCCTGAGCCTTTTATTGAGTGGCGAGAGCGAGCGGCAAACATGGCAGTGACAACCCACTACCGGAACCCCGAGCGATCCCCCTGTGCCTAGAAACAGAAACTTCGCGTGCATCTTTTTCTCATTTTACAAGCTGCGCGCAATCATTTCTGCAACTTTTCTCCCAAACAGTCCGTGGTAGAGAAGCCCGCGCGAACCGAGCCCTGTAAATACAAAGAGCCGCTCAGATAGCTGCTCTACAATCGGCAGGTAGTGAGCGCGGCCACAAACACGGACAGCAGCCTTAACCCCTATCAGCTCTCCTGGGTAGAAGGGCAAGAGTTTTTCTGCGGTTTCTAAACAAGGCGCCTCACTTGTAAAATTTCGCTCATAGGTCGCCCCCACCTCAAAGCCCTCCCTTGTCCTCGCGATATATCCCTTGCTGATGAAGCTTTTTGCAAACGGCACCGCTCCCTTGTAGCAAAGAAGCTGTCCTTTTAGATATTTCACAGGCAATTGGACAAAGGACTTTACCCCGAACCCCGCGGCGAGAAGAATCCGATCAAATGAGCCCATTTCCTCAAGATTTTCGATTTTTTGCCGAACAAAAATAGCCCCTCTCTTTTGCAAAAAGGCAGCGAGAGCTTGCAGATAGTCTAAGCAAAAAACCGTACGGCCTCTTTGGAGCAAAAAAAGGTCGCCCTCTATCTGTTCTACATCCGCATAGCTCATCAGCCGCTGCTTTTGCTCGGCATCAACTGCCTGCCGCAAAATCCCCTCGGTAAGCATCAGAGGCAAAGAAGTCTCTACTTGAGCCACTCCAATGAGCTGGTGGGCAAGCTCGATCCCCTCATCTGCCAGATGGCTAAGACGCGCTCCAAGGCCGGGATAGGGATGCAAAAGCCCGCTGCAGACACCAGAAGCTCCTCCTCCCACGCCTTTCTCATCAAAGAGCGTAACCCCGATTCCCTTCTCGATTAAAAAATAGGCGGCGGCAAGGCCTGCGAGCCCAGCGCCCACGATCGCGATTTGCATTCAAATAGTCTATTAGACCCCTTGCATAATTTCATTTACCTGCTAAAATCGCCCTTTTTCCAATCTTTTGATCCTCTGCTGCGTCGTCTACTTATTTAAAGTATGTCTCGCAGCAGAGGATCAAAAGATTGGAAAAATCATCGATTTTTTCAGATAAAGCAAATGATGCAAGAGGTCTGTTGCTCTACCATAGAAACGGAAATTTTACCCATGAATCCTAAAACTGCGCAAGGCAAAAAGGCAAAACCCACCAGGCTCTCTGCCTATAAGGCCAAGAGAAATCTTAAAACCTCCCCTGAGCCCCCTGCAAAAATAGGCAAGAAAAAAGGCGCTTCACTCGCCTTTGTCGTGCAGGAGCACCATGCCAAGCATCTGCACTATGACTTAAGACTCGAGGTGAAAGGGGTGTTAAAGAGCTGGGCGATTCCCAAAAAGCCCTCGATGAGCTCTGCCATTAAACGGCTTGCCATCCTAGTCGAGGACCACCCCTACGAATATAAGGACTTTGAAGGGACGATCCCCTCTGGCTACGGAGCGGGTACTGTCACCATTTGGGACTCTGGGACCTACAGTGTCGATGATCTAGATGCTAGAGAATCGGAAAATAGTGTCATAAGGGGACTTAAGAAGGGCGCCTTCCATTTTTCTCTGCATGGAAAAAAGCTCAAGGGAGTGTTTAGCCTTGTCCGCTTCAAAGAAGAGAAAAATGAGTGGCTGCTGATCAAAAAGAAGAAAGACTAGTGAGGAGAGGTAAAATGAAGCTCAAAAAAGGCACTGGAGTACGGCTAAGCAATCCAAGAGAAGAGTTATTGGACGAAGAATTGATCGGACGTGCGGTTTGGGAGTGTTTCAAAAATGGAGATTCCGAAGGTGTGACTGAAGTCATTCGGACCTACTTAGAAGCAGTGGACAAAACACAAATAGCCAAAGAAGGTCAGAGGGCTTTTCCTTTTTTCCTTGGGCGTTTCCTCACTCGCCGTTCGTAGTATTTCTTTCTTATGTTGTCCGGCAGTGAAGAATAAGCCTTTTCTATGAATGATTTAAAATCGTCCAGAAATGGGTACCGTGGGTTCCAATAATAAAATCTACTCTTCCCTTCAACGACACTAACAAGAATTCCCTGCCTCTCCAATCTAGCAAGGGCCCTTTGTATGCCAAAAATGGGAATATCGAAGCTTTTGCGAAGTTCGGCGGCAAAACATTTCCCATTGACTGTCATATAGAAGAGGATTTTTTCCATGATACGACTTCCAAATAGCTGCTCAAACATATCTACCACCTTTAGTGGTAATAATACCACGAATAGTGGTAGGTCGTAAAACGCAAAAGCCGCTCCTTCCTTCGGAAGTTAGCTCGTGCCCCTTGCCTTATAGAGGTATTTGGGGCGGACGATCGGAGTGCCTTTGCCCCCGCGCGCTTCGAGCCGATCGCTCATGATCTGGATGGCAATGCCAACGCATCTAGCAAGGCCAAAGAGAAGTGTGTAATATTCGGGGTAGGGAAAGCCGGCAACAGTGAGCAGGGTTCCAGAGACGGCATCGACGTTGGGGTAGGGATTTGAGATTTTGGGATTTTCTGAGAGGACCTTGGGCCCTGCTGTACGAAGGGCAAGCACGATCTTCACAAGCGGGTGATGGGGGTAGTGTTTTTGCAGAAAATCATACTGGAGAGTGGCTCTTGGATCTTCTACGCGCAGGACGGCGTGGCCAAAACCGAAAACAAGCTGCTTTTTTTCAAGACGGCGGCGGATGAGCGCCTCGACATCGGATACACTCGCCTTTTCTCCCACTTCTTTGAGCACAATTTGGACAAATTCGAGACAGTCTTGGTTAGCTCTGCCATGGCGCGGGCCAGCAAGTGCGCACATTGCAGAGGCGATCGATCCAAAGAGATCCTCAAGACCTGAGGCGACTGCCTTGCCGACAAAGGTGGAGAGGTTGCCTCCTCCATGATCAAGGTGGAGAATGCTAAAGAGCTTAAAGACAGGAAGCAGAGCCTGAGGGTTTTTATTCGGGATATTGAGCAGCTCTATGAAATTCTCTACCCATCCCAGATCGGAGTTTGAGTCCCTAGTTTCTCCCCACCCCGCATGGTGGTTGATCACGCACGCCGCAAGAGCGGGAAGCTTGGCGATGAGATTTAAGCAATCCTCTCGATAATCCCCTGTTTTTTCAAAGGTGCCAAGCAGAATTAAGGCAATTGGGAATAGCTCCATCGGGTGGCTTTTGCGAGGAAGAGTGTGAATGGCTAGAGCAACCTCTCGGCTCAAATTTGAACGTCTTTTTAAATCCTGGATGAAGGTGGCAATTTCAGTTGGGGCTCCCATTTTGCCTTTATAGAGCAGGTAGATCACTTCCTTGGGCTCTTGATAGGCAAGCTCCACAATCGATTTGCCGCAGTAGAAGAGTCCTTTTTGCGGATCGACATAAGAGGTTGGGCAGTATCCAACGGGAAAACCGCGCAAACCGGTATCGAGATGCTCTTTAGTCACCTCAAAGAGGACATCTGGGTTCATCTTTACCTAACTTATAGCTCGTTTTGAATCAGGGCACGCTCTTCGAGAAGCTCTGACTCTGTTAGTTTAAGCTTTTCTTTTATAAAAGAATCAAAGGAGAGCCCAGGGACAATTTCCACTTGACCATTTTCGTTTGTGCGGCAGGCAAAAGAAAAGACCAGATTCTCTCGGATCCCATAAGGGTTGCCGTCAGAGAGAAGCCCGACAGAGAAAACATGCCCTTTGGGGGTGGGCTGGGTCAGTGCGCGCATGGAGCCCACTGCAGCGTGAGCAGCGGAGGCTGCTGAAGATTTGCCACGCGCTGCAATGACAGCAGCACCGCGCTTTTGGAGCGTTTGAAAAAACTCATTTTCGAGCCATTTGCGATCGGAAATCTTTTCTGTCACAGCTTTTCCCTGGATCTTGGCATGGAGAAAATCGGGAACCTGAGTCGAGGAATGGTTGCCCCACACAACGAGGTTTTCTACCTCTGCAATCGGCACACCCGCTTTGTGAGCAAGAAGAGAGAGAGCGCGGTTTTCATCGAGCCGCATCATGGCAAAAAACTGCCGTCTATCGAGTTTGGGAGCATGGTGCATCGCAATGAGCGCATTGGTGTTGCAGGGATTGCCGACGACAAGCACCTTGACCTTGCGATCGGCGACCTCGTTTAAACATTTTCCTTGTTTAACAAAAATTTTTGCGTTTTCTGAGAGAAGATCCTTGCGCTCCATCCCAGGACCGCGCGGTTTTGCTCCAACCAAAAAGGCGTGGGTTGCCCCCTCAAAAGCCTCATGAGGATCGGCTGTTATTACTGTTTCCTTGAGCAGAGGAAAGGCGCAGTCCTCTAGCTCCATCGCCACCCCTTTTAGGGTCTCTAGGGACTGAGGCAGCTCAAGAAGATGCAGAGCGAGCGGCTCCTTAGGCCCAAAGAGCTCCCCTCCCGCAATGGAAAAGAGAAGACTATAGGCAATCTGGCCGGCCGCCCCCGTCACAACAACGCGCTTCATATCCCTTCCGTGTACGATGAGTAAGTTTAATTTTCAAGCTCGAGCTGAATGAGAGTTTTTGTTAACATGTTCGGACCATGGTAACACTTGTAGCCCTTCTCTTTGCCGTCTGGTCAACCGTTTTTCCCTTTGGAAAGCTCATGCTAGGCTATAGCCCCCCGCTTTTTCTCACTGGCTCGCGCATGCTTTTGGGGGGGATTTTGATTCTCGGATACCTTCTCTTGTTTAGAGCCAAAAGCCTGAAACTGAGCAGACAAGAATGGCTATCGATTGGGCTTCTTGCCCTTTTTAGTATTTATTTAACTAATGTGCTGGAGTTCTGGGGCTTGCAGTACTTATCTGCGGGTAAAACCTCTTTCATCTATAGCCTCTCTCCCTTCTTTGCCGCTTTCTTTTCCTATTTGCATTTCAATGAAAAAATAAATTTGCAAAAAGGGATCGGCCTGATCATTGGACTGCTTGGCTGCCTCCCCATGCTTCTGCTGCAAACGGGTTCTGAAGAGACCCACCTTGCTACCCACTTTTTTAGCTGGCCAACGCTTGCTGTGATGGGAGCCGCCCTTTTTTCTGTCTATGGATGGGTATTACTGCGTCTGATCGTGAAGGACAAAGCGATTTCGCCCCTTGTGGCAAATGGCAATAGCATGCTCTTAGGCGGGATCCTGGCCCTTGCCCACTCTTTTTTTGTAGAGAGCTGGAACCCGATTCCAGTGGCAGCAGGAAACCAGACCCCCTTTTTTACAGGAGTGGTTGCCATGACACTGCTCTACAACGTCCTCTGCTACAACGCCTATGGCTGGATGCTCAGGCGCTTTACGGCGACCTTTCTCTCATTCATCGGGCTTCTCAGCCCGATCTTTGCCTCTTTAGTGGGATGGATTCTTCTTGGAGAAACCCCGTCGCTGCAGATCTTCCTCTCCAGCGCCATTGTCTGTTTTGGCCTTTGGATTGTCTACCGCGCCGAGCTCAAGCAGGGATATATTCAGACTGGACTTTAGCCATTTGAGGACGATGATTTCTCTTTCAGGCAAGCCAAGTTTTTTAACCATTTCCAAAAGGTAGGCTTGAGAATTGCCACCTTTTGGAAATGGTTAAAAAAATCGGCTTGTCTGAGAGAGAAAGGGCGTCCGACAAGTGGCTAAAATCCAGTCAGACTTAAAGCTTAGTCTTCATGCTCATCTTGCGCAAAACAGTCGGCAAAACGGATTCCCTCGAGAAGCTTTTCGACCTGTTTCTCGAGTTTTTCCAGCGCTTTGCCATCATTTTCTGAGGGAGAAATCCAGAGATTAAACCCATAGTTCCCATGGGTAAAGAAATAGTCGGTATTGAGGTATTCGAACCTGCCCTGGACAGCCGCGTAGCTGACCTTGATCACCGGACGACCGAAGTTTGTCAGAAGTTTAACTGAGGGGCTTCCAAAAATAGTCCGCAGGGTCAGATCGACAGGAGCTTGGAACTCCTTTAAAAAAAATTGCAGCAGGAGCTCGGCGGGAGTCAGAGGTCCCTCTAGCTGAGAGATCACAAGAGCGATATCGTCCTCCTGGTCGTTGGAAAAGAGAATCCAACGCTCAGCCTCTTCGGTGTCTAGGTCGCTTTTAACTTTGAGGAGCTCGAGATCTTTTGGGATCTTGAAGCAGAGACCGCTTTTCAGATCTTTAAAACTCTCCTCATCCTCCATGCAATGGAGACACTCCGTGTCATGGACAGGGTAGGCTGGAACCTCTGCAGAGAGAAGGAAAGGAACGAGAGAGAAAATAAGGGGAAGAATTTTTTTCATAGGCACCTCCATAAAGATCCAAGACAATTGCGGTTACCAAGACTTGAACTTGGGACCTCAACATTATCAGTGTTGCGCTCTAACCAACTGAGCTATAACCGCTTGCGGAAATTGATCATTGGAGGCTAGGAGATTCGAACTCCTGACCTTCTGAATGCAAATCAGACGCTCTACCAACTAAGCTAAGCCCCCAAAGTCTTGACTTTTCGAGTTCATTAGAGCAAAGTCAAAATCCAATCCAAGATACTAAACGGTCCTGTTTTAGGCAATCAAAGATGACAAAACGACTCTTTTTTGGCTTTGAACTGAGCTGCCCCTGGCCTGAGGAGTACCCCTCTGGCCGGCTTCTCGCAAACAAGGATCGCCATCTCACCCTCGTGTTTCTAGGCGATATACAAGCAGAAAAGCTCTTAGAGTCCTTGCCTCATTTGCCGCTCCCCTCTTTCCAAATAGCGCCTGTGGGCCTCTTCGACAAGCTTCTCACTCTTCCTCCAGAGAGTCCGCGCGTCGTAAGCTGGCATGTGCAGTGGCTACTGAAAAAATCGCAAATTCTTCAGTACCGAACCTCTCTGATCGACTACCTAAAGTCCCTTGGCTACCGCGTAGATCTCAGGCCCTTTCTATCGCATTTAACCGTTGCCAGAGCCCCTTTTGATGCAGAAAAATGGCAAGAGGCCTTTGCCCCACTCCCCTGCTTTGTCAAAGCCCTGCACCTCTATGAGACAACGGGCAACCTCGAATACACACCACTTTTTTCTCTGCCTCTGCTTGCACCTTTTGAGGAGTTTGACCATACAGCCGATATTGCCTTCACAATTTACGGCGACTCTTTCCAGGAGCTCTATCTACACGCCACTCTTGCCCTTTCCTTTAAATTCCCTCCTCTGCTTTCCTATTTGAGGGAGGAACAGATCCAAGATCAACTTGGCCTTATCAAGGCCTTGAATCAGCTGATTTCCCTCTCCGATATAGAAGAAGGCTGTCCCTTTAAAGCGGTGAGCTATCATGGACAGTTTCAGAACCACAAGTGGGAGATGATTGTCGATGTCTAACTGGAAAGAAATTGCACCAGCCACCTATGAGCTGGAAAAAGAGGGTGGCATGCTTGTGCCGGGCCTAGTTATTGCCACGAGCGCCATCATGGACCAGCCTGATTTTGAAGAGCCGCTGAAACAGGTGCGCAATGTCGCCCACTTGCCTGGGATCATCGGCTACAGCATCGCAATGCCAGATATTCACTGGGGCTATGGCTTTCCAATTGGCGGGGTGGCTGCGATGGACGCCGAGACAGGGGTCATCAGCCCAGGTGGTGTTGGCTATGACATCAATTGCGGAGTGCGCCTGGCTCTTGTCGATCAGAGCTTTGCAAGTATCCTCGGAGAAAAAGGAGAGAGACTCCTGCGCCGCATCTTTGAGCTTGTCCCCTCAGGGGTCGGCCATGGCCACCGCGGCAGAGGAGCTCTGACCGATAAAGACTACGAACTGCTAGCCGCTTCTGGCGCCGCCTTTTCTATTGAGCGTGGCTTTGGATTTGCAGAAGATCTCGATCACATGGAGAGCCGCGGTTGCTTAGAAGGCGCTGACAGCAGCGTCGTCTCCCAAACAGCTAAAGAGCGCGGTAAAAATCAGCTCGGTACCATCGGCTCTGGCAACCACTTTGTCGAAATTGGAGAGGTGCAGAAGATCTTTCTGCCCGAGACTGCAAAAGCCTGGAATGTGCGCGAGGGACAGACCTACATCCTCATCCACTCCGGCTCAAGGGGATTTGGCCACCAGATCTGCCAAGACACCCTCGATGAGTTCATGAGGCAAGGTTATGCAAGGGATCTTCCCGATCCGCAGCTTGTCGCAGCTCCCATCCAAAGCAGTGCCGGAGAGCGCTACTTCAAGGCAATGGCAACGGCTGCCAATTTTGCCTTCAACAATCGCCAGACCATTCTCCATTTTGTGCGACAAGCCTTCAAAGATGTCTTAAGCACTCCTCCTGAAGAAGTCAGACTCCTCTATGACGTCTGCCACAACATCGCCAAATTCGAAACCTATGAAGTAGCTGGCAAGAAAAAGCGCCTCTGTGTCCACCGCAAAGGAGCGACACGCGCCTTTGGCATTGGAGCCGAAGAGCTCAACCCCCTGTTCAAAAAAACGGGCCAGCCGGTGCTCGTCCCTGGAGACATGGGACGCGCCAGCCATCTCATGGTCGGTCTTGGCAATACCCTCACCTGGTGCAGCTCCTGCCACGGCGCAGGTAGAGCCTGTAGCCGCGTCAAGTCGAGCAAGAACTGGAAGGGACGCGACATCTATGACTACATGAAAAAACAGGGAGTCACGGTACTGGCAAGCTCTGGACGGACAGTGGCTGAAGAGATGCCCGATGCCTACAAAGATGTCGATCAGGTGGTAGAGGCCGTTGAAAAGGCAAGGCTGGCAAACCGAGTCGCTAGGCTCAAACCGCATTACGTGATTAAGGGATGAAAAAGAGGCCAAAAAGCGAAGCCTTTTGGCCCAGAATAGGAAGAAAACGAGTTAGTTAGAAACAGGCTCTCTTTGTGGCTGATCT
>Ga0207087_1035_pt1 | contig 29010 bp, 30 predicted proteins | sample Alteio_BWMinHeat_51_FD_153544 | JGI IMG/M metagenome (GOLD analysis project Ga0207087, IMG submission 153544) | Enriched cells from forest soil in Barre Woods Harvard Forest LTER site, Petersham, Massachusetts, United States -... | ecosystem: Environmental > Terrestrial > Soil > Temperate forest >... | reverse complement strand
AACGGTAGCGGGCGCTGTCGACCCACTTTTATACCTTGGCTTGAGGAAACCCTCTACCCGTGCGCATAGCTTAGAGCGTGGGAAGTCCCAGAGCTCGCAGGCGGCGGTCAAGCAGTCGTTGATCGATATAGACGTTGTGCGTCAGCAGTTGCTGGAAGGCGCTCCGAAGATCGGTCAAATAGCGCCGTGAGTAAAAGGCTTCAAGCAACCCGACGGTACCCAGAATTTCGAGGCCTTCCGCCTTTGCCAACCTGCGCGCCCTGTAGTCGTCGAGCAGGACGGGATTCGCACCGAGCTCTTTCGCCAGGAGGATTGTGCTCATCTCGCCGGGACCCACACCGTATTTTCGTTGTGCCGAATAAAGACTGGCTGAATTCTGAACCGCCTTCACTTCAATCCATTCCGCCTTCGAAACCTCCGATGCTCCTGGCAGCCCAGCACCAACGATGACAACTTCATCGTGAACTTCAGCGGAAATGTAAAGACGTGGAAAAAGTCGATTGAGGAGGTCCAAACAACCAAGCTTGGTCAGAATAACAAGTGGCGATGAATCTGCTACGACGGTCACGCTTTGAGACGGTCAGCAGTCTGGCGCTCTTCTTCGAGGTCCTCGAAGCTGTACCGTAGCGGGGGGACACCGTGCTTCGCCGCAAAATCCATGAAAGCCGCCAATGGCGTCTGGCATAGCTCAGCAGCGCGTCCGAGCGAGAACTTATCCTCGCGATAAAGTTCGAGGGCCAGCAATCGAGAGGCTTCCTGGGAGAGGCTGCTGCTCTTCTCCAAATTTGCTGCCCTTAGAAGTTCCGAGGGCAGCTTCACATCCACGGTTTCCATACCTCAAAAGTAACGTACCTGCAGCAGTTTGTCATCTGTTATCGTTTTCCCTTCGCTCTCGCCGCCGTTAAAGTACAGACCTGCTATCTTGCACCAACGAGTGCCTTTCGGCCCTTAACGTTGCAGGTCGCATATATTATAGGATTGCCCAAACACCCTCTGGCGACGTGCCACCTGCGGCCTTCACTTATCTGGCAAGTGGCTTTACCGTGCTACGCTAGATGCGGAGCGCGGAGACTGGCTGGTCTCCGTGCCCCTGCCCACAAGCGAGGTGATTCGCGTGCGAGATGCCCTCAGTTTAAGTCCCATCGGAAAAGAAGCAAGCACGAGCGGCGGACTGGTCGACGTCCTCCTAACGATCGAACGCGCGCGCCAACTAACGGGGCTTCCTTCCAAACGCGCGACCTGATCGAGCCAACAAGTGCGCATCTTCGTCAGTTCGACCTTCGTTGATCTCCGTGAGGAGCGTAATGCCGCGGCAGAAGCGCTGCGGCGTTCCCAACTGGTTCCTTGGGGAATGGAGCTTTTCGTTTCTGAACCTTCGTCCCCGCTGGATGTTTGTCTGCGCGAGTTGCGCCTCTCAGACGCAGTCGTTCTGATCATCGGCTTCTACGCTGGCTCTCTGATCCCTGAAGCGCACGGACTCACCTATACGGGAGCGGAGTTTAGGCTGGCTCAAGAGTTGGGCAGACCTGTATTCGCTTTCTTCAAGACGGAAGGCGGAAAGCCGCTGAACAAAGAGACCGACGATGCGAAGAAAAAAGCGCTCGACGATTTCAGGAACGCAGTCACAGCGGCCAACATCACGCCGGCCTATTTCGATAATCCGGCGAGGCTTCAAGTGGAATTGCTGCTGGCAGTAGAAAAGTGGAATGCGGAAGGGCGACCAGGCAGCCGCCTCATCTTCACGACACCGAAGGAATTCTTTGCCCACTTCGAATCCGGCACGCCCCGGCTTTTCGACTTCAAGCAGACGCTGCGTGGTCGCGACTCGCGAATCACTGAGCTGAATACATTCCTCGCGGACCCTGCAACCGTGGTCGGCGTCCTCCCTGGCAGAGGTGGGATCGGAAAATCCAAACTGCTCCACGATTGGACGCAAACCGTGAAAGGCAGCACGGTTCTCTACGTGAGGGAGGACGCGGAGTGGCATCCCGAAGCCGCAAAGGAAATCCCCGCTGGTGACGTGCTGATCGTCGTCGACGATGCACATAGATTCGAGTTTCTCGACAAGTTGCTATTGCTGGCCAGAAACCTGAAGCAGCGTCAGAAGGTGAAAGTTCTGCTCGGAGCTCGCCCGAGTGGCCTTCCCCAGATCGAAGCAATGCTCGCTTTACGCTTTGGCGCCGCTGAGGTATCTCATTTTCCCAAACTCGAACAAATGTCTCAACAAAGCGTCAGAGAACTTGCAGTCGAAGTTCTCGGAGCAGCGCATGCACAGCATGCTGCGACACTTGCCGCCGTTTCAGCTGACACGCCGCTGGTGACAGTTGTCGGCGGACGGCTGATCGCGCGAGGGGATATCTCGCCGGCACTGCTCGCCAATGAAGAGGAGTTTCGGCACGAGGTCTTCCAAAAGTTCTCAGCAGAATACGAGCAGCTTCTACCCGCTGGCCCCGTCGATTGGCGAATGCTGCTCAATCTGGTCGCTGCAGTCAGTCCTGTCTCGCCTTCGGCGAATGACTTCGTCGAGCCTGCAGCACAGATTCTGCGGATTAGACCGGATGAAGTGCGGTCCGCGCTCGATCGGCTCGAAAAGCACGGTCTGCTCTTACGAGGCGGGCGATTCATCCGCATCGTGCCTGATCTTCTTTCGGATTTCCTACTCGAAGGGGCGTGTCTCACCGGCGCTGGAGACAGCACCGGGTTTGCGGACCTGATGTTTGCGACTTTCCAACCGACGTACCTCTCAAACCTGTTGAGAAACCTTGGCGAGTTGGACTGGCGCATCACGCAGCGAAATCTCGACCAGGGGACGCGCTTGCTCGACAGCGTGTGGGAGGAAATTGGGCGCGCGTTCGATGGCGGTGACGCCAGCGTTCGAGCCCAGCTGCTTAAATCCCTCACCGGCGCAGCGCTTTTTCAACCGGTGCGCGTATTGCAACTCATTCACCGCGCGTTCGCGAACGAAGCGACCGAGGTGCGTGTCTGGTCCGACTTCTCACTCACGCAACAACATGTTCTCCGTGAGATTCCTCCTTTGCTCCGGGGCGTTTCGTACCACTTCAATCATCTCGAGGAAGCTTCGGAGATCCTGTGGCGCTTGGCAAAGAGCGACGCCCGCGCGCCGCATCAGTACCCCGATCATTCGCGGCGCGTGCTCGAAGAAATGGCTGACTACGGACGGCAAAGACCCGTCCCGTTCAACGATTGGATGGCTGACTTCGCCGCGCGCAAGTCCAGAGAACCTCGCGAATTCGAAGGGACGTTCACGCCACTGCACTTGGTGGACAAACTCCTCGAGAAAGAGTGCGACTTTACGGAGTCCGAAGGCTTCACGATTCAAATCGGCACCGTCGGCTTGAACTACGATGTGGTGCGACCGGTTCGTGAGAAAGCACTGGGCGTCGTAGATGCGTGCCTGAATTCGGGGGATCCAAAGATCGCTCTGCGAGCAACAGAATCCATCGCGAAGGTGCTTTCCGGGTTTCTTCCAGCCGGCGTTCGACAACTTACCGAGGACGAAGTGAAGTGGCAGATGGATGAACGACTCGCCGCTCTGCGAATCGTGGAGAAACGGCTAAAAAGAGAGACGCCGACGCCGCTCCTTCGCCAATTGCGGTCTGTGCTTCGGCGCGCACGCCCTCGCGCAAAAGGCAATCCGCTCGTCGACCGGATCGATGCATTGCTCGCAAGCATCCCCCAGTCAGACGACCTCGTCATCTTTGACGCATTCTCGACAGCCGAATGGGATCACGACGTCTTCTACGAAACGATCGAGGAAGGGGAGCGCTCGCGAAGTGAGCTCGTTTCGCGCGGTGTCGCTGCTTTTCAAAAAAAGGTTTCTGCCGGTCGCCAGCAGGTCGACGGAGTCGTCGAATTGGTGCGCGATGCCGAAGCGTGCGGACTCAGTCTCGGCGGCCAACCCTATAGCTTCATCGAAGGACTTTGCTCAGAAGATTTCGTCCCAGCGTACCTTGACTACGCGATGAACGATCCTCACCCGCTGCTCGCCCAGATGATCTCCGTACCTCTTCGGTGGCTCCGGCAGACGGACCCGGCTCGATACCGAGCCGCGGGAATTGCCGCGGCGACTCATAAAAATGCTTTCGTTGCGTGCGGTACGGCGAATGCCGTTTCTTACGGTCCCAACCTGAATCAACCGCTCCCCGAGGACGCCGCCATTCTTCAAGAGTTGGCGAAGCATCCCTCCCCAATGGTTCGCCACTTGACATTCACCGGGATTCGGCGATTAGGCGAGCATGACGCGTACGAGCAACAGGCAATCGAAATGCTGCTTGCCTGCGAGATCGGAAATGACGCGCGGCTCGCTGAGGAAATGTGTGGGGCGGTCGACTACCACTGGATCCGTAAGGGACATCTCTCGGAAGAACAAGTTCGAGTGATGCTAAGCAAGCTGGAGGCAACGGGGAAAATCGATGATCATCACATCGAACGCTTTCTAGCGTGGGTCGGCGAACAATTTCCTGCTGCACTTTTTGAGTTCATTCTGCGACGTCTGGATCGTTACGCCGAGCTTGAAAGAGGAAACGAAAAGACAGCCGATTACACCCCCATTCCCAATACCCGCTTCGGCAACGCATTTGGCCCGCTGCAGAATAGCCCCCAGTATCAGAGCTTCCTCGACCAGGTGACGGATCGATTCGCAACCCAACGTGACCAAGGGTACTGACTGCGCGGTCTTTTCTGGTCGATCGGATCCATCGACGCGACAGCGCTCGGTGTCATCGATGAATTGGTGCATCGGGGCGATAAGGACTCGGTGCGAGACGCACTGCAGCTGATTGGAGGTGCTCCTCCAGAACTTTCGTTGAGCCGTCCCTATTTCGCGGCTCACATCGTCGACGAAGCCGGTCGCGTGGATTCGCAGCTTGGTTCATCAGCTGAGTCAACGTTCATCAGCAACGCATTCAGCGGTTCTTTCAACAGAGCCCCCGGCCAGCCTTCGCCGAAGTTCGCCTCGATGAAGGAGAGATGCGAGACCCTGCGAGAATTCTTCCCGCAAGGTTCGGCGGGACGTCGGTTCTTCGATCGGGCTTCACGCTGCCGCCGTCGAAACGCTGAACCGCGAGCGCCTTGAGGATGAAGAGATGAATTTCGCGTAGGCCGGCGACGAGAGACAGAAGATGACTAACAGTGAAATGGGCGGCAGGAAGGACAGAACGGATCGCCTCAAGCAGCGGAAACAGGGTCAATGGTCGACGATTTCTTCAGACTTGCTGTATCTCGCCTCCAATCTCTACAAGCTGTCCGAAAAAGAAGCGAGTGCTTCGATCGACGGAAGGACTTCAAAAGTGGTTTTCGCCGGCATACCACTTCTACTCACGTCGCTGTCGTCTCTGATCATCGAGTGCGAAAGCATTGGAGTCGTGACCCCGCCAACTGTTGACCTTTCACAACCGCTGCCGAAGCTACTCAGCGAGAAATATCGGATGTCCGGTGAACTGCTGAAGGACTTTGAATCTCTTTGCGAAATTCGGAACGAGATCGTTCATCCCGTCCCACTTCCGACCGGCACGAACGACAATTGGCCCGAATATCTCAGGCGTGTGAAGGACAAGAGAGTTGCGGTAGAGCATCCTGAACCCGACACGCACTACACATTTTTCGCTCAAATGGCTTCCCATGATCTTTTCGCATGGGCGGTTGTGATTACCCGCGAGGCCTACAAGGCCGTCATACATTCGTACCCCGATCGGGGAGGGCTGCTTCAATTCTTCCTGACCACTTTTGCGAATTTTGCCCCACCGAAGCACGATCCGCCTCCAGGTGGAACATCTTGAGCTTGCCGCATGAAGGATCAGCAAGATGAGTGACAAAAAACGAGACCAAGGCAAACCGAAGAAAGTCCTCGCCGATTACACGAAGATTGGGGCAACTTTTGTTCCTCCAATGATCCATCGAGTCGGGCCGTGGGAGTTCACCAGCTGGTCTAGCCAAACCTTACCGGAGTTAATTTGGTGGGATGTGATTGCTGACCGGTTTTCGCATCGTTTTGCTGCTCGGGTTGCCGAGGAGATTGCTAAACATTTTAAGACCAGGAACAAGGGCAAGTCTTGGTGGGCATTCATCTCCGACTATAGCCAGCTCAGCGCAGACGACGTGCAAGATTTGAAGGAGCATCTGAACCAAACGGACGTCTTGGAGCAATTGATCGAGGGCCTCGTCGATTTCGTAAACCTCTATCCGGCGTGCCCAATATCGCAGTTTTTGGAAGAGCCTCCCGCTGGAATTGTCGACGCCGACTACCTCCAGCATTTTACGGATCGGATGAAGGAACTAGAAAATAAACGCACCCGAAGTGGTGTCCTCGTCCAGGCACAGGCCATTTACATGGGATTTGTGTTGGGAAAGCTGCACGTAAGAGAGGGGCTCGCGTTGGCCGACTTTCCAGAAGTTGAAAAGTATCCTTCCACAGAACACTCCAAACGAGTTGGAGGCCTCCATCTGCGCTTCGGTCAACACGATGGCAGGACACATGCTGCCCAAGTTTTCCGAAGATGCCTGGGTTCAATATTTCTGGCAGCGCAGTCTCGAGTTGTGTCCTTTGGATTTTAGTCATCTGGAGACACGATGACTCACGAAGAACAGATCCGGGAATTGATCGATGCAATTGAAGTTCGGGTTCGGCAAGAACTACGAGCTAGGTGTGAGGCATACAAACCGGACTTTCGAGCGCCGGAGGTATTCAATGTCTTGACGGCTCTCATTGCGCGACAAGCGACGCTGGCGATCGAACTCGCGTCCGCCCCTCAAATGTGGAATGGGCATTCCGCCCCCCTGTTCTTGCGAGCGATGACGGACGTTCATATCACTCTTTCTTGGATTTTGCTGGATCCCACGACGCGAGCGCGTCAGTACATTGACCACGGTCTCGGTCAGGCAGTGCTAGATTTGGAGCACCGGAAAAAGGAGATGGAGCACGTCACGGGCGATTCCAGGGAAAAGCTGGAGAAGATCATTGCGGCGGAAGAAAGCTGGATAAATGCACAAAAATGGAGCTTCCTCGTAGGTGTGAACGTTGGATCGTGGTCAGGAAAAACCACCAGGCAAATGGCAGAAGAGGCTGGAATTCTGGATTTTTACAACTACGTTTACACTCCATTCAGCCAGTGTGCTCACAGCACCTGGTATCACGTTGGACGATACAACTCATGGCCTTCCGAAAGTCCGCTTACTCGACAACTCTGGATGCCATTCATTCGGGACGCCAGCAGCGACATCTGGAATCTCAACCTCCTCGCCAAGTATTTAGATAAGAGCTTCAATTTGTTTGACGAGAAGGCGCTTCAGCGGGAGCCGTCCTCAGAGACTCAAGAGTGGCTTTACGATGAAATTCACAGTCGAGTTTCGTCAAACGATCGCGGCGAGAACGCGTCGGCTGTCGAGGGTGAGCGCCTGACACCGGAAACGCCTCCAGAGAGCAGGGCCGGGTAGAGATGGAAAACAAACTATGCCTTTTCTATGCCTAAACTCGGTCCGACGGGGACCAAAACAGGCCAACTCGAATTTGTAAATTTGCAGGTTTTAGAGACTTTTTTGGGGAGTGAGTTGGTTGGCGTGAGCGCCCGACTTGCCCTGATAACCCGAAGGTCGTCAGTTCAAATCTGCCTACTACAACCAATCGACGATTCGCAGGCTGCGCACACGCGCCCGGCCTTCTTGCGATTCTCGTCAGCGTCGAGAACTCTCACCAAAAACGAAGAACGGAAACGAAGTCCGTCAAAAACTCTCGGTGCGTGGTCATCTGGGGCCGTCGAGGGTTCGCCTTGAAGTTCGCAGAACCATGGTTTATTCGTAACGGAGGGCGACCATGGGGTCAACCTTGGTGGCTCGATAGGCGGGAATGTAGCAGGCCAACATAGCCACGGCAATCAAACCCATTCCCACCACGGCAAAGGTCAGCGGATCGGTGGCGGTCACGCCAAACAGAAATCCGGCGATAAAGCGCGTGAGACCAGCGGCTAGAGCGATACCGACGACAACGCCGATGACCGCCAGTTTCAAGCCCATTGCGTTGATGAGTTTGAGAATGCCAGCACGCGATGCGCCTAAAGCCACGCGGATGCCGATTTCGCGCGTGCGCTCGGACACAAAGTACGACATGGAACCGTAGATGCCGATTACGGCGAGGAGCAGAGCAATGAAGGCGAAGACCTCGAGAAGACTCGCATAGAACTGGGAATCACCCAGCCCTCTAGCGAGTATCTGATCCATCGTCATGATTTCCGTGACTGGCTGTTCAGGATCGATTTCCGCAGTGGCCTTCTTTACTGCCATTGCCAAGCCTGTTCCCCTATGTCCCAAACTGGCAGCAGTCCGGACCACGAGAGTCTGCGCTAGGTGCGTTTCCACACTGCCGCCGCGGAAGTCTGACGGCTGTTGCTGATACGAAGCGTATACCATGGGCTCGGACTCGGTTTGGCCCAAGTACCTCTTGACATCGCCGACGACGCCCACAATTTGCCGGGGCTGGGTTTCATCGAGATCGATGAAACGGAGAAGGATGTGCTGCCCGATCGGGTCTTCATTCGGGAAATAGCGCCGCACGAAGGTCTCGTTAACGACCGCGGTCCACGGTGCGCCCGCGCGGTCAGCCTCAGTCAAATCGCGGCCCTTTTTTAACGCGATTTTCAGCGTGCGGAAGTAAGCCGGACTGATCTCGGTGTAACCGGTTACAGGCCGCTTATCGACGGGCGGAAACGGTCGGCCCAGGATGGAGAAGGTCCTTTCGAAAACTCCCATCGGGCTGACTATGCAAACCGACTTAACACCCGGAATCGCTGACACTTTCTCGAGAAGCTGACGGTAGAACGCCGCTACTTGAGGTGTGGCCCTTTCGATGTCTCCGCCGGGCACGCGCTGGACATAGCTTCCGCCCTCCGGAAGGTCGAACTCGAAGGTGAGCAAGTCGTGCGGGTCGAATCCGGGGTTGACTTGTCGCAAGCGCATAATGCTGTGGATCATCAAACCCGCACCAACGAGAAGCACCATGGCCAACGCGATTTCGGAGACTGCCAAGATATGGCGCGTGCGTCTTCGCGAGCCCGTGCCGGTTCGCCGATCCCCTTCGCGCAGGGTCAGATTCAAATCGGGATTGGATGCCTGGAGAGCCGGCACGCATCCGACGAGAATGGCGGTCAGCAGCGAGACCGCCAGCGTAAACAAAAGAACCCGGCCGTCAATTCCGACCCTGTCGATATTCGGAAAATAAAAGTCCGCAGCCCACACGCGAAACACTTGAATGCTGAGCAAGGTTAGAGCTGCTCCACAAACCCCTCCTAGCACGCCCATCAGCGCGCTTTCAGCGAATAATTGTTGCATCAGTCGGCCACGGCCAGCTCCAAGCGATGCGCGCACCGCGAATTCCTTCCGTCGCGTCTCGGATCGCGAGAGCATCAGGTTCGCGGAATTCCCGCAAGCTATCAGCAGCACGAATCCGACAGCGCCCAGCAACGGATATAGAATCCGTCCTGCCCATGGGTAAAGCGCTTTCCGCAAGGGTTCGACCCTCGTGCCCACGCCTTTATTGGTCGCTGGATACGCCTGCTCCAGCCGGCGCGCGATGACCGACATTTCGAGCTGCGCCTCGTTCACGGTGGCGCCCGGATTCAAGCGGCCGATAGCCATCAGCCAGTGATCCTTCCGCTCCGTATACCTGGCACTTGCGGGGTCAATAGGAATCCACATATCGAGGTCGCCGTAGAAGGAGCCAAATCCCGAAGGCATGACGCCCACAACTGTCGAGACAACACCCGAGATGTTGAAAACTTTGCCGAGTACGCCCGGGTCACCGTGGAAGCGTACCTTCCAGAAGGAATCGCTAAGAACGACTGTTTGCGTGCGGTCCTGGGCCTCAGTGGCCAGAAACACGCGGCCCAGCGCGGGACTGGCGCCGAGCACATGAAAGAAGTTCGGCGTCACGAACTGGGCTCTCAGGTTTTCGGCCTCGCCCTGACCCGCAACGGGTGTTGACTCCGTAAAACTGGTTAACGCGATGTCTTCGAAGACATGGCTCTGTTTTTTCCAGTCGACGACTTCCGCGATTGGCGGCTGCTCCCGCGACTCCGGCCGACCCTGCTCAGTCTCCCAGATGACCATAAGCCGATCGGGTTGCTCATATGGTAGCGGGCGGTACATGATTGCGCTCATGATGCTGAAGATGGTGCTGTTGGCGCCGATTCCCAATGCGAGCGAAAGGACAACTACGGCGACGAGGCCGGGATTCTTCCGAAGACTGCGAGCGGCGAAACGGAGGTCTTGACCGAAGGAGTGAAGCCAGGAAAAGAAACGCATTTGTGCGTACCTCCTGTGAGGTTCGACCACTCGCGACCTTGGGGATGCTGGGCTGAGAACGGAATCATACTTAGACCAACTTCGCCGCTTGGCGAAAGCTGGCCGGTCGGAGGTTTCGATCCTGTCATTGCTGCGTTCTGATGAGCCTGAGATGGCCGCCAGAACCAGTGAGCAGATAGTTGCCGTCTGTTGACAGTGCGGATTGAGATTGCACGTCTGGCAGTGGGTCCGACTTCACAGCAAAAACGGGCGCGCGTCGTTCTGTTTCGTAGACGACTAACCATTCATCCGTTAAGTAAGGAGGGTCGCCTGAGTGCCAAGCGCTAACAGAAATGACGAACTTTCTTCCATTCCTCGACACACCCCCAAACTTGAGGTCTGCGCTGGTGAAGGCGTCGGAGAAGAATAGCTGCCCATCTGTCCCAAATACCGACAACGTACTGCAGCCGATAATTATGAAGGCATCCTTCGACAAAAACCAATCACCCACGTTGCCGCAATCCGTCTTAAGAGTGTTTTTCGCGCCGTCTTCACTAACAAATTCCACTGTTGTCGGCCGGCTGCTATTCCCCAAGCTCACGTTGACTTTCTGCGTATTCGGGCCGACCGGGTTGACTTTCTGTTTACCGACGACCCTCCCGTTCTTAATGAGGAGCCAACCGTCGGCGTGGGCATAAAACTCGTCATTTTTCGTGCAACAAAATATGACAGGACCGAGACCGAGTGGCCCTTGTTCTGGCCACTGGGTGTTTGTCATGAGGGAACCATCTCCTATCGAAAGTGTAACGAGATGAACATCCTGAATCAGTTGATTGCCAGCAGCATAGCTGCTTTTGTGAAACGTTACTGCGGCGAGGGAATCAGACATTGCAACCGTAGCTGGGGCTGTGTAATCGCGGTACGGTGAGTCAAAACTTCCAACCGGAAAACCATAGGGATGCAAGTCCGTGTCCCAGATGGCCCTCGGGCTTTTGACCACAACTGGAGAAAGCTTGTCAGAGATGGACTGGACCAGCTGCCGATTCTGACGGTCGAACCGATAGCCAAGAGCAAGCGTAAACACCACCACCGCTGCTACGGCGAAAATAAGCAATGAACCTAGGCTGATTGCGACAATTCGGACGAACCTCTTCACTTAGTTTCCTCTGCGAAAGCCGGCAAGACCTCTAATCATACATTCGTATCCGGTCCCTTGGCGACAGTGTCGGGGGCATTCCTGGTGCAGAAGTCATTCTGCCAGTTGACCGCGGTCGCTCTGCGTTTGGCTGCGTCCCTAGGATCTCTTTACTCCCTGGGGCTCTTCGGGACAGCAAACGAGGATCCCGTCGGCCGTCACTGCCAAAACCAAGTCAATGACAACGCTTGCGGAGCCCGATACACCGTCACCACCCCGGCTCCCAAACACTCTCATTTCTGCTGTGACAAGCTATGACAACCCGCTGTGACAGAATGGCGCGCCGTTCTATGTGACCGCTAGGTGGAGCCCGTCTGCGGTAAATTCGGATGCTGCATATTCAATGTGCAATACTCGCCGCGAGTTTTCCGATTGCGACTTTGAGGATCCATGAATAATCAAGGGTCTAATCGCTACGACTCCGCCCCTCTGAACCACACAATCGACCGCCGGTACTTGTGTCGAGAACTGATGGATCTCATCATCGGTCAAGACGCCTAGCGTATGTGTGTCGGGGAGCACGCGTAGTGGGCCGTTTTGCTCCGTCGAGTCATCGAGGTGGACTCGCAAGGCCACAACCTGGGAAAGAGCATCTGCTGGAGCGTGTGCGTAGATGACGCCATCTTTTACGGACCACGGTCCCCAGCCTTGCGCTTCCCGCTTATTGCGAAGCGGCAGGGCAGTGTCCTGATGCCAGACCACCAGCCAATTAGAATTGTGCGATTTGTCAAATAAGGTCGCTCGGAACGGGAACGCCTCACTCCCCAAGACACCTTTTGCGATCCGAAGAAGTCGCGAGTCTTGGGCCACTCGAGCCACAGCGGGATTCCTGAGCGCGTGGCGGACGCCAGCTCTGCTTCGGCGCAGCTGCGCCTCAGCGATGTCGTCCGACAGCCTTGAGATGTCCTCCCCGCCAAGGACGTGTGGAATGATCGCGAATCCATGCTCCTCGACGGATCGTTGCCACATGGACCCTCACCGAGGCTTTATGACGTTCACATGAACGCTGGAGTTTAGCTTCACGTTCACCGGGACCCCGTCTTTTAGGTACGGTTCGAATACCCATTGCTGAGTTTGCTGTTCGATTCGAGATTTGACCTCGGGTGTCGGAGCACCTTGGGCTTCGACGCTTGTTACGGTTCCGTTCTTGGTGATTTGAAAAGCCAGTTTTATCGTGTAGGCGCCCTGCGCTTTCTTGTCGATGAAAATCCGGTCAAGCCCACAAACAATGCACCGCGGTCCCTGTGAAATCGGAGCACCCAGAGGGCCAGGACCGACCGCTGTCGGCAACGGAGAACCAGCACCACTCGGAGCTTGCGGTGACTCTTTCAAAGCTGCGCACTGCAGGTGACTACCCACAAAACAGACTGTGGAATCGGTCGATGCCCACTTTGAGGTCAGCTCCTTGTTGGGAGGGAACGCACTGTAAGCTGTCTTTTCCAAGAAGACTCGGGAAATTACACCGTTCGAAGAAAAGCAGCCTTGCGTATTGCACACAGTACACATTTCGAGTTTGCATGCGGAAAGATCCGCAATGGATTGGTTCCACTTCTCGCCATCAGAGGAGTACAAAGCGACGGGTACAGCATATCCCCCCCCTGGTTGATCCTTGTGGATCACCTCAGTCCCGACGGCCCAATACCGGCCTTCAACACGGAGGAAACTGTAGAGTGTCACGTTCGGCATATTCAGGAGATTCCAAGACTTTCCTGAATCTTGTGTGGACAGAAAAACCTGGGACTCATATTGTGCGGCGCCCTGCTTCAGCATCACTGCCATGTGCGAGCCATCGAGGGCCACTAACGAGAAAGTATAGGGAAAGTGTTTGATGTCCTCCGAATTCTGCCCCGCAGACACGGCTGCCCAGTGCAATCCTCCATCGACCGTAAATAGCAGCGATGTAGGCGTCCTCACAAGACCATGCTGTAGGTCGGCAAAGGAAACCTGCAAGATCGTGTCACTGATCCCGGCGAGTGGCACCCATGTTTCACCGCCGTCCACCGTTGTAAGAATGACGCCCCCGGTCCCTGCTGCATAACCGAATTTCGAGTCTGCAAAATCAATACTCAATAACAGACCGCCGTCCACCGTCTGGTGCTTCACTTGCCAGTGAGCCCCGCCGTCAGGTGAAACCGCGATAGTTTCATCAGTTCCGCAAACCCATAACAGTTGTCCGGTACTTGTTATGTTAAGGGCGCGAAAGGAAAGGTCATAGCTGTGCCAGTCCGGAGAGGTCTGTTGTTGGCCTGCAACGAGAATAGTTTCCAAAAGAACGCAAAAGCAGACCAGAAACAATAACTTCGCTATGCCAGCGCTCTTTTTTCTCATGGTCACTCGGAAGCGGAATTGTGACACACGTCCTCCCTAAGATCCAAGGTCCTTTCGGACACTTTCTTCTGCACTGAAGAGCAGTCATCTTCGTTCGATCACTGCATTTCGTCCACCGGGTCATCATCCAGTGTAGTCGGAACAAATCTGAAACCGGTCAGGATCAGAAGAATTCTGAATTCCCGACAAAATAATTATGAAATTTCTTGCCGAATACCGTACCAAACCGTCCCCGCAAGATCACAAGCCGCTTTCTCTCTGTTTCCGGCCCTATGGGGAACCATAGCAAGGTTGTCACGGCCTTTCTCTGGCGGATTGATACGATGGCAAGTTTTCGACCCAGTTTAAGAATGTTACATTGGGTTGGAAACCGCTGAATGGGATTCTCGGTAGGCACAGCCGCCAATTCAATCGCTTTCCGATTTCAATTGCAAGCTTCCCAAACTTCGGACGTGGGTTCGATTCCCATCGCGCGCTCCATAACTCACGATGATTCTATTGTCCTTACGCCGCTAACCCCACTGAAAAAGGCCATAAAACCAACGGCTTTGGTCCCAAGGTGGTCGCAACGAAATGAATTGGTCCCAAAGTCTCAGCCCGAAGTTGGACGCAGATGGACGCCGCCATCAATTGGACGCTGCCTTGTCCATCGACCATCTGAATCCGTCTTTTTTAAACTTCGACCGGGAAAATAGGTAAAGAAACATCCGTCATCCCGGTGCCGCAGGCACAGAACTCATATCCTTGCGAGTCTTGATCAACAATGCGATTCCCACTCCGGAATCGCAGCATGTGGGAGTGGGCTGATGAAACAGAAGAGCTTCACGGGTGGCACCAATGGCTCGGAAGAACGAATGCCTGAGGGATCGCGCGTGAGTCGCCGTCTGGGCATCTGTTGCGTCGCGCGATGATGCTCCCTTGCAATTGCGCGATTAACTCTCACGGCAAGAACGATTCTGATTTGGAAGGGTATACTCGCTCCGATGTTGAGGAGGGTCTTTATGAATCTCCCAGGGACCGCGATGACGTATCTCATGGGCATGGTCGCCCGAGGGATTGCCGCAACCATGATTTTGGCAGCGCTAACGCAAACGAGTCGGGATTCCACGTTTGATCCCGTGAGCGCCTTTGTTGGAACTTGGACAGCGACGAAACCAAATGAGAGTATTCCTTTTCTTACCCTGAAACTGAGGGAAAGTGGCGGCAAGTTGATCGGTACGATGAGCCATTTCAAGATCGGAGTTGTTGGCACTGGAAGGATCATCGGGAGTCAAGTTATGGCCGCTGAATCACCGGTTTCCGATTTGACAGTCAGTGCAGGCGAAGTTGGCTTTGCGTGGAGTGGTGACCCTCCGTTGCACGGTGGGCACGTGAGGTTCGTTGTCCAAGGCACGAAAGTAGCCTACCTGTTGATTCCTGTATCCATCGAAGAGATGAAGAAGATAATGTCCGATAGCCCCGGCGCAAGCGGATTCATTCCAATAATTTGGATGCGTCGCAATCCAGAAGCTGGCAATGAGAAGCAACACGAAAGCTCGGTTGAGAAATGGGAGATCACAACTGCGGCGAGTCTCATAAACGCGGCGGAGTTTCAATATAGGCTGGCCAACGGGATCTATGCAGATTATTCAACTTTGCTTCGTTCGGGACTGTTACAGGAAACGGGAGCGCGTCAGTTCACCTTAGTGCCAAAGAACCCTCAGTCAGCAACCGATCCTCTTCCTGGATACTTGCTCCGCTTGATGGTCTCGCCAGATGGTAGTTCTTACCAATTTTCGATCCAGGAGAAAACGTCCGCAGATTGTGCTCCCGGCGTATTCAGCGACGAAACGGGCGTTATCTTCGACGGTCACACCCTTGGATGCTCAGGAAAATAGTATACCGATTAAATCATAGCCTGCACTAACTCTCGATTAGCTGCTGCGGTTCTTGCCGCACTTTTATTTTCAAAAAGTTAACGGAGAGCGCTCGCGCGGCGCTGTGAAGCGCCCGAAATTTCATAAATCGCTGATTTTCTGATGGTTCCTATCCAGCAACCGAAGGTTGGTCTGCAGCACCCATTATGGGGTGATCGTGTCCGTCCAACTCTCGGTGCCGTGGGCACTGCTCTTATTTTGATTGGCCAAAACCTACTAGTCCGTGCGGACCGCTGTCGCATCCGGCTGGATGACGAGGCTGAAGAGCATCATAGCTCACCGCGCCCCACTGTCAGAATGTCCAAAGCCAGGCGGGTTTCGGGAAGCTCCCGAGCGTGACAAGTCAACGCTCGGACCGACTCTCACTCGTACTCGTACAGACCAAAAGGGATGCCATTCTGGCGTGCGCGGAACCAGTAATTACCCGGGCGACCCTCTACTCGCCAACGGAAGGTTGCTCCGCACTTGCCAGTTTCCCCTTGACTGTCTAATGACAACTGTAGTAGATGTAACCACGGGGGTAGTGGATGCGAAACCACCGTGTCACACGCTTCGAGCTCCAGCTTCTGAAAAAGCTGTGGGATCTTGGTCCCTGTTCCGTCCGCGAAATTCAAGAGGCGTTGCCCGAAGAACATCGCCCCGCTTACACAACGGTCCAAACGATGATCTATCGGCTCGAACAGAAAGAAGCCGTCAGGCGTGTCAAAAAGGTGGGCAACGCTCACGTCTTTGAAGCAGTGCTTACACGCATGGCCGTCCGCAAACGCCTAGTCGCCGAACTGTTGGATATGTTTGGCGGCTCACCCGCATCCGTGATGTCGCACCTGGTCGAAACGGGCCAACTGACCCTTGCGGACATCCGGGCAGTCGAAAAAGAGCTGGCAAGAAGGGAGAGGAAGAAATGACGCTCGCCCTGGGCCTCCACCTGCTGCAGTCAACGCTCTTCGCGCTGATCGTCGGCCTTCTAGCCCTTTGTCTGCGCCGCGGTGCAGCGACGCGCCACATGATGTGGCTCATTGCCGTCGCGAAGTTCGTATTACCCACGACACTTTTGTCTCTGCTGGGATCGAATCTTGCTGAACTCCTCCCATCGAATCACATCTCAGCGAGCGTCCCCGCAGTCCTCTCTCGATGGATAACGCTCCAAGCCATATCCCAGCCCTCGAAGCCGACAAGCATCGGCGGTGCCGATCTACTGATTCTGATCTGGTTGCTCGGTTGCGCTGTCATGTTCATCGTGTGGTTGCCCCAACTGCGGGCTTCGCTGAACTCTTTGGGCTCCCCTGAAGGTCCGCAGCAAGACTCATTCCTCCGATTGAAGCAGCGAATCGGATTGCGACGAGAAGTGAAGCTTCGGTTTTCAGATTCCGTCGGCGAACCCGTGCTGGCCGGATTCCGGAAACCCGCCGTGATGATCCCCACGGGTCTGTCCGGGATCCTGTCTTCCGCGGAACTCGAGTCAGTAGTCCTGCATGAGCTGGCCCACGCAAAGCGCCGGGACAACTGGACGGCCGCCTTCGCACACGCGGTGACCTGCATATTTTGGTTTTATCCTCTCTTGTGGTGGATCGAGAAGCGCCTGCACCGTGAACGCGAACTGGCTTGCGACGAAATGGTAGTCCGGTGCGGCGCCTCGCCAGAGGATTACGTCGCAGGCATTCTCAAAGTCTGCCGCTTCCACCTGAGCGAGGACGTTGCCGGGATTTCTGGGGTCTGCGGGTCGAATCTCAAGAATCGAATGGAGGCAATCATGTCGTTTTCTCTTGAAAGGCCGCTCCTGCGAGTGCCGAGAGCTTTGCTGGGAAGCCTGGTCGCTGCTGTCGCCGTGGTGCCGTTGCTGGTTGGTTTCTTGGCCGCCTCAAACAGCTATGGACAAGCTGCAAAGGAAGGCAACCAGCACACTAATCGACCGAAAGCGGAGAATCCAATCACATGTCTCCGTGACAGCGTTGCATATCCCGAGGGAACCGTGATTCAGGAAGCAGACGAACCCGAACAGATGTGCGCTCGCGTGTTGGGGGCCCCCGACCCGAAAAATCCCGAGGCCTCGCCGACGTACGACGCGCAATGGATCCGCACCAGCAAAGCGATACGGGAACGAAGTCTGAGCGTCGTCCACCTTACCGCCCCCCGCCGTTCTCCTGCTCGCCTAAACCGCCAACCCAGGAAAATCTGTGCACCTGCGGAGACGGCGCAGATTTCTCTCATGGTGCACTGGTCAACTCGTCGAAAGGCCCACTCCAATTGCGCTGCGACCACGGCAACTGGGTTCAGACCGCAACACCGAACATCGAACGGAAATAGGCGCTGGTAGCTCCTGAGTAGTTGAAAATTTCCGGCCAACCCGGGGCGCGATAGCGATGTACCAAGCCGGACACGAAGGTGGCCAGCCTTTGGATGGAGGATCCCCTCGCATGTGCCAACGGAAGATCAGGCACGAAACGTAAGCGTGATGGCCCAATGAAACTCTCAGAAAGTGATATCGCACGCCACCAGACTCTCGGCGCCATACTGGGAAGCGATTCAGCCTCTTCTCGAAGGCAGAGGTCGAATAGTTAAACGCATCCACAGTCTGGTTCCATGACGAACGCTTTGAGTCTCTCTACTCTCTGTGGCTCTTCGGGCAAGCAAATGACGATGCCGTCCGCCATGAATTCGAGCAAGCCGGCTCCGAGTAACAGGTTGAGTTAAAACCGATCTGTGCTTCAATCCTGGAAAGACCAGCAGAAGTGCGCTTCAGCTCCTCACTTCAGGCCAAAGGATTTTTCGCTTCAGTCCTGCGCTAGAGCGAACCTCTCAGAACGAAACGAGTTAGCCCTTGCAGAGAGAGCCAGGAAGGACGCGGCCAAATTCGGATGAGGCGGGAGCGACCCCACCCTTTGACGCACCGTGCGTCACGGCTTCTGTGGGGTCGCTCCCGCCTCAGTCACGCGCGGCGCGTGACCCATTTGGCCGCGTCCCAGCGCCGGAGTCTCGGAGTTGCAGGACAACGTCCATTACACCCCGTGAGGGAGAAAGGGAGGACACAGATCAAAGCACCAAAACAACCCAAGACGGCAACCTCCCCAGGTTCGTGATGAGCAGGGCATCGAACGCGTCTTGGACCGGCGTTCCCAATTCAGTGGTGGATCCTAGTTTCCCTGACTGTGGCTTCTTGTCGGAGCTAGAATCAAGCACCATGCCAAAACCAAAGACAACTGGACCCATAACTCCTTCTTTGAGGTTCACGACAATATTTAGAGGGGTGAGACACTCGAACTCGAGGGACTCTTCCTGCGGATTTTCCGGCATGACCCCGGAGTAAAGCTTGCCAACGTGCAGCTTGGCTCGAACTCTCAAAGCGCCTGTCCAAAGACTCATCTCCCGTTTGGCTCGATTCCCGGTGAGAGAATCGTCGAGCCGTCAAAAACCATTCAGGTAGCAGCCTAGAATCTAGTGGCGTGAAGTTTCCAGCCACGCCGTACCACGCAAAACCGGCGCGGAGACACTAACCGCGTGTCTTCGATATTCGTTCGCCCGCGGCGTCAGGGCGAACAGATCGACGGGGCTACAAGACTTCGAGTAAGTAGATTAAAAGCTCGAAAACAAGGTCCAAAATACAGTCTGCCCCCAGGTCCACGAGGAAATCGAACAGACCAGAGTCATAACGCCGCGTTTCCGGATAGCTCAACATGCCGTCCGCGTGAGGCCCTCGCTACTTTCAGATACGTTGTCCCAGGATGCGAAGTTTCGGCCCCTTGACGACAACCGGGTCGGTGCAGTCAACTCTCAGCCCCCGCAAACGCAACATTGCGTCGGGGGCTGACCTTCGAGAGCTACCGCCTACCACCGTCCACGCTTCTGCCGCCTGGAACAAACCCGCCAACGCTACGTTCACGGCCCGGCCAGTCTGTTCGTCGGTAGGGACGGCGTAAATCGCTGTGGAGGCGATGTTTTTGTGCTCGAGGGCTTGCTTCACGATGGCCAGGTTTACCTTGCTCGCAACCAGGGCGAATCCGAGCGCGTGCTTGAGGCAATGAGGATGCCGCCGATCCGCTGGCAGGCCCGCCCTTCCGGCAACGGATTGGAAGGATGCGGAAGAACTGCGAACGGTGAATCCCCCCGCCTTTCTGCGAGAAGAAAACGAAATCGCTGGCGTCGCGCCTTTCGGCGAGCCAGGCACGCCGCTCGGAGAGAAGTGGCAGCCCTGGATGATCGGAAAGCGGCTGCGTCGCGGTAAGTCTGCCCTTGAGTCGGCGAATCGTAATCTGCCCATTCTTCAAATCCAAGTCCGATAGCCGCAACTCGCACACTTCGCTGGCACGCATCCCGTGGCGGTAGGCGAGAAGGATCATGGCGAGGTTGCGCTTCGATTCGCTTGCCACTCGCAGGACCTTGAGAATTTCTTCCGGCGTGAGCGCCTTGCGCGAGGATCGCCGCGTCGGTTGATCCTGGTTTCCCTGACTGTGGCTCCCCTTGTGGCTTCGCAGATTTCTCGAAAAAAACAAACTTTCTGATTGAGGTTTTCCCTTTTCGAGGCCTCTTACTAGTAGGGGGTTTGATTGCTTCAAACAGCTTCGATCGCTGGTTGCAGAGTGGGAGGGTCAACGGCGCACCCGTGTCGGACGCCATGGAACTGGAGGGAGCTTCCGAGTGGCCGGTCCCCGAAAGGAAAATGGCAAATCACAAAGATTCTCCGTGAGGTTTTCCTCTCTCAAGGGCCTCTTAGTAAATAGGGGGGAGTTCACGTTGAAATCACCCGTAGGCCTGGTGGAGCCGTTTCTTATGCTAATGCGGGGAAAAGGTTTGGAGGCTTTTCCTGGCGCGGAAAGGTGACGGGTGCGTGAAAGACACACGTAACCATCCCCGTCACCGTTAAAGTCACCCAGGGGCAAGGCGAAATTGTTGGGAACATAGAGGTTGCACACGGAGCGACGTGCAGTTTGGACGCGGGTAATGCACTGAAGTGGTCTGGAGCGACCCCACTTCGTTGCCACGGAAACCGTGGCGGTCGCTCCAGACCACGAAAGGGAAGCAGGCAGCAAAAGGAGGGGGAAGGAGGGGTGTTGTGCCGCGGTGAGCAGCGAGAATCCAGTCGGAGCCAGTGAAGAGCGTAAGAATTGCTCACTGCACTCTTGGGTTTCTCTAATTTCTTCACCCAATGAAGCAGGTAGCTGTCAGAAAAGGAGAGGGATAAGCGACATCACGAATGGAAAAGTCGCAGAAAAAAAAAGACCAAATCGGGCGGTAGCGACCCCACTTTTTGGCGGTCCATCCGCCCAAAAGTTTCGTGGGGTCGCTACCGCCCGTCACGCAGGAAGCGTGACCGTGTAATGGCCCGTGCAGGAGTCGGAGCAATCATTTTGTAATGCAGGATGTAATGCATCGCGAATAACGAAAGGAGGAGAAACACGTGGCACTTCTGAAAGCACCGTCAAAGCAACCGAAGACTTCGACCCTCCAGGTCCGCCTGGAGGAGGAAGTCCGAAATAACCTGGACAAGTATGCGGAATTCATCGATGCGAACCCGTCCTACGTCGTCAGCGAGGCCCTCAAGCTGTTGTTCAAGAAGGACGAGGAGTTCAAGCGCTGGGCGGGCCAACACACCAACGACCACATGCAAGAAGAACAAATCAAAGGAGGGGCTCTTACAAAGACTGCGTAACAAATATGAAATCCCGTCCAACACAATTCGGTGAGCGTGAGAATACAGCGTCCTCAAGACAGCATGCCTCGCGTCTTGCAGTACAGTCGCCGTTGCCAGAATCATTACGAGCTGTTGAAGGACCTCGGGGCCTGGTCGAAGCAAGACCATTGGCACCGGGTGATTTGGAAGTCATTGAGGTAACGGGCGCCGACACGACGAACAAAGCCACAGGCGCGAGAAGGGAAGAAGTGGCTGCTTCCGGTAGGCTTGTGGCTGCAGAGTCAGCGCATGGCAACAAGGACGCGCCATCTGTCGTTGGTCATGGTGCGAGTAGGAGAGCCCCACACGTCCAAAGCAATATCGAGTTTGAACCATTGCTAGATGTGGCCGAGGCGGCCAGGCTCTTACGGATCCATCCCAAGACACTACGAGTCAAAGCAAGTCACGGCATCATCCCGGCTATCCAGATTGGGAGAGTCTGGAGATTTCGGGCCTCCGCGCTGAACCGTTGGTTAGAAGGGATCTCGAAATAAAAGGCCGGCATCACGGTCCGAATGAAATGCGTCGACCTGTCACTACAATTGGGATAATCTGCACTGGGCTGTCAGTGCCGTTTAAACAAAGGAGGAACTTTGTTTAGACGGACACGCTATCAGCAAGGAAGTCTCGTTCTGGAAGAGCGGAAGAGAGGTTCCGCCGTATGGGTATACCGGTGGTGGGAGAAAGACATCAACGGAACGCCAGTACGTCGCAAACTACAGATCGGAAGTTTGGAGCAGTACCCAACCGAATCCGTAGCGCAAGCGGCAGCGGATGCTCTTCGGCTGACCATCAACAATCCTTCCAACCGCAGGAACCTTCGTCAGACAACCGTGAACATTTTGTGGGAGCACTATTGTCGCGAAGAGTTGCCGCTCAAGGAGCTGTCCACGCAAGATGCATACAGTTTCTATGCCAAGAACTGGATACTCCCGCGGTGGGGAACTGTGCTGTTGGAAGAAATAAAGACCGTCGAGGTGGAGCGCTGGCTACGAGCAGCGGAAGTGGCGGATGGGACCAGGGCCAAGGTCAAATGCGTGTTGTCGGCTCTGTTTTCACACGCCGTTCGCTGGGAATTCTGTGGTCACAATCCGATTTCGTCGGGGATACCGGTCGGAAGTGGAGGAAAGAGAGGCCCAAGCACTGGCGTGCGCGTCAGTGCGAAACGTCAAGAAGCGCCCCTGGTGTTGTCACCAGAACAAGTGAAACTTGGTCTGACGAAATTAGGATTTCGAGACCAGTTGCTGGTGTTTCTGGATGGAGCGTTGGGCACACGTCGAGGCGAACTCGGTGCCCTGCGCTGGTCGGACTGCAACTTCGACGGCATGAGCTTCAGCGTTCAACACTCATACTACTGGCGCCGAGGCGGACATCTGAAAGCGACAAAAACGGAAGCGTCGGCCAAGGTGTTGCCGATGCATCTGGCGCTGAAAGATGCGTTGCAGGAATGGAAGTCGCAGACCGCATACAACGGACCTGGGGATTTCGTTTTCCCGTCCCTTCGCTGCAAAGGGAAGAAGCCGCTGGATCTTGCCGCGGTTCTCAAAAAGAAGATCCAACCGGCTTTTGCGAGCGTCGGCATCCGAGGCGTGGGCTGGCATACCTTTCGGCACACGGTTGGGACGATGCTGGCAGATATGGGAGAACATCAACTCACGATCCGCGACTACTTGCGTCACAGCAATCTCCATGTGACGAACAAGTATCTTCAAGCAACGCCGGAGAGCAAACGCTCGGCGCAAGGCAAGCTGGTGGATGCCATCTTGCCGGGCGGTTTGCTGTCGGCAAGCAAATCAACTCTGGTTCAGTAGTTGGTGCTGGAGCGCGCGTTCTAGGATTCGTTCGAGGGAATGCGCGGCGGGCGGAGTGCTTCGAAGGCTTATTGGACCCAAACGGACCCAGATTTTTTTCTGGGTTTGCTGTAAGTGATTGAAAAATATGGCGGGGACGACGAGACTCGAACTCGCGACCTCTGCCGTGACAGGGCAGCGTTCTAACCAACTGAACTACGTCCCCAGCCGTGGAATCAACAACTTAGCCTAAAACCTTGCAAATAAGGGCTTTGCAAGTTTCGCATACAGCGCACTGTTCGCCTGCGGTGCATACGGTAGCAGCTGTCCCTGCCAAAACCGCCAATAAACCGCTAATAAGAATTCGTGCGCTCATGCGAGATTTATCCTAACACAGATGTTGCTAGAGGCGAAGCTGAGTCCGATGAATCTTGACGATCAGAGGATTTGCAATCGAAATTGCGGAGTCTGAAAAGACCAGGATACAAACGCGTTTTGTCGGTACTAACCCGAAAGACGAACCGATAACTTCCGGGTTGTCCGTGATCCGTCCTCAATCGAGGGCCAGGAAGCGCGGACATTAGCTTCCAATTCCGACAAGCCGACATCGCAGCACTCATTGGACGAAAACCGCGTATATTCTGTTAGGCCGCGAGGACAAGCCTTTGCGCGCTTTCAGCAAATAACACGGCATGGGAGCCGTCACAATGCATCCGTTGCGCAAACTACGGGAATCCGGTAAGCCTACCGCCGCCCAGGTGAGCGAGCTGCTTGCCGAAAACATCGTATTCAACAGCCCGATCCTGGTACGGCCGATCGAGGGGCGTGAAGTCTGCGCGGCGATTTTCGCTCAGTCGAGCGCTACGCGTGGTTCCGGCACCTACACAGTCGAGTTTAAGGTCGATCAGCGCACCACTTTTTTGCGCTGGGTGGGGACCATGGATGGCCACAAGTTCGAGAGCTTGGAGGTCATCGTGGACAACGAGCAGGGGCTGATTGTGGAGCGCACGATTGCCCTCCGACCTTATCCAGCTCTGAAACTGTTCCGTGACGCCATGTATGCATCGCTCAAGGATAAGCTGCCGCCCGATGTTTGGGACTACCCCAACGCCGTAGATGTGACCACGACGGGGCGTTTCAGATCGGGTCGACGGGTGAGCCCTAGACGCTGATTTTTGATGAAGCCGTTACGCACCTTAATGTGACATCGCCCAAGAAAGGAGCACGCATGTCCACGATCCACCTCCACCAGACAACCACCTCGACGCCCGAGCAGTACGTCGCCGGACTCACCGACTGCGGGCCTGGCCGCTCGAAGCGAATGACTTCTTGGGGATCGTCGCCGCGCGCTAGTGCGCGTTTGGCGATAGCCCAATCATGTTCGGACTGGCTCAGCTTGGTGCGTGACGAAGACTCCCGCTTGGACCGACTGTCGCAGTTGTGGCTCGGCGAGTCCTGGGAATCGATGTGCAACTTGAAATCGCGAAGATATCGACCCATCGCCTGAGAGTGGCTGGTATACAAGATGTATGCCGTCAGCCGTGGTGACCAAAGCGTGAAATGTTTGCGTCTGTGCAATGCCGCAGCGATACCGCCACGCACCTGATTGGCCTTCGTGATTCCGCGTGATTCATTCCCGCACCACGGATCGGCTGAATCAGGAATTAGGCCCAATGCACGAAGAATTTCAGCCATGACCTCTCGCTGATGCATGATACAAGATCAATCGAGCTCGACACGTTGGCTTCCTGGACCATTGTGGCAAATTCCCGGCATCTCGCGAAGCTTAAGGAAGGCGTCGATGGGTGGAATCTGTGGAGGAGAGAGAATCCTGAGGTCCGGCCGGTTCTCGGCAAGGCGGACCTCATGGAGGCAAATCTCGGAGAGGCCATCCTTGCCCGAGCGGGCCTCCAGGGGGCGGACCTCAGTGAGGCGAACCTCAGGGGGAATCTGACTAATCGATTTTCGCGAGAGTGACCACCTGCTTTTCTAGCGACACGCGGATGGTGTGCAACAGTTTTATCTTCACAGCCCTCCCTCTCAAAAATCGTAAAAGCTTATGCGGTGCGGCTAGTTTGGTGAGAGTGTGAGAAGCCCCAAGGATAAATTGCGTAGCAGATCCACGCAGTGAAAACTCCAGCGGGCAGAGTCAGCCACCACACTTGGAGTAGGGTTTCTGGTCCCCAAAAGACAAAGTTGAAAGGTCCCGCCCCTCCATACATCTTTCCAATCGATGCCAGTACGAAAATGAGGCCTGGCGCAAGCAATCCCCCGAGCAGCAGCCACAGCCATAACCGCGCCGGGCCAAGCTTGCGAGCCACCAAAGTAAGGATCAAGATGAAAAGAAATGATGCCACGCCGCCAGTCATAAGGCTAACGTAGAGAAACAACGCGAAGCCCCGGCTACCTCCGTTCTTCTGACCCATGAAGATCGCTAGCGAAAAAACCGTGACGACGCACGCGGCAACAACTGCAACAGCGAAGTAAACCAGTATGCGCAGCAGTTTGCCCGCTTGATCTACGCCGCTTTCAGCGCGGACCAGTGGCGTTGTGGCCTTACGTGGAACCCGGTTCCGCTGCAGAAAATGATCCCGCACAGGTCTGTATAGCAGGACGGCGAGCGCAGCAAACTCCCATATATTGAATGCGAGCCAGCGCGCATTACGGACGGCGCGAGTCGAGTAGTCCAAAAGAAACCACAGTGTCTGAGCGCATAAGGCACCGTCCGCAACCAAAGCAAGGATCCATCCCCACCGCCTAGTCCGCCATAACCCAATCAGCGAGACCGCTACCATTGCCGCCGGGAAGAATACACGAATTGCAAGTTGCGCACCCATTCCCGAAGCCGCGTACCGCGACCACAACGCAAGCACCTGGACGCATCCGTACGCAGTAAGCGAGAGAAGCACAAACTGGAGCGCGAGTGCTGCCCACACCCAAAACGGTCGGGAGTTTGATCTCTTGTTCATATCCACGATCGTGCCCGTTCGCCGCCTCTTCAGCATGTAAGCCGGTTAAGCAACGCTGACTCTATCCACCGTGAGCCAGTTCGATCTCGAAGTCTAGGAGAAGTGGAGGTAACTGTTCCATGACGGGAATGACCTGTCGGAGTTCTTGTACCAGTTCAATGAGAGAGTCTACATCCCTGAAGCGTACTTGCGCGAAGTGCTCTCACGCATCGCCGATCACCCCATTAACCGCATCGAGGAACTACTGCCATGGAACCTCGCAGCCACCGGTTCCCGATCCCGGCCCAGTTTGTCCAGTATATCTCGATATAATGTATCCTTACATCAGGGTAATGCATCTCATAGGGTGCCTGCTACTCGAGAGCAGACAGAGCCTTCATGAAAGGATTTCCCATGTTTCGTAAATTGCTGGCGACCGACAACGACGACGGAACGACGATTCTCCGCTTACTGCTCGGCGTAATCTTCTTTGCCCATGGCGCCCAGAAAATGCTCGGTTGGTTTGGGGGTTACGGCTTCACCGGCACAATGGGCTTCTTTACGAACGTCTTGCACATTCCTGCGCTCTTCGCCTTTTTAGCGATTGCCGCAGAATTCCTTGGTGGCCTCGGTCTCATTCTTGGGTTTCTGACGCGAATTGCGGCGCTGGGAATTTTTTCCAACATGATTGTGGCCATCGCGATGGTTCATCATCAGTTTGGCTTCTTTATGAACTGGACGGGAGCACAAAAAGGCGAAGGGTACGAGTACCACTTGCTCGTGACGGCAGTCACCGTGTTTCTGATGATTCGCGGCGCTGGGGCCTATTCCGTCGATCGGTTGGTGTCGTCGCCGGAAAAGAGTGCGGTGAGGGTGCAGGCTGTCTGATAGCAAATCATGACAAAGAGCGCCAGTCGCATCGCTGCACCTAAGTTGTGGTGGGTCATGACCAGGAGCCATCACGGGCTGAGGCTCCTCGCCGAACAGAGCATCCTGAATACGGGATTGTGCCTTACGGATTTTGCAGCGCTGGAAGCCTTGTTGCACAAAGGTCCGCTGACCATCTCGCAAATTCAGGACAAGGTCCTGCTGGCCAGTGGCTCGATGACCGCCGCGGTCGATCGCCTCGAGAAACGTGGGCTGGTCGTTCGAAGATTCACTTCAAGGGACCGGCGCGCACGAATCGTGGAACTCACCACGCAAGGTGAACGAGTGGCGGCAGAGTATTTTGAGAAGCACGCGAGAGACCTCGAGGACCTTATGTCGGTGCTGTCAGACAGGGAGAAGCAGCAAGTTTACTCCTCCCTGAGAAAATTGGGGTTGCTCGCGGTGAGGAAACTCAGTGAAGCGCGCCAGGCGGTACAGGACGCGAACATCAAATAAGAACGAGCGATGCACCGGCGGAACACGCGCCGTGGCGAATGATTAGGAGTTCGGAAAATGGAAATCGGCGTCGACAGCTTCGGAGCGGTCATTTCTGACCCCGCCACCGAGATTACTATAAGCCCGGTCCAACGCATGGAAAACCTACTGGAAGAGATTGTGCTGGCCGACCAGGTTGGCCTGGATGTCTTTGGCATCGGCGAACACCACCGCAGCGAGTTCATTGATTCTGCGCCAACCATCATTCTCGGTGCGGCTGCGACGCGCACAGAAAACATTCGACTTACAAGCGCCGTCACCGTTCTTAGCGCCGCTGACCCGGTCCGCGTCTTCCAGGAATTTGCCACCCTCGACCTGATTTCACACGGGCGTGCTGAGATCGTCGCGGGTCGTGGTTCGTCCGTGGAGGCATTCCCACTCTTCGGCTTCGATTTGGATGACTACGACTCACTCTTCTCAGAAAAGCTAGAGCTGCTCCTCAAGATTCGCGAGAACATACGTGTTCACTGGACGGGTAGACACCGCGCAACCCTGACCGGGCAGGCGATCTATCCGCGTCCGCTGCAAGATCCTCTCCCTATTTGGGTCGGCGTCGGAGGCACTCCGGCCTCGTTCGTTCGTGCCGGTACACTCGGACTTCCATTGATGGTCGCCATCATTGGCGGAGAGCCCAAGCGGTTCCGCACTTTGATAGACCTTTATCGCGAAGCTGGACGGCGTGCCGGTCATTCTGCGGAGAGACTTGCTGTAGGCCTTCACGTGATCGGGTTTCTGGGAGACACAACGTCGCAGGCCGCCGACGATTTCTACCCGGGATACGCTCATACATTTACCGAGATCGGCAAAGAGCGGGGCTGGCCTCCTGCCACGCGGGGACAATTTGACGCGTTGCGCGGACCGACAGGAGCATTCCTCATCGGCGACGCCGAGACTGTCGCGCAGAAAATAATGTATGTTAACGAAGTCCTCGGTGGACTTTCGCGCATTAGTTTCCAAATGGGCGTCTCGGCGCTTGCACATCAAAAGATGTTGCGATCCATTGAGCTTCTTGGTACTCGCGTTGCGCCAATCGTCCGTAAAGGGCTACAGGATCCCGTCGGGGCGGCGCAACCGGCCCGATGAGGTCGCTGAACACGGAACCCCGGGCAGATTCGGCTGATGAAACTAGGACGGTTGCATAGATCGTTGCAGATGACATCGTGAATTCGGCAAGGAACCGAATGCTCTTGGAGCCAAGTGCCTCCCATAGTGTCCTCGTTCAATCCTTGATTTATATAGAGGTACGAGCGTACGCAGGGCCCGCGATGGGCGACTTGGTTAGAATGCGGGAGTCCGCGTTTTCACAGAAGTGATTGATAAAGAGGGAGATACACACCGGATGGGATTGGAGGGCAGCGTTCTAACCAACTGAACTACGTCCCCAACCATGGAATCAACAACTTAGCGTAAAGCCCTAAGGAATAATGCTGTTGCGAGGCTTCTTAGGCATATCAAA
>Ga0207087_1034_pt1 | contig 29157 bp, 27 predicted proteins | sample Alteio_BWMinHeat_51_FD_153544 | JGI IMG/M metagenome (GOLD analysis project Ga0207087, IMG submission 153544) | Enriched cells from forest soil in Barre Woods Harvard Forest LTER site, Petersham, Massachusetts, United States -... | ecosystem: Environmental > Terrestrial > Soil > Temperate forest >... | reverse complement strand
AATTCCCGATTTAGGGTAGGCAGCTTGTCTCACACCTCCCCTTAAAGATAGATACAGGAAAAAAAGACCATCTATTTTAAACTCTTTAGCTACAATTTCACCATGAGCTTAACTTAACGCGTATGGTTCAGAAAACACGAGAGCATCCGAGATCAAGGGGTATTGAGTAAAATCAAGGGTTATAGGCTACTTATCATAGCAATTGGGGATCTTTTGGTTTATTCTTCAAGTGGTAATAATAAAGAGGTTGGACGTGATTCCATCTTTAATACATGACAACTCAGTTGAAATTTACCAACTTCGCATATGGCTTAAAGGCATTAGTACAATGATTTGGAGGCGGCTTTTAGTAAAAAGCGATAGTACGCTTGCAGATCTTCACAGCACTATACAAATAGCCATGGGTTGGGATGATGAGCATTTAAATCAGTTTATTATCCAGGGAAAATCCTATGGCGTGTATCACGATGGAGGGATAGACTTCAGTGATAACGCGAGAAAAGTATATTTGAGTGATTTCCAATTTCGCCCAAATGAGAAATTTACATATGAATATAACTTTTACGACCATTGGGAACATGAAATTCGCTTTGAAAAGCAAGTACCACTTGATTCCAAAAGAACCTATCCGCTGTGCATCGGAGGAAACCGTCATGTTCCTCCGGAAGACTGTGGAGGAGCATGGGCTTTTATGGCATTGCAAGATCATTACTCACCTTGGGATATTGAATATCAAATCGTTGAATTGTTTGAAGGATATGAAGATGGCGATCAAGACGAGGATTATATCAATGATACATTGCACACACTAAGAGAGTGGATTCGCAATTACTATCTCTTTAAGTTAAACCGCCAAGAGATTAACAAAGAATTGTGCCAATCTTTTAAGGAAAAACAGGGGGAAAGTACAATTAGAGGAGGTTAAGATGAAAATTACTATTCAAATGATTATTGATAACGATGATAAAAAAATTGTGAAAGAGATTTCTTTCCTTGAAAGGCAGGAATTATCAGCAGAGACATTTGGGCTAACCTTAGAAGAAGCAAAGATAATTATGTCTGGCATCCAAAAAGCAATGACAGCCTATCAAGTATCTCGGTACGCAAACAATCAGAGATCTTGCCCATGTTGCGGTAAACCCCGTTTTATCAAAGGGTACAATCCCCTAACATATCGTACCCTGTTTGGGATTCTGCATCTCAAAAGCCCGAGATTATTAGAGTGCAATTGTCAGAAACATGAAAAATCAAGTTTTAGCCCTTTAACAAAAATTTTGCATGAGCATACGGCCCCTGAATTGCTTTATTTAGAATCGAAGTGGTCTTCCCTTATGTCTTACGGCACCACGGTCAAACTTTTAGAAGAGGTTTTTCCTGTACACATCCGTCCTTCCTCTGCTTTTGACAATATGGTTAAAGTATCGACACGCCTAGAAGAAGAGTTAGGGAAAGAACAATACATGTTCATTGATGGTTGTCAGAGAGAGTGGGATACTCTTCCTAGGCCTGACGCTCCCTTGACAGTTGGTTTGGATGGTGGCTATATTCATGCGCGAGAGGGTAATAATCGAAAGGCAGGATGGTTTGAAGTGATTGTTGGTAAGAGCCTGCAAGATGGCTGCTCTCCCAAACGATTTGGATTTGTTGTGAGTTATGACGCTAAGCCAAAGAGGCGGTTATATGAAATGCTGAAGCGACAAGGCTTGCAAAATAATCAAGATATTACATTTCTCACAGATGGATGCGATGATGTTCGTGATCTCCCTTTATATCTAAGTCCAAAATCTGAGCATATTATAGATTGGTTTCATATTACGATGAAGATTACAGTCATAAAGCAAATGGTTAAGGGGATGTCATTTTCTCCTAAGTCAGATATTAAAAGGTCAGAAGTTGAAGAAGCCTTAGAAAGAATCAAATGGTGCGTTTGGCACGGTAATATATTTAAGGCCCTTAATAAGCTGGAATTTCTGGTTTCTACTTTAGAAGATCTTACTTATGAAGGGGATATTGATGAAGAGGAGCTTGTTCAAAAAAGCGAGGATAGTAAAGAATATAAGCTTTGGAAGGCCATTGATGAGCTACAAAGATATCTTAAAGTTAATAGCCCATCTATTCCAAACTATAGTGAACGTTACCGCTATGGAGAACACATTTCGACAGCGTTTGCAGAATCAACAGTCAACGAAGTTATCAGCAAGAGAATGGTTAAACAGCAACAAATGAGATGGACTAAAAGAGGTACCCATAATCTACTTCAGGTTCGCATTAAAACATTAAATGAGGAATTGAGGCCAACTTTTGAAAAATGGTACCCAAATATGAACAAGGGGGAGTGTGCACCTATTCCTCTGGCTGCTTAGTGTGAAAGATATGAGTTTCTAAAGTGACGACATGATTGCAACTTAGATTTTTCAGTGCAAAATAATGAAATAAGGCATTGACTTTTTTTGTAATTACATCTATTGCTGATTACAGCAATAGATGTAATCCAACATAAATTTCAAATTGACAGGCAAAGCCACCATTTTATATAGCAAACTCATCATTTTTAAAAACTAACTTCCTACGAAAGCCTTATTCTGAATAGAACTCCTAGAAGTCATTGCCCTGGAAACCCTTGATTTTACTCAATACCCCTTGGTTTCCGAGTAGATGAGGATGTCGCCACCCTCACCCCTCACAGACCCGGACTAGCACAATTAATGCATCCGGTTCTTCACACTACCAGGTTCGCTCAAGGCCGTGAGACAGAGGCATTATATATCTTGGGTTCCAGTAGTGGAAAACTTTTCAGAAGAATGTAAAACCTCTCCCAAATTATTTTGCTTTCATTGGCCCATCGACCTCATTATTACGAAATTTCCTAGTAGCATATTATACGCATAAAGAGCAGTCTTAAATTTCTGCTATATCCTTTGCAAAATGCCATTTTTTCTTCGTCATAATCGATTGCATCCCCACCGATATTTTCCCTATAATTGGGGACCTTGGGGTATGTTTGACATCAATTTTTCGATTTTGACGTCCATTTTCTTGAGGTTATGCGTATAAGTTTAGCGTATAAATCATATTATATGCATGATATGGGACTCATCACGTGTATTATACGAAGTAAATAAGGGGGCTAATAGGTAGGTTGAACATGCGTATAATACAAATGTAAGCAGGTTAGTAACTGGGTATATTGTGCGTATAGTATGCTACTAGGAAATTTCGTAGAAATGTGGTCGATGGGCCTATAATGCTCTATAGTGCACTTACAGCCAGCATGACCCGTTCTTATTGATACCCCATGTTTGCGGATGCTCTTTTTGAAGAGGATAATTATCTGAGCATTATCCTTTATATCATTTTACTTTGGTTCAGAAACTGAGTTTCTTCTAGTGTACTAATACGGCCAAGAATAGAATTGCGGTAGGGGAATCTTCCAAAGCGGTTGATGACATCCTGATGTTGAAGAGCATAATTGATAAAGTTAGGATCTCCTAGCTTCTGAAACATGTGCACAGATAATCTTTGGTCTTCTTCATTTTCACTATGTTCAAGCGGCATATAAATGAAAGGCCTCATAAAAAGAGGTAATTGTTGATCATATTCCTCTGAAATAGCTCTTTTAGCCAATAGGCAAGCTTGCTGATCCGTTTCAAAGGCTTGTGCTTGATTACGAAACATATTACGTGGAAATTGGTCTAGCAATAGAATCAAAGCCAGAATACCTTGAGGTATATCAAGCAAATTATTGAGACTACCTTCCTTTGCTTGGATATAAAGACCTAAAAATTGAGCTTTAACCAGGTTATCAAATTCAGGAGAACTCACAAACCAAATAGGCTTAAATTGACCATAGTTCGGCTCTAAAGGCTCACCGAACCAAAAATTTAAAATATGTGAAATAGGGGTAGACATTTGGTTCTTTCCTTTACTGGAGAAAGATTATCATTGTTTGGTTGAACAAAGAAAGTTCCTATAAGAACAGGTGTAGGAACTTTTTTAACCAAATACTTTCACATAATAGAGATCAAACTACCAGAAAAATCATAATGTTGTAAATGCGTTTTGGATTCAGGAACTATAAAATGAGGGAAAAAATTACAAAGTGTTACCCAAAAGACCCTCTACTTTGCACATTACGGCAGCTTCTGGCACACCACCCCTTCTTAGCGGGAAAAGGCCTATATCAGAGTTAATTAGGCCTAACTATCTAAATATAAAATCCATTTACGATACAAAATTTAAGGGTATGACCGCCACAGAGGTCACGTGTGAGGATCTAGAAGATACCCGCGACCAGATTTTTGCAACCACCGCTTCATTTTTTAATGAGCAAGAAAAGAATTTTTTGATGTCCTTTAAAAAGGGAGAACCAGCTTGGGAGCTTTTTCCTCACCCTCAGGTCAAGAACCTGCCGGCTGTACAGTGGAAACTCCATAATATTAAGGCCATGTCAGACAGCAAAAGAACATTTGCCTTAAGCAATCTGGAGAGGAAACTTTGGGGAAGATAAGCCGAGATAGCTGGATTACGCAAAATAATTTCATAAGGTACTACAATTTGCTATTGGCAAGAGAGAGACAAAGCCGCCTAGAGCAACCATTTACAATTTTAGCTTTGGACTAATAATGTGTCATGGCGTTATGTATTAACAGAACTAGAAATTTAGGTTGAAAGGAACCGTCTATGCAAATCTTTTTCCTTAACCTCGAACGATATATCACCGATGTGTTACAGATATTGACATACGAATGGGATCCTCTACACCTGCAGGGTGACTGCGAGGCCAAGAATGCTTATGAGAATTACGCTCCTTTATTGTGTACGCTGCTAATATTAAAAAAACCTACCACCCTTATCACCGAATACCTGTGGTATATTGAGACTGAAGAATTTGATCTCGACGGCGATTATTTCCACAGCGAAGCCGTAGCCAGAAGATTGTGTGCGTATGCAGAAATGCATATGACCATTTGCAATGATCCAGCATGGCTTCCCATGCTGGATCATTCTGAACCAGGTACGTGTAACTAACCTTGGCTCTACAATCGCCACTAAGCGGAACAATGAAAATTGCTATCAACACAACCAATGGTTACCCTAGTCCCCAAAATCTTCTCCATCATCTCCCCAAAATGGTTGGTCACATAATCAGTAACAAATTTGCTATTGAAAAAGAAAGCGAGGCTTGTACCCATCGTCTTGATTTGCGGTTTGGTATCATAAAACCACGATTTGTACTCTGCAACTCCCATAGCGTCGATAAGCTTTGAGATACCCTCGCTTTCCGGTAATTGGCCTAATTCCTTGGTCAGAGAATCTTTTGAAATAATTGGCTCAGCTTTAGCAAAAAAGGACATGTTAACGTTAAACTGCCCTTCCAGAATCTTTTGCATGTTATCAAATTTAAGCGCCCATTCGAGCGAAAGGCTATATTTTTGATGAAATGCTTTGACCAAGAATTCGCTAGAAGCAATAGCTTGGCAATAAGCTTTCCAGTTGTCGGTGGAAGCGCCGAATTTAATTTTATACGCGGCCACAAGGTATTTGGCTCGTTGTTTGGTCATCCCTGATGTGATTGTTTTGCTGCCGACCTCCTGGTTCCAGATTTCTAGTAGCTCCTTAGCAAGATTATTTTTAAAACCAGAAGAGGGGACTTGTTGGGTTGTCGTGGGAGCTGGGGATGGCTGGTCTAGTTCTTTAGTTTCACTCTCTGGGGTAGTCTCTGTTCCTATATACATTAGGACATTTTGTCCTAATGGTAAGGACATTTTGTCCGCTTGGAAGGCGGCTTCAGGCATGTGCTCAGGCATAATTTTAGGGGCAGCCCTATGGTGTGATTTCGTAGCTGAAGAGACGGTTTTTTGTTCTGTCCAGGATAGGGAGGGCAAAAACTTTTTTAGCTTCTTATAATTAATTGTATACCAGTTGGTACGGTCTGATTTTTTCTTACTTAGTTTGCTAACTATGATAAGGCCCAAATCTTCCAGTTTCTGGATAATCCTTCTGACCTGTCTTGCTGACATACAAAGCTGTTGTCCCCAGGTTGCAGCAGTGTTATAGATCCAGAGTTTATCGTCTGCTACTACACCCACTGGTTTTTTGGAGGTAAGCCAATAATGCAGTTGTTGCAGGAAAACTGCTGAGGATTTACCGAGTTTCTCGGTTAGGCAAGTCTGCATTAAGAGGCATGGTGCTTGTTGGCAAATTAGTCGGTTATTCTTGGACGGCATATGTGTACTCCCATAATAAAAAATTCGGTGGTGCACATAACAAAGACTTGACTAATCATACGATTATGGTAATGTGTAAGTATCACCTGATACTTAAGCTTTGTTATGTGCTTATGTATTCTGTAAAAGGACTCGCTATAACGAGTCCTTTTACTTTTTAAGCTGTGTCTTTAACATCATCTCCTTTATATCGCGCACATCATCTCGTAAGCTCCTTGTAAATAATTCAATCTCTTTCAATTTTTCCATTAAAGGATCATTAGTAATTATTTTTAATTTTTCATGGATAGCTTCTTTAGCAAACTGCGGAGGTTTCATCCCTCTTTTTTCGCACTCTTTGCCGATGGCAATCATTGTTTCCATTGGGAGTGCGATGTTTAACCTCGTGGAGCCTGACATATATATTCCTTAAAAACTTACTTCAAATCTTAACAAATCCTATCTATGTTTTTTAAGGGTGTCAACACGTGTTAAAAAAAGTGAATAAATTCATTAAGTGACTTTGCTAAATCTGAATTTTTTCTCAAAATTGGTTTGTGTAAATATATTTATATATAGATAGATATATGGCTTTATATATATCTATTTTTATATAAACAAAGTTATATATTTTTATATAAATATATTTAGCTATCTATATAGCTTTATATATGAATGGAATCTATTTCTCCATATATAAAGATATAAAGATATAAAGATATAAAGATATAAGGATATAAAAGTATAAATATATATTTGTGTGTTTTGTTTTTTATACCAATTTACCCAGCAACTCTTTAGAAGCAAGGACTACTTTGCTCTGGATTTAATGTTTATAAAAAATGATGCAAAAAATCACATAGTTGCACAAAGTGTGTATTTTTGTATAATGGTGAAAGTTGGCTAGATTTAAACGAGGGGAAAAGCTTGAAAGTCTTAACAATAGCGAATCGAAAGGGGGGAGCTGGTAAATCTACTTGTGCTGCACATTTTTCAGTTGAAGCAGATAGGATGCACTTAAAGACTATTTTAATCGATCTGGATCCTCAAAAAACATTAGAGAGTTGGTGGAATAAAAGAGAACAAGAAAATCCGTATCTGCTAGATACAGTGGCTGATGAGCTTTCTCAAACTCTAGAGCAACTTAAAGAGAAAGGTTTCGACCTTTGTATTATAGATACACCTGGTGATGCGAGTATTAATACTATTTCTGGGATGCAAGCTGCCGATTTGGTTGTTATTCCCTCAAAGCCGACCCCAGCCGATTTAACTGCAATTGGTAGAACAATCAATTTAGTTGAAGAATGCAAGAAACCGTTCATTTTTGTAATTACTCAGGGAGTTACAAGACAAAAATCTACCTTGCAAACCGTTTCGGCATTATCTAGATATGGAGCTGTTCCGCCGGATATTATTACAAATCGTACATCTTATGCATCAGCGATGGGAATGGGTGTTTCTGCTGCAGATAGTGACCCTAAAGCTAAAGAAGAAGTTCAAAATGTTTGGCAATTTATATATTCTAGATTGTTTGAAAAAAACCTAAAACAAAAACAAAAACTTTCAACAATAGGATAAGGTCATGTCCAGAAAAGAAAAATTTTCTATTACAAGTGATTTGATTAAGGTTGAATCAGAACCAGAAAATTTGCAAATAAAAACGCATGTTTCGGCTTCTCTAAGCATTCCAGTCAAAGAAAAAGTTAAAATTGACCAAATGAATTTAAAACTTCCTTCTACTTTGAAACGTAAATTTCATATGTGGTGTCTCAGTAATAACATAAGTATGTCTGATTTTTTGTTGCAAAAAATCAGAGGGGTTCTTGAGGAGAAAAATTCCTAAGGAACATAATAAAGAGCTGAGCTAGCGGCAATGTCATATAATATCATTTCAATATTAAAAAAATATCATATTTTTATTAATGATTTTAGGGATATTAGATCCTCTGTATTTACAAAGGCTTCTGTTTTTGTCTAGCTTGGCCCCGATGCTTACTGGAGTTGACCCGTCTGATAACCCTCTCCCCACAAACTCCTTGCGATCCTTATTAATATTTGCTTAGGATGAGATAGTGAGTACAAGCCTTAACCGTAATAGGCAACCAACCATAAGACAGAAAGAGAGGACCCCCAAATGAATAGAGTGAATAAAGAAGATATGATCAACCACATTGCGAGCGAAGTAGGGCTAACTAAGACTAACAGCACAAAGGCGCTAGATGCGATTCTTTTTGGCATCACCGATGCCTTAAAGAAAAAGCAGGATGTAACCTTAGTTGGCTTTGGTACTTTTTTCGCAGCCCAAAGAGCTGCGCGTGCTGGCCGCAATCCTCGCACCGGGGAAGCCCTCAAGATCCCACCGTCAATTCAGCCAAGCTTTCGTGCGGGTAAGCCGTTAAAAGAAAGCGTTAACGTCTAAGTTTCTTTGGGATAGAGAAAAGCCCAAAAGACCCCGAGAACTTTCAGAACATTTGAGGCTGAATAGTCAGATTATCTAATTGCCTAAGCTATGAAGATCTCGGCTTTCATTATGCCTCCTAATCCGTATCTTTTGTATCCGTTACACTATCCGTGATACTCAACTTACGGATTACCCCGCCTATGTTTTCTACAATTGGCTTCAGGATAAGGTAATCAGCAATTCCTTCCCATTCTTGGCGTAAGCTGTTCCATTTACAACCATATTTACGTAAGGTATTACGTGTTTCCATATCTGGTTTAGCCGTAAATTTAATAATGATAGGTTCACCATTTTGTTTGCCCTCATGATAAAATGCTTTCCCCCCTTTTTCTTCCCAATCTTTTATTTTTGCTGCGTCTTTAGCTTTAGCAGCTATTTCTAACAGCGCCCCATAAAGTTCATTAGAAGCCAAATGGTCTAGCCCAGCTTTGGCTATAAGACCTCCCACTTCAATTAATTTTCTAGTTCTGGTTTTCCGCTCTATACTCTTAATATGGGCTTCTTGTTCTTTAAGCCGATTCATTCTTTGAGCAAGAGTTACTCTCTTTAGTTGGATTGCATCTTCTTTCATATCAAATAACTCCTAAAATATTCTAACTCAGAGTGTGACATTTCCATAATGTAATCAACATCCACCATAAAAAAACTCCGACATTCTCGTTAGGAACTGGCAGCGTAAGCGATAGTTCATACGCAATATGCATTGTAAACAATGCTGCTGCTCAGCTAAGATAAGCAAATAAGAACAGCGTTTTGAGGAATCTATGGCTATCCAGTTTGCACGCATTGAGTACGGATCGCGAAGTACCGGAGCTAATGCTTGTCGCAAAGCTGCCTATAATGCTAGAGAGTCCATAAGGTGTGAACGCACTGGTCAGCTGTTTTCCTTTAAACATAGAACTGATAATATTTTCCATGCTGTACTTTTGCCAGAAGGTGTAGACCCAAAATTTAAAGATAGTGCTACTTTATGGAATATGGCAGAAAATGCCGAAAGACGAAAAGACAGTCAAGTCTATAAAGAATGTGTTATCGCTTTACCCGATGACAGGATTGTAACCGATGAAGATCGGATGGAAATCGCCCAACGTTTCGCCAATCGAGTTTTTGTCACTAAAGGCTTAGCCTGTCAAATTGATGTTCACTCTCCGCATGAAGGAGAGAAGAATTGGCATGCTCATTTTATAATTGCTACCCGGAGATTTAGAGAAGATGGACAAGCATTTAGTCCCTATAAAGCCAGGGACACCGATCCAGATGTTCGCTGCGGTAAAGTTGTCGAGGGTGATGCGATAGGGGAGATTTTTGCAGAGATCCAAAACGAATTTTTCAAAGAAAAAGGCTATGACCTGAGAGTGGATCCTGTTTCAATTGTCCCTCAAGAACATTTGGGTCCGATGCGGATGCGCCAACATATGAATTCAGCTATGGAAAGAGCCGAGATGCTACGTACTGCCAATGAAGCAATGGTCAGAAGTCCTGAGATGGTTCTAAAGAAACTTACCGAAAAGCAAAGCACCTTTACCATAAAGGCGCTGGATCATTTCTTGTTAAAACATGTTGACCAACAAGAAATCGGTAGCATTCGAGAAGCTGTCCTGAGCCACAAGAATATACTTGCCCTATATGATCCGCATATGCTTTTGCAGACCGACCGATACACAACTACTACCGTTAGAAGAGAGGAAGAAAAGTGCTTGCGTTTTGCAGAAGCTGTTTATGATACAGGTAGCATTTCTATTAAAGAGGAACAGTTACAAAAAAGTATAAGCAAGCAAACCCTCAATGAAGAGCAAGCCAAAGCTCTGGTGCACGTCACGACAGCGGAAGGCTTATCGATTATTAAAGGCCGTGCTGGAGTTGGCAAAAGCCATACTTTACGAGCAATCAGGGATGTTTATCAAGATCAGGGCTACCGGGTAATAGGATTAGCCCCCACTAATACAGTAGTAAGGGATATGGCTGTGGATGGGTTCCAGCACGCCTATACGGTTCATAGCATGCTGTTTCGGCATAAGAATAATCGATTTGCATTAGATCAGAATACGGTTTTGCTGGTAGATGAAGCAGCCATGCTTGGGAACAGTGCTTATGTGGAGCTTTTTTATGCCGCCAAGTCCCATAAATGTAAGGTGATTCTCCTTGGTGACAATAGGCAGCTTACTTCGGTAGATAGAGGGGGTATATACAACCTTTTGGCCGAGAAGTTTGGCAGCGCTGAACTAACCCAAGTGCGAAGGCAAAGCATTACCTGGCAGAAAGAGGTCAGTGAGGCCTTAGGGCAAGGACAAGTTGAACAGGCGGTTAGCTTATTATCTGAGAATAAGGCGCTTAGCTGGTCTGCGACTAAGGCTGAGGCAATGAACGAACTTATTAAGGCCTGGACCCAAGATCACATGGAGGATCCTAGTAAAACAAATCTGATCCTTGCTACGAGAAACATAGATGTAGATGCCCTCAACACTGCGGTAAGAGAGATACGCTTACAAAGAGGGGAGATAGCCGCTCAAAGTTATGAATGTCACACCCAGAGGGGCAAAGAGGTGTTTTCTGTGGGGGATAGAGTTTGCTTTACGGAAACCAATAAGGATTTAGGCATCGCTAATGGGGCTTTCGGATATATTGAGTCACTCACAGAGGCGCAATGTAAGGTAAAGCTAGATAAGGGAGCTGTCGAAGGTCGACCCCCTAAAGTCCAATTTAACCCCGAGACTTATCATGGGCTTAAGCTGGGCTATGCTGCAACAATTTATAAATCCCAGGGCAAGACCTTAGACCAAGTCTATGTCCTGCATGGCAATGCCACCAACAGCAACACTACTTATGTTGCTCTGTCGCGGCAAACAGAGTCACTGCAAGTCTTTGCTAATGCCCAAGAAACTCAAAATGAAAATCATCTTATTGCGCAGATGAGTCGAGATGAGGGCAAACACCCTTCGCTTAGGTATTTAACCGAAGACCAAGCCAATCGCGCTAAAACATTAGGGGATGGCTATAGGGGATCGACCTTCGACTGGGATGCTGCTAAGGAGGTGTGGACCGACTTTAAGACTAACGTCCACAATAAGCTCAGCGACTTGTTGCATGATAATCCGGAGTTTTATGCGTTCGAGGCCCAAGAAAGTAAGAGTCGACAACCAGTCCGTGAAGTCGATTTATCATCAGAGGGCGCCATAGAGGATGCCAAAGCAAGGCAGCAAGAGAAGCCACAATCAACTATCCCAGACGCGTCTGTACCAGGGGCGCCTGCCCAAGATCATGTCCAACCTGAATCCGAGACAGAGCATAGCACATGGAGGCCGATGTTTCCGGTGCCGGAGAATGTTGCTAAGCCGGATATTGAGAATAGTCCCCATTTATCGCATATGGCTAAAGATAAAAAAATCACCGCCATGCATGCATATAAAGACCGCAAAGGCAGTTTATTAGGATATGTGGTGCGGCTAGAAGGCCAGGTCGAAGGTCGACCCCCTGTCGAAGGTCAACTCCTTGAGGGGGTTAAAACAGCAACCTTGACGTATTGCGAGGCCGAGGGTCGACCCACTAATGACAAGCAGATTTGTCTGTCCCAGACGAGTCTAGAAGGGCGCCAGCAGTGGCGGTGGCAAGATTTTGGCGAACGCAGTCCTCTTTATGGTCAAGAGAAATTGATCAAATCTGCTACCAAGCCTGTACTGGTTGTCGAAGGAGAAAAGACTGCGGATGCGGCACAAAAGTTATTCCCTGATCATGTGGTGATTTCATGGCCGGGTAGTGCTGCGGCAGTGGAACGCGCCAATTGGGGACCGCTTTTAGGCAGAGACGTAGTTATCTGGCCAGACAATGCCGAATCTGGATTAAAAGCCGCGCAGCATATAGAAGGCAAACTCAAGAATATTAATGACCAGTATAGGCTAAAAACGGATATCACAATTGTCGATTTGCCTAAAGAGCTGCCTGCCCAATGGAACCTAGTAGATGAGATACCTAAAAACATGCCTGACATATATAAGCTAGTTCATAAGGAACAGGCCCAGAGGCAATCCCCTGAGGGGCAAGCTCATCAAAGGCCATTGAAAGCAAGTGCTCCGCAGATAAATGATCCCCATATGGCACATGGGGTGCATGACTATAGGGGTACCTATCATAAAGCTGAGCATGAAAAACCAGCCCACGAGGCAGCTGCATACAAGTTTTTTGAGCGCTACAATGACTACCAACTTGATTCCTCTAGGGATCGGGTAACCAAGGAACAAAGGACCGAATTTGAAAAGGAAGTGACATCCTTCATGAAGAACGAAAAAGCAGTAAATCACCTTAAAACCATAGATTCTGATATAGTTAAAGCCATGGAACGCCTGAATAAGGAAATCATGTCGAAGGTCGACCCCCTGAGAAATCTCGCCCGTACCCAAGATTTTGATTTAGACCTTTGAAGGAGGAAAAACTAATGCCTGAAGATAAATCGAGAGTCGACTCTCTGCCGAAGGTCGGCTCCCAATTGAGCGACGAGGAGATAAGGGAGGTGAGAGATATTGCGAATACGCTTTATCTAATTAAGGGCCTTTATGAGGAAATGGCAAGCGCTAGAGATCATCTTGACAGTGTGGTTAGTAGGATTGTTCATGCCCATAAACAGTTTCAAGGATATATGGAGCAGTTTCATGGGCTTTTAGAAAGCTCCCCCAAGCAGGCTCATAAATATTTGGAAAAGTTTGCCGCTCAAGGTGAGAAGATCCCGCAGCTGATACAGCAAACCTTACGTACAGAATCCGTAAATATCGCTAAAACGGTTGCCTATAAGACTCACGAGGGCATTACCGAACAAAGCAACAAGACTTTATGGGCTTTAGAGGATGCTATGAAAAAGGCAGGGGAAAAATTCAATGATTATGGTAATAAGACACGCTTGTTATCGAAGTGGTTTTTAGCCTTCTTCGGAGTAGCGGCTATTGTTGGCGGGTTAGTTGGGGGGATGTTGGTAAGTTATTATGCTGGCGTGGGCATGGATTATGCCAACGCAAGCCTAGATCAAGAAACCCGAACCAAAATAGCATATAAGGAGGTATACGGAGATATCTTGGCAATCGTATTACCTAAACTTAGCAAAGCGGAGAGAGAAAAAATTCTGACCCCGCCGCAGTACTAACTAAAAACAGTTAACGGCGTCATTAATTTTAAACGTGTCAAAAATATGCTTGCATTTTTTGGGTAATTATTTTATCCTAAAAATGTTGTTAAAGTTGAGATTGTTTATCTGCCGAGTCCAATTATCTCAACTTTAACGACGTGACGCGTGAGTGCTAGAAACACTCAACACGCCACTAACCAAGTTAACCTGATCAGGAGGCTAAAATGGCTGCATTCAACTTAGCTCATGTAGAGCTTATTGTTCAAGAAATCTTACCTGGAAATTCCCATAACCAAACCGCAACGTTAGGCTATCTTTGTGAAGGAGATAGCCAATGACACAATCTCAATTATTTATTAACGAAACACCACTGCAGATTCTCCCAGCTCTTATCAAGGCTGTTGGACTTTCTGAAGCCATTATTTTGCAAGAGATCCATTTGCTTAAGCAAAGAGGCTCTTCACACTCAAGCGCCACCTATGGTAGCGCTATCACCCTCAAGCAATTGCACGAGCGCTTTTTTTTCTTGAATGCTCAAGACATTAAAGAGGCGCTTACTCACCTCGAGCGCTCTGGCATATTGCTGGTCTCTGCAGTGGGTGAAGGTGTATCCCAAGACTGTGCCATCAATTATAAGCTTGTCAAAAGTTTAAGTAACCGTTCTCAAAAGTTTGTGTCTACGCCTCTAAAGTCTGTAAATAGAAACAGGCAGTTTGGCTTTACCGCTAAAGTCTCCTACATTTCTCCTGGCCGTTACGTTATTAAGGCCAGACGTGCCTCTCTGTCCTGCAAGATGCTCCTAGAAGTTAAACCCGAACTTAACAAGGGGACGGTAAGTTGCCGTTTGCCACCACCAGATAACCGAAAACTATTTAAGCGCTTACAAGATAATATGCTTATCTACCGGGCCATTATGCTGATGTTCCAGATAAGGCTTGTGGATGAGCTGTTTAGATTTTGTAAAGATCAAGGGCTAACCACTGTTGTCCTGGATCGAACCAACGACTTAGGGATGATCCGAGACTTTATGAAGCACCTTAATCCCACTCATGTTAGCGACAAGCCTAAAGTGACAATCCAAATTAATGCCGTAGTTCTTGCTAATTGGGGTGTTTTTGCTGCTAGGGTTATGCAGAGTCTAAAACAATCCTTATGGCGGGTTTATAAGGATAACCCTAGAGTTAAAGAACTGCTTGCAAGATATTTTGATTTAAGATAATTATTAGGAGTCAATAAAACGCTTGCATTTAGGGAATATTTTGCTACGGTTTGTCATATTTAGAGTAAGATAGGCTTGTATACTTATGGCAGTTGCTAACATTAGAAAAGTTTCACTGTACGGTGACGAGAGGAATCCTAAAAAATCCACTCGTGATAAAAACGGTAGGATTAACAGTACCACTCAAGAAACTTACGAAAAGTACATAATGTTGGCCGATCAGTCAATCATAAGAGGTGACCGTATTAACGCAGAAATTTTTTATCAGTACGCCGAACATCATTTACGTTTGCTGAACGGAGATAAGACTGACAACAATGACGGTGCTTACGATAGATATGGTGTTGTTGGGGGAGGGTAGGTGCTAATTGATTAACAACAGTGCAGAAACAACAGTCAATCAATCAGGTAACCCTATTCGATTACTTGATCCAAAAAGCGATATCGTGTTCAAGAAAATATTTGGTCAACATCCCGAATTGATCAAGAGTTTTTTGAATGGCATTTTGCCGTTGCCCAAAGGTCGGTTGATTGAATCTATAAGTTATTTACCACCTGAACAGTCTCCCCGCATCCCCGCTATGAAAAACACCATTGTTGATGTGAAGTGCACAGACCAAGAGGGGCACATTTTTATCGTCGAGATGCAAATGACATGGAGCAAGAGCTTTTTAAAAAGATTTCTTTTTGGTACATCTAAGGCATTTGTTCAACAACTAGGTAGAGGAAAAGCGTATAATACACTCTGCCCTGTTTATGGAGTAGCTATTGTCAATGAAACGTTTGAAAATACAACAAAAGACTGGTTCCATCACTACCGATTAACCAACGTTAAAGACCTTGATAAGTCCCTAGAAGGTTTGGAATTGGTGTTTCTGGAATTACCAAAGTTCACGTCCCAAACATTTAGCGAGAGGAAAGTTGGGGCTTTATGGCTTCGTTTCTTGAAGGAAATTAACGGACCATTATTATCAATTCCGCAAGAGTTCCAAGATAATCCTGATATATCCAGAGCGGTTGAGCTTACTCAAGAATCATCTTATACGCCAGCAGAGCTAGAGGCGTATGACGAATATCTTGATGCCATTCGTGTTGAGCAGACGGTGCGTGAAGACTCCGAACAAATCGGGATTGCCAAGGGCAGAGAAGAGCGTGAGCAACAATTTCACGAAGAAAGAAAGAGTATGGCACGCAATATATTACGTGACGGCGTAAGCATTGAGAGGGTAAGCGAATACATTGGACTTTCCATAGAGGAACTAAAGCAGTTATAAAATAGCTTTGGCGTCAGCTTCAGAAACTACCATATCTGAGGCAGTTTTCTTGTCTCACACTACCACTAGTTGCAATACCCTTAATACGTTATTGACACTTACGTAAGGTTATGTATGATCGAAGTTGTATTTTATATTTTAATTGTATTTTAACGATGTCCATGAGACTGATTTTGTAAAGGGACCACCTCAGGAGGGTAAGCATCATGCCAGGAATAAAAAAACTAGCCCAAACTTTATTTTTATTAACTTCAGCTTTTGTTTTATCAACGACGTTTGGATATAATGCTGAAATTGTTGGCCAATCAGGAGGCATATTACCTCCTCCCAGAAGGCAGCAATTAACTCCTGAACAATCCTTGATTCAAGCTGTTAAAAATGGTGATTTATCGATGGTAAAACGTTCCATTAATACGGATGGAATAGATAAAAATACTCGAGATCTGGTGGATAAAAATAGCCTTCTTCACCTGGCTATATAAGGTCAAAAAAAAGATATTCTTACTTTTCTTTTAAGAAAAAATTGTGATGTTGGTATAAAAAATGCCTATGGGGAAACTCCTCTACATGCAGCAGCCTTCCTTGGATACAAGGATATGCTAGGTCTTCTTCTAAGGGAAGCAACAGCTCGCATAAATAGTCAAGATGACGATGGCAATACAGCATTCCATTTGGCTGTTTTAGAAAAACATCTAGACTGCGCTGAGTCTTTTATGGAGAACAAAGAATTTGATTATACTCTTAAGAATGAGAAAGGATTAACCGTTGGGGATCTTCTCGATCGCCAAATTCAAGATGTTAAAGATCAAGTTGATCTTGCACGCGGGCTTAAAACAAGGATTTTGCGCGATTACAGAGCTACTGTGTCAGGTATTCTGAAAGAGAAAGTTCCTGTCACCCATGATCTACAAAAACTGGCAAAAGGTATTGTGCAAAAAAAGAAAAAACTTTTCATTTCTTACTGTTGGGACGAAAGTTATAGCACTATGCCCATGGTTGATGACTTTGAGGAGTTCATCAAAAAACAGGGAATTAAAGAGTATTATCGAGATAAACGTCAAGAAGTAGGCTATGGTATGACTCCTGGAACCAATATTGAAGACTTTATGAGAAATGCTACCATATCGGATGTTGTTGTTATTTTTTTTTGAATGAAGCCTATTTGCGGTCTTTCAACTGTATGAGAGAATTTTTTCAAGTATGGAATCCAGTAAACAAAACAATTTCTACAAAAGCATTAATTGTACGTCATCCAGATTTTGGTGGCCTTTTTGTAAGAGGAGATGCGGCGGCTCCATACAGAAAGCGTTGGAAGGAAATTAGTGAGGAATTAGTTGCTAAATACAGAGACATTCCTGCTGCAGATCGAAAAAGGATCATTGATGAGATGTTGTTCGCTTCGGGAGTAGAAGAGAATATATCTTTCATCACAAACGCAATAGCTGGCCACGTTCAATTTGATTACGCAACATTGCGTAAAGATGGATTTATCGAAATTTTCAAGCTTTTGGCTGGGGAAAAAGAAGGGAAAGGAGTACCTTTAGTCTCAAAAAAAACAACGATTTCACATGTAATACCAGCTATAGCACAAGGGTATGAAGAGGTTTATCGAAGATTTTTAAATGGAGTCTTGATTTATAGGCCACAAGAAGGGAGTGATGTAGGCCGTGTAGATATGCCGATTGCTGAATTAGTAAACCCATTGGAGGGTACGTTTGATTTATCGCGTTGTGATGGTGCCGATCATTATTTAAGTATATCAACGGGCTACCGTAAAGAGCAAAAATCAGCAAGCTACATTGAGATATGGATTGCTCCACGATTTTTAATCACTGCGGCACCGGAGGATTTTCAATGGCTCGAAAAGGAATGGTCACCGGCGGTAGAAGTTGGGATTTTCTGGAATTTAGGCAGCGACGTGGATAACGAGGGATATGATTATTTAATAACTAGGGATATGAATAGTTTATCTAAAAATAATTTTAATGAAAATTGGAAACTTCGTAATGCAGATGATTGGGACCATATATTAGTTCAAGGTAAAGACAAGGGCACGCGGACGACAATGAAAAAATTTCTATTGTATTTTGGTTGATGGGCCTATTTTGACGACGTAACCTGGGGACCATTCAAAACCAAGGAGTATTGAGGAAAATCAAGGGTTTCCAGGGGAACCGTTCGAGCAACTGCCTAACCAGAATACCACCCAAAACTGTGAGGTAGCCGTAAGAGGAAAAGTGGGTTGAATTACAGAAACGGAACAAAAGCGACACGGACCCCATTCAAACCCTTACACAGGGCCAATTTTTTGAATAATTTTTGTCTTTTTCCTGGTCCGTTCAGGGTTTTTTGCAGCAAACCTGATCGTGTAATAATCATTATGCGATGAATCTATTGGCTACTCATCGCATAATTGGTTGACAATAACCCATTATCATAGAAAAATCTGGTCGCATAATTATTAGAAGCGGTGTGAGATAAGCTATAACCAACCCCAAACTACTTCCCCTATTAGCGATGCAAATAAGAAATGACATTATTTTCATTGTGAGGCGCTTTTAGCAAATAATTGCCCTTAAGTTAGTGCCATTAACATATAGTCTAGATTTGGTGACAACTTATCTTATTCTACCTCTTTTAACAGCATATATTTATAGACTATTATCACTGTTGAATCTGAACACTAACTTTAAAGTTAGCGTTCAGATTACCATACCAGAGACTTTTATATAGATACCTCTTACCATAAAGTTAGCGTTCAGAACCAGAGACTTTTATATAGATACCTCGCCGCAAGCGGCTGGGTATCTTTAAAAGATCTCCCTTAACCATTTTGAAACATTGCGAATAGATCTCCTTTTAGTTTCTTTTTTAAAATTAAGGGGTGTTATAGGTGTCAAATTATCTATTTGATCTTTTAGTGTTTGTATATCGGCTATATACAGTGGTAAAACCATATCTATATCTTCCAAATTGTTCATTGTTAGTTGGTCAGTAGCTATTAGCTCATCTACTCGTCTCAATGTATTGCATATACTTATGGATTCTATGTTATTGGCATTGACCAATGTATCAGTTAATTTACAGGCCACTGTGTATCTTTCCGAGAACCTCGTTTGTTCTGGTATCGTTTCTCCTGCTGTAGATGCCGACATAGTACTTATTCCAAGAAATAGGGCGTAACTTTCATTTTCTCTTTGAGAAGCTGATCCTTCGAGTGGAGTCAACGTCGTAATCAAAGAACCAAAAATAAGACTGTTTAAAAGTGGACTATTTTTTGTAATCATGATACCCTCCATTTGTATATGTTTACGTTTTAATGGCCTGGATCTTTTAGTTAAGTCTGGGCCATTAATTTATTTTTATTCGTTTCTTCTATTCGCCGAATCTCGTGAAGATTCCTTCTGTAAAAAACCCCTCAGTAGAAATACGGGGTACGATCGTAGGTGCTGACTTGGAGGTTCATTCCCGGTATTTTTTACCGTTGTCGATTTATAAATTCTGAATTATCATAGTAATAAGAGGCAATTTAGAAGGGAGACTATAGATAAACTAACATTAGAATTGATTTGCCAGCTTTCCTATTTTTAAGGAGCGAGCATTATGAATAAAGTAGAAAATTCTATACATTCTGCGGTCCAGTTTAGCACTTCTGTTGCAGATAAAATCCTAGAAATATGTACAGAAAAATTATTCCAACCCTTTAAGTATGCAAAATTATCTAGCTTTGGTTATGTAAAGGTTTTTAATGACGGGAAATGGTTAATCATAAGCCATAACAAACAGTGGATTGAATATTTTTTTAATCAAGCCTTTGTAAGCGAAAGCTTCCAAGAAAGTATTTTCAACGAAATTAATAATAATGTTAGATACTTGCTGTATTTTAATAAGCCTGATGATCTTAAAATCCCGCTTTATGCTGCAGCCTATGATTTTAATATGTGGCAAGGTTTTAATATATACACGAGGGAGAAAGACTTTGTGGAGTATTGTTATTTCCATAGTAACAGAGAAAGCTCTGATTTGAGCAACTTTTACCTGAACAACATAAGAGAGCTTGAACATTTTATTTTATATTTTAAGTCGGAAGCCTTTGATATCATTGACACTAGTGATTCGGAAAAGTTAGCTCATTTAAGAGAAAGCGTCCTTAAGAGAGAAGAGAAAAATTTCCCTTCAACTAAAAATATTTTTTTTGACCAAACACCCGTTAAGAAATTTTTTATAAAGGGACCTCTATCCCATCTTTGGCTTTCAAAACAAGAAGCGGGTTGCGCTTATTATTTATCAATAGGAAAATCCATGAAAGAAATTGGAAGAATTTTGAATATATCCCCTAGAACAGTAGAGAGTTATATTAGCAATATAAAAAATAAGACAAATTGCCATAGCAAATCTGACCTCATAGATTTTTTTAGAACAAGTGATATTACATGGCTTAAATAGGAGAGCATCCGATCGCGCCAGGATAAATCAGGAAGAGGAGGAAATGTGAAAGCATAGAAACCGCTTATACAATTCCAGAGGGTTCGACTCACTCCTGGGAAAGGCTAGCCACCACCCAGAAGCGAGTCTTGCGCGCTGTCGGTAACGGCAGACGCGAAGCGTAGACAGCAGGTATTGAAGCCGTGTAATGAAGTCCCGAAATTCTCGTAGATGTTGGTGCCTTCGTCTTTCGGATAACGGGGGCAGCAGGTGCAGGCACGGTATGGCAAGAGCCTCACCACCGGCCGGGATCTGAGAGCAGAGCAAAGATGCAGGAAGTAACTGCCAGGAACCTAGGAGTGGATGCGGGAAGCATATAGCTTAATACGCAAGGATGGCGCAGTGGGAGTCGACGGCAAAACATCCAAAGACTATGAACGGAATCTAGAGGAGAATCTACAATCCCTTCTAGGACGGTTCAAAGATGGAAGCTACCGTGCACCACCAGCCAGACGGGTCTATATCCCCAAGAGCAACGGAGAGCTAAGGGCGCTTGGCATACCAACGTTTGAGAGGAAAGTGCTTGAACGTGCAATGCTGATGGATCCAATTTATGAGCAGGACTTTCAACCTGTTTCATTCGGGTTCCGCCCAAACTGCTCAGCACACAAAGCTTTGCAAGCTCTATGGAACAGCATCATGAGGGAAGCGGCAGCTTCTAGCACACTACCCCAGCTTAGCAAAAGTTATCTTCTTTTATAACAGAGGGGTGTTCAAAATCAGCGATTACGAGGAGATTATGAATAAGGCCAGTTGACTTAGCTCGTATCTAATGCTGTTCTCGTCTGGAACATCCACCATATGCAGCAGATCGTTGATCGAATGCGACGTTAGGAATACCAAGTCGAGGATGATACACTTGCCAGGAATCTCCCTACTAGCATTGAAAACATTATTACACACGGGATGTATGACTTCGTAGAGGTGGATTAGAGTGTGGTATATTATGCGTATAATATGATACTAGGAAATTTCGTAGTAATGTGGTCGATGGGCCTAGCACTCTTTAACCGTAGAAAATACGGATTATATAAATGAAGACAGAATAGTATAATAAATTTAAAATTTAGGGAAATTTGTTCATGAGTAACAAGGATCCACTCGACTATAACACAACCATAACCCCAATCTTAAAGGAATTGGCGGCTCCTTTGTATCAACTTTTTAGTATTACTACTTTTTCATACCTTAAGTTCCTTAAAAATGGGCAAATGATGCATATTTCAAGCCACAATAAATGGCTAGATCATTATATGGTTAATTACTTATATGATGATTCTGACCGATACACCCGAGAAATAGGAATCGTACAAAAAAAAGAAAAAAATTTTTTTTTACGAATTCCCACCAAAAATCATTGCTTCGAAAAAATAATGAATGATTTTGGCTTATGTTACGGAATCAGCATTTACCAAGAGTGTGAAGATTATATTGAAATGTTTGGGTTCGCCACTGATATAAATAATCCGGCTATCATTGAAACTTACATAAATAACATTGAATATCTAAAAAGGTTTTCAGTCTTTTTTAAAGACAAAGGGAAAGAACTAATTTCTTTAATTGATAAGAACAAGCTAATAACGCCACGTAGACCGGCAAAATGGATAAGTCTCCAAACATTATTATCCCGAGAAAAGAAGCGAGAATTTCTAGATGCTACAGAAGTTCATCATTTTCCAATATCTCCTATTGCTTTTCTTTCCTTACGAGAGGCCCAAACAGTTTACTACAAATTAAAAGGAGACAGCGCGAAAGAGATTGCTAAGAAAATGAAAATTTCTTATCGCACAGTGGAGACCTACATTGAGAAAGCAAAGATAAAGGGGGGAGATCTGTTATCTGGTTCAATTTTACCAAAGAATTTATCTGAAAAAAATTATTTAGATAATATAAGAGTTTATTTTGATTGTGAGGATATATGATTTATAATCTTCCTACACTACTAAAAACCTATATTAGGGGATATTGTCATTCTCTGATTATTGCTACAGCCATTAAACTTTCTTTACCAGAAATATTATCGGATGCACCAAGTACAACGGAAGAGCTAGCTTTAAAGCAAAGACTTAACCCACGTATGTTGGAAAGAGTATTAAGACTACTAGAGTGTTTAGAAATTGTTACCTTTAACAATAACTCAAAGTGGCAATTAAGCGATATTGGGTATTATCTCCAAAAAAATATACCTAATTCTTTTGCTTGGGAAGTGCTTTTATTAACTCATCCTCAAATTTTGTCTGCTTGGAATGCTTTAGATGTAGGGCTTAAAAAAAATGAAACAGCTTATACCTCTCATTTTCATAAAAATTTTTTTGAAACTTTAAAAGAAAACCCAGAAATGAGAGAAATCTTCCAACAAGGGTGGAGACAGCAAACAAAAAGGCTCATCCCTACAATTATTGAAGTATTAGATCTAGAAAACGTATCACATATTACAGAAATTGCAGGTGGCTATGGCGACTTACTGCGCTCCATTCTAGATTATTACCCTAAACTTGAAGGAGTTTTATGTGAAAGTATCCATTTAAAAGATAAAATAACGGTTAACTTTAACGTTGATCATCTCAGCCAGAGGGTAAACGTATTATACTCAGAAGCTCTAAATGCGCCTTTTCCTCCAACAGATGTTATTATTTGCAAAAACTTTCTCCATTTGTTCGATGATGAACAGGTTTTATTACATTTAAATTATTTTCAGAAATGCTTAAAAAAGAGTGGTCGTATTGTACTAATTGAGAGATTAATATGGCCACATCGAGATTTGCATGAAGTTCTTTGTATGGACATAATGATGTTAGTAATGATTGGTGGAAAAGAGAGAACATTAGAAGAATTTAAAGATCTACTGAAAAAATCTGGCTTAATATTAAGCCGGTCTAAGCCCGTAAATGAAGGATTTTACTTAATAGAAGGAAAAAAAAATGAATAGAAAGCCCTTAATATTTATCATTGGAAATGCAATGGAATTTTATGATTTTATGGTGTTTGCTTTTTTTACGCCGTTGATAGGATCGTTATTCTTTCCGTCTAAAGATCCATTTTCTTCTCTTTTGTTCGGTCTCACAATGCTTGCTTCAGCCTTTATTGCAAGACCTATGGGGGGGATATTATTCGGTCATTTAGGAGATATATTCGGAAGGAAATTTTCTCTTATCTTCTCTTTATCAATCATGGCTATTTCTACTTTTGGCATCGGGATTTTACCAACTGTCCAAGAAATTGGCTTCATTGCCCCCTTTTTATTATTCCTGCTTCGCTTTATTCAGGGTTTAAGTGCTGGGGGTGAATATGGTGGTGTTGCTGTACTTCTTATGGAAGTCGCCCCCCCTCAGCGTCGTAGTTTTTGGGGTTCATTTGTTCCCTTATCTTGTGGAATTGGAGCTTTATTAGCAGCTTGTATAAGCTCATTTTTACATAATCCCTCTTTTCCCTTATGGTCTTGGAGAATTGCTTTTATTATAGGGGGTGGTATAGGATTTTTAGCATTGCTAATGCGCCTTAAAGTTTCTGAATCCCAAGAATTTGAAAAGCTATTATCTCAAAATGAATTAAACAGAAAAAAAAGTGATTTCACACCTTTTATTACTATTCTGAAACATCACTCAAAATCTTTTTGGGAAACTTTTCTAATTAGTTCTTTTCACAGCTGTTTGATTGTTATGTCATTTATGTATATCAATATTTATTTAAATCAAAACCTTAATATACCGATGGAAATTTCAATATTTTATAATCAATTTTCTTTGATATCCTTTATATTATCTGTTTTACTACTTGGTTATTTCTCAGACACTTTCAGAAAAGAATGGTTCATGAAATTTATTACAGGCTTGGTCGTATTGTTCTCTTATCCGATTTTTCTTTCTTTAAATCAAGGCACTTCTTTTTCTATTATTTTAGCTGAATGCCTATTAGGCATGCTTACAGGTGCATATGCCGCTTGTAATAATGGGTATGTATATAATTTATTTCCAACAGAAGTAAGAGTCAGTGGCATTGGTATAGGTTATTCTTTGGGAATGGCTGCTATAGGTTCCACAACTCCTATTATATGTTCTCTACTTATTAACAAATTTAATAACCCCATGATGCCAGCTATATTTCTATCTGTAATTGGGATGATAGTATTACTGGTAGGTTCCTTACATAAATCCCATAAAAAGCAGGCTGCTTTCTCATAAGCAATCAATGAAGCAGCATTCACCGGAAATTTCTAAATAGGAGACCACTCAAAACCAGTATTGAGCGACAATCAACATCATCACCGGTCGTGGTTAAATATGAACTACTTTCTGCCGTGGTATCGATCTCATAAAGGACAGTAATTGAGAGTATAAATGAGTCTCGGCATCTATGATGCAGTACGAACTATCACACTTCTGGAATCGCTAGGACTAGCATAAAACTTATTGTATTGACTTCATAAAATAGGTGGCATTAATTATAAATGATCATATACTAAAACTAGGTGGTGTTGTTTAGTATAGCGAGTTACAGTTAATAGATTAAGAAAGGGGTTATGGAGAAATGGGAGCAATGGTAAAAAAGTTCTGCACTATCATGCAACTAATTATTTTTTCTATAAGTTTAGTACAAGCTGCACAGGATTTAGCTTTGGCAGCCATAGAAATTTGTCCTTATAGTGATAACCCAAAGCTCTATAACTATAACCCAGAGTTTTCTGAAAAACGAAGAGAGATGCTAGAAGGTTTATATGGGTATGACCCTGGTCAACATAATAGAAGGTACTTAAACTCTAAAGGAGAGCCAAATGAATATAATTTAGGGGAGACTTTTCTTTATCTAACAAAGGAAGAGGCCGAAAGTAAATACGAAGCCCAGACTTATATGGATCAATTCGCTCCGTATTTCAAAGCTTTTAACGAGGAACAAGGAAGTCAGAAAGGGGATAGGAATGTATTATTTGTTCGGATGCTAATCATAATATCTGGCCATCAAGTCTTAGCGGACTATCTTTTTGGAGTTTTTGTAAGTGGAGGTGATGAGTACAAATGTGGATCAATTAAACATATAATCTCTTCTGAAAAACTTCATGTGCCTCTTCCTGTGTCTATTAAAAGTATAATGGAACGAGATTCTTTATATCGTTTATTAAAGGATCAGAGGATGGTGGATAGCCTAAAAAAGTATTCATCGGTTAGTGGAGAATTACTGGATATGGCAAAAATGTTGTTTGATAAGAAAAAAACTCCCGTTGAGCAACCCCTAGAACAAAAAGAATCCTTATCAGAAGAAGAGGTAATTGAAGCAGTTATTTCAGGAGATATATATAATACTAGTATTTTTGAAGTAGAGTCTGTAGGTAAAAAGTTAGTTCCGATTTCTAATTTGCCTTTTGGAGATATTAAGGCACTGAAGGATGGAATTGCAGAAAGAATATTTACAACTAAAGAAGCTAAAGCTGGAAAAAAGAAAGGTAAGCACCCTAAATCAGAAATTGAAGATCAACACGATTCATTGAGAAAAGCTCTTCTTACCAATGCGCTTTATGGGCAACCTTGCTATCTAGGGGATAATTCTTGTTTCGGTAATCAATCTAAAATGGCAGGGATTTACTTTAATCAGTCTGAACAAGCGTATATATCCTGGTTGAAACGAGCCGGTAGCGGACAAGGAAGACCTATTGTTGAGCTTCAACAAAACTTCGTCCAAAAAACACAACCATTAGATTCGTATAATGCAACACCGTATAATATTGAAGAGGCTCAGATTCATTTATACAGTTATCTTGATATATGTCGTTATGGTAGAGGAACCATGGCTTGTATGCTAGGCAACGGTGAAATGACGGTTCTACTAAATGATTTCTTTACTCAAGGCCTGAAAATAAAACTTAGCGAGGGAGGGGTGAAAAATGTTCGTATTTTTGCTTTCAGCTGCAAAGGCACGGACGTATAGTTGTGATACAAGCGATGTTGAAATAAGGAAGGTCAAAATGAAAAAATTGATTTATATGAGTTTACTTATATGTTGTTTGGTTCAGCAGAGTGCTTGCGGAGCTGTAATGACGGCAAGGTATGCTTTGAATAATAATATGGTCGCACGTATCGCACTTGAATTAAAAAAAGATCTTCCAGCGCAGGAATATTTTTTGGAAATGGTTAAAACTAAAGAAGATGTACAGCCTTCTTTTGATGCCTCTGATATCGCTGCAATTTCTGAGGAGCGTGAATACGTGGTAGATGCGCATGAGATAATAGCTCAAGGCGCAAGTAGCAAGGATTCACAGAATATTTTTTATGCCGACTTAAGAGGCTTTAATTTCTCATGCGCTGATGCGCGAAAAGTTTTAGATTATTTTACTCAAAAAAAATTACCTAATTTAAAATCGCTTGACCTAACTGGCTCTACTAAGATAGGCCTTATAATTGACAAACTTTTTGGAAGACAAGAACCTACAGATAAATATGCTTCTCTTTTTGTAATTAATGCGTCTGGTTCAGATATTAATAACCATAACCTTGATACAATCTATACATATTTTTCTAGATGTTCTTGTCTCATTAGAGATACTAAGCAATTTAGCGATCGCTATGGTATAGTAGCGGCTTTTTTATCAGTTGATATCAGAGATGTACGCGGAATTACAGCATTTACTGGTATTTATGGCTGGCAGAGGGGCAAAAAGACACCTAACGATCTTACGATACTCTATCGGTACAGAGAGCCGGTCGTGAAAGGCCCTCTTGTTATGAGTGTAGATTATATAGAAAAGCCTTCTTCTTACAAATCTAAGGAATCAGAGGATATATCTAGTAGAGGGGCAAGGGCAGAGGCTGCGGATGTATCTACTTTGCTTAAAGAATTTGCTTCCAAAAATTACAGTGAAGAAAACTATCAAAAACTCTTAGATATGCTAGAAAGTCAGTATGGTAAAAAAAAAGGTAACTATGTTGGTAGGATACTCTGGAAAGAATGGTTCACGTGATTTTGCAACAATGAAAAAAAATGGTGGCTATCGTGGTAAAGAGACACTCTGGAAAAAAATTATTGAATCCTTAAAAGAAGAGGGGATCTTAACCATTTCTAAGCCACCATCTCAAGATACAGAGGAAAAGGAAAGTTCTTGCAAAGAAAATCTCTTTCCCCTTAGTCATGTTTTTCATGACAATACTGAAAAACGTCTATATAATTTATCTCAATCTTTATCTTGTGGGATAAATATAAATTTATCTTTTTCTCCGGTTTTTTCTGGAATAGACAAAAAAATCATTAGCACCATTTATTTGGACGTAGATGAATGGGATGCCAATGCCATATCTCAAATCGAGGGTCTCTTTAAGCAAATGGGTAAATTAAAAATTGTTACCAAAACCCCAAAAATGGTTTTTCCATGGGTATTACAGTTTCAAAATTTATACTCTTTAGTTTGCGAGGAAAGAAGTGATAATCCAGACCAGCAACGCTCTTCAGGGAATATCCCGTCTCTTAATATTGATATGAATTATATAGGCAATGTTGCTTTATTTGATAACTTAAGGGAAATATGTCTTTATCAGGGGCTTTATAGTGATGAAGGTATAAAACAGTATATGCTTAAAGTTTTTGAGAAGCTTAAGCAAAAAAAATGTTTAAAGGATTGTATTATTATGGAGAATGCTACTCTTATTAAAGAGAGGGTTTTTCAAGATTATATGAAAAGTCAAGCTAGAACTTAAAATATAAGGTGGATTTATGTTTAGGAAAATTTTATTTTTATTTATTTTTTTTGTTATTCCTACAAGTCCTACAGAGCTATTTGGAGGTGATATATTAATTGATTATAATAATAATAGATATTCTGGAAGTTCATTAACAACTAAACATAAGGACATAGAATGGACAAAAATACTAGACGATTTTTTGAATCAGGGTAACAAATTTAACATTATTGAACCTTTGGATGATGTATTTATAGCTGCTGTGTTACGGCCTGATCGGCTAACCTCCCCTCATGGAGAAGTTTTTAATAAATGCTTGAGTTTTATAAGAAGTGGGGTCGATAAATTTATATACTCTATATACTCTGGAGAATTTGTTGCTAAAAATTATTATATAGAGCATTTTATGAGTATCATTCGAGCTCTTGATGACATTGATAATAAAGAATTTACTTTTAAAAATTTTATAAATTGGTATCCCACTCAATTAACTACTAGAGATGATATTGTGCGCACATTTACTACTATTAACAATAGTATTAACGAAAAGGTAGAAGGAAATATTAAGGTTAAAATTGGCGTTTTAAAAGATTTATTAGGCAAGATTGCCAATAGGGATGTCTTAAATGAGTATGATCCACAAGTTGAAGATGGTGCGTGTGAGTATTTAGGTAATCTGCAAGCTCAAGATGTAAAGTTTTTACGAGAATCACCAGTATCAGTATATGAAGTATTTATAGA